>Ga0209211_10001273_pt1 | contig 48190 bp, 48 predicted proteins | sample RifGroA2_FD_183992 | JGI IMG/M metagenome (GOLD analysis project Ga0209211, IMG submission 183992) | Groundwater microbial communities from Rifle, Colorado, USA - Groundwater A2 (SPAdes) (version 2) | ecosystem: Environmental > Aquatic > Deep subsurface > Groundwater | place: Rifle, Colorado...
ATTCCTCTTTCTTGAACGTTTTCTGTTCGGGAACAAAAGATGTTTCTCCTTTTTGCCGGGGCAATATATGGATGTGGGCATGGGGAATTTCTAAGCCGTGTGTGACAAACGTGATAAACTCCGGTTTCATTGCTTTCTGCATAGCAACTGAAATAATTTTTGCTCTCTGCCAATATTCGCCGAAATCAGGTACATCATATACCCACCGGTAATGTTTTTTAGGAATAAGAAGTGTATGGCCTTTTACGCGTGGATAAATATCAAGAAATGCAAAATAGTTTTCATCCTCGTATATTTTGTAGGATGGAATTTCTCCTTTGACGATTTTACAAAAAATACAGTTGTCCATGGGTTTTTTGTCATCCACGACCTGCGTGGGAATGACAAGTATATCCATTATATAATACAGTACCTATGAAGAAAAATTATGTCATCCTTGCCATTGAAACCAGTCTAGATGAGACGTGCGCGGCTGTCACGATTGATGAGAAGATTATTTCCAATGTTGTTTCTTCTCAAATAGATTTGCATAAAAAATGGGGAGGCGTCGTGCCGGTCATAGCGAAACGCGCTCATGAAGAACGTATTGATTCAGTCATAAAAGAAGCATTGAAACAAGCAAAGATTCAGTTAAAACGTCATGCTGAATTTAGTTCAGCATCTCATAGATTCCGGATCAAGTCCGGAATGACGAGAAAAGTTCAAGATGACAATGAATTATTTTATTTGATTGATGCAATTGCAGTTACGCTCGGTCCCGGACAAGCACTTGCCCTTGAAGTGGGAATTAAAAAAGCTAAAGAGATTGCATTGACGTTTAAAAAACCTTTACTCACGGTGAGTCACATGGAAGGTCATTTACTTTCTTCGTTTGCAAAAAATTCAAAAGCAAAAGGATCGAAGATTGATATAGATTCCCGCCTGCGCGGGAATGACAGGAAGCCTTTTTCTCTACTAGGACTACTTATCTCTGGTGGACACACGCAACTGGTTCTGGTTAAAGCAATCGGCGATTATGAATTGCTTGGTGAAACGCTCGATGACGCCGTTGGTGAAGCATTTGATAAAGTTGCAAAACTTCTCGATTTAGGTTATCCCGGTGGGCCGATTATTGAACGGCTGGCAAAAGAGGGAGATGAGTACGCATTCAATTTACCCATTCCGATGAAAGGAAGGAAAGATTTGACATTTAGTTATTCAGGATTAAAAACAGCCGTTCGCTATCTTGTCGATGATGTAAAAAAGGAACATAAATTTAATCGTCAGACTATCTGTGATATTGCCGCATCATTCCAAAGGGTCGCTACCGCATCTCTTATTGACCGACTCAAACGCGCCGTTATTATTAATAAACCAAAAGGTTTACTACTCGGTGGGGGTGTCATTTCTAACGTATATGTGAGAAATAAGATTCGGAGTTCAATGAAAACATTCAATCTGCCTGTTTATATTCCCTACTCCAAAAAACTTTTTACTGATAATGCGGGGATGATTGGTGTTGCAGCGTACTTTAAAGCACAACGAGGTGAATTTGTTTCAGATGTATCTTCAGTTGACCGAAAGCCGAATCTTAATTTTACCGACAATCCGTGTTAGTATCGCTATTATGAAGCTTATATATATGATGAGTGTATTATTGACAGCCATTCTTATAGGGGGTTTTATGTATAGGTCTTCGGGTAACAAAGAGGCAATTAAATTGGACGTGGTTCGGCAAGAAGAAATTTCGGACATACCGTACGATGATCGATGCCCGGATCAATTCGTAGAATATAAAACCGAACAGTTTAGTATTTGTCATCCGTTTGAATTGCAGTTGACTGAAAGCACTTCTTCAGGACTTCTTGTTACCTTTTCTTCTCAGGAAGAAGAGTTAATGGTTGGATATGATCCGGATAAAAAATGGCAAATTCATCTGTGTAATTTTGAGAAAAAAGTTACTATTGCAAGCCAAAGTGCCTCACGAACTGCGTTTAATCAAGAATCAGTCGCCGGCTGCGGCCGACCTTATCGGTTTGTGACGACCTTGGAATTTGAAAATGAGCTGTTTTCAATTGATTTGAGAAAACGTACGGGAACATACGGTGATGCCAAACGATACGATACGATTGAACAATCGCTCCAATTACCAGCGATACCCTAACTTTTCCTTGACAATCCCTACTCGTTGCTATATAAACTACTACGCACTGACGTACGTAGTAGTTTGCACGCCTTGTGTCCCGCATTCTGCGGGAGATTATATCGTTTCATCCACGGACTAACGTCCGTGGTTTTCACTATCTTGTGATAAAACACTTCACGTGACCTATGAAGAAGTCATCCTTAGTAATAGCATTGTCTATTAGTATTATGACGCTGGTTCTGAGCTCGTCATCGTATGCGGTTGACGAGAGTGGGAAAATGCCGCGTGATGAAGTGGCTCAAAAAGAATCTGAGGTAGAAATTGAGCAGCCCGTTGAATATACTCTTCCCTACCCGGGCATATTGCCTGATCATCCACTCTATCCTCTTAAAAAATTTCGTGACCGGCTTCTCGACTTTCTCATTCGTGATCCGATTAAACGGATCGAATTTAATCTCCTAATGTCTGACAAACGGTACAGTATGGGAATATTTTTTTCTGATGAAGAAAAGTACGATCGCGCCTATATAATAGTTGCAGAAGCAGAGTCTTTTTATGGGCGAATTCCAGAAGAAATGCAGGGAGTAAAAGATGAACAGCGCACTATTTCTCCCGATCTTTTACAAAAAATAAAAACTGCAGCCAGAAAACATCAGGAAATCGCGAGTACTATAAAAAATAAAAGCCCTGAAGATATGTCAGAAGGCTATCAGAAAATTCTCGATCAAATCGATCAAAGCGTACAGAAAATTGAAGAAAAAAGCAAATGATTAATTCTTAATACGTATTGTCTTTTTATTATGTTTAGAATAAAAAATGAGTACAATAAAGAATGAGTATTGAGAAGAAACAAAAGAAGAATATATTCGAACTATAAAAAAGGCCGATAGAAAATTCAAAAAATACTCCTTAGTTCAAACAAAAAAATTGATAAACTATGATGCTGTTTGGTCTATTGACACTCCTACAGATAATGCAGTAATCTGAGTTTTGGCACTACATATAGCGTATAAAAAATTTCTAATTTCTAACCCGCCTGCATCCCGCATATTGCGGGAAGCATTGTGGGCAGATTAACCTAATTTTAAATGAAATTCGAGATTTGAAGCCGGAAGATTGAAATGACTACAGAAGAATATGATTATTAGATATTAGAAATTAGATGGGAGTAATTATTTTCTGTGAAGTGTCCATTTTGTTCATATCAAGAAAGCAAAGTGTTAGAGACGCGATTGTCTGAAGATTTAGAGACAACAAGACGTCGACGGGAATGTATACATTGCACGAAGCGGTTTACGACATACGAACGAGTAGAACGATCACCGCTTATCGTCGTAAAAAAAGACGGACGACGTGAGCAGTTTGACTTTGAAAAACTGAGTCGAGGTCTTCAGAAAGCGACTGAACGAACCCGCGTCTCAGCAGACGATATAGAAGAAATAGTCAATCAGGTTGAACAAGAATTACGCGCACAGGCAACGACAGAAATACCCAGTATCTTAATCGGCGAGCACGCCGCACAGCACTTAAAAAAGATTGATAAAGTAGCTTATATACGATTCGCCAGCGTTTTTAAGCAATTTGTCGATGTAGAAGAATTTGAAAAGGAATTACGGAAGTTATTGTGACGTTGCTTACAATGTCTTTAACGAAAATTAACCAATAATTAGTAATTAATATATATTTATGGACGATTTTAACGGTATCAGACAAAAAGTATTTCAGGATCGGTATTCCCTCAAAGATAAGACCGGAAAGGCAATTGAAACTCAGCCTGAAGAAATGTGGCAGCGCGTGGCGAAGTATGTTGCCTCCTATGAACAGACCCCGGCAAAAAAGAAAAAATGGGAAGAGAAATTCATTGATGCTATGCAGGAGTTTCAATATGTTCCAGGCGGGCGTATCCTCTCAGGGGCAGGCACGGGGTACAATGTTACCTTCTATAACTGTTTTGTCATCCCGTCCCCAAAAGACTCTCGTGAAGGCATTTTAGAAAGTCTTAAAAATATGGTTGAGATTATGGCAAGCGGCGGCGGCGTGGGTATTAACCTCTCCTCTCTTCGCCCGAGGGGATTTCGTGTCCGTAAAGTAAACGGATTTTCTTCCGGTCCGTGCAATTGGGCAGAACTTTTTTCTGTTGCAACGAAAGATATTATTCAACAGGGCGGTACGCGTCGCGGTGCTCTTATGCTCATGCTGTGGGACTGGCATCCGGACATAGAAGAGTTTATTACCGTCAAGCAAGACCTTTCCCGTATAAATGGTGCAAACCTATCAGTTTGTATATCAGACCGGTTTATGCAAGCGGTTGAGAATGATGAGGATTGGCAGCTTCTTTTTCCCGATACCACTGATCCGGATTATGATGAATATTGGGATGGAGATATTGAAAAATGGCTTGAGCGGGGTGGAAAGATAACGATTAAAAAAACCGTCCGCGCGCGGAAGATTTGGGACATGATTGCCGAAGCAGCCTGGCGATCAGCAGAGCCCGGTGTGGTATTTTTGGAGCGCTGCAACAAATACTACAACAACTGGTATTGGAATAAAGTAATCTGCGTGAATCCGTGCGGCGAAGAGCCGCTTGCAGCATGGGGTGTTTGCAATCTGGGATCCATTAATTTATCGGCACTCGTCAAAAACGGTGACGATCCCGATGTGGCCGGTGAATTTGATTATGATCGGTTAAAAGAGCTCGTGCATATTGCGGTTCGATTTCAGGATAATATTGTTGATCTTGACCCGTATATTTTTGAAGAAATCAGACAGACACAGCTCAACGGCGAGCGCCGGATTGGGTTAGGGACCATGGGATTGGGCGATGCGCTTATTAAACTACATATGCGCTACGGATCTCCCGAAGGTCTTGAGTTTGCCGATAAGGTGTATAAAATGATTCGCGACGAAGCATACCGTGCATCTGTCGAGAATGCAAAAGAAAAAGGCATATTTCCTAAATTTGACAAGAAGAAATATCCGCAAGGAAGATTTATCAGAGAGCTCCCGCGCGATCTGCAGAAAGATATTAAACAGTACGGTATTCGCAATTCACTTCTTCTCATGCAAGCGCCTACCGGTACGACGTCTCTTCTTTCCAACACCACGTCGGGCATTGAGCCGGTGTATGAATTTGAATTTATCCGCCGCGACCGTCTCGGAAAACACGTGATTCGCCATCATATTTATGAGAAGTGGTATGCAAAACATGGGAAAGAGCTAGAATCAGGTGCCATTAAGCGGCCCGAATGGTTTGTTTCGGCAAATGATTTGACGCCGGAAGATCATGTGAAAATGCAGGCAGTGGTTCAGAAATATGTCGATGCCTCTATTTCAAAGACGGTGAATGCACCCAGCACTCACACCGTTGAAGATGTTAAAAAGCTCTATAACTTGGCATATAAACTGGGACTCAAAGGGGTGACGTACATGCGGGAAGGAAGCCGGCCGGGAGTACTGGAGCGGAAAGATGTTGATGTAAAGGAAGAAAATAAGCCGGTTAAAATCGAAGCGCCCAAAGTAAAGCCGCGGCCCATGATGGTCACCGGAGCAACCTATGCTATTAATACGCCCATGGGTAAAGCATTCATTACGATCAATACCAATGGGAACAACGAGCCGTTGGAAGTGTTTATCAATATCGGAAAAGCAGGATCAGATGTGACGGCTATGGCCGAAGCATTAGGCCGTATGGTATCACTCAATCTTCGATTCAATGCGCATTTATCTCCAAGAGACCGGATTAAAGAAATCATTCATCATTTTTCAGGTATCGGTGGATCAACATCTATTGGATTTGGAAAGGAGCGCGTGCGCTCGCTTCCCGATGCACTGGCGAAAGTACTGGCAACTCACTTTTCAGACGTGATTGATACGCCCAAGACAAATGGTGTTTCTCATAACTTGCCTGACGATAGTCAAGCAAACGGAGTGACGAATGGTCATATGCCAGCAGCATTGGTTGAATCAAACGAAATTGTCCAACCACTTCATTTGGAAAAGGAGGACGAATCATATGATTTCTGCCCGGACTGCGGTGAAGCAGCACTCGCCTACGAAGAAGGTTGTAAGAAATGTTATTCATGCGGATACAGCGCATGCTGACTAGATATTTCTTATTAAACGAAACAGTTAAATAGTGATTATTTATTAACTGCCCAAGTAAATAATCAAACCAATAGCGTACGTTTGACAGATATTCAGACGTACGCTATAATGGTATTATTATGCAACTGATTCCCATTACCACGCTCAGGAAACAGATTTATGCGATAACTGATCGAGTGATTAAAACAGGAGTTCCTGCCAAATTTAACAAAGATGGCCATGTGCTCACTATTAGTGTGGAAAAAAAGAAAAGTAAGTTAGCAAATCTGAAAAAGCATAATACTATTGTTGGTGATCCTAAGGAATTGATTGATTTAAAAGTATGGGAATGGCACGAGCAGGAAAATCTCAAATAGACAAGGTTCATCTTGATACTCATATTGTATTATGGCTTTTTGATAAAGAACTCGATCGGCTGAGTTCTCGTTCAAAAGAATATATAGATAATTCTGTCCTTTATTATTCTCCCCTTGTCCATCTAGAATTACAATATTTGTACGAGATCAAAAGAATTCGGGATAAACCCGATACTATACTAACAGAGCTTCTTGTTAATATTGCATTGCAATCATCCGAATTATCATTCGATGCCGTTATACGGCAGGCAGTACAGAACACATGGACACGGGATGTGTTTGATCGAGTAATCGTTGCCGATGCACAGATAAACAATGCGCCACTGATTACGGCTGACAAGACGATACAGAAGCATTATAAAAAAGCTTTGATTTAGATATATTCTTAATTTCCCCCGAGTAAATAATCAAAACAATTCCGGACGATCTGCCTAAGTCATAGGAGACGTCCGGATTTTTTAGGAAGATTGAACACTTGTATTACAATAGATTATGTAAAGAAATTGGTAAGAGCTAACGAGAGAAGGAGGTGAATATATATATGTCATCAGATTTTGAATCACGATTTAGAGCACAGCAAGGAGCCAGGCAACAGGAAGAAGCAAAGCAAAAGGCGGAGTATGAAGCGGCTCAGCAACGTCAGCGTACTGAATATGAAGCACGAGTAAAAGAGATGCAAGAGAGAGAAGCCAAACACAGCCAGCAGACTCAGCAGCAACTTGAACAAGCTGATGCCCTGATAAGGCAGAAATTAGAGGTGGTGGGGAGGCAAATGTTGGGCAGCGATTTTAAGATAGAACGTACCGGTGACGATCCTACCGCTGGTAATTCTGTTAATACATATACCTGGACTGTTTACAAAACAGAGACGAGGACGGAAAGTCGTTCAGCGTACGTACTTTCAAAGCCTAGCGATGGATTCGAAGGTGTTGGCCAAAGTGGCAATAAGAGTGCACCTGGTTGGGATCAAGAAGGTCCTCTTGTTGATGTTCAGGTTCAACATCGCGTAGGTACCAAAGTGCATGTTTCGATTACGGAAGGATATGATTGGGATAAAGGAAAGCCTGGAAATATGCATACAACACTTGGAGGCTTGGCAAGTAGTGATCCTTTTACCGAAGAATCTCTTGAAAATGAATTGCTTACTCCTTATATAAGAGATCTCGACTAATCGATCAAGTAATTTAGCTGAGCATCTCCTAAACATATCCTATTTCAGGAGGAGTGTAATTTTTCTACTTATGCTTGCACTAAATTATGTCTATCTACACAAAAACAGGAGATAAGAATTTAGAATCAGGCTTTATTTCTTTTTCTGCCGGTGGATTAGTGTGGGAAGTGCAATCAGCACAAGAAGAATGACCATCAGTAGAACGACGATCATAATTTGGAGAAGCGCCATATCTGTTTGATTGAAATTCATAGTATTTTATTGTTGCGAATTAATATTAAAGACGTAGCAAATGATATAAGAATAGTTAATAATGCCAATACTACTATAAACGTCGTCGGTTTGTCAACGTAATCAAAAAGAAATGGAACTACTGTTGATCCAGAAAGAATAAAGCCAATATTACGAATGATTTCAGACAAGACACTAATTTGAGGTTCAGTAAGAATAGGTGGCTTGTCAATGAAAATTACACCGGTGCGTTTATATTTCATAAATTCAGTATAGCATCGCTGGTCGATGATTGAAGGTCTTGACGAGTTTAAAAACTAAATTCGTATCGTTCGTGTGTTATTCGAATAATTAGTATCGCCTATGAGAATCTATACAAAAACAGGAGATAAAGGGACCACGTCACTTTTTGGAGGGACGAGGGTTTCGAAATCTTCTCTGCAAATAGAATGCAATGGAGCGATTGACGAATTGAATTCTTTTATCGGATTTGCAAAGATTTCGGTCAAAAGCAGTGTACTTCGCGACTTGTTAACATTCATTCAAAAAGACCTATATACGATTATGGCGGCTCTCTCCGGCAGCTCAAAAACACCACTCCTCCGGATCAAGCAAAATATTACACTCTTTGAAAAAACTATTGATACATTAGATAAGAAATTGCCTACACTTACGGACTTTATTATTCCGCAAAATAATGAGCCCTCTACCCGCCTTCATATATGCCGGACCGTCTGCCGCCGGGTCGAGAGGCTTCTTATCCGATATTGTGAAGAAAAAGGCTTAGATGAAAAAAAATTGACTCTGGACACGCAAAAATCTCCTGCTATACTGATGCAGTATTTTAATAGACTTTCAGATTTACTCTTTATGATGGCTCGTGCGGAGACAGATGGAGAGCAAATTGCGAAAGGGTGAAAATCTTGTCATTCCGGACTTGCTTGCCCTTCGTAGTTTTAACGAAGGAGGGGTCCGGAATCTCTATAGATTCCCGCTTTCGCGGGAATGACGAAAACAGATGCTGAAACAAGTTCAGCATGACGAATTCTTTAACAATTTAAACGTATAGGTTGTGAGGAATGCTGTGTAAATCAGCAACTCTGCCGGAACTGTGTCTCGCTTACGTTCGATCCGAACGAAGTGAGGAGTCAGGAACTCCCCTATGCGCATATAATCCCGAGCAGGAGAAAATTAGGTTTTAGGTGACAGGTCGCAGGTACTAGGCAATTTAAATATCTAACACCTACTACCTGAAACCTAACACCTAGCATGCCGTCTCGGGATTTAAAAAGGAGGCGGTTTTTTTATGGACGAACGAGTCGAATCAACGACATTATTAGAACAATTTAACAAGCAACAGTGGGCAGTTACCCCCGAATGGAAGGTTACCCCAGATTTTGTCCCTGAAGCGCAGGAGGTACTCGGAAAAAAGTATTCTCTTCTTGCTGAAGTGAATCGAGCAAAAAATGGCTTATACAAAAATGAGGCAGGAGAATATGTACTCTCTGAAAATGATCTTGAGGCACTTTACTTTAGCGAAAAAACAGCAGCCTTTGAAGCAGCAACCCAAGGAATGATATGGAGAACGTGGCAGAAGAAAGATGAGACGGGGCGTGCAACGGGACACGGCGACAGTTTGGTAGATATAACGCAAAATTACGTTGTGTATTTAGAGCAAAATCCAGAAAAGTATCCCGAAGCAGAAATACGACGACAGCGTGTCGAACTATTGAATACTCAGATGTTTGATTATCATCTTCAACAGAAAACACTTGATACGCATTGCTGGATCACGATATCTCCCTCTCCTGATGATATGTCTGCCGATGTTAGAAAATCGTTGGGATATTTTGGCACGATGATTAATATTCGTGACCATGATCCGCAAACCGGAAAAATTCATGTTCATCAGATCAATGTTGATACAGATATGCCAGTACTCGGGAGATTTTTTACTGATATAGCGGGAAAAGATAGTGGATTTGATTATCAATCCGAAACACCGTCAGCTACAGAATTACTGGCACATCCTATTCTTCTTTCGAAAGATGAGTTTAACCGGCGATTTCCGCGCGGCGTTGTCGATGTGGCGCGCGTATACGATGGTATGTTGGAAGAGGTCTCAGGAGTTCCCTATTTTTTTGGTAAGCAAGTTTCAACAAAGCTATTATATGAAGAAATATTTCATAAAACAGAAACCGTTGAACATCAAATAGAGCCACTCATTCAGCATTTAGTGGAGTTTGATATAGAACTGGCTATTAGCTTAGCCGAAGGAAATCTTACCGAATCGATCCAGAAGAAAATAATAGAACATCTTAACTTACGTGATACAGAAGGTTTAGAAGGTCTAAGCACTGAACAACAAACTGCTCTGAAAAAAGCGCTCTTCTTTTTTGCCGATAAGCGTATTGCAGAAGAAGCGGTTACCGTTCTTAAATCATTAGAACTTGTTCGTGTCTGGAGTGTTATTTCATCTCTTGCCCATCAAGAACGCGCAGAACAACTGTTTGGCCGAGAAACCGTTCAATTTATTCAGGAACAATATATCTATGATCCAGTAGCACTCTTACATTCTGGATTTATCAATTCAGTGATTGTTAATGCAAAACCACAATTTAACTTGTGTGGCGGTACCGTTGATATATTTGGAAACAAAGGCGGTAACAATAATTTATTCCAAATATCGTTAGGAGACAGCCTGATGGCCTTGCTTGCACCGAATGCAAATTCGGAAATTGAATCGGGCAAATCGTGTCCGGAAATAAAATGTGGAAGACTCGGTTGTAACTGGAAAGCAAGTGAACAGGAAGTTAAAAAGATACAAAAAGGAGAATTAACAAACTGTCCTCAATGCGGTTGGAAGCCATAATCATGAAGCCACGTATTGACCGTCTTTCCTCCCTTGCTATTTTTGGAACGGCTTCGGGTGTTGGGAAAAGTACTGTTGTTACCGGTCTTTGTAGAGCATTTTCAAACCGAGGCATTTTAGTTTCCCCTTTTAAAGCACAAAATATTTCAAATAACGCAGGTGTTACTTCTGACGGTTTAGAAATGAGTAGAGCCCAAATCACCCAAGCCCAAGCGGCGCGCATTGAACCGCATATCGATATGAATCCAGTTCTATTAAAACCTCAACAGAATGGTTTTCAAAGGATTATAAACGGAATGCTTAGTAAGCAGCAGAATGATATCTTTTTAGTTGCATCTCGGTCGTTTAATCGCCTCGGAAAGAAATACCAGACTATTATTATTGAAGGTGCAGGGTCTTGTGCAGAAGTTAATCTGTTAAAAACAGATCCGTGCAACTTTCGCATTGCCAAACTAGTTGGCGCGCCCGTTATTCTGGTTGCCGATATGTATCACGGGGGCGTATTTTCTCAAATTATTGGCACACTCGTCTGTCTTCCCCAAAAATATCAAGATATGATTATTGGTTTTATCATCAATCGATTCACTGGTTCTCGACGAGCATTTAAGAAAAGTATTATATGGCTCGAACAAGAAACGGGAAAACCTGTATTGGGCGTTTTACCCGTTATCGATTCTTTAAATCTTCCCGACGAAGATGTGGCAGAAAAAATCTCGAACAATACTTCTTCCCCCTCTTTGCATATTGGCATTGTTAAACTACCTCATATTGCAAATACGAGCGATTTTGTTCCTCTCCGGGATATGTCCGATATTACTGTTGACTATTTAGATAAGCCGAGAGACTTGTCAGTATATTCGGCTGTTATTTTGCCAGGGACAAAGTGTACCATTGACGATTTACTATGGCTTCGTAAGTCAGAATGGGCATCGTATATTTACTCGTATGCGCGTGCCAACAGACACTTATTAGGCATTTGTGGTGGCATGCAGCTACTCGGCCAATCGATACACGACCCTGACCATATCGAACACACGCAAACAATCGTTGCCGGATTAGGATTATTGCCCATCCGTACCACTTTTCAATCTCCTAAAGTTACGAACAAATCAACGTTCTATTGGGACGGGATAAGGGGTGAAGGCTACGAAATCCATATGGGAAGAACCGAATTAACAGCTGATGTATATGAGCATGGTTCTATTTTGGGTACCTATATGCATGGATTTTTTGATACGTATGCAGTACGAAGCAAATGGCTTAAGAAAATTGGCTATGCCGGAACATTATCTTGTCATACAGATTATGATAAACAGTATGAAACGCTCGCGAAGAAACTCGAGAAATATATTGATATAACGGGATTGATTAAGAAGATGAATACATAATAGTCTCTTTTCCATGTTACAATTTCTCTATGGATACGAAAAAATGGGAAGTCGTCAAATCAGAACTAGAATACAAGAATCCGTATTTCAAAATATATAAAAAAAGTGTCGTTCGTCCTGATGAGAGTCAGTCCGAGTACTATGTGCTCGAGCGAGAAACGTCTTTTTTCTCCATCATTATTCCCCTAACCGATACGCAAGAAACCTATCTCATCGGTCAGTATCGAGTTCCGACCGGACAGTTTTCCTGGGAATTTCCCATGGGTGGCGTCATAGGTAAAGAACCTCTTGAAGCTGCGCAGCAGGAATTAATCGAAGAAACGGGATTGCGCGCAAAGCAGTGGGAAAATCTCGGCTGGTTTTATGTTGCTAATGGCCATACGAACCAAAAAGGATATGTATTTCTCGTCCAAGAATTAACCCAGGGAGAAGCAGAGCCCGAAGCGGGAGAATTTTTAGAGGTTAAAAAAGTTCCTATTAAACAAATTGGTTTAATGATCAAAAATGATGAAATTAAGGACGGACCAACGATTTCTGCCTATCAATTTTTAATTCTGAAAAAAGATCTATCTAGCACATAAAGACAGTCTTTTCTTCAGTTTTACTCCCGACCAATTTCGCTTGCAATATTGACAAATTATTCAATATGTATTCATAATAAACAAACTATCATATATACCCATGATCGCTTAGGTAATTTTGTTTGATAGGTACCGAAAAAAATGAACTTGATGCTGCCCACTCAAGAACCTAATTCTTTTAATTCAACGCCATACCCTGCTCACCTACTTCGTCGGAAGCCCTGGTATGACTTTACGCGTCACAATGGATATCAAGCGCTTGCAAAACAGTTGAGACTACAAGTAGTCAGCAATATAGAGATGGCAGGATACCTCTGGGAACTATTCTCTTCTAATCGATCACTCTTTGATTTGTGGGAAGTGCGCCGCTCATTTTATGAAAGCTTTCATATCGATCCGTATTTTTTGGTTCTCTATGAACAAAAATACCACAAACAAAATATATTGGGTGTGCTGCCTTTGTGGCTGGACGGTGACTATTGGAAAGGTGAATATTCCTGGTACGGCGGTTTCTGGCCCGAAGACAATACGTTTTTTGTAAAAGATTTGGAAATTATCCCTTTGCTTTTAATGGCAGCTCCCGCCCCCTTAGAATTACAATGCATTAAACCACTTTCCGGCTATGAATTCCTCCGATCGCTTCCCGGATTTGGCGATAATGATCTAAAGTTTTTCATGAATTTAAGCGCATTTAAGAATACCGAAGAGTATCTGATGAGCCTTAAAAAGAAAAAAAGACACAATATCCGCCGTGATTGTCATCGTATTTTAGGCTTAAAGCCCGTCATTGAATTTGGAAGATTTGACCAGCTTTCTCGTTTGTTTGAACTCAATATTGAGCGTTTTAAAGATATGCCGCCTGATGATAAATCTATTTTTGAGAATAAGGATGAACAGGCACTATTCCATTATTTGACTAAAAATGTTAAGACGCTTGAGCCGTATATTATGACTATTGCGATTCGCGGAAAAATTGAAGCAGTTGAGGTTGGTTTTATTTACGATCAGGTCTGTTATGCGTTCAGCTCCGGTGCAAACATTTCCAAATATTCAGGAATAGGGGTATTTTCCAACTATAAATTAATAGAGGAAATGATGCGCAGAAGATTGCGGAAAATAGACTTTCTGCAAGGAGACTATAACTGGAAGCTGTCCTGGCAGCTGGAATCCTATATGAGTTGTGAGTTTATAAAAAAACGAATGTCGGTACAACAGGTTTCCAAAAACAGTGGTACGTAAACAACAGCTAATTGATAGATTACAGCATACCTATTGTCGTCTACAACCCTCCTCTATTCACGGAGTCGGTGTATTTGCCATCCGAGATATTCCTGCAGGAATAGACCCATTTTATGGATCAGGTGATCCTGATGCAGAACGATTTACGAAAGAAGAGTTACAAGATCTCGATCCGGAAGTTTTAAGATTAATTGATGATTTTCTCGTCTTTGATAAGGATGGAAGTGTTGAAATACCTGAGGAAGGAATAAATGGTTTAACGATGGCCTTTTATGTCAATCATTCTGACAATCCCAATCTCACATCACCTGATAATGGACTCTCGTTTCGTACGAATCGTGAGATAAAAAAAGGAGAAGAACTGACTGCTGAGTATAGAACATATGATCCCCGTTCCCGATCATTAATATCCGTGGCAGCTTGACGAATCCTATAAAACATGAGAACATAAAACTGCCCTGCCGAGAAGGTGTTAATCTTGAAGAATTTTTCTCGACAAATTCATTTCCATAAGGGTATCTGAACTGTTTCGCAAGAAATAGTTTGGTAATAGGGCGAAGCGTCCGCTCAGCTCGAAAGAGAATGAGCGGGTTGAGTCCGCACCTTTGTAGCCTTTGGGAAAGTCTTCACGAAAAACCTTTTTAGCAGGGTCATTTATTTAGCCACTAGATGTTAGCCACTAGCCATTAGGGAGTATATATAGCTAAAAGTTATAGTATAATAACAACCTAATAGCTAATTACTAATCCCTAGTGGCTGTTTTCTTGGACCTGTGGCGCAACTTCAGCCAAAGGCTGATCGGCCTCTGGCCGAGGCGAGCGCACATATTATTGAATAAAATTTGGGCCTATAGGTAAGTGGTATACCGTATCTATGGCATAGATAAGTCTCGGGTTCGATTCCCGGTAGGTCCACTTACGTGAATAAACAACAGGCAATTACGGCGACCGCTTTTATCTATAGAAAAAATAACAGTAGTGTTGAACTGTTTGCGCCCAAGCGGGCATCATCGAAGAAATTCCTTCCTGATAAGTTTGAACTCCCCGGCGGCCATATCGAATTTGGGGAAGATATTGAAGAAGGATTATTACGTGAAGTACGGGAGGAATTTCATATTTCTATTAAAATTGAACGCCCGTTTTACGCATTTACCTATATCAATACTGCAACCGGTACTCATTCCGTTGAAGTTGTCTATTTTGCAACCATCCAACCTGAAGAGCAAAAAATTAAACTCAATTTACAAGACCATTCAGAATATCGGTGGGTTCTCCGAGAAGAAGCGCTAAAGCTGTGGGATGAAGAAGATAAGGAGCGAGAAGCTGTCGTGAGAGGATTTCAAAATCTGAATTACTTGGAAAAATTCAATTAATTTGAAAAATGACAAAATTATTACTTACCGGCAGTGACACTGAATGGGGATCTGATGCCTATAATCAAGCTGTTACTGAAGGAATGATAGGTTTGATAGGATTAATGCCTTTTATGGAGATGGCTGACCATGAAATAATCGGTAATTGGTATGGCAACGGTTATCGGGAATCATTGAATGAATCTGCGTTGCAGGTGAAGCATGTCCGTCGTGGAGGGAAGGAAAGAGAGTTGGTTATCAAAGAATGGTTTGGCACTAAAATATCAGAGTAAATTTATTGCCTCTGGAAATCCACGATAAACGTCTCGCAGAAGTCTTTCTCAGAAAGTTTTTCGACGGCAAAATCACGTAATTTTAAATTGGAAATATAGGGCTTCAGGTTGTGTTGATTACACATCGTATCCTGATATATTGCATAGACGGTGCCTGAATCAAACAATTGAGCAATTGATATTGTTGGTAAAGCGTCTTTCAAAATAGGACACTTTTCTCCGGGATCAAAAATGTACGTTGTATTTTCTTCAATCGTTTGTACGGTATCACAAGTGGTGAATGCTATGTTTTGAAATACAAACTGATTATTCACAAACGCTTCTCTGATTTGACCTGCTGTTTCTCTGTTATAGCTATCAGAATAATAGATGAAATCTTTAAATATAACACGCGGTGCGTTCAGTACAACCGTGACCGGTCTATTCTTTTGATTTACCAGAGAAGCGTATTGGGAGAGTATTCGAGCACTGAAGGTCATTCCTTCCGATGCGTATACCGGCTGAATAAAAAAATAGGTATAGAAAAAATTGGCGATCAATATCGCATACATTCCAACAATTCCCGTCAATCCAAGCGTAAAATACTTCTTTTTCTTAAATATATTAATTGCATACCAAATTCCCATGCCGATAAACATATAAAAGAAAGGTATATAAAGAGATGAACGCATGGCATACGAAATACCAACATTACTGACTACCGATGGAAGTGGACCGAGGAGGAGCATGCCGGTTAAAAAAATCCAAAGTTTTCGTTTATATAGAAATAAATAATAACAGCCGAGGATAAAAAATAAGGCGTCTGTATAGTAAAAATACCCATGATTGAATATATGAAACCGGACGGTTTTTTCCGTATCCACAAATAAATATTCAGGAGAAAAAGCACCGACATATTTTGCAATGCTTTTTTTTATGCCTACTGACACCTTATTGGAAACTATTGAAACTACGGGATTTTTTACGGCAAGTCTGCGTTCAAGGTTGACCTGATTTTCAACTTCCCCCGTGGAGAAAATTGATACTTCTCCTAATCTGTCTGACGTGTTTTGTTTTTTCGCGTTCAGAATAAAAGAGAAAAATATTACTACACACACGGTAAGTATCGCTATATACTGTTTGGTATATTTTCTCCGGTCAATGTGCTGCCACGTAAAAAAACAAATAGCCAGTACGTACGGCACAAACGTAATTTTATACGCCATGTACGTATAAAAACCGCATGCTAATGGAATAATGACCCACATCTTTTTCCAGCCGGTTGTCACGAGAAGTACATAGAGCCCGAGCATATAGAAAAACAATGCAAGAGAAGCTTCAAATGCTGCCCGCCCAAAAAAAATACTCCACGGATTAAAACAGGCCACGAGGCCGATGATAAACGCTTGCCATTTTCCAATAAGCTTCAGCGCGATAAGAAACACTATGACGACAAAAATAGAATTGACGACGGCATGAAAAATGTGTGCGGCAAATAAAGAAGATTGAAGCGGGCCTATGATAGGAGCCATCAGTATATACGGCAGCTCTGCCTGTGCTGGTTCATCGGGTATGGGAGAAAACGATAACGGATTCCACGTACCGCTCACATCGCTTCCGGTATAGAAAAAAGATTTTGCATTGAGGACAAATATCATATTATCGTGGATAATGCCCGTCGGAATTCTATCAAGCAAAACAGTTCGCAAAAAAAGAGAAGTGATAAATAAAACAGCAGCAAGAACGAATGGACGATATAAAATTGGACGATGTACCATTGGAAACTATTCTTTCAGATGGCGCATTGAATGTCAATCAACTATTCTGCTAAAATGGTAGGACTGCCTCACTTATTCATGAAAGAAAACATCCTTATTGTCATGCCGGCCTACAATGCCGCTCGTACTCTTAAAAGTGTATATACCAATATTCCTCCAAATACGATCAACAGCATTCTTCTGATTGATGATGGATCAACAGACACCACCGTTTCACTGGCCAAGAAATTAGGGATTAAAACCATAGTCCATAAGAAAAATGTCGGGTATGGTGGAAATCAAAAGACGTGTTATCGTGAGGCGCTGAAACGCGGCACAACGCAGGTGATCATGCTCCATCCGGACGGCCAGTATGACGCAAAAGATTTACCGCTGTTTGTCGATGCACTCAAAAAATCAAAAAGTGATCTTATTTTAGGATCTCGATTTTTGGAAGGTCGTCATAAAACGCCGTTTTATAAATCCATTTCCATTCGATTCATAACCGCTTTGTTTAATATGGTGTTAGGAACTCACCTGACGGAGGCAAATACGGGATATCGCGGATTTACGCGAAAATTTCTTGAAACGGTTCCCTTTCACAAAAATGGTAACGGGTATATTTTTGATCCTCAAATGATTATTCAAGCGGTCTATTTTGGATTTCGTATAAGTGAAGTGCCGGTATCAAAAGATTATAACAAGGAGGCAAGTTCTCCTAACCTTCAGCAATCTATACTACACGGATTTGAAAATTTGCAGCTACTTGTTGAATATTTGTTGCACATCTTTCACGTCAAAAAGGCTGATTTTTTGGTGAAGTAGGTTGTAGTACTATAATTACAACTCAGTCAGTTTTGCACCCTTTTTGGGCTTTTCTTTTACCAGATTTAAGTAGCGTTCTGTGGTTGATATTCGTTTGTGGCCAACGAGTTTGGAAATGTACTCCAGAGGAGCGCCCGATGCTAATTGATGAGCAATAAAGGTTACGCGCAGGTCATTTACTTTTGCATCATCGATGCCTGCTTGTTTCAACGCGCGATCAACGGCCGTTCTGATGTTTCTGACCAACAGCGGATTTCCTGTTTTGGTAATAAAAATATGTTTGCTGTTCTCTTTTTTGGGCCGGATGGCAAGATATTGATTGAGCGCGTCTTGAGCTGCTTGATTGAGCGGAATCGTTCGCTCACCAAAAACAAGTTCTCCATTGGTGAGATTGTCAAATGTCAGATCCGCCACCTCGCTGATGCGAAGCCCTGTCTGTAAAAACAATTCAATAATGGCATAGGTCCGAATATCAGCGCGCGAAACGTCTCGCAGCGCCCGGTATTCCATTTTTGAGAGAATCCGTGGCTCTTTCATCTCATATTTTGGATGGGTGAGGTCGGAGGCTGGATTTTCTTTAACTTTTCCTTCACTCTGGAGGAATTTGTAAAATGTTTTGATTGAGTTGACTTTCCTTGAGATTGTTTTGGGCGTGAAGTTCTTCTCCCTGAGCTCAGAGAGGAATGTTTCGAGATCTTCACGAGTTGTTTCTGCAAACGACGTACGCCCCAACCGCTTCAATGTCACAATAAGCTGTTCAATATCTTTTCCGTATGCGACAATAGTTGCGGGAGCTTTGTTTTGTGCAGTAAGATATGCTAGAAATGAGTTCTTTGTTTCGTCTAACATGGCGACGACCTATAATATCATCGGGACAGGCGAAAGTCAAGCAAACTCATATCCGATGATATACTGATCATATACTATTTTACACTATGAAACGACTTGCATCCTGGCTCATTATTATCGTTAGTGTGCTTCTGAGTGTGAACCTGGCACGCTCAATCTATGATTTGCATACCCGTGAATCGGTCATTCATGAAGCGCGTGACCGGTTGGTTAAAACCCAAGAGGAAAATAATAAGCTTGAAGAGGAGCTAAGCTATGTACAAAGCCCTGCGTATATTGAACAGCAGGCGCGGGAAAAGTTAAATCTTGCACGGCCGGGAGAGGTTGTATTGATTGTGCCTGAAATTACTCCTCCACCCGATGATTCTGACCAAGAGTTGAAACTGGAAATTTGGCAACAGTGGTTAAAATTGTTCAGAGTGGGAGTGTAAAAGCCCTCCTACATTCACGTTCGCCTCGTGGTCTACATCCACGCAGTCGAAGTGTTCATTTCGGACGGGCAGCGTCATTTCTAAACTCATCCTCTCCGCCAGCTGGCGGATCGTATTCGTTAAAAAATGTCGCTGTGCCAACGGGAGGGATCCCCGCCTGCCTTCGCTTTGCGAAGCAATGCGGGCAGGGAACCTCCGAACCTACCGCTTACCCGCCTGCATACGCAGTACCAGGGGTGGGGATCGAACCCACGACCTCAGCGTTATGAATGCTGTGCTCTAACCGACTGAGCTACCCTGGCGTATTACTGCGGGCAGGTGAAACGGTTGCTCTACCACTGAGCTACGTTGGCATGATTTGTATTGTATCAAATCAAATACAAAAAATCCTATATTACTTCGCAAGTAGTGGAAATATAAAGATTTCTTCAAACCGGAGAGAGATTATGGAATTTAGATTTTTTACTCTGTTTTAACATGGTCACGCCAGGGACTCAAGTTAAGCAAGCTTGTCGAGCCAAACAACTCAACTGATTCACCAAAAGGGTTATCTGAGCATGTTCCACAATCACTCTGTTCCCATGCCCTTATAATGTCCCGTTTTTTGTCTTCATAGCCTCCTTCAGCGTAAGGAGATTCTTGAGGATCAAATATGATGGTACCGATATTTTGAGGTTCACGGAGTGCTTCAACGTGACCGCATGTTCCGTTCTTAAGGAAATTACATATAGGGCTATTAGGACAACCCACATATGCACCGACATGAACTTCTTTTAATCTTGACATAATTCTAAAAACTACCTCTTTTGAGTTTTTGTAGTTTATTTACTATAGTATCACGCTCGTCAATATTACGAGCCTTTTAGTGAAGCTATATGGTTTATTAAATTATGTTGATTGTTGAGATGTTCTATCTCACGTTTATTTTGGAAATCTGTGTGTTTGTAAAGATTACATTTTCTTTCTGTTTCCTTCTCATGCTTTTAATCTCTATTTCTCGTTTTAACGCGTCCGGTTTCGTGGCGTATTGTTCCGTATAAATTATTTTGAGGGGTTTATGTGATCTGGTATATCTTCCCCCTTTTCCCTTTTTATGGTCCAGAAACCGTTTTTCAAGGTCATTTGAAATACCCGTGTAGAAACTGTTGTCAGAGCAAAGCAAAATATACACAAACCACATAAAAGTATTATACAGAGATTGTTATTTAGGGATTGTGGAGTCCTGAGTATGTCGAAAAAGAAGACCTGCCTTCCGGAAGGCAGAAATACCCTATTTAATCAGTTAACCGAACTCTATCTTTATTTCACTATACTAGCTTTTCGGCAAGAGCTACGGCAGCAATACTAGTTGCGTCTGTAATTTCTTGTTTGTTAACCATCTCAAAAAAAGTGTCAAAAGATACTTGCCTAATACTTATAGATTCCGTATTTTCAGGATGAGGCTTGCCGACTTTTATATCCGTTGCGAGGAACAAAAATACTTTGTCATTTGTTGAACCAAGTAGTGTATGAACCGTTGTAATTTCCTGCCATTTATGAGTAGTTATCCCTGTTTCTTCTTCAAGTTCTCGTTTTGCCGTATCAAGTGGAGTTTCTGTGCTTCCAAAACGAGAAAATGCGCCTTTTGGTATTTCCCACGAGTACCTGTCTGGTGCATAACGGTATTGTCCAACAATTACGATTTTATTGTCTTTAGTTAACGATACTACTCCTATTCCTCCTTTAAGTTCCGCAACACTATAATTTCCTCTTTCACCGTTTGCCCGAACAACGTTGTCTATTCTTAAACGGATCCACGGGTCTTTGTAAACATACTTAGAACTTTTTACTAGCCACTTCTCCTTTTTGGATTTCATAGCAAAATTATATCAGAGGTACGATCTTATTCAAACATGGTGTAAAAAATTGAGGCTAAAATACTTTTTTTGCGGGGATTGAAAGAAATACGAACTTTTTATGGGATTAATTTGTTGCAAAAACAATAGTTCTATGCCATCATAAATTTATGGATAGTGATCTTACTTCTCAGACAAGTGAACCTTCCTTAGAAACTCCATTGTCTTCCTCATCAAAGATGTCGTTGCGAAATAAAACGTGGATAATTGTAAGTTTAGTAGGTATTGGCAGCGGTATTCTGTCGTCGTTTGTAAGCCCAATAATTGCAGGTTTAGTTGCTTTGTTTATATTTCCGAGCAAACCTGGTGATGAACTTGGAGGAATTGTCAGTTTATTTATTGTTATTCCTGCTGTGTGGTTGGTATTCGCCATTTTTGCATCGTACATTAGTTTCAGATTGACTCATAAATGGAAATATCTCTTTTTAGGATTACTATTGCACATACTGACTATAGCTGTGTTTTATGTTGTTGTATATTTCTTTTATAAAGCTGATGAACGGGAAAGATTGGAAAACTATAAACAGGAACCCAACCAGACACAGCTGTTGGAAAGAGGATCTCAATAAAATAGCCCGTATCAACGGGCTAATTTATCAGGTTTTGATCTGCTCTAACGTCTTTAAATAATTTCGTAGTTGTTTCCGTATCACTTTTCTACCCATGGATGTCTTAAGGTATTTTTCTCTCGTTTCTACATCCTCTTTGAGTAAATACGCTTCATAATAGATTAACTTGAATGGTCTTCTCGGTGCTGTTGAAAAGTTTTTTCCTGCATTGTGTTCTTTTACTCGCCGACGAAGATCTGATGTAGTTCTCGTGTAGAAATTGTCGTCTTTGAGAGACTGAAGAATATAGAGGTAGTACATTGGGGTCATTATACCTCACTGCGTTCGGTACCGACCCCATGGGGATGAAAGAAAAAAAAGACCGCTTTAATGGTCTTTTTTTCTTTAATATCCCCAGTTGCGGGGCTGGGAGTCGGACCCAGTCTAGGAGATTATGAGCCTCCTGTGCGGCCGTACACTACCCCGCGATAAATTGTTTCCATAGTATACCAGACTTATCCAAAGCAAGATTACTTTCATTGAACTACAGGTTCGGTTGTGCTACAATAGATTGGTATGACCAAACGTATCCTCACGGGTGATCGCCCGACAGGTCGCCTGCACCTCGGACATTATGTCGGCACCCTTTCAAACAGAGTTGCTCTTCAGAGTAAATATGAAATGTATATCTCTGTTGTTGATCTGCATAGTTTGACTGATCGAATGGACGATCCTCAAAAAGTAAAGAACATACCTGATAGTGTGCGTGAGCTCGTTCTCGATTACTTAGCTGTTGGCATCAATCCCGAAAAAACCACGATACTCCTGCAATCCGCAATTCCCGAAATATCAGAACTGTTTGCGATTTTAATGAATTTAGTGACTATTGCCCGTTGTGAGCGGCTTCCCGCGTTAAAAGAAAAAATACGAGATCAGAAGATTCAACATCCTTCGATGGGACTTTTAAACTATCCTATTCTTATGGCGTCTGATATCCTTTCTCTCCGCGCTCATCTTGTCCCCGTCGGAAAAGACCAAGAATCACACATAGAATTTGCGCGGGAGATTGCAAAAACATTCAACAGACTTTATAAATCCCGCCCAGGGCGGGATAAAGTAAACGATGACGAAGATGCAAAAAAGGTATTCCCTGAACCCGAAGCCATTATCGGTGAGGCGCAAACGCTTCCCGGAACCGATGGAAAAGCAAAAATGAGTAAAAGTTTAAATAACGCGATATTTTTATCCGATGATGAGAGAGCAGTTGAAGAAAAAGTAATGAGTATGTATACCGATCCCAAGAGAACCAGCGCCTCTGTTCCAGGAACCATCGAGGGAAATCCGTTATTTATCTATCATGAAATATTTAATAAAAATATATCTGAGGTTGAAAAATTTGCCGAGAGATATCGTACGGGAGATGTGGGAGACGTTGAGGTAAAAAAGGCCTTGGTAAAAGCACTCAATACCTTTTTAAATCCAATCCGATTCAGACGGAAGAATTTTGAAGAGCAGAAAGGGCTTATTGACAAAGTACTGACCGAAGGGACCAAAAAAGCACGAGTTGAAATTCAGAATACCCTTCAGATTGTAAAACAATCACTCGGTCTCCCTATTCTGTCTTCTTAACCAATCTTTCAACGGCAGTTGCCACTAATTGGCAGAGCTCTATTTCGTGTGCTATACTTACTCATTCGTATGAAACAATCTGAACTATCAGTACCAAAACCAGGCAAAAAACATAAAAAAAACGGCGTGCATATTTTCAAATTTAAGTTCTCCGTTCGTGACATCATTATGTGGTTTTTGGTTGTCATGCTGGCATTTTCTCTCTTTAATGCATTTCAGTCAAACATGACGACGGCCGAGGAAGTGCCCGTTTCTCAAGTAATTGGTGATATTAAACAAGGAAAAGTTGAAAAAATTCTCGTTGAAGATGTAAAACTGAAAGTCACGTACAAAACGGGCGAAGAAGTTGTGTCCATTAAAGAACCCGGATCATCTTTTAATCAGCTGTTAGTCGATGCAGGTATTGATCTGTCGAGTGTGCAAATAGAAAACGTCGATATTACTTTTGCGATGATTATGGCAAGTCTGGTTGGGCAATTACTCCCTCTGCTTTTCATATTTGGACTTCTCTACTTTCTCTATCGTCAGACCCGCGGCGCGCAGGATACGCTTTTTAACTTCGGCCGCTCAGGTGCGAAGATGTACAGTAAAAAAATGCCCAAAATAACGTTTAAAGATGTTGCCGGAGTTGATGAAGCAAAAGAAGAGATGAAGGAAGTCGTTGATTTTCTTAAAAGTCCCAAACGCTATCTTGATTTAGGCGCCCGAACACCAAAGGGAGTACTTCTCGTTGGTCCTGCTGGAACAGGAAAAACGCTTCTGGCGAAAGCAGTTGCGGGCGAAGCTGGTGTCCCCTTTTTTTCCATGGCAGGATCTGAGTTTATGGAAATGTTAGTCGGCATCGGTGCAAAACGGGTCCGCGATTTATTTAATACCGCAAAGAAAAATCAGCCGAGCATTATTTTTATCGACGAAGTTGACGCCATTGGCAGACGCCGCAGTACCGGCGTCATGGGAAGTCATGATGAACGGGAGCAAACATTAAATCAGATTCTGGTCGAGATGGACGGATTTGACCCGCGCGCAAATGTTATTGTCATTGCGGCGACCAATCGGGGTGATCTTCTCGATCCGGCACTATTACGACCCGGCCGGTTTGACCGCCGTATCGTATTAGATTTTCCTGATATTGAAGGAAGAAAAGCCATTCTTTCCATTCATGCTCAAGGAAAGCCGTTTACCAAAGAAGTTGACTGGCATAAAGTAGCCAAGAGAACCGTTGGATTCTCGGGTGCTGATCTGGAAAATATGCTCAATGAAGCAGCCATTATGGCAGCACGGGGTGACAAAAAGGAAATCGATATGAAAGATATCGAAGAAGCGGCTACAAAAGTGAAACTGGGCCCTGAAAAGAAACGACTACAATCTGATCAAGATCGAAAGATGACTGCGTATCATGAGGCAGGTCATGCGGTAGTTACGTATGCTCTTGATCATATGGATGCCGTGCATCGCATATCAATTGTTTCCCGCGGTATTGCATTGGGATATACCTTAATTCCGCCCGACACAGATCGGCTGCACGAAACAAAATCACAGCTTCTCGAAAAGATTGCCATGATGATGGGTGGGCGTGCCGCAGAGGAAATAGTATTTGGCGATATTACCTCAGGCGCGGCCAATGATTTTGATCAGGCAACTCATATAGCGCGTCTCATGGTTGAAGAATACGGCATGAGCGTGATCGGGCCGGTTAACTTCGGACCGGATATGGATATAACCGACTATAACAATCGATTTTTTGAACGGGACGGCGTTTCTCCCGCCATGCAGGAACTCATTGACAAAGAGATTCAAAAAATATTGGTTGAAGGACATAAAAAGGCGTTTGAGGTTCTTAAGCAGAATCGTCAAAAGCTCGATAAGGTAGCCGAGGCACTCGTCGAAAAAGAAACCATCGAAGGTGATGAGTTTGAAAAGATAATGAAAGAGGGTAAATAGGTGACAAATGACCCATTCTTCTGATTACCCAAAAAAATTGCTTCTCATTGACGGAAACGCAATCATGCACCGGGCATATCATGCGCTTCCAGCGCTCACGAATAAAGACGGACAACTTACCAATGCCGTCTATGGATTTCTTTCCATGCTGTTATCAATTACGGATAAATTAAAGCCCACACATCTAATTGTTTGTTTTGACCGTCCTGAACCCACGTTTCGAAAACAGATGTATGTGGGATATCAGGCGCATCGGCCCAAGATGGAAGATGGACTCTCCAGTCAATTTGCGTTAGTAAAGGAGGCGGTTTCCGCCATGAACATTCCGATTTACGAACAGGCTGGTTTTGAAGCAGATGATGTGATTGGAACGCTTGCCTGGCAAGCCACTCATCTACCGTCATTCCCGCGAAAGCGGGAATCTCATAAGATCCCCGATCAAGTCGGGGATGACAATACTCAAGAATTAATGAATGTTGTTATTGTTACCGGTGACCGTGATATTCTTCAATTAGTTAATGATACGGTTTACGTCTACATGCCCGTTTCTGGATTGAACAATGGCAAACTCTATACTTCCAAAGAAGTGGTAGAAAAGTTTGGCATTACACCTCCTCAAATCGTTGATTACAAAGCATTGGCAGGAGATGCGTCAGACAATTATCCGGGGGTTCGCGGGATTGGTCCCAAGACGGCAAGTGAACTGCTGAAAAAATATGGAACCGTTGAAGGAATCTATAACACAATAAGATCCAAAGATCCTAAGATCCTAAGATCCAAAGAAAAGACAATTAAAGCGCTTTCAGAATATGCAGAAGATGCAGCCATGGCTAAAAAGTTAGCAAAAATTCTGCACGACGTACCGGTTACGATTGATATTGAGAAGGCAAAACTTCATGATTTTGATACTCCTGAAGCATTGGAAGTTTTACAGAAGTTCGGATTTGCCAGTCTGGTAAAACGGGTCATGGGAGTGGAAGAAAGTAAGGATCCAAAGATCCAAAGAATCAAAGATCCAAATAAAAAACGAAAAGAAAATAATGATTCTGAACAGTTGTCGTTAGTGTAGTTTTTATGTCATTCCCGCGAAGGCGGGAATCTATTGTAGATTACATAGATTCCGGATCAAGTCCGGAATGACAACAGTAGAAAGAATGTGATATTTATGGCAGATCAAATGAAATGTCCAAAATGCGGAGGGGAAATGGAGGAAGGAATTATTGGCAAACAATTACAGTCATTGATTAATTGGTCCCAATGGCGAAGAGGAGTTCCTCCATTTATATAACCTATGCTTGACATGAAAAGAAAGACGATTTATCTTTGTAAGAAATGTGGTTACTTAGAAAGCTATGCGAAGTGAGTTTCATAGAAGATGTAATATTAAACATAGGATAAGGCGTCATTGCGAGCGAACGAAGAGAGCGCGGCAATCTATTTACTTAAGAGATTGCTTCACTACGTTCGCAATGACGGGAATAATTGAATTTTTTCCCAGACCAATTTATACATCAGTTCATGTCCTTGAGTGTTTGGATGTACGCCATCGGCTAATAACTTCATATAATCTGTTTTCTTAAACTCTGAACGAATATCGACAAAGACCAATTTATTTCCTGCACAAAATTCTTTTATTTTGTTATTATATTTTTCAATATCTTCATTTCGATACGAGCTTTCCATTTTCCACGGCATGGGACTCACTAAATTGTCATCTACTGGAGTTAATCCTACGAAAATAATGTTGCTGGTAAATTGTTTTGCTTTGTAAAGAAGTTTTTCTAAATTATTCTTAAAATCAGAAAGAGATGTCTCATTTCTCTTTTCTTGTGTATAATATTGACTGTCATTAAGGCCAATAGCAATAACAATAATCGATTCTGTCTCATCTTTTCTCTGTCTGATTTCAAGTTCGAATCGGTACAGCAAATCTCGTGATGTGTTTCCTGAAATACCCAAGTTATACACTTCTATATCAATTTCAAAATGGGAATTTATACACTGGGTAGTTACGCGCTGTTTTATCTGATCAGCCCATCCTCCTTGTGTATCCCACATGCCCGATGTAATACTGTCTCCAAAAATGAATATCTGCATGAGTGTAGTATACATAATCAGGTGCTTCTTAATTGGTAGAATCCATGGTGTATACTAATATGACTTTTAAGGCGTATGGACAATATACAAAGAAAAGGAGGTGAGAAATTTTGGGAATAGAACAATTTTTGCCAGGATTTGTGAGTGGACCGATGCGGAGAAGGCGTGAAGAAAGAGCAGCAGCAGCTGCAGCAGATTTGTCTCGGGAAAAAACAGAAAAAGTGGGAGAACTCTTTCATCAGTTATTTACAGATCTTTCGCAATCAGAAAACCCCGATCCAGAAGAGCGATTACTTCTCATGGAACAGCTGGAACAGACAGTTGCAGATGAAGGAATGCGTCTGGAAGATGTAGTGCACCATATATTTGTGCTCAATAGAACATCAGCCGTACCGGCACATTGTATGTTTGGATATAACACAGTGCGTAGCGGATACCGTACGCTCTTATATCCAGAAGATGATTCTGGACCGCAAGCGCAGTTGGACAAATGGAAACAGCAAATTTACGAAACAGTCGAAACTGAGTTTCCGACGATGGGTCGGTATAAAAATGATTTGCTTGAGAGTTCGTTTGGACTTTTCGGAAATCCAGAGACATTAGTTGAACAACCTGTTTCTGCGTAATAAGTCTCGTGTATACAGGTACTTATAACGGCTAAATGATACAATTGGACTATGACGAAGAAACTAAAGATTGCCTTAGTCCATGATTTCCTGAAAGAATACGGAGGGGCTGAACGGGTGGTAGAAGCCATGCACGATATGTGGCCCGATGCGCCGGTGTATACGAGTTTTGTTGATTATAATTTGTTAGGACCGCACGCAGAACGAATTCGGAAGTGGAAAATCGTCGAATCTCCATTTGGAAGCTCATGGCTCATGAAAAAATTCCACTCGCCTCTTCGTTTCCTTGCACCGCTTGTATGGAACCAATTTGATTTTTCAAAGTTTGATATGGTGATTTCATCTTCCGGTTGGTATATTTCCCGTGGCATCAAAACAAATAAACCCACGATTCATATCTGCTATCTTCACCATCCTCCCCGTCACTTATACGGTTATCAGACGGCTATGGATTGGCAGAAATATTGGCCGATTAGAATGTATGGTCATATTGTCAATCATTTTTTACGGATGTATGACTATGAAACGGCACAGAACGTCGACTATTTTATTGCTAATTCAGAGGAGACGAAACGGCGTATCGAGAAGTTTTACCGAAGGGATTCAATTGTTATTTATCCACCGGTAGAAGTTAATCATGCAGATTTAAGATTTAAGAAATATGATTTAGGAATAACAAATTATTATTTAGTAGTTTCAAGACTTGCAAGAGCAAAGCATATTGATTTAGTTATAAAAGCCTGTCAGGAATTAGACAAGCCGCTCGTGATTGTTGGAAAAGGCCGTGAAGAGAACTATCTTAAATCATTAATCATTAATCATAAATCAAATATCCGGTTTCTTGGTGAAGTTTCCGATGATGAGTTACCTTCGATTTATCAAAACGCCAAAGCACTGGTATTCCCGTCAGAAGATGAAGAATTTGGCATAGTTCCTGTTGAGGCCATGGGATACGGCATTCCGGTGATTGCATTAAAAAGTGGTGGTCTTCCAGAAACGGTGATTGAAGGGAAAACAGGATTATTGTTCGATGAATTGTCGGTCGATTCGGTTGTTTCCGCAATAAAGAAATTTGAACAGAAATCGTTTGATAAAAAACAGATAATTAATCATGCAATAAAGTTTTCGAAAGAGAGGTTTGAGAAAGAGATAAAAGAGTTTGTCAAAAAAAATATCCTGATAAATTAATATTAACTTTCCTCAGTACCACGATAGAGACACGATAAGGTAGCTTTTATCGTATCTGGTGAATCGGGATAATTATTATTGTTTGCAAAACAGTATGCGCATCGGGCTAAGAAGCTATCCATGACTCTTGCCTCGCGAGGATGAGATTGCTTTCTTCTTTCAAGTGTATTAAGTTGTCCTCTGTTGTCCGGTGCGTAATGATTTTCACAGACAGTACAATTTAAATCTAGGTCTTGTGCAAATTGATAATCTACAGGTACAACTTTACTTTCTTTTCCCATAAGTATATTATATCAAACTATATCAATTAAACATGGAAAAGCCTTTCTCGAGGCAATAATTTGAAGATCTACTCACTGACTTCCTCTACTCCACAACTTCCGTTTCCGAGTATTCCTCCCCAATCTATGACGGTGAATCCGGCGCGTGCAGAGGGTTTAGGGAATAGGGAGTAGGGATTAGTAATTAAAGAATGAACAAAAGGTTCCTCGTCAATATTTTCAAAATAAAAACGTATTCTTAAGAAATTATCCGGTTCGATTGAAAACTCTACTGGTTCTACCCGATTTACTTCTTCTTCATCAATGAGTGTAATAAACCATCGATTTCCCTCTTTCGTTAATTTCGGAAGCCAATAGTCCAGAAAATCATTTGATTCTTTTTCATTTAGTCCTAGTTTTGGCAATGCATCTGCAAAGAATACAGGAAGTTCGTCTGATTGTTTAATCCATCCGGTGTCATGCGGCACGGAAACGTTTTTAATAGCGGCTTCATAGTAGAGATAGGGATATGTTGTAGTTGCAACCCTTGTGGTTGCTTTTTCTCCAGCAGGGACAAGCCCTGCAACTACACTAATTGTACCATCCGGTTTAGCAGTCACTTGCCATCCATTTGTTCTATGGTCAGGAATTGACTTCGTAATATATCCATTTGGCTCTACTTTAACTGATAATTCCATTTCTTTTTCAGGATATAAATAGAGGGCCGGTTTACAAGAAGGCGTCCACCATTCATAGAAAAACGAGGGAATACCCGGGACAAATGATCCAAGCTGGAGAGAATTTGCCTGTGGCTTACTATCTTCCAGGATTGGCACGTATACCCAAAAAGGGCCTTCCGGATGACCGGCCGGTGTCGGATCAAGAATGATAGCGTGATCCGCATTGGTACCGACTATACCCGATCGGCGTATGTATACATCAAAATGATTTTGATACGCCGTACCGATTTTAATATCAGAACTTTCAATTTGTGTTGGTCTGCTTAAAGACGATATATACTCGTCGGCCAGGGTTATGTTTGAAGGAACTTTACTTTGATCTATCGTCATATAAGTAAGTTTAATAATTAGTCGCGGTCTATTGGGATCAAGTCCACCGGCTGCTTGCACAGTACCTAGTACATCAGTATCATTCGTCTGAGCAAGAGAGCGCTCGGAAGGAACAGCTGCTCCCGGATCGGGCAGCATATTCGGAGCTTCACAATCGTCTTCTTCTGCTGCATCGTTACGGTTGTTTCCCCATACATCGCCGCCGTTGGGACACTGAAGCTTCATCCAGCACGGCAGATCATCAAATGTAGGATTCGCCGGCAACTTCGAGGCGTCGTAATAGACATTAAACGTCCACCAATATTTGTCAAGATTTTCCTGAGTTTGAGGATGCTGCTGATATAACTCTTCAGCAGCGGTTCCCTCGCCCCATTGGTGATTGCATATCCAGAAATCGCCGTCTGTTTGACCAGTACATCCATCACCGCCCGGTAAATCCTCACGGATAGTACCTTTATGATTGAGTACAAAAACTACATCTTGCACCAAAGGATCAAGACAACTTCGAGAGCCTCCTATCGAATATGATGTTCCTGATTCGGGGTTGCACCAGCCGATACCGACATAAACATCTTTGTCTTGCCCATCGGTATTGCTTCCCGCTGCCAGCATGCTACTGCCGATTTTCTCCATTTCTCCGAGATTTTCATCTGCTGACGTACGTGGTGCGAAGTTGTGTTTCTCAAGAAGCACCTTCCACGCGGCAATAGGAGCGTTTTCCTTGACCAATACCCATGTTTTATCTTCCTTATTTGCCCAGTCATATGCAGCTCCCGGACCATACACACTATCAAGCGAGCTATCTACATCAACTTGTAAGGTACGACTCTGATTTATTGCGGGTTTACAGGCTGCCTCTGCATCTAAAAATACGTCAGGCGGTTGTGTGTTTGGATCTTGGCTGCCGGGTAAAAAAGGCATGCTGGCACCCAAGAGTGCAGTTGCTACGAGTGCGAGAACGGCAAAAATACCTCCCATAAATATAAATTTCAGCCAAAGGCTGATCGGCCTCTGGCCGAAAAGATAAAATATTTAATTGTTAAATTCATAGTATCATTTTTTCTTCACAAGGTTAGGTATCGTAATATTTCTGAATGGCAATTTTTTATCCAGCTCGTCGTCGTTAGCTGTTTTATCGGATTCCTCTCCAAATCCTGGAAGATCATAGGTCGTTTCTTGGGAAGGAGTTTTCTGTTCACCGTCAGGTATCGGCATTTCCAGTTTCTGTTCAGCCTGCATAGTCTTTTGCTCTTCTTTTGGTCCTACAGCTGGTATGACCACCAAATCTTCCTGTTCTTTCTTTATCTTTTCTTTCGCTTCATCAACCCGTTCCATTTCCTCATATATCAATTTTGCCGCCTCTAATTTCGCTTTGATATAGGTCAGTGTTTCCACATCCGCAAATCCACCAAGAAGCAAGAATGGAAGCAGATCTGCTACTTGTTGCATACCCTGCTGTCTATCTTTTACAGACGGTGAAATAAGAAGATTAATAGTATTAGTAAGCTTTGCAATGTCTTCGTTAATCCAATCTTCACGGTTCTTGATATTTTCAGATTTCGGCACATCAGAATTGCGATAATGATTCATCCACATAGCTCGTATTTCTTCGTATTCCTCTATGGAAACCGAAGGAGCAATCTTCGGTGCTTCTGCGCTTGGTATTTGGCTTGGTGGAGTTGCGTCGAGAACTTTTCTTACCTGATCAGGTGCAACACCGGTCTTTTCAGATAATGCACCGATCTGCGCTTCTTTGGATTCAATTGTGTTTACCGAAGGAACTTCCTCGAGAACTTTTTCAACTGACTCCTGGGATACCTGTGTTTTTTCTGAGATTTCCCGAATGGTATCTGACGAAACTCTTTGTATTTGTGTTGTGGTGATTTCCTTCTGAATTTCACGAACAACTTCTCGAACTTGTTCTTCAGATACATGAATGCGCTCTGATACTTCTCGAACTTTTTCGTTTGTTTCAGCAGTGGCTGTCTGTTTTTCTACAGATTCGGTAACCGGTACTTCTTTCAAAATCTGTTCTACTGTTGCTTGCTCTGTATGTGTCTTTTCTGCTACCGACTTAATCGTTTCTGTTGAAATTTGCTCACGTATCAGCTGATTTTGACTGATCTGTTGTGCATTGTAGATAACTTCTCTTACCTGATCTGTAGTGACATGGACTCTCTCTGCCACTTTTTGTATTTTTTCGGTTGTTGTTTTACTTTCTTTCTCTTTCTCCACTGTTTCAGTAATCGGAACTGCCTTAAGAATTTCCTGGACGGTATTCTGTTCCAGATGCGTATGTTCAGAAACAGACTTGACTGTTTCTAAAGATATGGTTCGGATAGTTGGAACACGTACTTCAGAAATTGCAATTGGTCCGGGAGCGGCAACTGCCTGCTTAAGCTGTTCGGCAGATGCCGTGCTCGTAATTGTTTGCTCGACGTGCGAAGCGCGCGGTGTTGCGGCCTGAATCACCTGACGCGCAAGCTTATCTCCCCGACTTGCGCGTGTTGTAAACTCATTTCGAAGTGTTTCGTACTGCGTACGCGTCTGAGGTGTGGTTGCTCTGAGTGGATTTTGAATGCTCGCGAGCGTTTCACGAACAGCAGATTCTTTCTCTTTATGTGTTTCAATGCGAGCAACATCACGCAGAGAAGAAACGCGCAAATCATAGGCTCGGGTGATATCGTGAGTTTCCACATTATGAATTTCACGATCGCGTATCTTTTCAATAATCTTCTCCCGCGTCATCGTCTCGCGAGTTAATACGGATCGTGATTCTGGTATTTTCATATGCTTACCAAACGTTCCGATCGAACCCGGTTTTGCTGGTTTTGGTCCGAGCGGTTTTGGAGGAGTAACGTTTCTTATCTTATCCAGAATCTGCATGAGTACTCCCTGATTTTTCTCTAAAATGTCACAGCAGTAATCTCGGAAAATTTTCAAAAGAAGCCACGGCAGCATAATGGCCGCCCAGAGCATAATGAGGGCAATAATATATTCAGCATACGTATCAACGTAGTTTGCGGTATTAGTAGGTGATAATACTTGCGCCGGACCGCCATAGAGAATATTGATTCCTGTATGGTAGACCATTTTTGTTCCCGCGCCCGTAAAATCAAATTCATACGGGATACCACCTTTCCATATACGTGCAAGAGCAGCGATAAAGAGAGAAAACAACGGGCCGTAAAATAACCATCTGAAAAACTCGCCAATCCATATTGATCCAATATTTCTCACAAAAATAAAGGGCAAGAGAAGAGCAAGGAGCGGTGAAAGAATAAGCAGGAATATCAATATTACTTGCCGTATTATGAGAATAATGGCCATGAAGTTGTAGGTAAACGAAGTCATCCGTACCAAAAAGAGAGAGGTGAAGACCATGTCTTGTTCGAGCGGATCAGCATTTTTATACCCGACAAAATCGTAGTTTTCTTCACTATTACTGCTTGAAAAAACAATGTTAAATAAATCTTCTCCACCGAGCCGGGAGATGAAAAAATTACTCATGGCATCAGAAGCCTGAATAAAGCCGAGGAGAATATTGTACGAGAAAAATATAAAGCTCAATATAAGCACCATGCGAATAACAATCGTTGCAATCGTGATGCGATCAAAGCCAATTGATATTCCTGAAAAAGTGGGACCGATAGATTTACGCGTTAAAACGAGCTGAATAGCCAGCCCAATAATGACAAATATAGCCAGAATCCAGGTTACTCTCTGAACAAAGAAATATGCCTGGTAGATTTGCGGGACATTATAAACAGGAGAATGGGTTACGACCCAGTAAATAAACTCCCGCGCCCGCTCAGCATTTCTTCCTACCTGGGTAACTTCTGCATCGATTATCCAGTTGGGTTCTCCAGGTGAACTTGCAAGTTGTAACGATGCAGGGTTAGTTGTTGGGGTTGGGGTTGAGGCTGCTGGCAGTACTTGCCCTGTCGGCTCTTGTAAATATGGATTGTCCGATTCGTCTACAGACTGGTTAGTGGGGATGTTAGCATCAACGTTTGATGGTTCTTGTGCAGATACCAATTGAGCAGAAAGAACAGTAGCACCAACCAAAAACAATCCGACCAGTACTAATCGGGCAGCGAATTTCATGTATACTCATTGTTGCCTATTTTTGCTTTCCTGTCAAGGCAAAAAGCGCAGACAATGAAGCAATGAGCGGAGCGCTGAGTGATGATTGCGTGGTAATAAAATGAGAAAAACTTGAGCAAGCGGGACAAGAAGCAAAGAAACTGTATGCCATAAAATCAAGAACTATTGCCCCGATTAACAAAATGACCAAAAAAGATGCTTTAGGTAGTTTTTTAATAAATTTCATGTTTTAATGATATCGTAAATCCTACTAATACTGCAAACAACAACTGTATTTGGTGAATCGTGTATGGGTAGTGATCGAATAAACCTAATAATAAGAGCGCTACAAGAGGAAGGAGTATTTTATAACTTGTAGAAAATAACAATTTTATTAATAGGAAAATTACCATTGCCGATCCCACTACCCCCCACTCAGCTAATAAAAGCAAATATATATTATGCGCGGGCTGCAAATCCTGGTATGAGTCAATGGTTGTATAACTTGGTAATGCAACTAAAAAATTATTTAATCCAACTCCGAAAATAGGATTATCTTTCATCATGTTAAGAGCAGCATAATTTAAGTCCATGCGCCGTGTTACGCTCTGAATATCTACCGAAGATAAATTGGCAATTCGCTCAGAAAGAAATGGCAACAAAATAATTAAGATGATAGCTACTAATATCCAAGCTACTCTATTTCTGTTCCTTATTCTTAAGTAGTGCTGACCTGCCTTGCCGGCAGGCAGGTTACTAATCAGCACTACTGTCAACAAAATTCCTGCCACCATCCATGCACTTCTTGAAAAGGTGATAAAAAGCGTTGCAAGAAAAAATATGAGTAGGGGAAGTTTTACTTTTCTAACAATTACTGAAGTGTTAAAGAAAACAAGCGGTAACAGTACCGTTATAAATCCGGCAAGAACATTAGGATGCGGAAAGGTGGCATAAGGACGAAGAATTAATTTATTATTCATAATTGCCGTTGCAATGCCCGGAGTTGTTACGTCAAACGTTCTTTCTCCCAAAAACCACAATAGACCTCCGATTGAAGATTGATTGATAAATTGAATCCAGGCAATGAGAGAAGAATAGCCACTAGCCACTAGCAGATAGCCACTAGAAATTTTGAGATCGGGTTTTGTTTTTACAATATATACCGCAATGAAGGTTAGTTTCAGGATTGTCAGTAAATTCAGAAGAGTAAGTTGAGAAACGTCAGAAAATAAAAGATTAAAGATAAAAAATAAAATACCTGCTATCAGTATTCTGTATTGTGTAATTCGCCCGCCTGCATCCCGCATATTGCGGGAAGCATTGCGGGCAGGTAAGTCGTCATTCGTAATTTTCGATAATAGCCAACTGATTCCTATTCCTAAAATTAGTAAGTCTGTTAAGTAGATCGTCGGGGCCAAATAGTCGACCCGTATGCCATTCACGAATGCGAAATCGGGCCAGAAATGATAGCCAAGTTGAGTAGGAATAAGAAGTAACAGAAGATAAAATAACCAGCGATGAAGATTATTAAAATTAGACAGCAATTTGTCCCTTGTTCGGTGTTCCATGCGGTCGTCTAAAATGTTTTTGACTAAGGATCATAAAAAGCGTCAGTGTATTCCAGTAAAGACTCAGGCCTATGGGAAATGAATAAGCAAAGAAGCCAATCATAACGGGCATAATATACATCATCTGTTTTTGCATTTCTTGTGCCATATCTTCCGGCTTCTTCTCGTCTTTTTTGGTTTTTGGTTTCTCAATCTGGTTTTGTGGTTGCTGCATCGCGGTCATAACTTTTGACTGATACCACGTAAGCACACCCGTTATAACGGGGATTGCTAACAGCCAGATACCATATTCCTGCCATTGATTGGGAAATATGGTTAAATTTACACCGAAAAATGTCGTATTCAGTGAATCGATATGAAGAAAGGGATGATACACTAATTTGTTAATAGTATCGAGAGCTTGCTGGTTTGACTCAGCCTGCAAAATTGCGCTAAATGTTTGAAATAAACCATAGACAATGGGCATTTGGATTAATAAAGGTAAACAGCCGGCGGCCGGATTAATGCCATGCTGTTGATATAGTTTTAATTGTTCTTGTTGCAGTTTTTGTTTATCATTTTTATATTTCTTTTGCAGATTTTCAATATGGGGTTTCAGCTCTTGCATTTTACGCATCGTATCCATCTGTCGATGATTGAGCGGATGAATAATGCCGCGCACAATGAAGGTCATACCGATAATCGCCCACCCGAGAGGTCCGGGAATGCCAAGACTGGCAAAGCCTTTATAGAGCAAAATGAGGAGATTGAGTATCGGCCACACAAGAATCTGATGAAATATGTTTGCTGTTGTAATGTCTACCATGAAAAATTAGGAATTTGGTACGGGGTCGAGTCCACCTTTGGACCACGGATGACAGCGTAGAATTCGCTTTGTACCCCAATACAATCCGTTGATTATACCAAACTTCTCGATTGCCTGGTACATATATTCTGAACACGTCGGGTGAAACCGACAAGCGGCATCGGTCAGGAAAAGAGACTTCATAACGGGATTCGTGAGATTTAAATAGCGTTGATAAAAGCGAATTAACCGCAGGACAAATTGTTTCATTTGAGAAGACCGGCATTCTTTATTAACTCGGTAATGTCAGGTAAAATGTCGGTAAGTTTTTCTTCTTTTAATATTTTCTTTGCCATAACAATAACTTCATGTCCGTGTTCAAGATTTGTTAGATGCTGATAGATTGCTTCGCGAAGCAATCGTCTCGTTCTGTTGCGTTCAACTGCTTTTTTCGAAAGACGCACCGGCACAATGACCGTAATAGTTGTCGGTTGCCTGCCTGCCGGCAGGCAGGTCGGTTGATACACAAGCGATACGAGGTGATTTGAGACCCGTTTACCCGATCTGATAAGAGTTGGGATGCGGTGGCCGGCAAGACGATAATGTTTGGGAAGCACAGAGGAATTTAAACGGTTAATTTTTTTCTCCCTTTTGCGCGACGTCGTTTTAGAACATTCTGTCCTGTCTTGGTTTGTGCGCGTGCGCGAAATCCGTGAGTGCGTATTCGTTTTTTCTTTTTTGGTTGATATGTTCGTTTTACCATACGTTGTTAGTATAGCATAGAGTCGTTCGTTGACAAAGTATTCTATCGTTGCTACAATACTTGAATACCCTATAATAGTATAGGTTTTTTAAACGCAATGAAGCAGTGGCAGCAAAGCATTATTCTCTCTTTAGGCGGAAGCCTTATTGTCCCCAACGGAGGTATTGACACCTCCTTTTTAAAAGAATTCAACGATTTTATCCGCCGGCATATACAGATAAGCCGGCGTTTTTTTATTATCACCGGCGGCGGCGGTACTTGTCGAAACTACCAACAGGCTGCTCAAGCAGTAGTAGATGTTCCCAATGAAGATCTTGATTGGCTCGGTATTCATGCTACTCGGCTCAACGCACACCTTATCCGTACTATTTTTCGCGACATTGCTCGTCCTCAGATTATTGAGAGTTATGACGAGATTCAAGATATAGGAAATTATTCACTTATTATTGGATCTGGTTGGAAACCGGGTTGGTCAACTGATTATGATACTGTTATGATGTGTAAGTTCTATGGCGCTAAAACCATTGTTAATATGAGTAATACCGATGGTGTATATACAGCAGATCCTCGAAAAGACCCACAGGCGAAACGAATTGATAGGATGAGTTGGAAAGAATATCGCGTAATGTTTGGAGATAAATGGGTTCCCGGTTTTTCTTCCCCAATTGATCCCATAGCCGCAAAACTTTCCGATGAACTTGGACTCACTATCATTACGCTTGCAGGGAAGGATTTAAGAAACGTAGAGAAAGCAATCGAAGGGAAAGACTTCATTGGTACCACTATAGAAAAATAAAATTACTAATTGCTCTAATTAACCTAATTGACCTAAACCTCATTTTCGATTTGTTTTCTGATTGATTTAGAAATTAGATCAATTAGAATAATTAGGTCAATTATGATTCTTCATAAAATTCATCTTTCCAATTTCAGAAACTATTTCGATCGAGAGTTTTCTTTTTCTGATCAATTAACCATTATTATTGGTCCGAATACCACCGGTAAAACAACGATTCTTGAAGCAATTATGCTTTTGTCCACCGGCTCCTCATTTCGTGCAGAACGGGAACAAGAGATGATTCAAACGGGCCAGGAAGTTGCACGAGTGAAAGTGCTTGTAGAGACAGGTCTAAGACCTGTCTCTACAGATTCTATCAATGTTATTCTGACGCCCGGTGTTGTGCAGGGGAAAAAAGCACCGTACAAAAAGTTTGCACTGAATAAAATTGACAAGCGAAAATCCGATATCATAGGAAATCTGCCATCCGTACTATTTTGGCCCGAAGATCTCTATTTAATTATCGGAAGTCCTTCCGGCAGGCGCCGGTATCTCGATACGGTTTTGTCTCAAGCAGACCGTCTCTATTATCGATCGCTTACGTTATACGAAAAGGCACTACGAGTCAGAAATAAGCTTCTTTCTCTGATTAAAGAACATGTTTCTATCAAACAAGATGAGCTATCCTTTTGGGAAAAACAACTAATAGATAACGGTGCTGTTATTCACGATACGCGTGCCTCCTATATTTCCTCATTGAATTCATTTGTATTGCAGGAAAAAAGAGATATTCAGTTTAATGTCTCATACGATCATAGTGTTGTATCGCAGGAACGATTTGACACCTATTACGATGCCGAACGAGGAGCAGGGATGACACTTGTAGGGCCTCATCGAGATGATTTTATCGTGTATAAAGGGGATGCTCCGGATGAAGCCCAACATCTTAAAAAATTTGGATCGCGCGGTGAGCAGCGCATGGGAGTATTATGGCTTAAGCTGGCGGAATTATCCTATCTTGAACATGCGTTAGACATAAAACCGCTCTTGCTTCTTGACGATATTTTATCGGAGCTTGATACCAATCATAAAAAATTAGTATTAAAGAGTATTTATAATCAACAAACGATTCTTACCACTGCCGACCCTGCGGCTATACCAGAATCAATCATGAAACGAGCAAAGATTATTAGATTGACATCAGATTGATCTCTGTTATCATTCCAACATGCACTATTCCAATACGTATACCAGGAAACTTGTTGAACAGTACCGTGAGATATCGCTTCTGAATAAAACGAAAGCGCTTCTTGATTGGGACCTAAATGTCAATCTTCCCTCTAAAGCATCCGAAGCGCGGGCCGCACAAATGGCTCAGCTGACGGCGCTGACAACCGACCGATGGCTTGATACCAAATTCAGGCTGCTTCTTGAAAAGGTAAATGAGCAAAAAGATAAACTTAACGACCATGAAAAAGCAATGATGAGAAATCTCAACTGGTCTGCCAAATACTACTACCATGTCCCCAAGGAATTAATTGTTGAATTTTCAAAGACGACATCAGAGGCTTTTATGGCATGGCAACAGGCAAAAAAAGATAATAATTTTAAACTGTTTCTTCCCCATTTATCCAAAGTGATTAAACTTAATCAGTTGGTTGCCCAGCATTTAGGATTTACAGACAATCCTTATGATGCGCTTCTTGACCAGTTTGAACAAGGATTAACGACCAGACAATGCAAAACTATGTTTGACCATGTACGCCGAGAACTTAAAAAGTTACTTACCTATATTCAAAAGAGCAAATACTATCGTGAGTCACTTGATTTGGTTGGTGAGAAACATCATTATTCTCTCAAGAGGCAGCGGCAACTCTCTCAATTTGCCCTTAAAAAAATGGGATACGATCTCGATGCGGGACATTTTAGTGAGTCACCCCATCCCTTTACCATGAATATTCATCGCCTTGATGTGCGTATTACGACCTGGTATGACCGGCACGATCCCCGTCCCAGTCTTATGGCGACTATTCACGAAGCAGGGCATGCGTTATATGAACAGGGGATTTCTGAGGAGTACGATGTAACTCCTCTGGATAGTGGTGTTTCGCTCGGGATTCACGAATCACAATCACGGTTCTGGGAAAATCAAGTGGGACGAAATCCGGTATTTTTATATTTTTTGACACCGGTCTTGCAAGCATTTTTCCCTGAACAATTAGCAGATGTCCATGAAGAAGAAATCACGAGATTGTTTAATCTTGTGCAACCGAGTCTGACGCGTGTGGAAGCGGATGAGGTTACCTACAATCTTCATGTAGCGCTTCGATTTGAACTTGAGGAAGCTTTAATCAACAATAAAATCAAGCCGAACGACTTGTCGGAGATTTGGAAAGTAAAAATGAAGGAGTACATCGGTGTCGTTCCAACCACGGACCGAGAGGGTGTTTTGCAGGATGTTCATTGGTCATACGGCGTCTTTGGTTATTTTCCCACCTATACGCTCGGCAATCTGTATGCGGCACAGTTTACGCGCACTATGAAAAAAGAATTACCGCTTGATGAATTGTTGCGCCGAGGGGATTTGGGTACCGTACTTTCCTGGTTGCGTGAGAATATTTATCAATATGGAAGTTTGTATTGGCCGGATGAGTTGGTACAGCGGGTGACGGGAGAAAAGCTCAACGCTTCCTATCTTATTGATTATCTTAATCATAAGTATCGCGCCATTTACACTTAAATAATCGTCATTCGTAAATCGCTAATCGTAAACCGAAGAAAATATTTGCTAAACTCAAACTATCATGTCGCTTTCAAAAAAACAAAAACGGATCATCAAAGTATTGGCAGAAACTCACTCTGCTCAGGAAATAAGCAATAAAATATCTGTTTCTTCCGAAGCTATTGCAAATTATATGCACGAAATGGGTTATTTTTCTAAAAAGACTCCCGTTTCGAATTCTTTTTTGAAACATGTTCTCTCGCAAACTGAACACTTGTCAAAAAAGTGGTTTTTCGAACATCGTTTTATATTTATCGGATTAGGAGTACTGGTTATTGTTGTATATGCCAACTCAATTAACAACGCGTTTGTATCAGATGATTTGCCTCTTATTAATGATCCCCGGTTAGGGTCGCTTGAATATGCAGTGCACGTCCCCCACATGTTTTTGCGAACTATTCTCTATTCTATTACATACAATATATTTGGGGCGAATCCGGCAGCATTTCGGATACCAAGCATTTTATTTCATGTCGGTACGGTATGGTTGACATTTATACTCGTGTGGCTGCTGACAAACACCAGAACTGCTTTAATTAGTGCAGTACTATTTGCGGTTCATCCGATCCTGGTTGAGCCAGTTATATGGATTTCAGGAGGCATCTATCCGCAATACAGCATGGTAGTTTTGGCGAGCCTCACGTGCTATATTCTCGGATTAAAGCATAAGCATTTCTATATCATTTCCGGTATACTTTTTATCGTTTCCCTCTTAGTTTCAGAAAAAGCAATTGTGCTTCCCTTTCTCATATTTTTGTTTGATCTAGTAACGGGCAGGATTTCAAAAAATTGGAAGTGGTATATCGTAGTTTTCGGAGTTATTCTCTTTTTTTTCGGTTTTATAGCACGGTTCTTTTTTGAGCGGATTCACGACCTGTCAAACATGTATTATCTGGAATCCGGATTTGACAATCCTCTCTTTTTAATACCCGTTGCACTGTCCAACTACGTCTTCTTACTCTTCTGGCCGCAGAGACTCACCTTGTATCACACAGAAGTTGCGCCAACCGCCTTTTTGTTTATTATTCAGACATTCGCAACAATTCTTTACGGTGCCTTATTAGTTATTACCTACCGTAAAAATCGTTCCCTCTTTTTCTTTTTAGCATTCTTTTTTGTTTCACTCACTCCGTTTCTCACCCCGTTTCGTATTTCCTGGGTTGTTGCAGAGCGCTATGTATATCTTGGCTCAATCGGCATTATTGCGTCAGTTTCAATGGGCTTTTCATGGATGATGAAGCGGTATTCAGAATATCGAGATGTGATTATAGGACTTGTGGTTATTATCGTTATGATTTTTTCGATCCGATCAATGGTTAGGAATTCCCATTGGAAAAATGAGGATGTGCTGTGGGTAGCAACGGTTGCTGCTTCTCCTAATAGTCATAATGCTCACAATAATATGGGAGACGTGTATGTCAGACAGGGAAATTACCAAAACGCTGCGTTAGAGTTTTCCCGCGCTATTGAAATAAAACCAGATTATGCCGATGCATACCACAACCTTGCCAACGCGTATCAACGCTTAAACAACCAGGAGCAAGCTCTCGCCTTTTACCAAAAAGCTCTCGAAATTAATCCAAATTTATGGCAATCACACGTTCAAATAGCAGGAATTTATGCAATACAAGAAGACCTCCAAAAAGCAGAAGAGGAATTAACGAAAGCTCTTGAAATCAGCCCAAACAATTCGGATGTGCTTACCTCGTTTGCCGTTCTTTCTTTATTTCAGGGAGATCCCCAAAAAGCTCAAACATATCTTCAACAAGCACTACAACTTAATCCAAAGAATGTACGGGCACAGGGAGTCTTAAGACAAATACAATCGGGTAGTCAGATAATTATTCAACCTACTCCATCGGTAACTCCGTAATATTTAATAGATCCGGCCGATTTTTCTTTGTTCTTTTATGAGCTTGATCATGTCGCCATTTCTCTATTTCAGCATGATTGCCACTTAATAAAATTTCTGGAACTTTATGTCCATTAAATTCTTCAGGACGAGTGTATTGGGGAAACTCGAGAATAGGTTTTAGGTTGTAGGCCGCGCCCGCCAGACGCTTCGCCGTCAGGCGATGCGGGCGGGTTTTAGGTTGTAGGTGAGAAAAGGATTCTATTTGTGTCGCCGTTTCTTTTTCCAAAACACCATGCAGTAATCGCACGACAGAATCAACGACGGTCATTGCCGGGAGTTCTCCTCCGGTTAGCACATAATCTCCGATTGAAATAACATCGTCAGCAAGATGTTCGTGTACTCGATAATCCACTCCCTCATAATGTCCGCAGATTAAAATCAAGTTATCAAGTTTAGAATATTCCTGAGCCTTTTGTTGGGTGTAGACAGAACCGCCTGCGTCTAATAAAATGATTTTAGATTTATGATTTATGATTTTTGATTCTTTTTTTATTCTTAAATCATTATTCTTAAATCTTAAATCACGTATTTCTCTTACAGCGTCGAAGATCGGTTCTGGTCGAAGAAGCATTCCCGTTCCTCCACCATACGGTCGATCATCGACCGTTCCGCGCTCATTAAGCGACCACTTTCTTAAATTATGGATGCGGATTTTAACCAATAACTTGTCCTGGGCTCTGCGAAGGATCGACTCATCAAACGGACCGCGGAACATATCGGGAAAGAGAGTGATAATATCGATTTTCATAGCTATTATTTCACCATTATGTTGTCATTGCGAGTGGAGCGAAGCAATCCCATTGAGATTGCCGCGTCCCGCATCCTGCGGGACTCGCAATGACATAAATGTTAATAAATCTTTTCATATAGAATTTTTACTTTTTAGTTATTTTTCAATCTGGTAGAATTGTATCATGGACGAATTTAATTCGGCATTACTTAAAAAACTCTACATTCCTCCACATGATTCTCATAAAGGTCAAAATGGCAAAGTGATGGTTATTGCCGGATCACAGCTTTTCCATGCAGCAGCTCTTTGGTCTCTTGAGGCAGCAGCTCATATTGTCGACATGGTGTATTTTTCATCCGTGCCCGAAAATAATCAGATTGTAGAACAGGCGAAAAAGCAATTTAGAAATGGTATAGTTGTTCCGCGTACTAAGATAGATGACTATATTCAGGAGGCAGACAGCATTTTGATTGGTCCGGGACTTCCTCGTATAGAAGGCCAGGAAGCAAAAGATGATGATACGCGTGAAATGACCGAGCGCCTTTTAAAAAAATATCCTGATAAAAAATGGGTAATCGATGGCGGATCGTTGCAAGTTATGGATCCCGAGTGGATTCCTAAAAATGCTATTTTGACGCCGCACGCGCGTGAATATGAAATATTGTTCAAAGATCAAATCCGCCAGCTGGCGGACAAAGATCCTAATGAAATACAACAAACCGTTTACGAAAAAGCAAGGAAATACAATTGCATCATTGTCCTGAAAGGCTCAACTGACATAGTTTGTGCTCCAGACCTGCCTGCTGGCAGGCAGGGCCAGTGCGTGACGATCTCAGGAGGCAATGCGGGTATGACAAAAGGAGGTACCGGAGACGTCCTAGCTGGTGTCGCACTCGCGTTATATGCAAAAAACGACGCCTTTTTATCGGCTTGTGCCGCTTCATACTTCAATAAAAAAGCAGGGGAAAAACTATTTAAAACAAAAGGATATTGGTATTCCACCAGCGAATTGCTCAATGAGATTCCTTCGGTCATGAAAGAGACGATCCTCCAATAATGTAGTGGCGCGCTTTACCTGCAACATAATAACCTATAGTTTGTGTAGAAATGGTATACTATGCAAAATTTATACAGAAATGTATAGGTTTAAAATTGTCATTACGAGCAAAGCGAAGTAATCATATGCAATGACAAGATTGCTTCGTCGCTCATACTCCTCGCAATGACGGCTAATTATGAAAACATCTGGTGTTATTTATCAATATGTAGACAAACCAGCACTGCCGGACAATATTATTATTGAAGCCCATCGCGAAGAGCCGTCCACTGAAAAGCTGGATCCGATTCTCACGCATGCCTTCACCATTCCAGAAAATGATCCAGTCAGGATTATTAAACAAGAGAAACATAGACCTTCTCGTTCGATTACGGAACAATATGATTCTTCTATACGACAACATATTTCTAATGCTTTTAGAATTATGACCGGCATTGCTATGATCGGCGTCATTTTTCTGTTAACACCTTTTGTTTATACCGAGCTCCAATTCCAACTAAACCCTCCGGAGCCCAAAGAGGAAATCAATCTTTCTGAAATTACGATTGTCGATTCGGTTGTTGATACACCGACATTCACGAAACTACTAAACGACAAGTATGTTAACAAGCTCGATCCGGTCAATACCGACTATGCACTGGTTATTCCTAAAATAGGCGTTAATAGTGCGGTCGTTGCCAATGTTGATCCGGGAAATAAAGAAGAATATGTAGCAGCATTAAAGCAAGGTGCTGCACATGCGAAAGGCACTGCACTCCCCAATGAATATGGATCAAAATATATTTTTGCCCATTCGACCGATAACTTTTGGAATGTCACCAACTACAATGCTGTCTTTTATTTATTGAAAGATTTAGAGCCAAAGGATAAAATATACATTGTCTATAACGGCACACTCTATCCCTATCAAGTATCAGAAAAAAGGGTTGTTAATGCGGACGATACATATTTTTTAAAACCGAATAATCTGGATAATCGGCTGATACTGCAAACCTGTTGGCCTCCCGGTACAACATGGAAAAGAATGCTCGTATTTGCCGACCCGATTGATATGTCATTAGATAATGAAGAGCTTGTATCCTATAGTCTTGACAAGAGTAAAACTAATTGATAAAATACAGCCATTCGTTAGAAAAACGTCATTGAGAGGAATGAAATGACGAGGCAATCCTAATACAATAGATTGCTTCAATCGCTTACGCTCTTTTGCAATGACACATAACTAAATAATGAAAAAACTTTTCTATCTACTTATTGCATCAGTCGCTTTCTTGTTAAGCGTATCTACTGTTTCAGCAAACTATGGCTGTGCTCTGTATGGCGGCGAATGTCCCACTGCATCTCAAATTATTGTTGATAAACTTATCCGTGATCCCCGATCAAAAGGCGAGACATATGTTGATAATCTGCTTTTAAGCGATTATAAATTCTCTCCGGGAGAAGATATTATCTTTAAGATTGTCATCAAAAATACCGGAAACAAAACGATCGATAATGTGAAAGTTTTCGATACGATCCCACCCGTTGCCAACTACGTACTTCTTTCAGGTGAGCCTCGCGAGAGCATTCGTGAGCTTACGCGCGATCTTGGATCGTTAGGAGCAGGAGAATCTAAAAACTGGTTTATCCGTATGCGCGTCAAGCCGGGAAGTCAGGTTCCCGCTGGCACCGTCTGTGGAGATCCCCATGCGATCAATAGAGTTCGTGTTTCAGCAAACGATATGCCTGACAGCCAGGATACGAGTGCGTTTTGTGTACAGAAAACCGTTATGGGTGTTACTACCCAGCCTGAAGCCGGATCAGAGACACTTCTGATTGCTGCAGGGTTAATTACGCTTGCCGGAATTGGATTGATTGGAAAAAGAGCACTTGCTCTTTCATAACTCTTACCGCCTTATTACATTTGTTATCGGCCGCTAGCTATATAGTTTATAAGCACCGATAAAGTATGAAGGGCGGTTTTTTATAGGAAAACAAAAGTAGGAAGTCATTTACTATCCTATAATATTGACAAATATGATGTATTTTGTTATACTTCGCACGTAAATGACAAACTTCGTGTAATGGGTAATTACAACAAGAATTTTCCCGTTACGCGAAAGAAAAAGGTGTTTTGCCCCGACGCTACGGTCGGGACAGAAAATAAGAGATTTTCTGGTGTAGTGGCTTAATACTATTTTTAATTTACCCATTACATTTATGTATTGAGCCACGATACCAGAGGAAGCTCTGAAATTGCACTTTTACTTTTTGTAGTCTTTACCGCGCGGCCAGATGTGGAGAATATAGATTTCGTTGTCCGGATAGATATCGAACAACATTCGATAGTTACCGATTCGATACCGATAGCCGGCTTCCGGATGGCCAACAAGACGTTCAGTATTTGGCTGATTCGGTGATTCTTGAAGGCGAAGAATTGCTTTATCAACTTTCTTTTGTGTCAGTTTGTCGAGTTTCTGGTATTGCTTATGAGAAGTTTTAGTAAAAAATACGTGGTAAATTGGTTCGTCAATTTCTGACATGTTACCGGGATTCAAAAGGGATTACATCTCCCTTTTCTATCTCTTTACGGGATTTTCTCACCGTATTAATAAATTCTTTCGTAAACATATCAGGATCAGATTTTTTACTGATGGAAACAATTTTGAAAACAGAGGTTGCTTGTAATTTTTTACTGAATCGTGCGAGCGCCTTTGCAATAGAAGAAAGCTCTGCGCCGAGTGCAGAAAAATCAGGAGATTGAGACTGATTTGTAGCCGTTTGAGACATAGCAAAGAAATTATAGCACATGCTTAGAAGCGAGTTCTTAATTTTACCGTAAGGATTCACTTCTAGACATAGATCTAGAAAACGGTTTGAGGATGCCGGTTGAATAGCTTAACTGACATATTCTTACAACCTGTTGCACATTTACTTAATAA
>Ga0209211_10001274_pt1 | contig 48182 bp, 46 predicted proteins | sample RifGroA2_FD_183992 | JGI IMG/M metagenome (GOLD analysis project Ga0209211, IMG submission 183992) | Groundwater microbial communities from Rifle, Colorado, USA - Groundwater A2 (SPAdes) (version 2) | ecosystem: Environmental > Aquatic > Deep subsurface > Groundwater | place: Rifle, Colorado...
TAGTATTTACCGTTTTCTATGACGACAGTATAAACAGGAACCCCCTCGCCTTTAAGTAAATTGATGGCATCCGTAAGCCAAATTTCTTTTCCTTTTCCCGGTTTAACTTTTCTTAATGCGGAAAAAATTTCCGGTGGTAAGATATATCCACCATGAGTGGCAATATTGGAAGGGGCTTCATTAATTTCCGGTTTTTCGACAATTTTATTTATTTTGTAAACATTATTTTCTACGTGAGTTAAATCGGCAATTCCGTATCTTTTTAGATCTCCTTTATTTTCTATCTTCACTCCTGAGATAACAATACCGCCAAATTTTTCATAAACTTTGATCATTTGAGCCAATCGGGGCGGTTTGGAATAGATGAATTCATCTCCCCAAAGAACGGCAAAAGGTTCATCTTCAATTACCGGTTCAGCGGTCAGGACAGGTGTGCCGTTTCCATAAGGACCTTTTTGACGGATATAAATAAAATTAGCCATATTGGAAATTCTTTGAATTTCTTCCAGTAAATGATTCTTTTTTCCTTGAAGTAAATTTTTGACTAAATCTTCGGAAGGAGCATCAAAATGATCTTCGATCGCCCGTTTATTAGATCCGGTAATAATAATAATATTCTCAACTTTTGAATCAATTGCTTCTTCAACCACATACTGAATTACCGGTTTATCAACAATCGGGAGCATTTCTTTGGGCATGGCTTTGGTTTGAGGGAGAAATCTGGTCCCAAAACCAGCTGCCGGAATTACGACTTTAGTGATTTTTTTCATTCAAATTTTACTGAAACTTTTTGGATTAGTTGAATATTGTTATTAACAAAAGCAGTTAGTTCAGCTATACCAACCGTATCTGAAGACAGAGTAAAATTAACTTTTCCAGTTTTATTCGATTCGGAAGTTGATTCCTGTGTTCCATTAACTAATCCTAAATTAGTCACTAATTTTACCGGCTTTTTATCTAAGGGTAAGTTATTAGCATTCCTTATAAAAACATTGACTTCAACTTTATCTCCTACTTTAGCGGTTAAAGGCCAAGCAAAAATTAAAGAAGTTTGAGCAGATGGATCAGTCTCAGTTGAGGCTCGAGCAAAATTAGCGATTTGTTTATTAAATAATGTTGTAGTAACAAAAACCCCAAAAACCATAAAAAAAACCACCATTAAAGCCATGAATTTTTTATCCATATACCGTTAGCTTATCAAGAGAAAGATAGTTTGTCAATAATTTTTTGATGAATTACTTCCGGAAGAAGAATTTTTTCATTTTCCACACAGTCAATTTTGATCCAACTTTTATTTGTTTTTACAATTTCTAAGTACATTGTTTCGACCCTTTTAAGGTATACTACATCTTTTTCGTACTGATCCTTTGATTTTTTAGCAATCAATATCTGAGCAAAAACTAAAGGAACATAAAGAAAAAGAACTAAATCGGGTTTCGGAATACCAAAAACTTCATATTCTAATGTTTCCGCCCATTTTAAAAAATTTTTTCTTTGAGTTGGTTTAACTTTCACTGCTTGATAGACAACCGAAGGTGTGTAGCGATTACAGATTACGAATTTTTTTTCATTAATCGCTTTCCAAAGTTGATCTTTTACCTGCCAACGGTCGGCGGCGTAAGGAAAAGAAGCTAAATACGGATTAATTCGGCTAAAATGACCAAATTCCCCGTTAAGAAAACGCCCTGCAAAGTTTCCAAAAAAAGTCTTTCCATACTGAGGAAAGTCAAAAGAAGCATAACTAATTTGTTTTTTACTTAAATAGTTAAGGAGTAATTGCAATTGTGTCGCTTTTCCCGAGCCGTCAGTTCCCTCAATCACAATTAATTGACCAACATTCTTTTTAACCATACAACAATTTAATATAACATATTATTCAGAAACTAATTATCAATATCTGGAAGTACAACTTGACCATTTTCAAAATGTTTTGACGTTATTCAACCTTTGAGGCTGGAAGAATATATCTATTATTTTTATTATGGCCACTTCCCCAAAGGTAGTAACTAACCGAATTAATAGTTTCGGCTTTAACTTTTACTCTTAATGTATGGGTTATATTAATTTGTTGTTCTCCGGTTAGAGGAAATGAAACTACTAATGTAGGAACTCTTTTATCATCGTACTTAACACTATACTCACAATCTAACCCAAGTCTTTTTAGGCAAGCAACAACATCTTCATCTGCGATGGATCTATTGATATGAAAACTTCCACAGATTGCTCTTTGGTCAACAGGACATTGGCTTTGATTACAAGAAGAAGAAGTAAAAGTCCCATTGTAGTTTGGTTGTCCTAAAGTATGAGAAACTGCGCAAGAAGTATCATAGTAAAAAGAGTGATCACCATTCTCAGTAAATATAAATTTAAGATTTTCTATCGCTACTGCTGGATATACGGTTTCTATTAAGCTTAAATCTATATCACCGCTTTGTATTTGTGGCCAAAAATCAAATTGCGCACGCATTCCTTCATGCATAGCTAAACCAGTTATAACAGATGTACCAGTAAATGGTCTGACAGATGTTACAACTCCATCCATAACTTCCCTTTTTGAATTTTGTGGTACAAGAGGTCTCCAATAATGTATTACATTTAAACCTGCTTTAAATAATCTGGCAAAATTCTGTTCAAGCTCTCTGTGATTAATACCTCTTTCTATTTTATTATCAAGTCCGGAAAAACTAAGAAAAAAAATAAAAACTGATCCATTTTCTTTTAATCTTTTAAAGTGATCAATCATCAGACTATCTATCTTAGACTTCGTCACCATGATTAAAGGGTTAACTAATTTTTGCTTATTCCATAATGTAGTGAAATCCGTTAGATACTCTCTATTACTTGGTGTTGCAAACATATCTGTTTCCGTTCCTAATACAACCGGTATATGGGGTTGATAGAGATTAGAATCTAATAAATTGGCGATTGCCCGATGAGGAGATTGTTGTACTTGGGGGGCGACTCGAGTAAGACCCTCTGGTTTTAAGAAACAATATCCACAGCTTGCAGGACAACCAACTATTGTTCTGGGCGCTAACCATGAAGCGTGTTGCTCAACTAAAGGCGAACTTTCCAATCGCATAGAATACCCTGTAGTATAGCATAATTCTCCCATTATTAACCTCGATCAATTTACCGACTCTTTTTTTAAGCATAAATAAAATTATATTATAAATCAATTATTTCTCCGGGTTTGACTTTGTCTTCAAAAATCAGTTTAGCAACCTTATCTTCAATTTCATCACGGATCGTTCGCTCTAAATTTCTTGCCCCGAAGCGGGGATCATAACCTTTTTGCGAAATTATTTCTAGAGTTTTTTCAGAAACAATTATTTTTACTTTATAAAGTTTAAAAATATCAATTTTAATTCTATTGATAATTTCTTTTGCCAAAATATTAATTGACACTTTGTTTAAAGATTGAAAAGCAATCACGCCGTCAAAACGGTTGAGGAATTCGGGAGAAAAGATCCCCCGTTTTATTAATTGGTCGATGAGACTAATGGGGCTTATTGAACTAATTTGAGAATACAAAAGATCAGAACCGGCGTTTGAGGTGGCGATGATGATAAGATTTTTACAATCAACTCTCTTGCCCGCTCCATCAATAAAATAACCCTCATCAATTATTGTTAAAAAAATATTAATGAGATCTTTGTCAGCTTTTTCAATTTCATCCAGTAGTAATACTCCATAGCTTTGTTCTCGAATGGTTTGAGTTAAAAGACCGGGGTTAGTGCTGTCTCCAATGAGTTTTGGAATATCATATTTTGATTGAAATTCGGACATGTCAAAACGAAGAAGATATTTTTGCTGGTCGGAAAAAAATACCTTCGCGACAGCTTTAGCAGTTTCGGTTTTGCCGACACCAGTCGGGCCTAAAAATAAAAATGCCGCAAGAGGTTTTTTCCTTTTCCCTATCAGCAAGAAAGATCGTCTTAGGGCTGATGATAGTTTTTTTATCGCTTCATCTTGTTGAACAATCCGGGAAAATAAAAGGGCTTCAAGGTTAAGAAGTTTTTCTTTCATTTGTTTGGTAATTGTCGTTGGGATATGGGTTTTTATCGTCAAAACCTGATTTATGATTTCGGGCGTAACCCTACCATTTTGTTTTACATAAACACAGGCTGTATCTAAAAGGTCGACCGCTTTTTCCGGGAAAGGAATATAGGTTAAATAAAACTCGCTTTTTTCAATCACTTCTTTGATGGCCTCGTAACAGATAAAAACTCTATAGTGATTTTCAAAAGAAAAAACTGCGTCAAATAAAATATTTTCCGCTTCTTTAGCGGTGACTTCATAGACATCAACTTTATTAAAAATCTGACTAATTTTTTTGTTGGGAAAAATATAACGCTGATAGGCAAATGGATTGGTTACACCAATTATTTGGATTTGGTCGCTTTTAGAATATTTTTCCAAGGATATGCTGAGATCTATTTTTCCTTGATCTTTAACAATATATTTGTCAAAATTATCAATAAAAAGAATAATGTTTTTTGCTTGAGTAGCTTCCTCCAATAAGTCTTCAAAAATTTTTTCCCTTAAAACCCTTTCCATATTAAGTTTCAAAATCCGTCGGTACATCAAAAAAATATTAGTTTTTCCTAAATAAATTTTTTTTGCTAAAGCATCAATAATTGTATGTTTTCCCACTCCTTCCTCACCAATAATAATGACATTGTTTTCAATAGATTTTATCAAAATTTGTTCGACCTCCTTAATTTCTTTTTCCCGATCAACAATATTTTTAATATGATGGAGATAAGTAGAGCTAGCTAAGTCAGTAGTATATTGATCAAGAATTGGAGTGTAGCCTACGGCCCAGTCACGGGCTAAAGGCGGATAAGAAAATAAGTTTGACAGTTTCCACCAATTTATTTTTTCAAGATGTTGTTGATAATATTTTTCAAACCAATTCTCGACAAAAGGGTAATTTTCCCCATTTAGCAGATGAGTCTCAATAAATTTTTTTTTAAAGATATCTTTTTTTTCTTGGGAAGTTTTTTGGAAAAGAGACAATAAATAAAAAAGCGGTGAGAAAAGAAAAAATGCCAATGCGATTAGGGGAAGAAAAACCATAAATAGCGTTTGGAAAATAAAATAAAAAATAATAATTGATAGTCTCATGAAAGCACCAATCGATCGGGAGATAAGATTAAAAGCAAAACGATTGGCCCAATCAGCCAAAGAAAAACCAACAATGGTTTTTTTTATGGTCAAATTTCGCCAGGGTTGGAATAATGTTTTAAACAAAACAGAAACAGAAAAAAAATAAGGAAGAAAAATAAAAACATTAATAATGGCCTCACCAAAATTATGAAGACTAGCCCAGAAGTATTGCCAGAAATTTTTTCTCATAATTCAGTATAGCAAAAATATCCTATTGACAAATCATAAAAATAATTGATAATTTTGATATTACGAAACATGATCCTTCAAATATATTCAGGATCATACTGAGCGAAGTCGAAGTATGAGAAAAACGAAAAAGAAGGCGGATAAAAGACATCCCTCTAGAAAAAAAGAATTAACAATCTATATTTATAATGTAGTCGAAGATGAGTGGTCTTTTTTATCATCGATCCAGCCGATTGAAAAACGATACGACTTAATTAATGATTGTAATCTTTCATCAGAATGTTATCTTTTTTCCAACGCTGGTGAAAATGAATTTATTTATATCTCACCAATAGAAGTAAACAGAAGTTTTAAAAATTATTTTCAATCAATCACAGCTAATAAAAAAGTCGATATCTATGTGCCCCAAATGAAAACATCTTTGATCTGCAAAGATCTTTATACTGATAAACAATTATTTGGTGAAATTATTAGTCGGGCAAAAAAATATAAAAAAGTGACATTAATTAGTTATGCGACTTCACCGGAATTTTTAGAATTAAAGGACAGGATGATTCAATTGGGAATAAATGTTGCCACTCCGGAGGCACCTGAGCTGGAAAATGCCTGGACGGTCAATTTTTTTGGTAGTAAGTCCGGAATCAGACAGTTAGCTCAACAGAGTCGAGCGGAGGAACCGGACTTTATTATGCCTGACGGGGTTATTTGTGTCGGTAAATTGGATGCCGCTAAAATCGCCGCTAACCGATACATCAAAGAAAAAGGAGTCGTTTTAAAAACCAATAAAGGTAGTGGCGGTCATGGAGTGTTAATTTTCCGGGACGGAGAATTACCAAAAGATTATAAATCTTGTGAAAAGCGAATTTATGAACTATTGAGTGAAGATGGTTATTGGGAAAGATTCCCAATCATTATTGAAGAATTGATTAATGTTAATTACTCGGCGCCGGGCGCTTTTCCAAATATTGAGTTTAAGATTCATAAAAACGGGAAAATTGAAATGCTTTACTACTGTGTGATGATGGTGACTAAGGAAGGTAAATACTATGGATTAGACATTCATGAAGATGTCATCAATGAAAGAACCGCCGCTAGAATCATTGACACGGGTTACTATATAGCCGAACAGTACGCTGAGGCTGGTTATCGTGGTCACTTTGATATCGATATGATCGCTTCCAACAATAAACATATCTATGTTTGTGAATCTAACACAAGAAATACCGGGGGAACCGATATTTATAAACTAATTTATAGTTTATATGGTGAAGACTTTATGTCCGACGTTTATGTGTTAAATCGTAATAACTATAAATTTAATAATCAAGAATCAATTAGTTTTAAAAAACTAATAGAGATTGTTCAACCGATTTTATACAACAAAAAAAGTAAAGAAGGCGTGATTCTATCTTCAGCTTCTCCCCTCGAAAATAATCAACTACTTTATACAATCTTAGGAAAAAATAAAAAAAGAGCCTATGATATTCAAGAACAGCTCTATAAGTTGCTTGAAGTCTTTGGTGAAGCCAAATGAATATTGCTTTTTTATACAATGTTCGTCATTGTTATCCAGATCCAAAAAAACCTCAGACTTTAAGAGAGGCTGATTTTGATGATCCCGAAACAACAAAACTGCAAATAAAGTATTTAAAGAAACTTGGATATAAAATAATCCCAATAGAAGCCAATGAAAAAGCTTATTTTAAACTTTATCGACTGAAACACAAAATAGACCTTGTTTTCAATGTCTCTGAAGGTTTACACGGAAATGATCGAGAAGCACAAATTCCGGCCATGTTGGAAATGTTACAAATTCCCTATACTGGCTCTCCACCTTTAGCGCAAGCGATTGTTTTAGATAAATCAAAGACAAAAGAAATTTTGATTGCCCACAAAATTCCTACTCTCCCATATCAGCTTTTAAGTAACAGAAATGACAAATTAAATAAGTCTTTAAAATATCCACTTATGGTTAAGCCAGTATCAGAAGGTTCCTCTGCTGGTATCACTAATAAAAGCGTCGTCCACAATGAAGTTAGTTTATACAAGCAAGTTGATTATATTGAAAACACATTCGGTGAGCAGGCCCTAGTTGAACCATATCTTGAAGGTCGAGAATTTTCCGTGGCAATGCTAGGAAATCCTCCAAAGATTTTACCCATGTTAGAATCCGACCATTCATTATTACCAAAAAAATATCTTCCCTTTGATTCGCTTGAAGTTAAATGGTTTTATGAATTGGAAACAAGCGGAAAACATCTAAAGTGTCCGGCAAAAATTTCTCTTGCTTTAAAGAGGAGAATAGAAAAAATGTGTTTTAGACTATGGAATGTTTTAGGGATTCGCGATTGGTGCAGGATTGATATTCGTTGTGATCAAAAAGACAATCCTTATATTCTTGAAGTTAACTCACCGCCAGGTTGCACTCCTCCCGAACACGATCCAGCTTCTTATTTTCCGCTGATCGCCCGAACCGCAGGTATATCTTATGAAAATCTTCTTCAAACGATAATCAACACTGCTTTGAAGAGATATAAAAAGTAAAAGAGTATATCCAAGTTTTAATATTGCTCCAACAGTCTAACCTCACACTTTTGTAGGTTATAAGCGATTGACAATATTTCTATCTCATTTTAGAATCGGTTTATGAAAATATTTTCCCTCAAAACTTTATTGGAAGTTATTGCGTCAATTTTTGTAAATATAACCTCTGGTTGGTTTGGAGTCTTGTTAATTTTTCCTGGACTATCAAGTGGCATTACACTAGATAAATATTTAAAATCATTGACGTTAAATTTATTATTTGGTATATTGGGTTTAGTATTTTCATTAATTTTAACGGAAAGGAGTAAATTATTATGATAAATGCTCAAAATTTTTTTACCAGCGTTAATGTTTCTTATATGCTTTTTATTATCGCAGTCATACTTCTCGTAGGTTTAGTTACTTTATTTGACAAAAAAGCCCGAAGATAAATCTTAAATTTGTGGTCGCTGAGGGATTTGAACCCCCAACATCTTCGATGTAAACGAAGCGCTCTACCGTTGAGCTAAGCGACCTAACCAACCATCGCTCTTCCCGCCTAATTTGTGGGCAAGGATAGAATCGGACTATCGGTCTCATCTTTATCAGAGATGTGTTTTACCATTAAACTACATGCCCTTATCTTAAACTACGCACCCTAAGGGTTCGTTCGTAAATAATATAGTTATTATTTACGATTACGACCCTTTGTGTCGTATCCCCTATGAAATGGTATATACGACTTAATGGATACGACCTGAAAATGCACAAAAATTATAGCATATTGTTTTATAGTTTTATATAATAAAGTTATGCTCTACTTTTCAGAAATTGTTGGAAAAAAGGTTTTTACCGAAGACGATATTCATGTTGGTTATTTAGAAGACTTAATTTTTTTGGCAGCAGAAAATCCAATCGTGACCAAAATTGTTATCAAAGATAAAGTCAATCAAAGACTGATTATTTCTGCCGATTATATGCGAAAAATCAATAAATATTTGACGATTGAAAAAGAATTTTTAGTCACCTATCTTGAAGAAAATGAACTTTATTTGGTCAAAAATTTATTAGATAAACAAATTATTGATCTTAAGGGTAATAAGATTGTCCGAGTCAATGATGTGGCTCTACAAGATGAGGGTAAACTTTCAATTGCCGGCGTTGACATTGGGATTTTAGGAATATTTCGCCGTTTAAGAATTGGCGCCAATAATTTTTATAAGATTACCTCTTTCCTTAAGATTAAATTAGCTTCTCAATTTCTGTCTTGGACTGATATTCAACCTTTAGAATTAATGCGCGGTAATGTCAAACTAAGAAAAAAAGAAGAAAAATTAGAAAAAATAAGACCTGAGGATCTGGCTGATTATCTAGAAAAAACTAATGTCATTAATGCGAGAAAATTTTTAAAGATACTGGATACGGAAAAGGCGGCCGAGGTGATTGGAAATTTAAATATTAATTATCAAACCGCTCTTTTCAAAAATTTCCAAACAGAAAAAGCCGCTAAGCTAATTTCTTTCCTAGATCCTGATGAAGCCGTTGACGTTCTTTTAACTCTGTCGAAAAAAAAACGGGAAGAAGTATTGGAAAAATTAAGTTCAAAAATAAAAGAAAAGATTCTTCATCTTTTTGAACTATCAAAAGAGCCGATTGGAGCTTTAATAACGACAGAATATCTGACGGTCGGTCCAGAAGATACGGTTCGTCAAGTGATTGATATAATTAAAAAAGAAACGACTGATTTTTCTTCGTTATATTGTATTTATGTGGTCAATAAAGAAAAACAGCTATCAGGAGTAATTAGTTTGCTTGAAATCTTAAGACAGGATTTAGATGTGCCTTTATATAAAGTTATGACACAAAATTTAGTGGTCATTCATTTGACCACACCGATAGAAATTGCCATGAAGAAATTTTTAAAATATCGGCTATCAGCTTTGCCGGTCGTTAATCAAGAAAAACGGATTGAGGGAATTGTAAACTTTGACGATATTACAAATTACGTCCTTGATAGGATAAAATAGTTTTATGAAAAAATTAATTATGGTTGCCGATTTAGCTTTTGATGCACTTTCTTGTGCAGAAATTAGAATTGCTGTTGAGGGTTTCTTAAAAGACTCTTTGGCCTCCAATATCAGTTTTGTTGGCTCGACTCCTTCAACAATTCATACGAGCTTTTTGCTTAATCAACTTGTCGAAGATGTTGAAAGATATGGCAGGCCTTTAGAAACAGTTATTTTTCAAAATACCGATCCACGCATCCACTCCCGTCAAAGTATTGAAAAAGCCGAGGGAGCCAAACCTGTTATTATGAGACTAAAATCAGGAATACACTTACTTGGCCCAAATTCAGGATATGATTTTTCGATGATTAAGAGTAGAATTGAGGAACTTTTTATTTATAAAGGTTTAAACGAAAAAGGCCAGTTTCATTCTCGTGATTTGTATTCAAGAATATCAGCTCATTTGATGGATTATATGGAAGATGAGCTAGAATTAGAAGAAATCAGTATTGATATTATCCCCGAACTTGATGAGTTTTATATTGGCCATATTGATAATTTTGGAAATATCAAAACGACTATCGTTGAAGAAGATTTTAAAGGTAAATATGAGTATGGAGAAATAGTTGGATTTAAAATAAATCAAATTGTAAAGAAGGCGAAGTATGTCCGGAATTTGTTCGGAGGAATACCCGGTGAACTAGTGGTTTATCCCGGATCTTCTGGAAAGAAGGACAATCGTTTTCTTGAAATCAGCATCTGGCGTCATTTTACCGAAGGCAAACCGACCACCGGAATTGATGAATTTAATTTCCCAAAAATTGGTAGCGTGATTGAGCTAATTAAAAGTCGTTAAACCGGTCGTGCCTTTCTTCTTTTCATCAACTTGGAATCGATGACGGAGCGGCGAAGAATTGACATAGCTTCAGCTCGTTCTTTTTCATCAGTTGATTTAGAAAGAATATGCTTAGCTTCTTCGACGGCTTGATCAGTTAAATCACGGTCAATCTCGCCTTGTCCGTAAGCCCGGGAAACCAGGATTTTGACAGTTTCTCCATTGGTTTCCAAATATCCCCCACCAATAGCCAACGCATCTTCATTATCATCCTTCTTTATTTTAACGATTCCCTCAATCAGTAAAGAAAATAAATGAGTATGGTGAGGAAGAATGGTAATTTCCCCTTCGGCGGTGGGGACGGAGACAGAATTTACCTGTCGATCAATAATGACTTTACGAGGAGTTATAACTTTGAGCTGAAGAAAGTTCATAAATGAGTAAATAAACAAATAATAAAATAATTAAATAAATGATAAAAATAAACAAATGTATTAATTAATACATTTAATCATTTAAACATTTATTTATTCATTTGCTTATTTCTTTATTTGATTATTTTTTCATTATTTCACCTCTTCAATCCCTCCAACCATATAAAAGTTCATCTCTGATTTGCTGTCGTGTTTACCCTCTAAGATTTCTTTAAAACCACGGACTGTCTCTGCAACCGGGACGTATTTTCCGGCCCGTCCGGTAAACGGTTCGGCCACAAACATTGGTTGAGTTAGGAAACGTTGAATCTTTCGGGCCCTGGAAACTGTTAATTTATCGGTCTCTGACAGTTCCTCCATCCCAAGAATGGCAATAATATCCTGAAGATCTTTATAACGTTGTAAGGTTTTTAAAACATCTCGGGTAACCTGATAATGCTCTTCACCAACAATATCAATATCAAGGGCGCGAGACGATGAAGTCAATGAATCAATGGCCGGATAAAGACCTTGTTCAGACAAAGACCTTTCCAAAGTAATTGAAGCGTCCAAATGAGAAAAAGTAGCCACCGGAGCCGGATCAGTATAGTCATCGGCCGGCACGTAAACCGCTTGAATAGAGGTAATCGAACCTTTATTAGTGGATGTAATTCTTTCTTGTAAAGCGGCCATTTCTGAAGCTAAAGTTGGTTGATAACCAACGGCTGAGGGAATTCTTCCCAAAAGGGCAGAAACTTCACTACCGGCTTGGGCAAAACGGAAGATATTATCGATAAATAGCAAAACGTCCATGTTTTTTTGATCTCGGAAATATTCGGCCATGGTCACTCCGGTTAAAGCAACCCGAAGACGATTGCCGGGTGGCTCGTTCATCTGGCCAAAAACCAAAGAAGTATTTTTTAAAACTTTAGTTTCTTTCATTTCCAGCCAAAGGTCGTTTCCTTCTCGGGTTCTCTCTCCGACCCCGGTGAATACTGAGACGCCATGATGATTTTTGGCGACGTTATGAATCATTTCTTGGATGAGAACGGTTTTGCCAACTCCGGCCCCGCCAAATATTGCCACCTTTCCTCCTTTAATAAATGGAGCGATTAAATCAATCACTTTAATCCCGGTTTCAAAAATTTCCTGTTCGACAGACTGTTCGATTAATTTTGGCGGAGAAGCGTGAATGGAAGCACTGAATTTAGATTTAATTTCGCCTAACTCATCAATCGGCTCTCCTAAAACATTCATTATTCTTCCTTGAGTTGCCTCACCGGTGGGGACGGTAATCGGTTTACCGGTGTTTGATACCTTCATAGCTCGTCTTAGTCCGAATACATTAGCCATAGCAACGGCTCGAACCAGACCTTGATCAAGAATGGCTTCGACTTCAAAAACAATCTTTCCTAATTTTTTATCTTCAATAAAAAGGGCATCATATATTTTTGGGGTTTCATTCTCATTAAATTTAATATCGACGACGACTCCCCTGATCGAAACTATTTGGCCAACATTCATATTATTAAAAAAATTTTTAATTTTGTTCCACCGATTCTTTTGCCGTAATCATATCCAAAAGCTCATTAGTAATTTTTTCTTGTCTGATTTTATTCCGAACCATGGTTAGATTGTAAATAACGTCAGTAGCATTGTCTGTAGCATTTTTCATCGCCATCATTCTCTGAGAATGTTCCCCGGCCTCACTTTGAATAAGAGCAAACCTTAATTTTTCCTCAACAAAACTTCGAAGTAGCGAGTCAACTATCTGTTTTGGATTAGGCTCGATTAAGTATTCGACTGTTTTTTTCTCAGTAATATTATCCACTTCTATTTTTTGAGAAAAATTAATAGGTAAAAGGGTTGTCACAGTCGGGTTTGACTGTATTGCTGAAATAAACTGATTATGATAAAGATTAATTTTTTTGTAAGTTTTATCCAGATATTTACTTAAAGCAAATTCAAAAAGAGCGGAAACATTGTTAAGTGGAACATTGGAGGAGTAATCAGCCATAATGTGAGCTGAAAATTTACTTAACAGATTAGCTTTTTTACCAACAATAATAAAATCGGTATCTTTAAAATCAGTATTTTTTACAATAAAGCGCAATAAGTTAAAATTGAAACTTCCGCAAAGCCCCTTGTTACTAGCAATAACAATAGCCAAATTTTTTCTTTCAATTTTATCTTCAGGCGGACTAATTAAAGGTGAAAGAGAAGAATCGATTTTAGGGCTGACCGCTCGGATAATTTTTTCAATCTCTTCTTGATACGGTCTGCCATCGATGGCAACCTGCTGTGCCTTTTTCATTTTTATCGCTGAAACAAGCTGCATGGCTTTGGTAATTTTTTTAACATTTGTCACGGATTTGATTTTTTTCCTGATAGTACGAATATTCATAATTCTTTTATTAATTTTTCCAATTCCTTCCCATCTTTTTCATCCATAACTTTATTTTTATTAATTTTTTCTAACCATTTCTTACCTTTTAATTTTAAAGTTTCCAGTAATTTGGTTTCAAACATATCGACTTCATCAACTGGTATTTGATCGAGATAAGCATTACTGGCCGCCCAAAGGATGGATACTTGCTCTGCCAAACTTAAAGGTTTATTTTTCTTTTGTTTTAAAATTTGGGTAACTTTGGCGCCCCGATTAAGAAATTTTTTAGTTTCTTCATCCAACTCCGACTCAAACTGGGAAAAAGCCGCTAAATCTCGATATTGAGCTAAGTCTAATTTTAGTTTTCCGGCAACGGCCTTCATCGCTTTGGTTTGAGCATTGCCACCAACCCGAGAGACGGAGAGACCGACGTTAATCGCCGGTCTGATTCCAGCATTAAATAGATCGGTTTCTAAAGAAATTTGACCGTCGGTAATAGAAATGACGTTGGTCGGAATATAAGCGGACAGATCACCATCTAAGGTTTCAATAATCGGGAGAGCGGTAATCGATCCACCGCCATATTTTTTGTCAATTCGGCAGGCCCGCTCCAAAAGCCTTGAATGAAGATAAAAAACATCACCCGGATAAGCTTCCCGGCCAGCCGGACGACGCAAAATAAGAGACATCTGGCGGTATGACCAAGCGTGTTTTGTTAAATCATCATAAACTATCAAGACATCCTGACCCTTATCCATAAAATACTCCCCAATTGCCGAGGCGGTATACGGCGCCAAATACTGCATGGCAACTGAATCGGCGGCTGATGCATTAACAACAATTGAATATTTATCTGCCCCATTTTTTTTCAGAAGTTCAACTATAGCGGCTACTTTGGAATTCTTTTGACCAATGGCACAGTAGATACAGACAACATCTTCCCCTTTTTGATTAAGGATGGTATCGATAGCAATGGTAGTTTTACCGGTACCGCGGTCGCCAATAATCAACTCTCTCTGTCCCCGACCAATGGGAATTAAAGCGTCAATTGCTTTAATACCTGTTTGTAAAGGGACGCTAACCGGTTGACGCTTAACTACTCCAGGGGCAATCTTTTCGACAGGGTAAAAAGTATTTGATTTAATCGGAGTTTTCCCATCTAATGGTGATCCAAGAGGATCAACGACCCGGCCAAGCAGCGTTTCTGAAACCGGAACAGAAAGAGTATATCCTAAGGCTTTAGCTTCGTCACCAGCGGAAATAGTTGTATAGTCGCCGAGAATAATGGCTCCGACCTCATCTTCGGTCAGATCAATCACATAGCCAAGTAAATTCTTCTTAAATTCAATTAATTCACCGTAGGCAACCTGATCGAGTCCCTCTAAGATAACTACGCCATCTTTAACTTGGGACACAGTCCCAGTTTCTTCGCTGGTAATTCTCGGTTTGTTCTGCAATGCCTTTTCTAATGTTTTTAGATATTCATCAATCAATTTCATAGAGAGTGTTGGATAATTTTGATAATGATCCACTCAGGGACAGGTCGACCGTTCTTGATCCGACTTTTATAATAATTCCGGCGATTATTGATCTATCAATTTCATAAACAGCTTCTTTCCAGTTTAAATCAGTGAACTTATTTCCAGATAAAACTTTTTTTTCCTCAGCGCTAAGTTCAACAGCGCTTATTACGAGTACACGATTTTGCTCTTTTTGGATTTTCTCCATTAAAAAGTTTTTTAAATCATCTTTTAGCTTTGGATTAATTTTCATGGTTCGACTTCGCTCACCATTAATACTTCGTTATACTCAGTATTAATATAATAATTTAATTTAATTTAATTTAATATTACCTTCATAGTTCTTTATTATCATTCCAGTGACTTTTTTTCTGACTGATTCGTCCAACGACTCCTTTAGGGTATTCTCTACGATCATCAAACTAGTTTTAACAATTTTATCTTTAACTTCACGGTATAATAAATTCTTTTCCTCTTCTAATAATTTTTTATTTTTATCTCTTATTTCCTGAGCATCAGACTCAGCTTGTTTAATCAGATCACTTCGCAAGACTTGTGCTTCCTTCTTTGCTTGAATAAACAAGACATCAAACTCTTTTTTCATCTTTTCCTTCATCTTCTTTTCTGCTTCAATCCCTGCTTCTTCGCTTTTTTTCAACTTGTCCAAGAGTTTAATTTTTTCTTCTTCATTTTTTCTTTCTTGATTTAAAAAAGCGCTAAACGGCCTAACGACAAATTTTTTAACCAAAATAAAAAACAAAATAAAATTAATTATCTGGGCCAACAATAGTTTTCCATCAATTCCTAAATTTTCCATTTACAAAATATAATATTTATAATTGTTATAACGATTATGCAAACTTAAGTATTAGCGCCACCACCAACGCGTAAATGGCAATGGCTTCGGCAAAAGCAAGTGCCAAAATCATCGTGGTTCTAATGGCGGATTCTGCTTCAGGATTGCGTCCTAACGCTTCAACGGCCTTGCTTCCAATCATACCGATTCCAAGAGCTGGAGCAATCGCCCCAACAGCCATGGCAATCGCAACTGATAAAAGTTTCATAGATTCTGTTGACATATCTTAATTCACCCCCTTTTAGAAAAATTATAAATTATAAATTCCAAGTTCCAAACAAATTCTAAACTGTTTAGAATTTATTATTTTAAATTTAATATTTATTTGTTATTTGTAATTTATTATTTAGTATTTAGTATTTATTCTAATGATGTTCTACAACTGCATTGCTAATGAACACGGCGGTTAACATAGAAAAAACCAGAGCTTGAACAAAACCAACGAAAATCTCTAAAGCAATAAAAGGAAAAGAAGCCAAAACAGGAACGAGAAAAGCCACGATAGTCAGTAAAACTTCTCCGGCAAAGATGTTTCCAAATAAACGGAAAGCAAAGGAAAGGACTTTGGAAAACTCGGAAAGAACATCTAGAATTCCGACAAAAAATGAAATTGGATCGGAAAAGTTAAAGAATTTGCGGAGGTATTTTTTAATCCCCAAATATTTGATTGCAAAATATTGTATAGAAAAAACGGAAATAATAGCTAAAGCTATGGTCGTGTTTAGATCAGCCGTATTGGCTCTTAAAAGTGGCACCAACACTTCTTCGTGACCCTCTTTGACTTTAATTAAGAGACTACCGACGCCGGGTAACAGTCCAAACCAGTTTTCGAGTAAGATATAAAAGAAAAAAGCAAAAAGTAAAGGAAAAAAAACATCCGTTTTTTCTCCGAGTACAGAATAAAATAAATCGTATATACTTTTGACAAAAAACTTTATTAAATAATAAAAATTACCTTTTCTTTTAAGGGTTGATTGATTTTTGTAATAAAGAGCGATGAAGATCGTGATTAAAAAAACGATAGCTGAAGCAATCATTGAGTTGGTAATTCCCAAACCCAAAAATTCAAAAATTTTTTCAGCCTTAATGCTAATATGTGGCATCTTATTTAATAAGTTTAAACAAATTGTAAAAACTGCTAACTGTACCTAAAAAAATAAAAAAAACTGTAAAAACAGGTTTGCTCTGAAAACGAGAATCTAATATTAAACCGATAATCACACCCAAAAGTATTGGAATGATCAGACTATAACCAACATTTATATTAATATAGTCCGTAAAAAAATTTTTTTTTGTCCCCGAACTCTTCTTTGGTGCTTGAGTTGCCTCTTTCAGTTCTCCGCTCTTTTCTATTTCGAAATAACTGTGTTTTATTTTGGCGGCCTGATTCGTTTTTTTTAGATCTCCCTGTTTATCAATTTCAAAATAATTATATTTCATTTTAACAGCCTCAACCATTTTCGTCAATGGTTAATTTTATGGAAGCTTTTTCTTATTCGGTTCTTTTTTCCAAAAAGCAATGTACATCAAAAGAAAAACAATCGCCATCAATACCCCAATCAACTGAAAACTGGCACTGGCTTTCAAGAAATCAAAATTATTCATAAGATTTTGAATAAATTTTAATAGCTATTATAAAATAAATTATAGCAAGTATAAGATAGTAAAAAAAGGCGAAATAATATTTGATAATATCTTTACCGAAAAATCCGGGAGAAATAAAAGCAACCATAAAGTAAGATGCGGAAACATTGATTAAAAAATCAGATAATTTTACTTTGATATGTTTAGAAAAAATGATCATACCGATATTATTTATCTATTTAAAAATTAAGTCAACCGCTTATAACCTACAAAATGAACGGATTAGGTTGTTAGGAAAGGATTTATATGGTGATATATGTATAATTGTTTAATTCGATTCATATAGGAAATTTATACTATGTAGAGAAGGTAGGATAAGCAATGTTGCTTGCATTTTAAACCTATAGTCAATTATAATGCTTTTTCATACTTATAAATATGGAGTTCATAAAACATCATCATAAATTATTAGATAGCCATACTCATCTTATAATTTCTGGGGCTGGGTTTAATCCAAACTTCGTCAAACCAAGACCTATAGGAATAGGAGCCCATCACTTTGTCTACCTTTATACTCCTCAAGAACAAGATCAATTAGTTATAAAAATACCACACAGAAGAATTTTAGGCCTTCCTTTAACTATAGAAGAGGAAACAAAATATAATAATCTCGTAGCTCAATATTTACCAGATTTCTACGTTCCAACGGCAGTTATTAACACGCTGGCCGGTTACTGTATAGCATCTAAATATATTGAAGGTCGCTATCTATCGACTAGAGATTTTCAAAATAAAGATATATTAGAGCAATTTATGCGTTTAATTAAAGGCACTCAACAATTATTTTTGGAACATGGGATGATGATAGACTTTATTGGGCTAAATGGTGCTGTTGATTGCTTCAATCCCAAATCCATCTTGGGCAATAAACCTATCAGGTTTTCTAATATTATTCTATCTAATAATAATTTGCGTTTGGTAGGTCATAACCTTATTCCTTTAAAGGACCCTCAACCATTTGTTGAAAGTGTAAAATGTACATCTGTTTTTTTGTTTAATCAGTTTGTAATTAAACATTATTGCGGAATAAATATCACTGGGGACAAAACTAATACTAAACAAAGACAGTCTTAAATAAGACTGTCTTTAATTTTGGTTTACTTTTTCCAAATCAACGGCGTTTTCAAGAATTATTCCAATCCGGCCTTCGCGTTCGTTGACTTTTCCTTTAAACATAATAATTCGATTGATATTTAAAAATGATTTTAAAATAGTATAACTTCGGGGAAAAACCACTAATTCTATTGTCCCACTCTCATCAAACACTTGGAGTATCGCCATTTCTTCATTATTTTTTTTAGTTTTGACAATTCTTTTTCCACTAATAAGCCCGGCTAAAATTATTGATTTGTTGGCGTCTTGTATGGTCACTTCCCCTATTTTTTTAGTAGTTTTTTTCTCAATAATTGCTTTAAATTTTGCCATAGGGTTTTTACCAATTAAAAAACCAATTACTTCTCTTTCCATTGTAAACAACCTATCTTCCTCAAATTCCGGGACGACCTTGAAATTATCGGCTAATTTTTTTTCACCCGGAGTGGTAAACAGATCATACTGGCCTTTTTCTGATTTAATTTTTGCTTTTTGAATATCGGCGACGATTAGTGGATAGTTAATCATCAAAGTAGCTTTGTTAGCAAAAAGTGAAAAAGCACCGGCCTTGATGAGACTTTCAACGGTTCTTTTGTTAACGCGTCGCAGATCAACTCTGGATAAAAAATCTTTTAAACCGTGGAATGTTTGTTTTGCGCGTTCCTCAAGAATAGAATCTATTGCCGCCGTACCAACATTTTTTAAAGCCGATAGTCCAAAACGAATTTCCGGTCCTTCAATTGAAAAACTATAAATTGACTTATTAATATCCGGAGGCAAAACTTTTATTTCCATTCTTCGACATTCTTCAATGGCTTGAGACATTTTGATTTCCCGTTGTGGCCCGGCCACTCCTTGAAGTTCGGCTGTCAGGAGAGCCGTCATGTACTCAACCGGATAGTTAGCTTTTATATAGCCGGTCCAGTAAGCAATCAATCCATATGAGGCTGAGTGAGGTTTATTGAATCCGTAAGCGGCAAATTTTTCCATGAAGTTCCAGATCTTTTCAGTCATGGCGCCTTTATAACCGTTTTTTAAACAACCTTGGAAAAATTTTTCTTTTTCTTTTTTCATTAGCTCTTTTTTCTTTTTTCCCATCGCCATTCGAAGATTATCAGCTTGGCTCATGGAAAAACCGGCCAGTTTATTAGCAATTTCCATGACCTGTTCTTGATAAACTAAGACTCCATAAGTTTCCTCAAGAATTGGTTTTAAATCGGGATGAGGATAAATAATTTTTTTGGCATTATTTTTTCCTTCCAAAAATGAAGGAATAAGATCCATGGGCCCAGGTCGGTAAAGAGCCACCATGGCGGAAATATCTGACAATTTATTTGGTTTAAGTTCTTTAGCCAAGTGCTTCATTCCACCTGATTCAAGCTGAAAAACACCGACGGTATCTCCCCGGGAAATTAATTCGTAAGTTTTTTTGTCATCAACTGGGACATGATGAATATCAATTTTTTTTCCGGAATTTTTTTCTACATATTTTAAAGCTTCCTCAATAATGGTTAAATTTCTTAAACCTAAAAAGTCTACTTTCAGTAAGCCAATGGCTTTTTGATTAGAAACAGCGTTTAAATCTAGGCAGTACATATCATATTGAGTGATAATTTTTCCCTCTTTACTATCGCGTTGAAGTGGAACATATTCGGACAAGTTTTTATCTGAAATAACAACGCCGGCCGCATGGACCGATGAATGACGGGGTAAACCTTCAAGACGGCGGGCGACGTCCAAGACTTTTTTAGTATCCGGCTCGGTCTGATAAGCGAATTTTAATTGAGCCGATTCTTCTAAAGCTTGAGAAATTGTCATATTAAATCCTTGTTTTCCAAATGGAATCATTTTTGCTAATCGGTCGCCCGTCGAATAAGACATACCAAGGGCTCTTGTCACGTCCCTGACAGAAAGTCTGGCCTCCATTTTTCCAAACGTAATAATTTGGGCGACTTTATCCTCCCCATATTTATCGGTGACGTATTTTAAAACTTCTTCACGTCGGGTATCGGCAAAATCAATATCAATATCAGGCGGGGTTGGTCTTTCCGGATTTAAAAATCTTTCAAAAGGTAGATTATGATCAATTGGATTAATATCTGTAATGCCAAGAATATAAGCGACTAATGATCCGGCCACCGATCCTCGACCCGGTCCGACGGCCACACCTTGATTTTTGGCCCAGTTAACAAAGTCCTGAACAATCAAAAAATAAGTTGAATAACCTTTTTTGTTGATAATATCCAACTCATAATCAACCCTTTTTTTTATTACCTCTTGTGGATACGAGGCAACTCTTTTCTTTTTTTCTTCAACCAGCTTGTTTAAATATTGATCAACCGGTTCATTGTTGGGAGTAGGAAATTTTGGCAAAATCCACTTTCCGTTAGGGATTTCGACATTACATTTTTCGGCAATTCTAACCGTATTTTCAATAGCTTCAGGTAAATCAATGAAACTACCTTTCATTTCGGCAATTGATTTAAAATAATAATCGGGAACATTAATCATCGACAACGGTCGGTTTTTTTCGATCATAGTTCTTTGGGTTTGGATGCAAAGAAGAACTTCCTGGGCATAGGCATCTTCCTTTTCCAAATAGTGAACATCGTTGGTAGCAACCAATGGAACACCAAATTTTCTTGAGAGTCTGATTAATTCTTTATTAACCCGATCGAGATCTTCAATTCCAGGATGTCTTTGAATTTCCAAATAAAAATCATCTTTAAAAATTTTCAGATATTTTTCCAGAATTTTTTCCGCCTGTAGAGTTTGATTTTCTAAAATTAAAGAAGGAATTTCCCCATTTAGACAGGCGGATAGAGCAATAATGCCTTCATGGTATTTTTCTAGGATTTCAAAATCAATTCTTGGTTTGTAGTAAAAACCTTCAAGGTAGGCGGTAGTAACAATTTTGAGGAGATTTTGGTAGCCGACTAAATTCTTAGCTAAAAGTACCAGGTGATATTGGTCACGATCTAAATGGGACTGTTTATCTAAACGCGAGTTTTTTGCTTTATAAGTTTCAACGCCAATAATCGGCTTAATTCCCCTTTCTTTGGCTTTGACGAAAAATTTAAAAGCACCGTATAAAGCGCCGTGATCGGTAATGGCCACCGCCGGCATTTTTTCTGCAATGGCTTTATCAATAACATCGTCGATACGGCACATGCCGTCGAGAAGGGAGTAACCGGTGTGGAGGTGTAAATGAACAAAAGACATAAGTTATAAATATTATAGTTTATCTATTACATAATCTCTCGCCTTATTTTCCCATTTATTATCTATTTTTTTCAGTTTCACTTCTTTTCCGTATTTTCGTTCAACCGCTTTCTTAATCAAATAATCAGCCAGCTCGGGGTTTTTTGGTAGAATTGGTCCGTGTAAATATGTCCCAAAACTGTTTTTATAAAAAATTCCTTCAGTTTTATCCTTACCATTATTTCCATATCCTTTGACAACATTTGCAAAAGCTAATTTTTTATCTCCTAAATATGTCCGACCTCCATGATTTTCAAAACCGACAAAAAATTTTTTTTTGTCGTCCTGAGCTTGTCGAAGGACTCCTTTACCTGAAAAATTAACATTTGGACTTATTACAATATTGCCGATGCAGCGGGGAAAATTAATTCCTGGATTTTTTGTATATAAATCAAAGATACCCAGGCCTTGAATTATTGTTCCATCGGCGGCTTTATAATATTTTCCTAAAAACTGGTAAGCGCCGCAGACAAATAAACCGGGAACGCCCTTAGCAATCGCCTCTTTCAAATACTTTCCTTTATTGTTTTTCAAATCCATGTTAACGATTTCTTGTTGCTTGTCCTGCGCCCCACCCATAAAGATTATATCCATTTTTGAAATTGATTCAGTTGGTTCGTTAATGGATATTTTGTTAACAATTGGCTTAACACCCATTTTGTTTAAACGATAACTTAGGGTAATAATATTCCCACGATCGCCATAAGTGCTCATCAGATCAGGATAAAGCCAGCCTATTTTAATTTCCATATTTGCATCAGTATTTTAATACTACCAACGACTAATCCGACCAATCCAGACCAATACTACCAATCCGACCAATAAATAACTCAATAAACAAATGATTTAATTATTTAGTTATTAGTTTTTTTATTTTTAATATTTATTGGTAGTATTTGTTTATTTATAGTATTGGTAGTATTAATCATAAGAATTTGTGTCCTAGCAAAATTTTCCTCACTTCCAACATCGCCGAATAGGTCGGTAAAATAAACAACCTCTCCCCGACCTTAGTTTTATTAACAGTTGATGTAACTGCGTCAGATAGATTTTCAAAAGTTTTAATAACGTTTTTAGAATTTTCATATCTCAATCTCAAGTTTAGATCGTAGAGTCTGTCTCCGGAAACATAGATAAGGTTTGCGGCATCAAGAATTGGTTTAAAATCAACGTCCCAGATCCAGGAAACGTCAAGTCCGTCGGGAATTCTATTATTAAGAATAATAAGAAAATTAGCCTTTTTATTTTTTACCATTTCACTGACGGTTTGGATTGACTGGTTAAAACCAGCTGGGTTTTTGGAAAGAAGAATAAATACTTTACGGTTTTTATAAATAATTTCTTCTTGGCGGCCAAAGACCGGAACAAACTGTTTTAGCAATTTATTAGTCTGGTCCCGATTTAATCGGGAGACATCAAGAGATTTTAAAAGTAACAAAACGGCATTTGTATTATATACATTGTATAGTCCGCTCATGGGGTAGTTAATTTTTACGTTTGAAAAATCGTTTACATTCCCTCTTTTAAACTGGCAGTTGGAACAATAAAAGTTTCCGAGATGGGCAAAGCTAAGTTGATGATAATGTAAAAGAGATAAACAAACAGGGCAAAAAATCGAGTCAACATCATGAGGAATATTTTTTAATTTCATCAGCTTTGCTTCCACTCCAAAATATTGAACTTTTTGCAAAAGTTTGCTGCCAATAAAATAAAGCTGAGGGTCGTCTCCATTGATAAAAACTTCGGTTTTAGAAGATAAAGTTTTTAGCGACTCCAGCCATTTTAAGGCAATCGTATTGACTTCACCGTAACGATCGAGTTGATCGCGAAATAAATTTAAAATTAAAATTTGATCAGGAGAGATTTTTTTAAGAAGCAAAGACAGATTAAATTCGTCGCTTTCAAAAATCGCAAAGTCATATTTCAGTTGGGAAAAAATATTGCTATTTTTAATAATTGATGAGGCAACTCCATTCAAAAGATTTGCTCCTTCGCTGTTGGTAAAAACTTTTTTGCCGGATTTTTCCAAAAGAAATTTTAACAAGGCAGTTGAAGTAGTTTTTCCATTAGTGCCGGCAATGACAATGATCTTTAAATTTTTGTTTTTATTAACAACATCTTCAATAAATTTATCATTAAGAATTAACGCAATATGTCCTGGCCAGGTAGAGCCGGAGCCAATATTTAATAGTTGACTTATTTTAATAATTAGTTTACCAAGTAAAATTAGAATTAAATTCATTGATTACATGTTTTTTAATATTCTAATTCTCTCCTCAATCGGTGGGTGAGTTGAAAACAAATTAACAAACCAGGAGGCGTTTTTTTTCTTGAATGGATTGTCAATAAAGAGATGAGCAGTTGAGGAAGCGACTCGTCTTAAGGGTTGAGGATTATTATTTAATTTTTCTAAAGCATGAACTAAGCCTTCGGGATAGCGGGTTAGGAGGACTGCTGACGCGTCGGCCAGATATTCTCGTTTTCTAGAAATTGCCAACTGAATTATAGTAGCAATAATTGGGGTTAAAATTAAAGCAATTATAAACAAAACTAAAAAAATCGGGCTACGGTTACTTCTTTCATTATTAGACCCTCTATGCCAGAACATGTTTCTAATAACCCAATCAGAAATTAAAGCTAAAGTTCCGACGAGAACGGCTACAATTGAAGCTAAAAGAATATCGTAGTTTTTGACGTGGGAGAGTTCGTGGGCGATGACGCCTTCGAGTTCGGTCCGGTTCATCATCGTGAGTAACCCGGTCGTGGCGCAAACAACCGCGTGTTTGGGATCGCGGCCGGTCGCAAAAGCATTAGGCGAAGGGTCGTTAATGACATAAAGCTTAGGTCTGGGAAAGCCGGCGGCTAAAGCCAAATTTTCTGTCACCGTATAAAAATCGAAGAATCTTTTTTTGTCAGCCGGTTGCGCGCCAGTTGTTAGGAGAACTAATTTATCGCCATAAAAATAGCTTCCAATTGAAGAAAGCAAAGAAATAAAAAATCCTAAGAAAAAGTAGTGCCAAGGCGAATCATAGTATTTTCCTATTAAAAAAAAGAATGACGAAAATATCAGGATAAAAACAAACATAATAAAAAACGTTTTGATCCTGTTTTCAGAGATTTGATTATAAACAGTCATCGAAATGAATAAATAAAGAAATAATAAAATAATTAAATAAATGAAACAATAAACAAATGTATTAAATAATTAAATCATTTAAACATTCAATCATTTATTTCTTTATTTGCTTATTTGATTATTTTTACATTAATTCTTTATTCGAACTTTACCTTGACACTTTGTTTATCAGCCTCTTCCGCTTCAAAGAATTCAAAAGCACTAAATCCAAAAGCATTGGCAATCAAATTCGAGGGAAACATCTGGACTTTTGCATTAAATTCTAAAACGTTTGAATTATAAAACTGGCGTGAATAAGCGACTTTATCTTCCGTATCTTCCAACTGCCTTTGTAGATCTTGAAAGTTCGCACTGGCTTTCAAATCTGGATAAGCTTCGGCGACGGCAAATAAGGATTTTAATGCGTCAGTCAGCATATTATTAGCTGCTGCTTTATCATGAACGGTTTCGGCCTTCATTAACGACGATCTGGCTTTAGTAACATCGTTGAAAACTGTCTTCTCATGTTTAGCATAGCCTTTGACTGATTCGACGACATTAGGAATCAGGTCAGCCCGTCTTTTCAACTGGACGTCGATTCCAGACAAAGCTTCTTGAATTCTGGTTTTCAAAACCACAAATCCGTTGTAACTGGCGACCAGATAAACGACTAAGAGAACCAATATTCCGATGGCAATATACATAAGTATTATTAGTAATTAATAATACAAATAGTATACACCCTCAACAATAAGGTTGCATTTGTATTTTTCTTATGGTAAAATAAAATAAAACAAGATTTTAAACCTGCTTGAATTTGACTACAGTTTCAAAAACTTTATTCATTTTTCTAGAATTTCGACGGTCATGAACAACTGATGTTAGAAGGACCAAGCTCGAAAGGAAAGCAACATTTACACTTACAGTTTTATGTTTGTAATCAAAAAAGAAAAATTTGAGCAGATTTAAGGTCTTTTGTTGATATTTTATTTTTCATTTTGAATTTATCATTTCTCATTGAATTTTCATTTATTTAATTTTCAATTAGTATTTGCAGCTATTTTGGAAAACATCATTGTAAATTCTTGAGCTTCGCTCCATAGTTCACGACATTCATCAGTTAATTCTTTGGTTGATCTTGCCATTATTCTTAACCAATATTTTGTTTCTTTACTTTCTTTTTTACAAATAAATATTTTGTTCTTAAAGTCTTTTCTACTAGAAGCGCCATTAGCTTCGCAATAATTAGCCCCAATGCTTGTACCTGCTCTTATAAGTTGATTAATAATGGGAATAGTAATAAAATCTTTTGGTGCCTTTTTACATAAATCAATTATTCTTTCACTAAATATTGCTGTTCTTTCCTCAAGATTGTATTTAACTGAAAATTTACTCATTGAAAAATAAAATTTGATTGAAAATTGAAAAATGATAAATGAAAAATACTAAGTTGTCTACCGCTTATAACCTACAAAAATGTATTTCTAGAATGTTAGAAGGCTAAATAATTGATGATATATATCGTACGATTTAATTTTGTAAATGAAGTTTATATTTGATAAAATGTATTTGTTGCGCTCATAGTTCATCGGTTAGAATAGTTCCCTGTCACGGAACAGAGGGGAGTTCGATTCTCCCTGGGCGCGCAGCAAGTATTGAAAAAATCGACTTCATTTAATATAATCTCAACGCATGATACGCACTTATAAGAAAAAACCAATTAAGATTAAAAATCTTGATTATCAAAAGCTTTTAATTCTGACTGTGAAAGAAAAATATTTTAGTTTATTTGTTGGTCTATTTATTTCTTTTTTTATTTCGACTTTAACCTATAAATCTTTTCTAAAAAATATTCGGATAAATTTAGCTTTCAAGTTACCGACTTTTGATTTTGCTTCCAAAGTAAAAAACAAAGTCGTAGTTAATAAACCATTGAGGACTTATGTCGTTGCCGAAGGTGACGATCTTTGGAATATAGCTGAAAAATTTTATGGCTCAGGTTTTAATGCTTATGATATTTCTGTTGCTAACAAGATCACTGACTCTTCAAATATAAGTGCCGGCCAAAAATTAATTATTCCTCAAGTGACACCCCATCAGCCAACGGTTGGCGATATTTCTGCTATATCCTCTTCTCAGGTAACTTATATCGAAAATAAATATGTTGTCCAACCAGGCGATTCCCTTTCAATAATAGCTCAAAAAGTCTACGGAGATTTGTATGCTTGGACTCAAATAATGACTGCTAATAATCTGGCCACTTCTGATAGTATTGAAGCCGGTATGGTTTTGGTAATTCCCCGTTAAAAAATTATTCGATCCTTCTTTTTTACCGAAATTTGAAAAATAATAAATTAGTTATTAATAATGAACCCATCAAAATATCTGGAATATTGGTTAAATAGGAAAGGATCAAAGCAAAAACAGCCGTGGTTGTTCCAAAAAGAATTTGTCTAATCGGTTGATTAGGTACGGTCATCGGTTCTGGAAGCATGACGAGAGTAAAAAAAATAATCACCGGGTCAAAAATATCGATTCTTTTATTAATAAAAAATGTCAGAAGATTATAAACAACAAAAAAAGACAAGATTATATTAAATTTTCTTGACCTGAAAATAGAAACGTAACCTGTCAATAGTAATAATGGCAGTATGCCCGAAGCAACACCCCACCAGGAGACAGATGTCTTAAGTAGCAAACTGCCGAAAAACAAACCAAAAGCAGCCGGATTAAAAATATGTCTATTCTTAATCCGCAAAAAATGTTTAGAAAATATGCTTAAAGCGATGATCAACAACATACTGAAAATAGAACTACCGGGAGAATTAAGTAAACCAATAATCAGACCGCTTACCCCGGCCGCGGAAGGAAAAAAAGATTGAAGACCTCTTATTCTATGAAAAAGATAGTCGAGCCCGATTGTCAACCCTATAGTCAAACAGTAATAAAGAAGAATATTGATCGAAAGGTGGAACAATAAATAGCTTAATATAAAAATCAAAAGACATAAGGCCAACTGGACTTTTGGTTGAGAGAAGTACTTTCTGATGCTAATCATAAGATTAATAGTATAATTTATTTTAATCGCGGGATTAGTACACCGGTAGTATGCGTCCTTCCCAAGGACGAGAAGGGGGTCCGACTCCCCTATCCCGCTCTTTTTTTGTAATAAAACCAGCCAATAAGGCAAACAATAATAAACACCAACGATACTTCTATTGCATTATGATACGCAGCCACTCCTAAATATAATGGCATCCTTCCATGATCCAGTAAAACGTCAACTTAGGAAGCGGTGAAGGAAGAGGAAAAAAAAATCTCTTCAATAATTGACCCAAAAAAAACGATCAGTTCAACAGGTATTTGCGAAATAATTTGCATAGTGTTTGGGATTAATTATAGTTAATTTTTATTGATATAATTGTGTATGAAAAACGAACACAAACAAGAATCTAAGGTTACTTGCATAATTCCTTTCTGGAATGAAGATCAGCGCTTGTTGGCTGTCCTTGATGAAATAGTTAAGGTACAAAAACTATCAGAAATAATATCTATAGATGATGCGTCTGACAGAGACCGGTCAGACGAACTTAATAAAACTTATCCGAACGTGAAATTTATTCGTTTAAATAAAAATGTTGGCAAAACAGCCGCAATCCTTGAAGGATTAAATCAAGCGAAAGGTAACTTTATTTTATTACTTGATGCTGATCTCCGTAACCTTAACCATATCGAAATCAATAATGCAATCAAAGCAATCGAAGAAACACCTAATATTGACATGCTAATTTTGCGCAGAATCAAAGCTCCACTTTTTGTAAAAATCGCACGTGGAGATGTATTAAGCACTGGAGAAAGAATAATAAAGAAAAAATATCTACAAAAACTATTAGAAGGATCTATTAAAGGATGGGAGCTTGAATCAAAAATTAATTTATATATGTATAGTCATAAAAAGAAAGTTCTTTGGATTCCTCACTCCGGCATCAACACACACTGGAAATGGGGTTGGAGTACAGATTTAAAATATCACAAAAAAAAGATGTCAGATATCTCTTCAATTGGATTGATCAATCTAATAAAGCTTTATCTTTTTTTTGGGAAAAGTAGATATTAAAGTATAGAGTGAGTAATGTAGCAAATTATAAAGACTAAGTTGTTCCAGACACGAGCACTCTCTAAAAATTCTTATGTCAGCGCAAAGTAGAAATGTCCGCTTTTAGTCGCCTCTTGTGTCATCCCCTCGTAGGAGGGGATCCAGTCGATAATCACATTTTTAAAAGAAGAATATTTCGCTTGGATTCCCGCCTCCGCGGGAATGACAAGTTTTTAAGCATTTTATCTCTTTATAATAATCAATATTCTTAAATAGTCTGGTAACAATTATATATCTGGCAACTCGGGATCAAAGTTTGATTGAAAAATTACGAAAAATAAAGTAAAATATCACCATTATTATGGATAAAAAATCTCTCATACAACAAATTGAAAAACTGCGAAAGTCGCGGGTTATTACCTATTTAACAAGTGACAGACCTGGACCAGTAAATGCCCATGTAGCAATGGATATTATTCCAATTATAAGTAAGCAGCTTCAAACAATTGGCAAAACACAAAATATTGATTTATTTTTATACAGCACTGGTGGAGATACATTGGTTCCTTGGCGGCTTGTTTCTATGATCCGCGAATATTGCAACAAGTTTTCGGTTTTAGTTCCATACAAAGCGCATAGTGCGGCAACAATGATTGCGCTCGGATCTGATGAAATTGTGATGAGTGACCTTTCGGAGCTTTCGCCGATTGATCCCTCAACTGCGAACGTTTTCAATCCAACTGATCCGGTAAATCCGCAAAACAAAATTCCAATTTCCGTAGAAGATGTAATGGCGTATTTTGATTTGGCGAAAAATAAATTTGGGATAAAAAATGATGAACAATTAGCAGTAATATTTAATAAATTTGTAGAGTCTAACCCACAAATCCATCCACTAGCACTTGGTAATATAAATAGAATGCATAATTTAATTCGCATTCTTGCAAAGCGACTTTTAAAAAGTCATAAGATACCAATAAAAGAAGAAGCGATTGAAAAAATTGTTGACTACTTTACGGAAAAATTATATTCCCACCAATATATTATTGGCAGGAAAGAAGCAAAGGAAGATTTAGATCTTAAAACTGTTCACTACGCGGATAATTTATTATCAAAGGCAATGATAGATTTGTACGATGAATATAAAAAAGAAATGGATCTCGGCACATTATGGAATCCGGAAAACGAGCTCGGCCCCAATGCCGTACAAAATAAAAAGGATTATAAAATCGCATTTATTGAAAGCAGAGGATCATCAAGTCATTTTGAGCTTTCCATTGAATACCGAAAACAACAGGTAAATACGGTTCAGCAAACTCCTCAAGGCCCAATCCAAATTCCGCAGGAGCAAGTGGGATTTAGAATCGTCGGGCAGGGGTGGAAGTAAAACTTATGAAAAATACAAGGCTTTTTTCAGGAATAGGAATAGCTATAATCTTTCTTCTCTTTTTTTCGTTCTCAACAATCGTTACCTTTGTTACCGACTGGTGGTGGTTTGCTGAAGTCGGACAAACCGAAGTTTTTATCAAGCCCCTAATCACAAAAATTATTATTGGTCTTGTAACCACAGCCGTTGCATCTGTTTTTTTTCTGACGAACTTTCTTATTGCCATGCGATCAAAAAGCGACTGGACGGCTCTGATACCTGAAGCGTTACTTGGTACTCCGGTCAGTCTTGACAGCAGGATATTAAAAAAAATAGGCATTATTGCCAGTATTGTTCTTTCTTTACTTCTTGGGTCAATTACCGCAGTCAACTGGCAGGAAATACTGAGATTTTTTTCTTCGACCTCTTTTGCTGAATTTGACCCTATTTTCAAAAAAGACATTGCTTTTTATATTTTTTCTCTACCTGTTTTTAATGTAGGACTAGGAGTCGTCAGACTTCTAATCGTTATTTCTCTTATCAGCAGTGGAATAATATACATTCTCAAAGGCAGTTTTAATCTTGCAAGTCTCCTTGATAAATTTAAGTTACCTGGTTTAAAACTATCTAACAAAGGTCAGGCAGAACCCAAAGCGCAACTCCATCTTGGCATCCTGCTCTTTCTTTTCTTGATTACCACCGCATTAGGTACCTATCTTTCCTTATTCAAACTTCTTTCCACTCAAAGCGGTCCAATATTTGGGGCCGCTTATACTGATATAGCTATTATGGTCCCTATCTTAAAAATTTCTATTGCTCTGACTATTTTAGTGGCTATTTTGACTCTCTTTTGGGGCATAAGCGGAAAACTCGCGCCTCTTCTTGCGGCGATTGCTCTTTATGTTTTTATAGGATTTATTTCTGCAATAGTTCCATCCCTTTTTCAAAAACTAGTCGTTGCACCCAATGAATTAGTCAAAGAAACCCCGTTTATCAAATATAATATTGCCGCCACCCGCCAGGCCTATGGCTTGGATAGAATAGAAGAACGGGATATTTCGGCAGATAAACCGTTAACCTCTAGTGATATTGCCTCAAACAACTTGACGATTAAAAACGTCCGGCTTTGGGATCGGGAACAACTCCTTTCTACCTTTTCCCAGATTCAGGAGATAAGAACTTATTATGAGTTCGTCTCGGTTGATAACGATCGATATTTAATTAATGATGAAATTCGCCAGATTATGCTTTCGCCAAGAGAGTTGGCATCAGAAAGCCTTCCTAACCGAAGTTGGATTAATGAAAAGCTTACGTTTACTCACGGATATGGTATTGCCGGAGGACCGGTCAATCAAGTCACTGCTGAAGGACTGCCGGTTTTGTTTGTCAAAGATCTGCCGCCAAAATCAGAATTTAAGCAACTGACCGTAAATCGCCCGGAAATATACTACGGCGAACTGACCAATGACTACGTAATTGTCAAAACCAAATCAAAGGAGTTTGACTATCCCAAGGGAGAAGAAAATGTCTACACCACCTATCTGGGTCAAGGAGGAGTAAAGATAGACTCCCTTCTTAAAAAACTATTTTTTGCCATTAAATTCAGTTCACTGAAACTGTTTTTATCAAACGATGTCACATCCGAAAGCCGTATTCTCTATCACCGCAACATCAAAGAACGGGTGGAAAAGATTGTCCCATTTCTTGACTTAGACCGTGATCCATACTCCGTCGTGGCTGATAATAAAATCTACTGGATCTATGATGCCTATACAAAAACCAATAACTATCCTTACTCTCAACCACTATCTCTTAATGGTGGAAGCATCAATTACATAAGAAATTCGGTGAAGATTGTGATTGATGCCTATGATGGTTCAATCTCTTTTTATCAATCTGATACCGATGATCCTATTATCCGCACCTATGTCAAAATCTTTCCTAATCTTTTTCAGCCGATGAATAAAATGCCAAAAAGTCTGGTCTCCCACCTTCGTTATCCAGAAGATATCTTTAGTCTCCAGACAGCTGTCTATACGACCTACCATATGGATAACCCGCAGATTTTTTACAATAAAGAAGATCAGTGGGAAATCCCGACTATCAGCGAGGGACAGAAGCAGGAAACCACTGACGCAGTGCAACAGATGGGTCCTCGCCATATGATTATGAAACTGCCGGGTGAGAAAAAGGAAGAATATATCCTTATGCTTCCGTTTACGCCTCGCGGCAAAGACAATCTTTCCGCCTGGATGGTCGCCAGAAACGACGGAAATAGTTACGGAAAACTGATTGTCTACCGTTTTCCAAAACAAAAACTTATTTTTGGCCCAAAGCAAATCATCGGCCGCATTAATCAGGACGCTGAAGTCAGTCGGCAGATTTCTTTGTGGGATCAAAAAGGATCGCAGGTTATTCAAGGACCACTCCTGGTTATTCCCATCGAAGAATCATTAATTTATGTAAGACCGCTCTATCTTAAAGCAGACACGGGCAAAATCCCAGAGCTTAAACGGGTGATTGTTGCTTATGGAAATAAGATTGCGATGGAGGAAACTTTAGAAAAAGCTCTTTCAAGAATATTTGGAACAACAACGACTACACCTACAATCATCGTTCCCGATCAGCCAACAAAAGACTTGTTTAAACAAGCGCAAGAGCTATACGATGAGGCGATCCGTTTTCAAAAAGAGGGGGATTGGACACGTTACGGAGAGGCAATAAAACGATTAGGCGAAATTTTAAGAAGTAAGTAAACTAATCTATGGAACAAACATTATTATTCAAAAAGGGACTATCGTCTCATAAGGTTCAGACTTTACTCAAGCAATATGGATATAACGAAATTTCTGAAGTAAAACAATTTACCTTAATAAAATCTATTATAGGACAGTTTGACAATGTTTTAATTCTTCTTCTGATTGCGGCCGGCTGTATCTCGTTTTTTGTTGGTGAACGGCTTGACAGCTTATTTATTTTTCTTATTGTTATCCTCAATGCTTTTTTTGGTCTGTATCAGGAGTTCAAGGCAGAAAAAGCTCTTTCTTATCTGAAAAAACTCACCGTCACGACCATTCGTGTCATTCGGGACCTAAAAGAACAACAGATTGGTAGCCGGTTCCTTGTGCCGGGTGACCTTATCTATATCGAAGAAGGAGCGAAAATACCAGCCGACTGTCAGATAGTCGAATCACGCAATCTTGAAATTAATGAGGCCTCTCTCACCGGCGAATCATTACCGGTTGTAAAAAACATTCATGACCCAAACAGTAATCAACTGTTTATGGGGACAGTTGTGGCTTATGGAAGAGGGTACGCGCAGGTGTTGAAAACCGGAAATTATACAAAGTTCGGCACTATTGCCAAAACCTTATCAACAATCAAAGAAACAAAGACACCCTTGCAGAAAAAACTCGATGGTTTTACCAAGCAAATAGGCATCATTGGAATAGTTGCCTCCTCAGCTGTTTTTATTCTTTCCTTTATCCAAGATAAAAGCCTGATTGAGAGTTTTATCTTTGCCGTTAGTTTAGCGGTAGCGGCTGTTCCCGAAGGACTACCGGCCGTTATGACAATTACTTTAGCGATTGGAGTGGAGCGAATGGCCAAGAAAAAAGCCATTGTTCGCAAACTCAATGCTATTGAAGCGTTAGGATCAATCACTTTGATTGCCACCGATAAAACCGGCACGCTTACGGCAAACCAAATGAGAGTTAAGAAAATCTTCGTGGAAAACAGCGTCTATGAAATTACCCATCCGCCTCTTTTAACTAATCATCCGTTTTCAAAAATCGTCCTTAACGGTATTTTATGTTCTACGGCAACGCTGGTGACAAAGATTGATCATGGAAAAGACTTTGATATTATAGGCGATGCGACCGAAGGCGCACTTCTTCTTATGGCTCACAAGGTTGGGATGATTCCCGAAACAGTCAGAGAAAAGTGGAAGATTATTGATGAACGGCCGTTTAATCCGGTCACCAAACGGATGACGATGGTGGCTCGAAACGGAAAGAAAAAAATAGTTTTGACTAAGGGAGCACCAGAATCTATTCTCTCAATCTCCTCACAAATCTTAATTGGAAATAAACCTACACTTCTTACTCCTCGTTATATTAGTCAAATTGAAAACGAATTTGAACGTTTTGCCAGACAAGGTTTACGGATGATTGCTTTTTCCTATAAAGAAAATGACAGTAGTAATATAGAGAAAAATCAGATATTTTTAGGGTTTGTTGGCATTGCCGATCCGGTCAGAGAAGAAGTATTAGAGGCGGTCAGAAAAACTCAAGAGGCGGGAATAAAGGTAATAATGATCACCGGAGACAATCCTCTGACTGCCGAAGCCATCGGGATTGAGAGCGGAATCATCAAAGAAGGAGAAGATATCATGACCGGTCATCAGCTTGATGATTATTCTGATGAGGAGTTAATGCCAATTTTGGCAAAAGTTAAAATCTTTGCCCGTACTTCGCCCGTTCACAAATACCGTCTGGTAAAACTACTGCAAAACCAGGGTGAGATAGTAGCGGTCACCGGTGACGGCGTTAATGACGTATTAGCTCTGAAACAAGCTGATGTAGGAGTGGCGATGGGAATTACCGGTACTGATGTAGCTAAAGAAACCGCCCATATGATTATTACCGACGATAACTTTGCTACTCTGGTTGGCGCGGTTGAGGAAGGGAGAAACATCTTCAATCATATTAAAAATGCTATTAAATACCTTTTATCCGCCAATATGGGTGAGGTAGTCTATATTGTTGCGGCAGTTATTTTTCAGCTCCCAATCGTCACGGCTCTTCAGCTTCTCTATATTAATCTGGTCACCGACGGACTACCGGCGATCGCTCTGGCCTTTTCACCAAATGACGGCAATATTATGAGAGAAAAACCAAGGCGAGTGATGACGATTTTAGGAAAACATGATTTTAAATATATTTTTTTAGTTGGTGTTGTTACGGCAGTTCTTGCCTTCGTATCATTCCTTCCTTCTGTTATCTTTTCTCAACAAAAAATAGCCACCACTCTTGTATTTACTTCAATCATTATCATGCAAACATTTATCTTCGTTGATATTTGGCTTTCTCATAGATCAATTCGTACTCATTTTTCCCTTCTAAAAAAACCGATCTTTTTTCTTGGGTTTTTGTTTCCTTTTATCCTGCATCCTTTCATTATCTATCATCCGTTCTTCCAAAATGCATTCTCTGTTACTTCTTTGTCTTTTTGGTATATTGTTTCATCTATTTTTATCTCTCTTCTTATTTTTATTCCTCTTGAATTATTTAAAAAAAGGTTTGACTTTTCTCAAAGAAGATAGGTGTTGCACTTCATAGGAAAAATATTGCTATAATAATTTCAGTGCCGGTGTAGCTTTAATGGCAGAGCAGCCCCTTCGTAAGGGGAAGGTTGGGGGTTCAACTCCTCCCACCGGCTCATGGTCCTTCGATGTTACTCAGGACCATAGTGAGTGAAATCGAACTATGAGAAGATTAGAGAGAGTTCAGGAAAAAAAAATGAAAAATACGGTTATTCTATATATTATTATCCTTTTTCTTGTTTTATATTTTATTTTTACCTTTGGTATTAAACTTTTATTAAACTCCTCCAGTTTTATTGCCGGTCTTTTGCCTCAACCGTCAACGAAACCTTTATCTAAAACAGAAGACACTTTTAGCTCGATTGATGTTAATTCGATACCTCAAGCTACCAACAGTGCTAAATTTATCATCTCTGGATCGATTTTAAACTTTGATTTTTTAAAATTTTATATAAATGGTAACAAGGTTAAAGAAATTGAATTGTCTTCCGATACTTTTAGCCAAGAAATCGGTGACTTGAAAAAAGGTGGGAATAATGTTTATATCCAAGCGAAATCAAAAGATAGTAAAATTGAGAAAAACACGATCACTTATCAAGTCTTTTATAAAAATGAAAAGCCTAAGTTAGTTATTAGTGAGCCGTCGGATAACTCAACCGCAAATAATCAGGAAATAAAAGTTAAAGGTAGTACGGATAAGGAAACCTATGTTCGTGTCGATGATCTGCCTGTCGTGGTTGATGCTAATGGTGGTTTTGAGACGACGGTCCGCTTAAAAGAAGGAGACAATCAAATTGTGATTACGGCGGCTGATTCTGCCGGAAATATGGAAACAAAATCTCTGAAAGCTACTTATCAGAAAGACTCGTAAACAGAAGAAATAATATGAATGGGTGAAGAATAATATTATCAAATAAGGAAATAATCCCTAAGAAGGTTATTAGATGTTGACTTCTTTTGTTTATTCTCCCCAACCTACCCAATATCCCCAAGAATCCTAATAACCCTAAAATTCCCGATGAAACCAAAATTGTTAAAAAACTTGAGCTAAAAGACGCGCTTGAATGAAGTGAACTGCTATTTTTTACATAACGGATTCGATTATAACCGTAACCTAAAACTGGTTTTTTTGTCCACAAATTAATTCCTTGTATGTAGTCTTGCCCACGTGAAGTGAGCGAATAGAATCTTTTTAAATTTACTCCTTCTCCAGCCGGTTTGGGGATGATAAATATTAAAACCATAAAAAATAATAAAAATAAAAGAATTTTTTTAAACTGTTTTTTTTGGATAAATATATAAATTAAGGTTAATGATAGCCCCAGATAAATAGCTCTGGAAAAACTGAGAGCAATTAATATTAAATAAATAATTTTGATAACTGGTTGATTGATAGTAAGAAATAAAATTCCGAAAATAGCAGCCGCAATTGAGGTGTCAAAAAAAACCCCAAAAGTTCGATACAGATGGGGGTCCCAACCTTGATAAAGAAGATTTCTTAAATCGGGGTAAAAAAAATATTGAATTAGAGTTGAAATAATAGTTAAAATAGCAATAAGAAAAATTCCCTTCTTGATTATTTGTGAATGATATTTAAGATAAAAAAAATAGAAAAAATATAAGAGCAGACGAAAAAAATATAAGGAAGCGACGGTGTTTTCAAACGAATTATATTTTGACCAATCAACTAATAGAGATATTAATAAGACTATAAGAAAGAAAAATAGCGGTTTAAATTTTATCCAAGCGTCTTTGATCGGTTTAAGTCGATATTTAAAAAACAATAAAAATAGAGTTAAAGTTAGAACTATTTCATATAAATAAAAATTAACTTGTTGATCAAAAAAAGAAACCCTTCCTAATTGGCCAAAGGAGAACAAAAAGGCAGTTAAATAAAATAAAATAGTCATTATTTATTTGTTAGTTGATAAAGCTTAGCCCTGACCAGAAATGAATGAAAACTCATCATAAAGGCATAAGTAAAGCCAGCCGAGCCGTCTAGAAAACCGAAATTTAAAAAGTAGTTATAAATAAATTTTCCAAAAGGAAAGAAAATAATTTCAAAAATATTAGTTTTGACACCTCGATTAAACAACTCTTCAGCCCTAATACTTGAATAATAATTAATATCATTAATAAATTCTTTTAAGGTAGGATGTGGATAATGATTAAGGAAACCATTTATTTGACCAACTTTGTTGGCCGTATGAAAAACTTCATGGACCATCCCCATCCAAGTCCCTGAATTTTTTTTCACCAAGCGGACAATTCCTTGGTTACGAACTTTTTTTATTTCACCAAATTTTAGTTCTTGATTCCAAAAATAATCCCTTCTCTTGATACGGAAAGCATTATTAATAAGATCCTTCGACTCACTCCGTTCGCTCAGGATGACACGAGAAATTTCATTCATCAATTCTCGTGTCACCTCTTCATCAGCGTCGATAAACAAAACCCAATTATTAGTAGCCTTGCTTAAACCAAAATTCCTTTGTTGGGCAAAATCGTTATTTAATTTTCTTTTATGTACGGAACAAATATTTTTGTTCCCTACGTTACGAATAATTTCTAACGTTTTATCCGTCGAATAATCATCAACGACTATTATTTCATCGCAAAAATCTAAAGATTTTAAACATCTTTCAATGTTTTTTTCTTCGTTTTTTGTTAGAACCATTGCTGATATTTTCATGGTCGATATAATTTTACTAAATTTTTAACATAATTTTTCCAGTTAAATTTACTGTACAGTTGATTAATCGATTGTGCATCTGGTTTTTTGGCAATTCTTTTCATAAATTCAACAAATTCTCTATTATTTGTTGCTACGTTAACGTATGTCCACAGTTCTGGAATAATAGCTGATTTTAATCCTACTACCGGACACCCTTGAGATAAAGCTTCCAGGACAGGAAAGTTAAAACTTTCATAACGTGATGAAGTTAACAAAGCAGCTGCCTTCTGATAAAATTTTTTTAGTTTTTCTCGGGAGACGTTCTTGGTCAAAATATAAAGTTTGTAATTCTTATATTCTTTATTTTTTTTAAATTCATTAAATGCTTTTTTAATAAAATCAATGTTTTTTATCGGGTGATCCATTCCAACGAAAAGAAAATATCTGCTTTTATTTTGGATTTTGGCGCTTTTCATGTCAAAAGGTAGTCCGAACGGTAAAATAATTATTTTTTTTTCGATGTATCGATACACCGAAGTAAGTTCGTTCTTTACTTTTTGAGAAGAAACGATAATAATATCTGATCTTTCAATCATCTCCTTGAGCTGGCCATTTAAACGAGCAACGTCTTTTACAGAATAATATTGAGGATAAAAGCGATATGAAAGACCGTGGCAGAAACTGATGATTTTTCCAGAAGAATAAAAAGGAATAGCCTGATTGAGAGCTAAAAAAACATCCTTCTTTTGTTTAAATTCTTCCAAACTAATCCGGCCTTTCAGCCAAAATAATTTCGGTCGGAGGTTTCCAAAAGTATAAATATAATATTGATTTTTTTTATCATATAGCTGTAAAGCTTTAACTAAATTTTCCGAAAAAACAGCCGTGCCGAACCTCTGATTATTTTTTGGATTTAATGCCCCCCCATCTACAGAGATTTTCATGACGCTCTCCTCTCAGGGTCGGACCCTCCGGGAGGGTCCGACCCTATATAAAGGACAGACCTTAAAACTATAAGTGTTAGCGCCGTATTTAATAACTCACCGCCAAGAGTGATATACGCTGACGCAAAGAAACTAAACCTTGGGATGAAAAACAAATTTAGTCCAGCATTAAAAATTAGTTGAAATAAGAAAATATAGATGACAGTTTTTGCTTTTCCTAAAGCATATAATGAGTTTAAAAATACTGAGGTCAAAAGAATTAAAGGTAAAGCAAAAATAATTATTCTCAAAACCTGGATTGATTCAAAATAAGTGCCTTTATATACAATTGGTAGAATAATTGGTCCAAGAAAATAAAAACCCAAAGCAACAAACATACCTATCGCAAAAACTAAGGCAACGTCCTTTTTAATTTTAATAATAAATATATTTTTCTTTTTTTCTTTGGCTAATTTAGAAAATAGTGGCATCGAAGAGACGTTATAAGCAGTGACAACAAACATTAAGGCGTCTAAAAATCGGTAGCCGGCCGAGTAAATTCCGACGGCCTGTTTACCTTTTATAAAATTTAAAATAAGAACATCAACCTTTGAATAGAATCCGGCTAGTAAACTGATAAGAAGAAAAACAAAAGATTTTTTAATAATAATAGACCACTGTTTTAAATTAATTTTTAGAGACAAACTACCAACTTCGTCCTTAACAAGGAAAAAATTTATTAAAGAATAGAAATTATATAGAATAAAAGTAATAATAAAAACTGGTATTAGTTGTTTAGTAATTAAAACTCCAGCGATTAGTGAAATTACTAAACATATTTGAAAGATCATGGAAACAATTGAGGCAAGATAGGATTTTTGTTTAATTGAAGTTAAAATAAGATAAGTTCCGGAAAACATATTGGCAAAAATAACAAAGGAAGTCAAAATAATAGGAATAAGAATTGAGGATGGATAATGAAATATAATTGCCAAAATAATTGTTAAAGCAAAAGTTATTAGTGATAAATAAAATCTCAAAGAGAATAGTTCCTTAATTTTTTTTTCAACCGAATCATTAATATGAATTAGTCCATAAGAAGTGGTGCCAAAGTCCAAGAGTGGCAACAGCAGTCCGACCTGGGTCCATGCTAAAGTATAGATAGCGTATTCTTCCGGCTTGAAATAGTTAATTAAAATCAAAAATAAAATAAAGTGAAGAATCTTATTGATGATTGAGGAAATATTTAATGATAAAAAGTTTAAATAAAAAGGCCGTTTTTTAACTTCTTCAACGACCGTTTTTGGGAGTCTTAGCAATTCATAAGTTTTTTGTTTTAATGATCCGTATTTAAATAAAAATTTAAGTCGATTTTTAAATAAATAAAATTCTTTTGTTGGGTTTTTTTGTGAATTTTCAAAATGTTTATAAGATAATTCTGAATCAATTCCGACTTTAAATCCGGCTTTTTTGGCCCTGTAACAATAATCGACGTCTTCATAGTACATAAAAAAACTTTCATCAAAAAAACCAATTTTATCAATGACTTTTTTTTTGATAAACATTAAGGACCCAGAAATAAAGTCGGTGGCAATAAAACGGAATTTTGGTTTTTCTTCGGAGAGTCCCCCACTCATCCGCCACTTATCAATTTTGCCGCCATAATAAATTTTATTTTTCTGTTTCATCGTCAGTCCCCAGATATCAAAGTGGGCGGCGGCTTGCAAAAGCTGGGGGGCGTTGAGGGTTTTGAGGGATGTGTCAGTGTTTGCTATAACAAATAATTCACAGCCGTCTTTGATGGCGGATCGTAAACCATTATTAACACCAGCTGCGTACCCTTGACCGTTTTCAGAGTTGTCAATGAAATATATTTTATAGGTTTCGGGCGAATTAAAATTCGACCCTACAATATTATGTATTTCTTTTTTTAATCTCGAAATTTCCGATTGAGGCGTTTTGTATAAGACGAATATAAAAGCAGTTTTCATTTATTTTTTTTAAAATTCAAAAATGCCAATGTGACATACGTTATAAATTCCATATAAGCAAATCCCAGATCCAATGGTATCCTAAATATTCCATCTTCATATCCTTTATCTTTTATAAATCTAGCCCAAAATAGATGGACAGGATACAGGAAAATTTTTTTCAGCGAAGTTTTTTCTCCTAGAGATTTTTTTTGTCTGGCTTCTCTGATGGCATAGTTATTAAACTTTGCAAAAAGCTGTGATAGAGAACGGTAAGAATAGTGATCGATTTTGTTTTTTAACTGACCAATTTTTCCACTTTTTATTTTATAAGCGGCATGAATCTCATCTTTCGTACAAAAACTATCCTTTGTTCTAAACAAAACCATTTTTTGATAGTTTTCTCCACCATAGTTAAGTTTTTGATTAAGAAAATAGCTTTGAAAAGGAATCCAGTATCCGGAAAAAACAGAGGATTTAACTTTATTAAGTATTTCTTGTCTAATTTTGTGGGTAATTACTTCGTCGGAATCAAGGATCAATGTCCACTTAGTAAGAATTTTTTTTAGGCCAAAATTTCTTTGATTGCCTTCACCTTGATATGTATTTTGATAGATTATCGATTGATATTTTTTTGCAATTTCCAATGTTTTATCAGTCGAGTAATCATCAATAATTATAATTTTATCTACCCAATCACAGACTGATCGTAGGGATTTTTCTATCGTCTTTTCAGCATTTTTTGTTATCATAGAGACTGTAATATCAGTTTTCATTAGTATATTATACAAATGATCAGAAGCTTTATAGAAACAAAAGTTAAAAATTTTATTGAATTTTGTTCAGCTCCTTTTTTAATAAAAAGTTATTTAAAAAATACATCACTTCGACGAAGGAAGTTGATTGTTGGCGGACATTGGTCCAATCGCCCAGGTTGGTTAATTTTAAACGAAGGACATCAAGATATAACAAAAAAATTCAAACTTCCCAGTAGTTCATTTCAAGTCATATTTTTAGAGCATGTCTTTGAACATATCAGATTTGTTGAAGGAATTTTTTTTCTAAAGGAAGCAAAAAGAATTTTGCAGAAAAATGGAACAATCAGAATTGTTGCTCCTTTTTTGGAAAAAATAATTTCCTTTAACTTTAAAGATAGTAATCAAAAAAATAAAATTTACATTAAAAATGCTCTTATTAATTTAACTTATCCGGAGATCGATAAACATTTAAAATCTATTGGTTTAAAAGGTATAGAAGAAGATCCAAAAACCTTTTTATTTAATGGTTTGTTTTGTGAAAATGGCCATAAGTTTATTTGGAGTGCAAAACTCTTAAAATCAGTGATGAAGGCCCTGGGTTTTAAAGAAGTGATAATTTTTCAACCAGGCTTTGGTCATAATAAAGAGTATTCTATTGAAAGAAGACAACGGGGTATATACACAGGAACAGATTGGCAAAAGGATATTAAGGTCAAACAAGTTTTTGATCCAGAAAGTCTGGTTGTGGAGGGAATAAAATAACGTATTTGTGGGATATGTGTCTATTTTAGAGCTTCATATCAAGAAAAAATAATGCTTTTGTAGGTTATAACCGACTGACAAATTCATTTTTTTATGTAAGGATCTTATTTATGAAGAAGATTCTTATTTTTGGATTAATTATTAGATTAATTTGTCTTTATTTATTTAGAAATGTTTCTAACTACGATTTACAGTCTTATCTTCAGGTTGGGGGACTAACTTTAAAGGGAATTAATATCTATCCCGATGTGGCTAATCTTCATCATCCGTACCTGCCATTTTTTCTTTATATCGAGGCATTTGCTTATTGGTTAGGCCGGTCGGAGATACTCATTATAACTATTATAAAAATTACAAATATTATATTCGACCTTGGAATTCTCTACTTGGTCTACCTGCTTTCGAAAAAAAACCTAAAAACAACCTTTTTGTACTCGATTAATCCGGTGACGATTTTAATTACGACTTTACACGGGCAGTTTGATGTTTTGCCAATATTTTTTATTCTTTTGGCAATTTATTTATTAAAAGTGAAAAAAGAATTTGGAGCAGTTTTAAGTTTTTCTTTTGCTGTTCTTATAAAAACCTGGCCAGTTTTGTTTTTTGTACCAATTGCACGAAGGATTAAAAACAAAAAATTATTAATCTTAATTATTGTTTTTCCAGTTATATTTAGCTTAATTTACGTAATATTATTTAAAAGTTCTTTGATTAATATCAGCAAAACCTTAATTTATTATCAGGGGTTATGGGGGATATGGGGGGTTTGGAAGTTATTGGGAAAAACAAGAATATTATGGCAGAAGCTATCAACTTTAATGTTCCTGACTTCTTTTTTTGTTTACTCCTGGTTTAATAAAGAAAAAATCATAACAAAAAACATTTTAAATTTACTATTTTTCTTCTTTGTTTTTACGACAAATTTTTCAATTCAATATTTCGTTTGGATTACTCCCTTTCTAATGATTATTAAACCAAAAAATTATTTATCATTAATTATTTTAATTAGTATCTATTTATTTTCCTTTTATTATTTTTGGTTGTTTTGTGTTGTCTGCAAAATCACTCCTCATTGGTTAGTGGTGACTCAAAATACTATCGGTTTTATTCTTTGGCTCAGCTTCATAAAAATTGGGTATCTATCAAGAAAAATATCTTAATTTAACGCTCCAAAAATATAGTTTTGTAGGTTATAAGCGGTAGACAATATAAGAAAAATATTAAATATTAAATGTTAAAGGTTAAATAAATATTAAAAGCTAAAAAATTTAAAATATGATCAAAACACTATTACAACTTTTTTTAATTTCTTTTGTTTATTTATTTTTAGTTCAAAATGCTTTTGCTTTTCAATTTGAAAAAATAACAAATAATCCCCTTCCGGTCAGTTATATAAATAACTACACTAGTCAACTTCAGGCCAATATCTTTAAAGAAGGAGATCTTTACAAGGGAATTTTTGTTATTAATAGACCTCCGGAAACATATTACTCTTTAGGATATTTTGAGTCCGTCAATGGCATTGATTGGCAGATGAAAAAGGAAATTTTAAATACCGGAGCTGATCTGTCAAATCCCCGCGTTTTAAAAACTCAAACAGGATATATTTTATTTGTTACCAGATATGACAATAGTTCTGTTTACAGAATTTATTCCAGTAATTGCGGCTTAGATTTTAATTGTTCTTCAAGCTTTGCTCCGGTGATAGTTCCTGACACCGGCAATTATTCGGAAAATAAAGGAGTTTTTGCCAGTTTTCCTTACCAACAAGATAGCCGGACTTATCTTTTTTTTGGCGCCTGGGGCGGAGACGGATTTAAGATAAAATTAGCTTATTCCGATGATTTAATTACTTGGCAACTATGCCAAAATGGTTTTTTATATGGAAGTGACGGCCCCTTTCCATATAAAGAAAATAATGATCTATATTTATTTTTTCATCAATCAGATAGTAGCGGAATTAAACTGGCCAAAACCACTTTACCGTTAACTTGTGATTCAGTATTTGCGGATCAGGGATATTTATTAACTAGGGACAAGTCTTATGACCAGAAACATTTGATTTTTCCATCAATTTTAAATGATAATGGAGGTTTAAAATTGTATTACTCAGGTTTAGGAAGTGATTCTCGATGGAGATTAAATTTGGCGTGCACGGGTCAAACGTGCTTGGCCCCTACATCAACACCAACGCCAACGCCAACTACAATTCCAACTCCTACTTCAACACCGATTCCAACTTTTATTCCTGAAAAAACCCCAATAATTATAATTCCTGGCTTTATGGCTTCCTGGAATCGAGAGGCAATTTTACATAATAAGGAAGTATCATTTAACGATTGGAAATTACAAGGTTTTGTTAAAGAATATGAAGGTTTAATAAATACTTTAAAAAATATTGGCTATCAACAAAACGTTAATTTCTTTTTATTTCCTTATGACTGGAGGCAATCAATAGAAAAAACTAGTAATGACTTTAATAGTTATCTTCAAGAAAAAATATGGAATAATGAACCTGATAAAAAAATAAATATTATTGGCCATTCTTTAGGCGGCCTAGTCGCCCGGATTTTTACTCAGAAAAATAAAGATAGAATCAACCAGATTATTTCGGTGGGTTCGCCTCATAAGGGAGTGGTCCAAGTTTACAAACCACTTGAGGCCGGGGAAATTGACCGGGAAAATACTTTTTTATGGCTGGCAGAAAAAATCATTTTAACTTTAAATAAGTCGACTATCGAAAATGATCGGGTAACTATTGCCAATAAATTTCCCGTCGCAAAAGATTTGCTTCCAACCTTTAATTTTCTAAAAAATATTCAAGGAAACGAAATTCCGATCGAAAATTTAACCGTTAAAAACAATTTATTAAATTCTTATAACACGAACTTTTCAGAAATTTTTGCTTTGTTTACCGCAATATATGGAGAAAAAGATAAAAACACTCTAGCCGGTTATATAGTCGAGCCTCAAAGTAGTCTTGATCAATTATTGGGTAACTACTCTGACGGAAAACCTACAGAATCATACTCGGACTTAGGTGATTATTTGATTTTAAGTAAAAGTGCAAATCAGGATATCGATTCGGAAAAATTTTATTTTGATCACGGAGAGATCATTACTAAAAAAGATGCAATAAAAGAAATATTAAATTTATTAAATATTAATTTCAACGATGATCAAATCATAGAAGGACAAACAACTAAAATTTCCTCTTCCTTAATTTTCATGATTAAATCCCCAGCAACGATGACTGTTAAATTTAACGATCAAATATACACAGAAGATGAAGGAATTATATTTATTCCTAATGCACAGTCAGGGAATTATAGTCTTAATATCCAAGGTACAGATCAAGGTAAATACGAAGTAGTCGTTGGTCAGATTTCTGAAAATAACGATATTTGGGAAAAAATAAACGGGGAAATTATCAAGTCACCGGCTTCGTCGCAAGTAGATAACTATAACATACTATACAACAATCAAACAGCGCTTTCTATACTTCCAACACCGACTATTACCCCCACAGCTACTCCAACTCTTATCCCAACAGTGACACAAACTTCAACAGTTGTTCCGACTTTAACACCTTCACCTACTGGAGTTCAAATAGCTACTTTAATTCCAACAACCGCTCTAAAATCAGCTAATTCATCACCAGAAATTTTAGGAATATCATCGCGCCAAGAAGAATTGATTACTCCGACTATTGAAGTAACTAAGCAAACAGAGACAAAAAAAGAAATTAAAAAAGCTTCAATCTGGGATAATATTTGGCCATCGATAACTTCGTTAGTATTAGGAGCAATTGGCTATTTGTTTAGAAAGAAAATTTTTAAGAAATGAAAAAAATAAAATTAAATCTAAATCAAAGAAAGTTAATTTCTGAAGGATTAATTAATTTATCGATTGCAATTATTTCGATTGGAATAATAGCGCCAATAATTTCTAAAGCAAAAATTGATAATGATTTATTGACAGTATTTTTACTTAGTACTATACTGTCAATACTAATGATTATTTTTTCATTAGAATTAGTTAAAAAATAAATATGATAATTTATTATTATTATGCTCCGTTGTTTATAGTAGGTATAATTGTGACGCTATTTATATTATATTTACATTATAATTTAGAAAAATAATATGGATTTATTTGTTAGAATACTTCCTTTTGTATCTGGAGGGTTGGCTATTATTACTCTGATAATTCTTATTCGGGATAATGCGCGAGACTCTGCCAAAAAATCTGCGAAGAAATAATTTTCCTCGACCAGTCTTCAATGTAATTTTAGTGGACTTGAGAGGACTCGAACCTCTAACCTCTTCAATGTGAATGAAACGCTCTAACCATTGAGCTACAAGTCCGCATAATAATTATACAAAAACCCCTTGTAAAACTACTGTGTTTTTTCTACAATGAATCCTTATGAAGATAGTTAAACCGATTATTGATTTTGTCATGGACATTTTGGAAACAGTGGTTTTCATCGGTTCTATTTTTATCGTCGTCTATCTTTTTATCATAACCCCGAATCAAGTCAAAGGCGCATCAATGGAGCCGACTTTTCAAACCGGCGATTATATTTTAACCAGCAGGATAACATATAAATTTAGAAAAATCGAACGTGGCGATGTCATTGTCTTTAAATCTCCTAAAAATCCCGATATTGAGTATATAAAAAGAATTGTTGGTTTGTCCGGAGATATTATTACTATTAAAAATAGCGAGGTATTTATCAATAATAATTTATTGACAGAAAAATATATCGCATCGGCTACTAATTTATGGGATGGTGGTTGTATTAAAGATAATATTCCATATACTGTACCGGCAGATTATATTTTTGTCATGGGAGATAATCGACCAAGGTCATCTGATTCTAGGGAATTTTGCGCCGTCACAACAGACAGTATCGTTGGTGATGTATTTTATCGTTATTTCCCCGCTAATGTAGTTGGAGTAGTTTCCAATCCTCTGCCAAAATCTATTCGTTAAAGAAGAATTAAAGACAGTCTTAATTAAGACTGTCTTTATATTTAGTCTGATAATCGGGCTAGGAAAATTTGATTAGAGTCGTACTCGCACCTTGCGAGTCAGACTACTTTCTTTACAAATTGAAAGAAAATAAGAAAGGAGGTGATCCAACCGCTCCTTCCAGAACGGTTACCTTGTTACGACTTAACCCCCATCGCCGGTAATATTCTCCCCTCCGAATCGGAGGGTTCAAATATCATCGACTTTGTTGGCTTGACGGGCGGTGTGTGCAAGAGGCAAGAACGTATTCACCGCGGCATG
>Ga0209211_10001277_pt1 | contig 48083 bp, 51 predicted proteins | sample RifGroA2_FD_183992 | JGI IMG/M metagenome (GOLD analysis project Ga0209211, IMG submission 183992) | Groundwater microbial communities from Rifle, Colorado, USA - Groundwater A2 (SPAdes) (version 2) | ecosystem: Environmental > Aquatic > Deep subsurface > Groundwater | place: Rifle, Colorado...
CGCACGCCACCGCGGATGGGCTCCGTGTCTACGAAGTCGCGTACGAAGCTCTTGCGGGCAAAGCTGTACAACTTCAGAAATTCCCCGGCTACATTCTCGCTCTCACTGGTCCCTCGGGGGTGGGTAAATCCACGATTAGCAGGACGCTGGCTCGAGTTTTTTCAGAGTATGCGGAAAATGTGCCTATACTAACAACGCGCGACCCGAAGAAGAGCGACGATGGCGAATATGTTTACACAACACCTAAAGAGTTTGAGCTTCTACGGCGCGCCGGCGTTATAGTTTCTTCCACAAACATACCATCCTCGACCGAGAAACGGCAGTATGGATATCGCTCAACCGATATTGAGGCCATTTGGAACAAAGGAAAATTGCCTATCGTCGTCACAGAAATTCGTCTTCTTAAAGGACTTGCCCATCACTACGGACGCCAGTCAATTCTCTCCTTCGGTCTCCTTCCGCCAGGTAAAAGCAAGAGAGCGAAGCTTAGCGCTCTTCTCCATCGTCTTCGCACGCGCGGACGCGAGACCGAAGCACATATCCGCGACCGCATGAAAAACGCGGAACACGACCTTGCGTTCTTTCTTGAACGAAAGGATCTATTTGATCACATGGTCGTAAACGAAGATTTGTCCTCTGTCATCGCCTCGGTGAAGGAAAAGGTTCCGAAATTTTCCGGCATTTAGGCGCTATTCATCAATAATATTCGGAGCTTTTCAGCAATATGTGCAAATGCGCATATCTTCTTTTCAACGCCATTTCTGGGTATATACTTTAGGCATTAGTAAATATCTAATTAACTAACTAAATTATGCGGACTATTATCGGGTATTTATTGGCAGCAGCCATGCTTGCCGTACCGGCCATGTCGATGGCCGCGGAGTTTCGAGCTGGAGACCAGCCATCTGTACGAGCAGATGAAAAGATCTTGAATGATTTATATATTTCTGGCAGCAGTATTACAAGCGCCGGAAATATATCAGGAGATATTCTTGCCGCAGGAGGCACTATTGTCGTAAGTGGCAATGTTGGAGCGGATGTTATCGCGGGAGGCGGCAATGTCACCATACTTTCCGCGATAGCGGATGACGTGCGGGTCGGCGCTGGAAATATTCTTATCCAAGGCAAGGTGGGAGGTGATGCGATTCTTGGTGGCGGCGAGGTATTAATCGGCGGCCCAGGTGTGGGAGGTGATGTGATAGTCGGAGGAGGTATCATTCGCGTAGACGCGCCGGTCAAAGGCAGTGTGCGCATAGGTGGCGGCCAGGTCTATATCAACGCGCCGATAAAGGGCAACGTTCAGATTGATGCAGACGAAGTAACTCTCGGAAGCGCCACGGTGATTTCCGGTAACCTGACTTACAAGGCAAAAAAGGAGGCGGTTATGGAAGAGGGCGCTGTTGTAATGGGAAAGGTTGAGTTCACAGAACGCTCGAAGCGGGGTATATCAACTGCCGCCTTGGGCGCTATATTTTCGGTTCTTGTCCTAGGAAAATTTCTCACGCTTTTCATCGGGGCATTGCTTATTGGACTTGTGTTTCGACGCCTTAGCACAGATATTGTCGCTAGAACCGTTGAACGCCCGCTCTTGGAGCTTGGCAGAGGATTGGCTGTTTTCGTGGCGCTTCCATTATTGTCAATACTTCTGTTAGCAAGCTTTGTAGGCGCACCGCTTGGAATCCTTGGATTTATTGGTTTTGCCGCACTGCTTTTGTTTGCATGGATAATTACGCCAATCATTGTAGGCAGTATCGCCTATAAATACCTGTCTAAGAGGGAACTGGAGGTATCTTGGAAAACAATACTCTTCGGCACTTTCATTTATCAGATTTTGGGGATTGTGCCGGTCGTCGGAAACCTCGCGCAGTTTCTGCTGATACTACTAACGATTGGAGTAATGTCAGCCTTCAAATGGGATGAGATTCAGCAGTGGAAGTAACAATGTAACAATACGATGATGAAACATTACATTTGCACGGGCGGATGCGAAGGAATGCCGGATAAGCCGGGGACTTGTCAGGCGAAGACTTGCCCAAAACACGGGAAGCCTTTGACGGAGTGCGATTGCAGGGACGCAAAGCACGGAGCGGAGACTAAGGACAAATAACAGAATGACAACACCGACCCATGTTGCCGTAAATCTGGGGGTATTTCTCCTATTGATGAATGTGTCATCTATTAACCCAAATTACACCGACCTTGCGTTAATACTCGGTTCAAATTTAATCGACTTGGATCATTTACTGGCTAGACCAATTTATGATCCAAAAAGAAATTCATTCACTACTCACTTCCTGCATAAACAATGGAGGGTACTGCTAGTTTTATCAACTCTGATGTTATTTCTCCGTCCAGCCGCCTTTTTAGGAATCGGATTGATCCTGCATTTCTTTTTGGATTATTTATATAATAAGCGAGAGAATCTCTGAAACGGTACTACAATATGCATATATGAACCCGCCATCTCTCACCCGTTTCGCGTGGCTGGCGATTGCAGGGGCGGTTGTTACTATCGCGCTTAAGGCGCTCGCCTATTATCTGACTGGCTCGGTTGGATTGCTTTCTGACGCCCTGGAGTCGGTTGTAAATTTGGTCGCTGCGGTTATCGCGCTTGTCGCGCTCACAATCGCTCTTAAACCGCCGGATGAGGAACATTCTTTTGGCCACAGCAAGGCGGAATATTTTGCGAGCATCATAGAGGGCACTCTGATTATCGGGGCGTCTATCGTCATCGGGTACGCCGCCATTGAGAGACTAATCAATCCCAAAGAGATAGAACAGGCCAATATTGGTCTTATCGTCGCAACGATTGCCTCTGTAATTAATTTTCTAATCGCCCGGCAACTTCTGAAAGCGGGAAAAAAGTATCACTCAATCACTCTCGAAGCGGATGCCCACCACCTTTTCACAGATGTCTGGACATCAGCCGGCGTCATCGTCGGCGTTGGAATCGTTGCGATAACAGGAATCACGATGCTAGACCCGATAATCGCTCTTTTGGTGGCACTCAATATTGTCTACACAGGATACCAACTTATAAAACGCTCCGCGCTCGGGTTTATGGACACCGCCATCGCGAAAGATGAGCGAGACAAAATACAGGACATTTTGGCGGGTCATGCAGGCAAAGAAATTAAATATCACGGACTCTTAACGAGGCAATCTGGAAGAAGGCGGTTTGTTTCTTTCCACTTGTTGGTGCCGGATAACTGGACGGTACAAAAAGGGCACGACCTTGCTGAAGCGGTCGAGAAAGATATTCGAAATGCGATACCCCATTCTACAGTCTTTACCCACACAGAACCGATTGGCGATAAGAAATCATACGAAGACATTTCCATTGATAGGAAAAATTAGCAGGATTAGTATTCAGTATTTCGTATATGAGATGACTGGCTGAGACTCACTTGTTATACAATAAGGGCATGTGGCACATACGTACAGAATGGTCGCAGAGATTTGCCGGAGCATCGACTTTTATTTTGCTTCTCGCATTCCCTTTTATCTCGCTCGCGGAGACGGTAAATTTGCGCGCTGGTTTCGCGCAAAGCGCGATTTGGATGTCGCGCTCGCACGTTGTCGCGGGAGAATCGGTAAATATCTTCACCGTCCTCTACAACAGCAGTGAGAATTCAATTAGCGGCGATGTGGTGATAGAGGTTGACGGCTCGCCCCTCGGCGCGAAGAACTTCACGCTCGCCTCTGGAGAAACACAGGTCGTGTCTCTGCCGTGGATTGCAAAAGTCGGCAGTCACGCGCTTTCCGCGCGAATGGAAAAAGTGCTGGATGCTAAAACAAACGCAAGCGCCGTAATATCGGACAAAACGACGGGGAGTATAACAGTCAGCATAGCATCTCCTCCGCCTCCCACGCCGGCCGAGCAGGTATTGAACACAGTCACATCCGCAATTCAAACTGGTTTTGCTTCCACAGCTCCAGCGGTGATTAGCGCGGCCAACACCGTTTACAACGCGGCGGAATCTCTCCGCACGCAGGCAAAATCATCGCTTGAAAAACAACTGGCGGAAACATCGCCCGCCGTTTCTTCAGCCAATGCGTCAAAACCACAGCGAACGGCCTCCGACAGTTCTGCGGCCGCGGCCACTTCAACATCAAGCGCGTCTCCAGAGACGCCCATTCTTTCCAAGGCCATGCGGTACATGGCAGTGGCCGGACTCTTTGTCGTCAGCTCCAAAACTTGGTTTTACATTTCTCTCGTAGTCATGATTCTGATTCTTATTCAAATACTGCGTGTCGCTTTCCGCGAACGAAAGCGCAGCCGACGGCACCTGCCGCTTGATTAAACAAAACATCCTTACATACTTGAGAATGTAAGGATGTTTTGTTTAAGTTTCTAAACTTTCCCCTTGTTTGGATTCACACCGCGAATCTCGCGGGCTATTATTTTCCCATTGTTATCAAATTCATAGCAATATACCTCTCCGAAACCAATCTCAAGTTTTGCCACCTTTTCGTGACTGATATCTTCCAAGTACTTTACAAGAGCGCGTACAGAATTGCCATGCGCGACCACAAGCACGTTACGGCCCTTGCATAATTGCGGGAGGATATGTTCTTTGTAGTACGGAATGGCCCTGTTATAAACATCTTTTAGATTTTCCCCGCCTTCCACCTCCACATCCCATGCACGCCGAATCCTCTCAAACTCTGTATCGCCAACCGATTCCAAAATCTCCCACTTGTTTTTTCCCGTATACACTCCATAGTGGCGTTCGTTAAGCGCGGCGTGCTTTTTCGCTTCCAAATCATGCTTGCCGAGTACGGCCTTGATTTCATCAAATGTTTGATGCGCGCGCTTAAGCATCGAAGTGTGCGCCTCGTGAATTTCAATCTCTTGTATCAATCCGCCCATGCGCCGCGCGTCTTCGATTCCCTCGGGAGCAAGACCAATATCCGTAAGTCCAGTCCACCTGCCAATCTTGTTCCACTCAGATATTCCGTGCCGCGTGAGAATGAGGTATGCCATTGTGTTTGTGGTGCTGATTAAATCTCGAATTCCTCGATTGAAGCATGGTCGATATGACTAACTTTCACTTCACGAAAGAGCAAGTGTGAAAGACGAAGAATGCCCGCATGAGCAACCACCAATACCCTCTTGCTCGCGTATTCTCGTTTAATCTCATCGATAAACTTTAGCAGTCTTTCTTTCACGTCCTCTGCTGACTCTCCGCCATACGGATGATAGTCATATTTTTGATTGAGATCCAAAGCGCGCAGTTCGGCCCATTTGCCTTTCGTAAACGCATCCGCCTCTTGGTGTGTTTTGCCCGACAATGAACCGTAATCTCTTTCTTTCAATTCATCCCGAAGAATGACCGGCAGATTGCGTTTCTGCGCGATGATTTCGGCCGTTTCTGATGCCCTTTTCAGCGGAGACGAGAAAACAACATCAAACATCATCTCTGCTATATTTTCATTTAATTCCTTCGCCTGCCGTCTTCCTTCGTCATTCAACGTATCATCACAGCGTTGTCCCATAAGCCGTTTTATGGCATTTGAATCCGTCTCCCCGTGCCGAACCATAAAAATTTTCATAGACATCAGACTGCTTACTATTTACTACTAACTGTTTTTCATCTTCGACTCAATCTTCGCGACGGCGATTGTGGTCTTTATTACAGAGTCTGGATTCAAGGACATGCTCTCAATTCCCTCTTCTACGAGGAATTTCGCGAAGGCCGGATGGTCAGACGGCCCTTGTCCGCAGATGCCGACGTATTTTTTATTCTTCCTGCAAACAGCGATGACCTGCGAAATTAGTTTCTTTACGGCCGGGTCGTTCTCGTCCGCGACACGGTTGACGATGCCGGAGTCGCGGTCAAGGCCGAGCGTCAACTGCGTCAGGTCGTTTGAGCCGATTGACATTCCGTCAAAGATTCCCAAAAATTCCTCCGCGAGAATCGCGTTGGACGGCACTTCGCACATTACGATAACGGGAGTAACCGCCGCGCCCATCTCATCAGCATGCGGAAGTAAGTTAGCGAATAGGCCTCCATCTTTCATTGTCTCCAGCACCTTTCGTCCCTCTTCGATAGTTCGGCAGAATGGAATCATCGGCACCGCATTGTCCAGTCCCATCGTGACTCGGACTTTATGCATCGCGCGGCACTCGAGAAGAAAGGCCTCTCGAAATTTCGGGTCATAATACCGCGATGCCCCGCGCCATCCGAGCATCGGATTTTCCTCGTGCGGCTCAAACACATCCCCTCCCAAAAGCGAGCGGTATTCGTTGCTCTTAAAATCTGAAAATCTGACAATAACCTGCTTTGGGTAGAACGCGGCCGCTATTTTCGCGATGCCGAATGCGAGATTGTCTACGTAGTATGCGCTTCTGTCTTCCCAGCCTCGCGTCAGCGCATCAACTTTCTTTTGCAATGTTGGCTCAAGTTCTTTGTAATGCAAAAGCGCCAGGGGGTGGACGCCGACAGAGGCGGCGATAATAAATTCTTCGCGCGCGAGCCCAACGCCGCTGTTCGGCAAGAACGATTTCTCAAATGCCGTATCCGGAGTGGCGATGTTCATTGTTATCTTCGTCCGCGTCTTGGGAATGTTTGCGATATTGGTCTCGCGAACATCAAACTTTAAGGCACCCGCGTAAATCCTTCCTTCGCTTCCAGTTGTATCCACCGTAATCATTTGCCCGGTTTTTATATGCCTTGTGACCGGCTCAGCGCCGACTATAGCAGAGAGTCCCAGCTCTCGACTCACAATGGCCGCGTGCGATGTGCGCCCGCCCTTGTCTGTCACAATCGCGGCGGCTTTTTTCATGATCGGCTCCCAATCCGGGTCGGTCATTTCAGTGATGAGAACCTCTCCAGGCAGTAACGCGCTCATATCACGCACGCTTCCGATAACGCGCGCTTTGCCAGTAACGATTTTGTTGCCAACAGAGAAACCTTTCGCGAGTATCGTTCCTTCCTCTCGCAAAATATATTCCTTGAGCTTTCCTCGGTCTTTAGATACCTGCACTGTTTCCGGACGCGCTTGCAATATAAAAAGTTCGTTTGTACGGCCATCGAGCCCCCATTCAATGTCCATCGGGCTTTTCGCACCGCGTTTCTTCGTATAATGTTTCTCGATTATTTCCGCCCAGCGCCCGAGAGTGAGAATCTGTTCGTCAGTGAGTACGAACCTCGCCCTGTCTTTCGCGCTCGTTTTAACTACCTTTATTGGCTTAATGCCTCCTTTCGGGCCATAAATCATTTTTGAACTTTTCGCGCCCAGTTTTTTGCCGATTATGGGACATGCGGCGTGGTGCAAGCGATGCTTGGCGATTAGGTATTCATCTGGTATGACATGCCCTTGCACGACCATTTCGCCTAATCCGTACGCGCCGTTGATAATAATTACGTCTTCAAAACCAGTTTCTGTATCTATCGTAAACATGACGCCAGAAGCGCCCATGTCCGTCCGCACCATGCGCTGAATCGCGACGGAAAGCGATATGGCAAAGTGGTCGAATTTTTTGTCTATCCTGTACGAGACGGCGCGCGCGGTAAAAAGCGACGCGAAAGAGGATTTCACCGCTTTCAAGACATCGTTCTTCCCGCGAATACCGAGATATGTTTCGTAACCGCCGGCAAAACTCGCGCCAGGCAAATCTTCCGCCGTGGCGCTCGAGCGGATGGCAACGTCAATATGTTTCTCATATTGCTTTTCCATTTCGGCATATGCTTCCGTTATTTCGTTCTGCAATGAAACAGGAATGGCAGATTTCTCGATTGCATTCCGCACTGTCTGGCACGCTTTTTCTAGAACTCCTATATTCTTCGCGCTTACATTCTTGAGTGTCTTTTTGATTAATGGCGCGAGACCTGCCTCCTCTATGAAAGAGCGGTAACCATCTGTCGTAATTATAAAACCAGTTGGCACTCGTATTCCTTGCGATGCCAACTCCTGAATCATTTCCCCGAGAGACGCGTTTTTCCCGCCAACTCGCCGGACATCATTGATGCCGGCCTCCTCCATCCTGATAACTCGGCGCACTGCCGTGTGTTTCTTCGCAGTGGTGGGTTTTGGCGCGGACACGCCCGCACTATATCATAATGAATTTGCAAGCAATCTTGAAAGATGTGGAAAATCGTGGCCGATTCGCATCTGCTACAGGTTACAGGATTCCATCAAGCACCTTGTCTAAAATAGAAATCGCTTTATCTATCTCGCTTTTCTTTACCGTAATCGGAGGCATGATGCGCAAAACATTGCCTTGCGTGCAGTTGATGAGGAGGCCTATTTTCAGACATTCTTCGTAGATTTTCTTTCCCTCCGTCGTAAGCTCGACTCCCACCATGAGTCCAATTCCGCGAACCTCGCGGATTACCGCGTGTTTCTTTTTGAGTTCGTTGAGTTTCTTTTGCAAGTACGCACCCATGACTGTCGCATTCTTCAGCAGTTTTTCCTTTTTGATTGCCCTAAACACGGCAAGCCCCGCCGCGCATGCCAAAGGACTCCCTCCGAATGTCGTTCCGTGCGTTCCGGGGCCGAGGGTGTCCGCGATTTCTTTTTTGGCGACCAGCGCGCCGATTGGAAATCCTCCGCCCAGAGCTTTCGCGAGCGTCAATAAGTCTGGCTCAACGCCAAGATTTTGATACGCGAACATTTTGCCCGTGCGCCCCATGCCGGATTGAACCTCGTCAAAAATGAGAAGTATGTTTTTTTCTGTGCATATCCTGCGCACAGCCGCGAGGTATCTCGCCTCCGCGATGCGGACTCCGCCCTCGCCCTGAATCGGCTCCAGCATAATTGCCGCGGTCTTTTGGGAAATTACCGCTTGAAGCGCGCGGATGTCGTTAAACGGAACCGTCGCAAACCCTTGAGGAAGAGGCTCAAACCCTTTTTGGAACTTTCTCTGGCCTGTCGCAGTTACAGTTGCAAGAGTGCGTCCGTGAAAAGAGCTCTCCGCGGTGATAACTTCATTGCGTTCCGGATTGCCGTATTTTCTCGCGAGCTTGATGGCCGCCTCGTTGGCTTCCGCGCCTGAATTGCAGAAAAATACTTTTCCGGGAAAAGAATTATTAACTATTTCTTTCGCAAGAGTTCCCTGCTGTTCGTGGAAATAATTGTTGGAAACGTGAATGAGCTTGCCTGCTTGAGCTTTAATCGCCTTTACCACCTCCCTGTGGCAGTGGCCGAGCCCGCTCACAGCCCAGCCGGGAAAGAAATCCAGATACTTCTTCCCTTCCGCGTCCCACACGTAGATTCCCTTTCCGCGCGCGAGAGCGAGCGGAGTCGTAATATACGTCGGCATGACGTAGTCTTTATATAGATTTATTATATTTTTTGAGTTCATAATTCAAACAAGTTCCAATCTACGAATGATGATTCCCCGAGGAGACACCTTCCAAATGCGAAGGAGTCACCTCGGGAATTCGTAGTTATTTGTAGATTAGTCATATTATTTTTTGACAATTTCCGTTCCAATACCTTTATCGGTAAATATTTCCATCAAAATTCCATGCGGAATCTGCACATCAATAATGTGCGCTTTCTTGACGCCCCTGTCGAGAGCATGCAGGCAGGCGTTCACCTTTGGTATCATGCCTCCCGAAATTGCTCCGGAATCAATCATTTGTTTTACATCTTCCGCGTTTACATGCATGCGAAGCGTGGACGGATCCTTAATATCGGTCAAAATTCCATTCACGTTCGTCAGCACGACAAGCTTGAGCGCGCGCAGGCTTTTTGCAATCTCCGCGGCGACCTGGTCGGCGTTGATGTTGTACGGCTGGTCATCCTTTATCCCAATGCCGATAGGAGGAATGACTGGAATAATATCGCTCGCGATTATTTTCTGGAGTACATCGCCGTTGATATTCTTTATATCTCCGACAAATCCTATGTCTTGCCCATCAATTGGCGCGTGCTTCACAACTTGAATAAAGCGATCTTCTTTGCCTGAGAGCGAAATGGCCGCCGAGCCGAGAGCCGTTAATTCTTGGACAATTTCCGCGTTTATCTTCATAAACTCTTCCTCAATAACGCTCATTGTTTCTTTGTCGGTAACACGATACCCATTAATGAATTTAACCTCGCGACCGAGTTCTTTGAGGCGCGTTGTCGCCATCGGCCCTCCGCCGTGCACTAGTATCGGACGCATACCGACGTAGTTCATGAATACGATGTCACGCAGAACATCGCGCCTGATATTCTTGTCTACCATCGCCGCGCCGCCATATTTAATGACAATGGTCTTGCCGTAAAAACTTTGTATGTACGGAAGCGCCTCTATCAACACGTCCGCTTTGTGAATTATTTTTTTGTCAGCAGGCATAACGGTCAATCACGTATGATAAGCCGAATTCAGTTTAACGTATTTGGTGGAAAGGTCGCAGGTATAAGCGGTCGCGGATTGGCTCCCGATTCCGAGGTCAATCGAAATCGCAATTTCTTTTTTCTTTAATTCCCTGTCGAGAACCCCGGATTTGCGAGCGACCGCTCCGCCATTATTCAACACCAGAAACTTCCCAAGATATATTCTCATTTTCCACGGGTCAATAGAGGCGCCGGAGCGGCCCGCGGCCGCGGCAATCCTGCCCCAATTCGGGTCCGAGCCGAAGAGCGCGCATTTGACGAGAGTAGATGAGGCGACAGCGCGCGCGGTTTGTCTCGCATCCTCGGGACTTTTCGCGTTTGTAACGCTCACCGTAACGAACTTAGTCGCGCCTTCGGCGTCGCGCACTATGCGCTGGGCGAGTTTCAGCAAAATAGTTTCAAGCGCCTCGCCAAAAACTACGGCCTCTTTTGAGTTTGGAGCGATGGTCTTGTTCCGCGCCATTCCGTTTGCCAGCACCAGTACCATGTCGTTGGTGGACATATCCCCATCAATGGTAATCATGTTGAAAGAATTTTGAGTGGCGATGTCTAGAGCGCTATGAAGCGCCTGTGGCGCTATGAGCGCATCGGTGGTAACAAAGCAAAGCATCGTGGCGTGCTTGCCCGCAAGCGCCATCTGCGGATGAATCATTCCGGCGCCTTTGGCGATGGCTCCCATGCGAACGCGCTGTTTTCCTATCATGAATTCAACGGCGGTTTCTTTCAAAGTCTTATCCGTCGTCATAATCCCGCGAGCGGCTTTTTTGCTTCCGCTACCGCTCAATCCTTTCGCAAGTTCAGGCACTGCCTTTTCTATCAAATGAATTGGCAAGTTATGTCCGATGACGCCGGTTGAGGCTACGCAAACATCTTCTTTTTTCAGATCAAGCGCTTTCGCCACTGAAAAGGCCATGGCGCGCGAATCCGCAAAGCCTTTTTTGCCGGTCATGCAGTTCGCATTGCCGGAATTGGCAATAATTGCCTGTGCTTTTCCGTTCTTTAGATGCTCGCTATTTATGACGACGCACGATGCTTTAACTTTGTTTGTAGTGAAAACGCCCGCCGCATCGCACAACCTCTCTGAAAAGATTATGGCAAGGTCGCTCGCTTTTGACTTCTTGATTCCACAATAAAGTCCATTTGCCTTGAACCCGACTGGAGCTGTAACGCCTCCGCTGATTGCTTTAATCATAAGCCGGCAGTTTCCTCAAAACCGCACATGATGTTCAAGTTTTGCACGGCCTGTCCTGCCGCTCCTTTTTGCAGATTATCAATGGCAGTAATAATGACCGCGAGATTCTTCTCCTCGTTCACTTTAAGGCCGATGTCGCAGAAATTGGTGTGCGCCACATTTTTAATTTCAGGTAGGCGGCCAGCGTCATATACCTTCACAAACGGCTCGTTTGCGTAGAATTTCTTGTATATAGAAAGAAGCTCTTCATCACTCGTCTTCTTGGCGAGCTTTACATAGATAGTACTCAATATGCCCCTGTTTATTGGGATTAAATGTGGGACGAATACGACGCTGACGCTCTTTCCGGAAACGCCGGAAAGCGCCTGGTCAATCTCCGGAACATGCTGATGCTCAAAAAGCTTGTACGCTTTGACGGATTCGTTAACTTCGGAAAAATTGAGGGTTTTTTCAGCTTTTCTCCCAGCTCCGGTGACCCCGCTTTTTGCGTCTATATGAATTGATGCCTCATCGAACACTCCTTTCTTCAAGCCGGGGAGAATCCCAAGTATCGCGCCTGTCGGATAACATCCAGGATTAGCAATAAGTTTCGCGCTTTTGATTTCCTCGCGATTTAATTCAGGAAGGCCATATACAGCCTGCCTCAGATTTTCAGCATCTGTGTGAGGAGTCTTGTAGAACTTCTCAAATACTTTTACATCCTGCAAACGATAGTCCGCGCTGACATCTATTATCTTCTTTCCCGCTTGCAGTAATTTAGGAACATTTTGCATTGAATGCGTATGCGGAAGCGCGAGAAAAATAACATCTGTTTTCTCGATTGCCTCATCTGCCGAAAATGCGTTGCATTTTAAATCCAGTGCCTTCTTAAGATACGGAAAAATATCCTGAATCTTTAGAGCGCGGTCTTCACTGCTGGAAACATAAGTAACCTCTGCATTCGGGTGGCGCGAAAGAATCCTCACCAGCTCTTCGCCAGTGAATCCTGTAGCCCCGACAACGCCGACTCTCAATTTGTTAGCGATTTTTGTCGCTTTATTATTGATTTTTTTCATATTGTACCAAGGGCGCATTGTAAGCAATTTTGGCCGATGTGTCAAAAAAATCGAGCTTGTAATGGCTACTTTCCAGATTTAAGTGACAGATATATAATGACCATATGACATTAAAGGAGCACGACGAGTGGAAAGAAGACAATCATGGACAAGAGCACGCCCGGGCGAAAACTCACCGTGCGAATAAGAGGCCAGATTCAGATGACACTGACACGTATCGTAAAAGAAGGGATGAGGAGGAACAGAACAAAAAGCAGAAGGAGCGTCAGTGTCATCTGAATCCGAGGAACGAGAAGTGTCTCAACTGCGGGATTCCATCCTTTGGGCTACCTTTAAATCTCCACGGATTCCGGAATGACGCTCACTTTGTTTGTTCTAAGCAAAGGGCGCGCGCTGATAGCAACTGCGATAAGAGCAGACAGTCCGCCGACAAGAAGCCCGTATCGCGCGCCGATATGTTCTCCTACCAATCCAATGATAGGACCTCCAATCGCGGTTGAACCCATCATTGCTACAGTCCAGAAGGACATCACACGCCCGCGCATTTCTGGAGTGCTTTCCAGCTGAACCATCGTGTTAGCAGTGGATGTCAAGTTTATCGAAAAGAAACCTACGAACACCATTCCTAATATCGCCAGTTGGAGCGTCGGCATCAAAGACGCAGCGATGATGCTCACTCCGAAAAGGAAAACGAACAGAATTAGATTTCGAGTGGATATCTTGTGCCGGCTCGCGGCATAGAGCCCGCCTATCACTGCTCCAATTCCAAAAGACGACATAAGAGCCGCGTAACTAGCCGCGTTGCCATGAAACGTCCGCTGTGCCAAGAGCGGAAGGCTTACCTGCCACTCATAGGCGAATGTCCCAATTATCGCCATCATGATAAGCGTGTTCTTGATGAGAGGAGTCGCGAGGATAAAGCGAATTCCATCGCGTATAGTCTGCGGCTGTTTCGCTATTACGTTCTCCCGACGAAGTTCGCTCTTATCCATAATAATAAGCATCCAGATGACGGCGACATATGAGAGCGCGTTAAAAAGAAAACAAAACGCAATGCCAACACCTGCGATCAGCACGCCGGCAACCATAGGACCTATAGCGCGCGCAAGATTGCCTCTCATTGAGTTGAGACTGACGGCATTTTTCATGTAACTTTCATCAACCATTTCCAAAACGAATGCTTGTCCGGTCGGTTCATCGACAGACCTCACCAATCCGTACAGAAACGCGAAAACGTAGAGCATCCAAACTTTTGTCGCGCCAGAATATACCAAAATACTTAATGAAAGCGCCAGAGTCGCGAGCGCGGACTGCGTATAGATAAGCATCCTGTGCTTGTCAAAACGGTCTGCAATGGCGCCACCCAAGGGCCCAAAAATGAGCAAAGGAAGAAACGTGGTGGCGACTACTGCTCCCAATTGAGCGCCAGAACCTGTTATCTGAAGAACGAGCCATCCTAAAGCTACTGTCTGCATCCAGGTTCCAGCAACAGAAATTATCTGCCCAGAAAAATACAGCCGGTAATTCCGGATTTTCAGTGACGCGAACGTGTTGTGTCTTACAGAATGAAAAATCCCCATGCGTACTTTAATCTGATACTAGCATATTTTATCCAGAAAACATGAAGCGCCACCCCTATTTTCTGCCATGGCAGAAAATAGGGGTGGCGCTTCATGGGTGTATCAAGAATTACGGCGTAACCGTAAAGTAAATAGTTCCCGTCTGACCGCCTGCCGCATTTCTTACGTACAGCGGGTACGTGCCAGGATTTACTTGTTGAGCGTATAGCGCGCAAACATTTCCTTGAACAACGTCGCATGGGGAAACATACGCGGGAATCGTGAAGTACAGCGTCGTTCCATTATTCGAGGATGCCAGATTCGACGCGCCTCCAGAACCGAAATACACAGTATTTCCAGAATAGGTGAAGCCAGTTCCTGTCAGAGTTACAAGAGTCCCTACTCGGCCCATCGCTGGCACAACGTTAGAGAGAGTCAGAGGTTCCGCACTATTAGGAGTAACGGTGACGGTAACCGTCGTTGTATTATCAGTGCCAAATCCGTTAGAAGCAGTAAATATGGCCATGTACACTCCGCTTTTCTGATACGTGTGCGTGAAAGTGAGCGTCTGGGTGCCCGTTGGAGGCAGGGTCTGCGAAACCGGAGCCGAGGACGGGTAGAGGCCCTCGTCGCCCCATCGCACAGATGTGGTAACGTTCGCAGAGCCATATGCATCCAGCGTGACAGTCCACGCACCTTGTGTTCCGGCGGCAATTCTTACAGGACCATTAACACTAGTGATTGCCGGGGGCATAGCATTCTGCTGAACGGAAGTTACCGTGAAAGGCAGAACGTTGCTTGTAGCCCCTCTTTCGTTTGTGACCGAAATATTGTACGTTCCAACCGCCATTGTCTGCGAGCCGAGGCCAGTGAGTTGCGCTGGAACTAGGAACGAAAGTGACGTGCCGTCAGCCGAGGTGATATTCGTAACTACGCCCGGACCGAAGTGAACGGTGTTCCCGCGCTGAGAAAAGCCGGAACCGAAAACCGTAACGGATGTTCCGACTCCGCCCGATATCGGATACAAGCTATTGATGCTTGCGTTCCAGTAGGCGCCACTGTTCCAATTGCCGCAATTGCCGAAATTTACATACCACGGGCATGAGGATGTCCCTCCACCAGTGACAGAAAACATAAGACTATTGCTCGTACCGCGAGTATTGGTCACATAGACTGGATACACTCCGGGATTTATGAATTGATTCATTAAGTAACATCCGTATCCACTACAATTGGAATTAAACGATGCCGGCACTGTGAATGTGAGAGAATTCCCGTTTGAAGCTACGTTGCCGGGAATTGGAGTGTTGCCAAAGTACACATTATTGTAGGCCGGATCAAAACCGCTTCCATAGATAGTAACCGAGGTTCCTATCGGCCCCGCCGATACAGAGAGCGAACTGATAGCTACATTGCCGGAGTTAGGATAAGCGTAAGAGGGAGTGGAAACATTAACGATTGGTACGGGATTGTATGAGGGAGTAGAAACGTACGAGTTGTTGTTTCCTCCGCAAGTAGAGGCCGCGATGGCGACACGAGTTTGTCCGTCGGCAATCCCCGTAGCCAGAAGAGATTTTTGCGACTGAAAGTTCAAAACTGCTTGACGAGTCGCGGAGCCAAAGAAACCGGTAACCATCCAAGCGCCAGAACCTGGATAATTCTGCGCGAGAAGAAAATTCTGGAGAGCAGTCACGTCAGAACCGCGTGATCCTTGAGACATGTCCTGCGGAAGAGCCACACAAGCGCTAGAAACGGTAGCTCCGTATAAGTACGGATACGAATAACTCTGAGCGATAACCGTACCGGCGCTAAGAACGCTTATTATCGCGATAAAACCTGAAATATATGCTCGATACATAATGATATAAAATGATTAAATTATGGCTTAATAACGGCTTTTATTAGTCAACTTAAGGTCATGCCCGGCACTACATATACCACATACTCGCGAGGAACGCAAGGGGTAGATTAGGCGAAGTATTGGGCGTATTGCGTATTCAGTGTCGTATATCAAGTATGGATTTTGTCCGATTTTATACAAGATACTGCATACAAGATACTAGATACTCATCTACAGTGCGTTGATACTCTCGGTTTTTGCAGTTTGCTCCGAGCGCGCGACTATTTTCTCCATTGTCGCTACGGATTCCACAGGATATTTTCCCCTCGCGGTTTCATCGGAGAGCATGACCGCGTCCGCGCCTATAAGAATCGCGTAAGCGACGTCCGTTACTTCGGCGCGCGTCGGCCTGTTGTTCTCAACCATGAAATACATCATTTCGGTCGCGACGATTACCGGTTTTCCCGCCGATTTCGTTTTCGCGACCATTTCCTTTTCCAGAAACGGAATCTCCTCTATCGGCACGTTTAATCCCAGGTCCCCGCGCGCTATCATAATTCCATCGGCCTCCGTTAAAATTGCGTCGAAATCTTTTACCGCCTGCGCGCGCTCAATTTTCGCGATAACAGGAATCTTTGCTTTCCGCTTATCTAATTCGCCCTTCATCTGTCGGATGTCCTCCGCGGAACCAACATAGGATTGGGCTATGTATTCAACGCCGACCGATATTCCAAAATCAAGGTCGGCGAGGTCTTTTTCGGTAATAACCGACTTTTCTTCCGTATTAAACGCGTGCCCAGAGTCAGTTTTCATTCTTGGTCCCGACAGGTCTTGAATTATAGGGACGCGCTTCCCCGCGGTTTTCGTCGCTTCGCGAATATTCTTTATATAGCCACCGTTGGACTCGTGCGTTCCATGAGAGAAATTGATGCGCGCGACATCCATTCCTCCCGCGATCATTTTTTTGATAATTTCCAACTCCCCGCTCGAGGGTCCGATTGTAGCAACTATTTGCGAGCGAGAGGACATGGCAGTTGGATCACTTATTCTGCGAGCGAGCTGATCTTTTCCAGTCGCTTATATTTAATAACTCTCTCGGGTTTCCGCAGAGACCCGGTCTTTAAGCCGAAACAGCCGAAAGCAAAGGCAAGGTCAGCAATGAAATCGTCGTTGGTTTCTCCGCTTCTGTGGCTCACGATACAATCTACGTCGCGAGAGCGCGCCTCGTGCATAGTGTCTAATGTTTCTGAAAGAGTTCCTATCTGATTTGGCTTAATGATGATGGCGCGAACACTGCACGTGCCTATTGCCCGCGTCAGCATGGCTTTATTTGTAACAGTCAAGTCGTCGCCCACGATCCGCACGTCTGTTTGCTTTTGTAGTTTAGCGAAATCCTCGAACGATTCTTCAAAGAACGGATCCTCTATAGAAAGAATCGAGAACTTTTTTATGAGGGAAAGGTATATTTCGCGCAAATCGTCGGCCGAGTAACGCTCACCCTGCATGACGTAAGCGCCTTCGCTAAAAAAAGAACTGGCGGCGACGTCTGCCGCGATAAAACATTTTCCATCATATCCAGAATCATGAATCGCCTGTGCCGATAATTCAAAAGGCGTTTCGTATGTTCCTTCAGGCAGGACGTATCCGCCTTCATCTCCCACTTCGGCGGCCGTTTCCGCGCCGTACTTTTTGGCAACGATTTCATATAGCGCTTTCTCCAGAACTTCCGCCATTTCAAGAGCTTCAGTAACAGAGTTCGTGTCTGGAACGAGCATATGCTCCTGGAAAGCTATGGGCGATTTAGCGTGTTTCCCGCCATTAATGTAATTCAAATACAAATAAGGGGTTTTGCGGGAAGGTTTAATATCGGCAAGCTGGCGCAGATATTCAAATGGTTCCATTCCTTCTGCTTTCGCCGCGGCTTTGGCAACCGCGATAGAAACTCCTATCGTCGCATTCCCGCCGAGCTTCGATTTATTCACCGTGCCGTCGAGAGCTATTATTTTCGCGTCTATCTGGGATTGATCGTGTACATCCATGCCTGCAATCTCGCGCTTGATAAGCGTGTTCACGTTGTCTATCGCGCGCGAAACGCGGCCATCGGAATCGCGCAGTTCGCACGCTTCAAGCGATCCGGTGGAAGCGCCAGATGGAACGTCAAATGTTCCTTCGTGTTCATCGGCATGCACGGTCACAGAAACAGTCGGGCGGCCGCGCGAGTCTGATGTTTCTCGTGCGATTATGTCAGTAATCTTGTGCATTGCTTTTCTTACCTCTTCAACAACAAAAATAAATCAGATACGTTCGCGTCAGTAGCGCCAGTATACAGCATGTTTCCGACTGATTCCAAGAATCCATATGTGTTTAAACTTTCGATAGACTTCTCAATCGAGAGATTCTTTTGCTTTGCTTTTTTTATCGTATCTATGTCTGTCATCGCGCCTGCCGAGTCGGAATTATCCATGCCATCTGTGGCAATCGCGAGCATAACCTCGCCATCCTTTATGTCTTTGAGCGCCTGCATCGCCACGTATTGGCATCGGCCTCCTTTCCCTCCCTTGCGATTAATCGCGAAACTAGGTTCACCCCCCGCGATTACCGCTGTTTTTTTTCCGAGTTCGCGCCGCATCCTCTCAAGCAATTTTATCGGATGCTCGTAGAGTGATTTGCCGACATTGACCGCCTTGTAACCAAGCCGATGGGCTTCGGCCGCCATCGCGTCAAGAGGCACAGTATTGGAAATAACATTCACATTGCAGACTTTCTCGAAAAGCCTTCTGTCTTTCGGGGTCTCGTTTAATGTATATCCGCTCAAGCCGTAACGCTCGAGAACCGCCTCAGCGTCCGCAACGGTGCTCTTGTCGTAATAAGTCGGGCCTGAAGCAACGTCTTCAAAGTTATCTCCCGGCACATCGCAAAATACAAGTCCGATTACGGTCGCCGGATAGAGAAGCGCCGCAAGTCCTCCGCCCTTTACTCCGGATATATGCCTTCTAACCATATTCATTTCATCTATAGTGCCGCCGACTCGCGCAAAATCATCATATAGCCGGCCGCCTTGCTCGCATTCGCCGATTGGCCAGCACAGAAGCGAAGAGCCCCCGCCCGACACAGCGACAATGTAGAGGTCATTTTCCGAACTATCTTTCGCCATATTCACGATTTTATCCGTCGCGGCAAAATTCCCAACCGACGGCCGCGGATGAGTTCCCTTTTCAATATCAACAATGTCGCAAGTGCCGCCGCGGACATCTATTGCGACGCCCTCTGAAATGCGCCCCCTAAGAAGAGACTCCAAAGTTTCAACTGCTTTGCATGAAGCTTTACCGAATCCGATTATCTTAATCTTGGAGAACGCGTTGAGGTTATATGTTTTTCCTTGAACTGTGAGCTCCGAGCCCGTAATTACGAGCCTAGAGCGTATCACGGCATCAGTGTCTATCGCGTTGTAAGCGGCCTCCGCGATGGAGAGAGCGTCCGCGCGAAGCGCGTTCGTACTCAATTTCTCCGTGTTTGTAATCCACTTTTTCACGATGCAACAATATTTGTCGGCTTACCTGCCACAAAACCGGTGATATTAGCGGCTGTCACTTCCAAAATTTCGTGACACGCCTCGCGCGAGAAGAACGCGATGTGCGGAGTAATTACTACGCGCGGCATATCAATGAGCGCATGGTCGCGGATAAGTATTTTCAACTCATTCATTGACTCAATACCTTTCACTAATTCAACTTCATCTTTCAGCACCCGCTCTTCTTCCAATACGTCGAGGCCCGCTCCCGCAACTTGCCCGCTTTTCAAGGCATCTAAGAGCGCCTCGGTATCAACGAGCTCTCCGCGCGCCGTATTGATAATGAACGCGCCTCGTTTCATTTTCGCGAAAGAATCCTTATTCAATAGATAGCGGTTCTCTTTAGTATATGGCACATGCAACGTCACTATGTCGGAACCCGCGAGCAGTTCATCTAATGGCGCGTACTTTGCCTGTTCGTCTTCCAACTTATTGTCAGGATAAGGGTCCATCATTAAAACCTTCATTCCGAAACCTTTTGCAATTCCCACGACATTGCGACCGATGTTCCCAGTGCCGACAACGCCGAGCGTCTTTCCAAAAAGATTGAAGCCCTCAAGCGCCGAGGTCTTGAAACTTCCCTCCTCGCGCACCTGATGGAACGCCTCAAAAATCCTACGCGATAACGTGAGTATAAGCGCGAAGGTAAATTCCGCCACAGTTTTAGCTCCGTATCGCGGCACGTTGCAAACGACAATTCCCTTTTCCTTTGCGTAAGCGGTATCTATGTGGTCATACCCAGTCGAGCGCGTACTAATGCACTTAAGATTCGGTAGAGCATCAATCTGTTCTTTCTTGAATTCCGAAGAAGTGAAGATGGAAACGGCTTCCGCGTCAGAATTCTCCTTAAGAGCATGAAGGGAAACTATCTCATCAAAAAACACCGCCGTGTGGCCCATGAGCACGGGAGAAAGAATCGAGCGCGCCGCCTCGTCAGCACTAAAAATCAAAACCTTCATGTGAGAATTGTACTGTATGCCTGTCCATACACCAACTTTGGCATTGTTTATATTTTGCCACACGGCAGTTTCATTACTCGCAATGGCTCCACATACAAGCCAGATAATTATCAATGTCAATTTCCTTCAGCAAAATTATGCCAAAGTTGGTGCCGGGGCGGGCTAGAAGCGGTAGGCGCAAGTGTGTGCAGTATATTGATACGCGTTCTTGCTTGTTTTGGATTATTAGATAGAATTTACACATCAAAGAATAATCATATGCGTGACTTCCCTCGTAATCAGGCAAAACAATTGGATCCTAAACTTAAGCGGCAAGATTTTGTTATACATGCCATCGATCAAAAAATTGAGAAAGACGATGGCGATAGAGATGCGTATATGAACAAAAATCATCCGTACGTTCCTGTCACCGCGGAATCACTTGTGAAGGAGGCGAAAGCCGCCGTTAAGCTCCCGGGAGTCGATGCTCGAGAAATTAGAAAGCGGCGGCGAGAAGAACAGGATGAACAGAATCGAAGATTGCAAGATTCGGGAAATTAACGGTATTTAACCCTTGCTCGCCTTGCGAGATGGTGCTTTTCCCCCCTTTGTGTACAATAAACCGAGTCGTGCGCTTATTACTATAAATTTTATTAAAATATGGCAGTAACAGGATATTGTGTTAAATGCAGGGACAAGGCGGGGCGAGAGATTAAGGACGCGAAGGAGATAGAGATGAAGAACGGCCGCAGGGCGATGAAGGGAGTGTGCGCAGTCTGCGGAACCGGAATGTTCAAGATTCTAGGCAACAAGAAATAGAGAGTTGTTCTCTAGTTCGCACAAAAGGCGCCACAAGGCGCCTTTTGTTTTGGGGAAGAAACTTGCTTGCAATTTTTGAGGGGGGGGTAACATCGCGTCCAGTGGCCGGAACAGTGGCTCAAACCTACCTCCATGGAGGAATAATGGAAAAAATACGCTTCATTACATTCAATCAAGAACGTAATGGGATTGTCGTGGCGGCGTTTTTTTTGGAAGCCGACACCAAAAAGGTACTGCCCATAGTTGATGGGCAAACGGTTATATTTGACAACCATGTCGGATTCGCTGACAACGGTGAATGGAAATGGGAAACTTTCATGGAATCCTCCCACACCGCAATCGTCAACGAGGGCTGGCTTCTGTTCCCGAATAAGGCCTCATTTCCAATCCGGCTGATGAAGCCAGGTCAGGGTGGGTGGTTGATGCCCCCCGGCGACGACATCAAAGTCGGCCTAAACGATCTCGAGCACTGCGGTTGAGAACCGCGATGTTCTCGAACACGGCGGCAGGCGCAATTCCTGCCGTCGCTTTTTTTACAAACACAAGCACTGGACAAAACTCCGGAGGTTAAACCTCCGGAGAAGAAGCTAGAGTCTGTACCCCGCCTCCCCATGCACCGCCATGTCCAATCCTTCCGCCTCCTCGGACGCGCTGACTCGTAGCGGCATTTTGAAGAACGAGAGAACTTTCAGAATTATCCATGTTGCGACGAAAGAATAGATTCCAACCGCGACAACCGCTATTACTTGCACAAGGAGTTGGTGCGGATTCCCAAACAGAAGCCCGTTGTTCCCCGCAGAGTTAATCACCTTCTCGGCGAAGAAACCAGTTAAAACTGCGCCTGTGAGCCCGCCGATTCCGTGCGCCGCCCAAACATCAAGAGTGTCGTCAATCTTGATTTTATTGGTACGAATATACACAGCTCCATAAGTTACAACCCCCGCAATTACTCCTATCGCAAGAGCTGCGACAGGACCTACGAATCCGGACGCAGGCGTGATTGCAATCAGACCGCACACAGCGCCTGTCGCGGCAGACATGGCCGATGGCTTTCGATTTTCAGCCCAAGAGAGAGTCGCCCATGTCAGCGCCGAGGCGGCGGCCGCAATATTGGTGACGACAAAAGCGCTCGCCGCGAGGACGCCGGCCGTGAGAGCGGAACCCGCGTTAAATCCGAACCATCCGAACCAGAGCAACACGGCTCCCAAAATAACGAAAGGAATGTTGTTGGCGTTCTCGCCAAGACTTGATTGCTTCAACCTCCTGCCGACCAAAAGCGCCGCGGCGAGAGCCGAGAATCCCGCGCTCATGTGGACCACCGTTCCTCCCGCAAAATCTAGCGCACCTAATGCCCGCAACCATCCATCCGGCGCCCACACCCAGTGCGCAATCGGGTCATAAACTAGCGTCGCCCAGAGAATCGTAAAGATGACCAGAGTCTTGAATTTAATTCTTTCGACGAATGCGCCGATAATTAGAGCGGGAGTAATGGCGGCAAACATCAATTGATAGACCATGAACACGAGTGCGGGAATCGTCGCCGCGTAATTTGCGTCCGGCGCAAACCCTACACCGCGCAAACCGAAGAAGTCTAAGTTGCCGATTATTCCGCTACCGGGCGCAAACGCCAAACTGTATCCAATCACCACCCATTGAATGGAAATGAGAGACAAAATCACCACAGATTGTTTTAGAACAGAGACGACATTTTTGGAAGAAACCATTCCGCCGTAGAAAAACCCGACGGCAGGAGTCATAAGCATAACGAGCGCCGCCGATACAAGCATCCATGCCGTGTCGCCGGTATTTATTGAATTAGCGTCGAATACACCTGCCGACGCTCCCGCGAAGAATATCGCTCCGTACCCGACTAAGGAGCCCAAAACAAGAAGCCATAGTGAAGTTCTTATAAGTCCACCGATGCTTCCCGGCTTTAGAAGTTGTTCCATAGGAGCTGGTTCGTAACCTCGTGATGATAAATTATTTCCGACTCTTTGACTTTGGCGCCAAGGGCTTTCGGCGACCTGTCCGCCGCGACTTGTTTGAAAGCCGCGAATTTCTCCTTGCTATCCTCGCTCAATATTTGGGCTATGAATTTGCTCGACTTAAAGTCCGCAATCGCGTCGTTGATGTTGTCCGGCAATGTGCGAACTCTTTCCCTTTTGCCATTGTCCTTCTGCAATTTTTGTCCTTCCATCCCGGTCTTTAGCATCGTATACAAGACGAGGTATGGGTTGGCGTCCGGCGCGACTGATCGAAGCTCAATGCGAGCCGTTCTTTCATTCCCTATCGGAATTCGAATCATTGACCCGCGGTCTATTGCAGAAACTTTTATCTGGTTCGGGGCTTCAAAATGCGGGTCCAATCTGCGGTAGCTATTTACCGATGAGTTTAAGATGAGGCAAATATCCGGCGCGTGATTGAGAAGTTTGTAAATAAAGTCCCAAGCAATCTTGGAGAGGTTGTCCGCCCCTTTCGGGTCGTGGAAGATGTTTTTGCCGTTCTTAGAAATCGAGAAGTTGGTGTGCATTCCGGAGCCGTTAATTCCAGTTATCGGCTTCGGGAGGAATGTTGCAGTCATTCCGAACTTGCGGGCTATCTGGCGGCAAACGAGTTTGTAGAGCTGGACATTGTCAGCGGCGCGCACGACTTCCGCATACGAGTAATTCATCTCAAATTGCGAGGGTGCCACCTCGGGGTGGTCCTTCTCATTCTTGAAACCCATCGCCCTTTGCGCTTCAGCGGCGCTATCAATGAACATCCGGAGTTTGTCCATCGGAAGCGAGTGATAATACCCGCCGGACGATATGAGCTTGAATCCGCCGTTTTCCGCGTAACTCTGCTCGGCGTTTATGCCATCGACGACAAAGCCCTCTATTTCGCACGCGGCGTACGCGGTGTAATTTTCCTTATGTTTCAATATGCTGGTGTAAAGTTTGAGCTGGCTTCGAAAGTCCGAGTGATATGGAGTCCTGTCGCGATTGAGGACAGAAGCAAAGAAAATTACCTTTCCCGGACCGAACACATCCGACGGAAGATATCTGATGCTCGCCCAGTCAATTTCCAAGCGCAAATCGGATTCGTGCTGTGGAGTGAATCCCCGGATTGAAGAGCCGTCAAAGGTAAGGTTGGACAGAGAGTCGAGAAGGAATTCCTTGTCGTAGTCGAGCATATGGAGCCGTCCTTCGATATCGGTAAAACAGAGCGTCACGGCTTTTATCCGTTTCTCTTTTCGCAGGTATTCCGTGTATTCCTTTTCCAAAACTGCCTGTGAAGCCGATTCCCCGCGTGCCTTGGCCTTCAAGTTCAGTTCCTCAAGCTTGGCATAGGGAATCTCTAGGAAATTCTTAAGACCGCCTGTTTTAACATTCTTTTCCTCCATATTATATTAAATTAGCTCTTAATTAGCATAAATATAGCATATCCAAATATAAATGCAAGGATGGCTGTGGATAACCCGCACACTAACATTGCCATTATTTCTGCCGAAGCAGTCCAATCGTTATCTTTCCAATGCTCACTTTTAGCCCACAGTCGTAGGATATCGGGCAATCTTTCAATAAAGAGGCGGTGGCAATGTTAGTGTCCGGGGATAACCCGTCTGGCTTCTCACATTCAAACATTTTGCAAAATGTTTGAATGTTCTATCCAAGGGGAGTCCTTGGGGTGCATAAATAAAAGAAAAAGCCACCGGAACGAGAAGGGGTCGCCGGACGGCTCTTTCCCTTCCGCTCTCTGGCGGCTATTTTGCGTTGCGTTTATCACCCCAAGCGAGTGCTTCCTCGATTGCCCGCTTGAGTTCATCGAGCGACGGCTTTGCGGCGTGGAATGCGTCGAGCGAGCGAACCCTGTCAACGAATTCCTGATAATCGTCAGTCGTAAAGACTACCGCCGGTAGGCCGCAAAGGTTGGGGTCATGCCTGATTTCCTCAACCAACTCAAGCCCTTTCATGCAGGGCATGCTCTGGTCAGTGATCAGGAGGTCATATGACTCACCAGCCTTCAGTAAACCGAGGGCTAGCCCTCCATGTTCAACAACTCTCACGACATGCCCTTCCGCTGTCAACACGGCCTCGAGAGCCTTTTGAAGATTGAGGCCGTCTTCTGCTACCAAAATTCTTAAAGGCGTTTTCATCTTACCGTTCTCCTTTGTCAGGGTTCGTGAATCTTACGTATCTACTCCAATATGAATAACACAAATTCCGCTGATCATCAACCTCGATTTTGACCACTTCCCCCAACAGGTTGACACCATTCAATGCATCTGATAATGTTCGTGCTTACGAACATTCCGATATGCACAGTAAACACTTGAGCCCAGCGCGGGAGGATTATCTTCGTGTAATCCGCCGATTGCAGGAGAAAAATAATGGATACGCTTCCACCACCGAAACGGCTCGGTATTTGCATTTGAGCAAGTCTACAGTTTCAGAAAGATTGAAAGACCTCATGCGCGATGGGCTTGTCGTTCCCGATAAATATTCTTCAATCAAACTTACTGCTCGCGGGCGCAAGGTTGCTCAAGCAATAACCTTCAAGCACAGGATACTGGAAGTATTTCTTCATTCCACTCTCAAAATCCCGCGCGGAAAAGTTCACGCGGAAGCGCATCGGCTTGAACATGGGGTCAGTGACGAAGTCGCGAAGAAACTGCATCGCTTTTTGGGAAGTCCGAAGCGCGACCCGCACGGGATGAAAATTCCTAACATCAAAGCATGAACGCCAGTTCATACATAGACGACGAGTCAAAGAGTTTGTCGGAGGTGCACAGCTCTGTTCCCGTACCGGCGGGCGCATCGTTTCTGCGCAAGCTTCTCGCGTTTTCTGGTCCCGGGTATCTCGTCGCCGTCGGATACATGGACCCAGGCAATTGGGCGACCGACCTCGCGGGCGGGGCAAAATTCGGTTATTCCCTGCTTTTCGTAATTCTGCTCTCAAACATAGTGGCAATAATCCTTCAGCATTTGGCGCTTAAGCTTGGTGTCGCGACCGGAAAGGACTTGGCACAAGTGTGTCGCGACAATTACTCAAAGCCGGTGCGCATCGGGCTATGGCTCATGGCAGAGATTATGATAATCGCATGCGACCTTGCGGAAGTCATCGGCTCGGCAATCGCCCTTAATCTCCTATTTCACATTCCGCTTGCTATCGGCGTTGTCATTACAGCGGCGGATGTGCTTCTTATTCTGATGCTTCAGAAGAAAGGGTTCCGTTATTTGGAGGCTCTAATTATCGCCCTCATAGCGACAATCGTAGTCGCGTTTGGATTAGAGCTTATTCTTTCACGGCCGGAAATCGCTCCGCTTCTCGCCGGGTTCATACCTTCCGTTGCCATTTTCTCCGACAAGGAGATGCTCTACATCGCTCTTGGAATCATCGGCGCAACGGTGATGCCCCATAATTTATTCTTGCATTCTTCCGTAGTTCAAACGCGCCAATTCGTGCGCGACCTCGCGGGGAAAAAGGAGGCCGTTAAATTTGCGACTATTGATACCGTGATTGCGCTCATGGGAGCGTTTTTTGTCAACTCGGCTATTCTCATAATGTCGGCTTCGGTATTCCATTTCTCCGGATATTCGGATGTCGCAGACATTGATAAAGCGTACGAGCTTCTGACCCCGCTTTTGGGAACTTCGCTTGCGAGCATAGTCTTCGCTTTGGCGCTCCTCGCTTCCGGTCAAAATTCCACTCTCACGGGAACATTGACCGGCCAGATAATCATGGAGGGTTTCCTCCATCTGAAAATGCGTCCGTGGCTGCGGAGAATAAGTACAAGATTGCTTGCAATAATTCCGGCGCTTGCCGTTATTCTATTTTTTAGCGATTTCGGAGTTGGTCGGCTCCTCATTTTGAGCCAGGTGGTGTTAAGCATTCAGTTGCCATTCGCCGTCGTTCCTCTCGTTATGTTCACAAGCGACAAGCAAAAAATGGGTGATTTTGTGAATAGACGCTGGCTAAAAATAACTTCCTATCTTCTTGCGATAGGCATCGTCGCATTAAATGTGTGGCTGATTTATAATTTAGCTGTTGGGTGACAAAAAACAGACCGCCGCGCCTAACGCGGCGGTCTGTTTTTGAGAACCGGCAAACTCTAAACTGTCGCACCAGAAACGCAGTCTTTGCAATTCTGCTTGTGCGTCACAACTTCGTAGATCGCGGCAAGGCCTACCAAAATGTAGACTATCTGTTCAACGACCGGCCAACTGCCGAGAAGCAAGTTGACGACATTGTATCCTACCGCCGCAAGACCCCAGTTCAAACCACCAATGATTAGAAGTATGAACGCGACTTTGTGTAATTTCATATTGTGATAAATATTATAAATTTGTAAGTCGACCAATTTCGTCCTAAAAGTATGAACCATAAGCGTATTGAGCGCCACAAAGTTATCCACTTCCTGTTTTACTCGACAAATTGCGGCAAAAAGCGGTTTAAAGCGGTTCAATAATATCCCGATTATGTAATTAGCTCTGGCGTTTTTTTAACTCCGCCTCAAAAGTGCGCTCTCTAAGCGCAGAGGTTGAGAAATGGTGAGAGCGAGAATTGAAATATGTCTCAATACCCAACTCATGTCCCGTGTATGGCTTCCCTTTCCAATCAATGCCGATAACGCGAATATCCGGCTTCATCCTCACGAGCAGTTCGTGCAATTCTTCTTCCGTATGATAAACGACAATTTTGTCTATATACCGGATGCCTTCCAAAATCATCTTTCGTTCTTCCAGCGACATTATCGGCTTATTCTTTTTCTTACCGCGATAATCGGGAGCGGTATCGGACGGGTCGTCTTGTAGCGCTACGACGAGATAATCACACACCTTTTTTGCCTCCTTGAACACAAGCATGTGTCCGGCATGGCACAGGTCGAACGCCCCCGCCGTTATTCCCACCTTTTTCCCATTGAGCATTGAGGAGCAGGATAGCACAGGACATGCTTGCACCGCTACCTTTCGCGTGAAATACTGGCCGTATATATGGAGTACATAGCGATACTTGCAATCTTTTACCTCTTAATTTCTATCCGTATTCTGAAGCAGTACGAGCGCGGGGTCGTGTTTCTGCTCGGCAAATTTACCGGCGTTAACGAGCCCGGCTTGCGGCTGATTTTCGTGCCGTTCCAGCAGATGACGCGCGTGTCCCTGCGCATCGTCACCATGCAGATTGCTTCACAGAAAATAATTACAAAAGACAATGTCTCCATAGACGTAACTGCGGTCGCGTACTACCGCGTTACGGACCCCGAAAAGGCGGTCATCGCGATTGAGGATGTGTATGAGGCCACGAACCAAATCAGCCAGACGACGATACGCAATGTGGTCGGGCAATTCAGCCTGGACCAGTTGCTTACGGAAAGAACGACGATAAATAAGCAGATTAAGGACGTCATTGACGCTCATACGAGCCCGTGGGGCGCGGAAGTACCTGTCGTTGAGATAAAAGACATCTCGCTTCCCGACAACATGCAGAGGGCGATGGCCAAAGAAGCGGAGGCCGAAAGGGAGAGGCGCGCAAAAATAGTTGCCGCGGAAGGCGAGTTCCAAGCGGCTGTCAAATTGGGTGAAGCCGCGGACATCATCACCAAGCACCCTGTCGCTCTCCAGTTGCGCACTTTGCAGACCATGGCCGAGATTTCCGTGGAAAAGAATTCCACCATTATCTTCCCCGCGCAATTCATGACGACTGTTTCAGAAGCTATCTCACTGCTTAAGAAGGATTCTGTAGTAAAGTAGTAGACCTTGGGCGTGACTCGGGATGTGTCACGCATTCCAAGGCCTCTCCTCGGGTATTCTGTATTTTGAGGTGAGGCCTTGGGTATTTTGCCTGTGTTAGAATATGGGCATGTCCAAAACAGCCCTCCTCGCCTCCTACGAAAAGAATGCGCCCCTTCTCCGGCTCGGCAAAGTCTTGGCTGAAAACGGCTGGAACATTCTCGGCTCGGCAGGCACTACAAGTTATTTGAAAGAGAATGGCATAGCGTGCAAAGATGTCGCGGAAATGGTCGGGCCTCCGATTTTAGGACATCGTGTGGTTACGCTTTCGCGGGAAATATATGCGGGACTTCTTGCCTCCACAAAGGAGGATTTCGCCGAGCTGGAACGGCTCCACATTCCGCGCATTGAACTCGTGTATGTAAATCTATATCCGTTGGAAAAAGAGACAAAAAATCCGCAAGCAACGCCGGATAGCGTTTTGGAAAAGACCGACATCGGCGGACCGACTCTTCTTCGGGCCGCCGCCAAAGGCCGCCGCCTCGCACTTTCAAATCCGGAACAAATAGAAGCTTTGGAATCGTGGTTCGCAAACGGGTCTCCCGAGGCCGAGCGTGAACAATTGGCGCTCAAATGTGCGGCAGAGGCCGAAAGGCGAGTCGCTGATTACGTTTCCTCTTCGGCAAATTATTGGGAGAAGTCTGTATAAGCAATAATATAATTTGCTCAATATTAGAGGCTGTGATATTATGCCTTGTATAGATCTGTAAGTTATGGAAGGAGAAGATATTAAATCAGGAACAAATGGCCCTAGGGGATGGCAGAAATTTGCTCGTGATACGTATCGTCGTGCGGCCGAGGCGAAAAAAACAGATAAACTGCCTGAAACGGGAACAAATCCCGTTAATCGGAATGAAATGTTGGACGAGGTGGAGGCACAGGGGAGAAGAATCAGGGAGCGTAGCGGTTCAGCGTCAGATGGCATACAATCTGAAGGTGCAGCTGAAATTGAAATACGGGACGATGAAAGCGGGCACAATCCAGCAGAAATAGCAGCTCGAAGAATTATTGACGCCCCCTCAAAAGATCACCTTAGTGAATGATTTTACTCTGAAGGCTATTATATATACTTGAGATGCAAGAAACGAATCTGTACACCATCACCGTCCCACCGATGACGAAGGCGCTTGAGATGCTTTCCAAGCTCATGGACAAAGCAGTGATGCATGCAGAATCAAAAGGAACGGAACGCCACCCGGGCTCAAAACATCTCGCATCGCTTCTCAATGACCGGCTTGTTTTTGACCAATTTAATTTCATCAAGCAGGTGCAGGTTGCCTGCGACAATGCGAAAGGCGGCGCCTCGCGGCTTGCGGAAATAGAAATACCAGTGTACGAGGACAACGAAAAAACCGTTCCCGAACTAAAAGCCCGCATAGAAAAAACAACAGCTTTTTTGGAGACAATCGAGCCAAAGCAAATAATCGGCAAAGAATCTGTGAAAATCACACTTCCCTATTTTCCGACAAAATACATAACGGGCTTTGAGTATGCGACCGAATATCTGCTCCCGAATTTCTATTTTCACATCGTCACCGCCTACTCCATCTTACGGAAAAACGGCGTAGACATCGGCAAAAAGGATTATATTAACGGCCTTCCGCTCAAGGATCTCTAGACATGCCGAAGCATTTTTTCTTCGATCTGGATAATACGCTGACGCGCAGCAAGTCGCACATTGAGCCTGCGCACGCTGAGATATTGAAACGTCTCGCCGAGCGCGCTGATGTTGTTGTCGTATCTGGGCATGACGAAAACTCGATCAGAAGACATTTGGGTGTCGATTTACAGAATCGGTACTACATTCTCTCTCAGAACGGAAACCATGCGGAAGACCGCAATGGAAAGATAATCTGGGAGCACAAATTGGGAATCTCTCAGGTGAGATCTGCCCATAAATTTATAGAAAAAGCACGGTCAAATTTAGCACTTCACGTGAAAGATGAGAACGACATTGTTGAAGATCGCGGATGCGAAGTCGCTTATAGTTTGATCGGACACCATGAGGATATCGAGATCAAAGAAGCGTTCGATCCGGACGGCTCAAAGAGAAAAAAACTCCTCAATGACATGCGGAGAGATGTTGAGATGTTAGAAAGTCTCGGCGTCGAAGTAAGAATAGGCGGAACAACAGTCCTTGATTTTATGGAAAAAGGAAAGAACAAGGGGTATAACGTGGCGAAGCTTATCAAAACGCTCGGATGGAAGAAAGCTGGTTGCGTGTATGTCGGTGATGCACTTTTCCCAGGCGGTAATGACGAGACGGTGATTGGTGTTATACCGACAAAGCCCGTTGTCGACTATCGCGAAACGTACGTATATCTTGAGAGTGTATTGAAAAAACCATGACTTCACCGGCCCTCTCAATAAAGAATCTCAAGAAAACCTACGCAAGCCCCGTTAGAGGCACAGCTCTACTCGGCAGATTGTGGGACCCCAGGGCCTCTAAAGGGGCGAGCGGCACGGAGGCCTTGAAGGGTGTGTCGCTTGAAATCCCTGCAGGTGATTTTTTCGCGCTTCTTGGGCCAAACGGTGCGGGAAAAACAACGATAATCGGGATAGTAACGAGTCTGGTCAATAAGACCAGCGGAAGCGTCGCAGTATTCGGGCACGACATAGAGAACGAATCGGAAATTGCGCGTACTTATATCGGCGTTGTCCCGCAGGAGGTAAATTTCAATCCTTTCGAAAAATGCATTGATGTCGTTGTAAATCAGGCGGGCTATTATGGAATCCCGCGCAAAACAGCTACCCCTTACGCAGAACATTTGCTCAAGGACCTCGGGCTGGCAGAAAAACTAGACAAAACCGGCTGGTCGCTTTCCGGCGGGATGAAGCGCAGGCTCCTCATCGCGCGCGCCCTAGTTCACAAACCGCAATTCTTGATATTGGATGAGCCGACCGCCGGAGTGGATGTGGAACTCCGCCGCGAAATGTGGGGATATTTGAAAACTCTTACTGCAACAGGCGTCACCATCCTTCTGACTACGCATTACTTAGAAGAAGCGGAACAGCTCTGCAAACATGTCGCGATTATCAATAAGGGAGAGATTGTCGCGTCTGGAACAATGGAAGAGGTGCTGGCTCTGCACGACGAAGATACTGCTCAGAAACGCGGCTATCGCGGTGGAAGATTAGAAGAAGTGTTCCTTCAACTAACTAGCGAAAAATAAATATGTCCCCCTCCCAAATGTTCACATCGTTTTACACTATCGTGCGAAAAGATGTCGTGCGCATTTTTCGCATCTGGCCCCAAACATTTCTTCCTTCGATAATTACTTCGATTCTCTACTTCCTCGTATTCGGAAAAATCTTGGGCGAGCGAATCGGAGAAATCGGCGGACATCCTTATATCACCTTTGTGGTTCCCGGGCTTGTGATGCTCGCGGTTGTAACAAACTCTTTCTCCAATGTAGCAACGACATTCTTCCAAGCAAAATTCTTCGCGCGCAACATCGATGAGGTTCTCGTCTCCCCAACTCCGCCGTGGGTCATAATATCCGGCTATGTGGCAGGGGGAATGGTCAGAGGAATTGTTATCGGAGCGCTTGTGATAATAGTCTCTGCATTCTTCTCCCCTCTTCCAATGACGCATCCATTCATTATTCTTTTATTCCTTATTCTTTCTAGCTTGTTATTCTCCCTCGCCGGACTTGTGAACGGCATCTATGCCAAAAGCTTTGACGGCATCAGCATTGTCCCCACCTTTGTTCTAACACCTCTTGTCTACCTCGGCGGTGTCTTTTATTCAGCGCAGGCGCTTCCCCCTTTGTGGCAGAAACTGACCTATGCAGACCCGATTTTCTATCTCATCAACGGCTTCCGGGACGGCTTTATGGGAATTTCAGACATCTCTCTCTCCTTAAGCATCGGTGTTTTACTGGCGCTTATATCCATTCTTGTTGCCATCAGTTGGTACTTAATCCGCACAGGCCTCGGCCTGCGGCAGTGATATAATCGAAATATGGTAAAAGAAGAGGGTCGCGGGAATCGAGTAAGGCCACTGGTATCGCATCCCCGCTCCCCAAAGCAGGTGGTTGCAGAGTTGGAGGCGAACAGAGCATTAGCCCTGAAACAAAGGAGTTTGAGAATTGCGTTAAACAGTGAGTTGGAGCGAAGAGTCATGGATACAAATTCAAACAAAATAATCACTAAATATGGATCAAGTCCAGCGCTTCGATTAAAATTGGCCGATAGACGAGCGATCACAGGAAAAGTTTCCGCTCTTGACGAAGACCTATTTAAAGTAAAACTCCTTAATTGGAGAGAAGAAAACTCCGAAGAAAATCCGGAACTACTCCTTGATCTTGCGCTGCAATGGAATGAGTTGAGGGGACGGAAAAATTCAGCTCCTACCGAAGGCTAAACCGGACACGGGCAAAGATTTGTTCAGTGATTGCCTCCGCACTCCCCTATGTGCTTATTCGCGCGAATAAGCACATAAGGAAATACAAACTGCAGAAAAACGCTAAGTGATGCAAGACAAAACTCGGCCTAAAGCAGTTTTAGCATCTCGCGCAAAGAATCTGCTGGATTTGAGGTGATTCTATAGTACACATTGAGGCTCCTCTGCTCCTTTTCAACAAATCCCATGCGCTCAAGCATATTCAAGTGTCTTGATGTCGATGTGAGTGATAATCTAATGGTGTCAGCCACATCACTCACATTTACATCCTTTCGTTTCCGCAAAAGATTCAGAATGGCAAGCCGCCGCCGGTTGGCAAGCACTTTGAGCTGTCGTTCCAGTTCCACTTCACGCATATACCCTCATTGTATCACCTGTGTGCCCTCCACTTGCTTATTCGCGCGAATAAGCAAGTAGATGGAGAAAACTCTGGCTGCGTGCATTATTGTTGCGAAAAATCGAGAGGTGTTTTGCACCCTTCATTCGTAATTTTCGCCATCATGCTTGAGACCATTTTGTCTTCGGGAACTCTCACTGCAACATGATAAAACGCTGCTCCGGATTCAGCGCAATTTCCCAGCTGGAAAAGTGCAACTCCTCGATGAATCCAGAAATCCAAATCTTCCCACACGAGATCACGATATTTCTCAATCCCGTCATTCGTGGCATTTACCACAGCTTTATATTCGCCAGCGTATATCATTTCTACTAGCATTTGATTCCTCTTCTCTGCGGGTAGCCCGTAAAATTCCGAGACAACTTCATTTGAAACGACGGGGATTTTCTTGAAAGTTAGAGACTCAATCACAATGCCCATTTCGGTAAATAACGGGCTAGTGTCCTTTTCAGTCAAATCAGCAATGCTTAAGCGATATTTGTTGTTTCTAGTATTGACCACTACCCACATACCGCCATCGGTGTATACGGCATTTTGTCCGTCTATGCTGGTCTTGTAATAATTGCCATAACGATCAAGAGACTCTGTATATCCGGAGTTTGGTCCAAGTAACCACTCCTCCGGCGTTTCCTCTGGGTCGGGGTCGGAAACGCTGATAATAATAGAGGTCAATGGCTCTTTCGAGTCTTTGGCACGGGAACTCGGTACGATGTAGAGATGGCTGGGGTCATCCGGGAAAGTCCTAATAACCAGATGTGGCGGATACTTGAAGGAAAAACCTAGGTCGCTCTCATACATTTTAAAATCCTTACCGTAGTCTGCGCTTTGCAATATACTGGGCATTTCTTGATAAGTGCCGTTTTTAGCATCCGTGTTTATGTCACTGCCTCCCCATCGAGATACCTCGCACTCATGTCCAATGAATAGACTCTCCCTTTTAGCCAGCATTTCTTCCTGTGTAATATCAGGCGACTTTTTTAATTCAACACTTGCCCATTTGGCAAGTCCGTCAAGATATTCTTCCGCAGTGCGATAATCATTTGGACATCGAAAACTGCCATAAGGTGGCTCCGTCCATATAATAAAACCCATCAAGGCAACAAAGGCTACGATGCCCACTGACAGTGTCTCGTTTATTTGAAATCGAGATTTCACAACATAGATTGTCTTACTTTTTAATTCTTCTGATATATTCTTTTACCGGCTCCGCTACTGTTTGTTCGTTTATGTTTCTATCTATACAGTACTTCGATTTGAACCAAATCAACAATCCTTTATTGCCTCTACTTGAATTGCAACTAAAACAGCATATTGCTAAGTCTTCTTCCTTTAAGCCCTTCGCCCAATAAAATGGTCCATTCTCTTTGAAATGTTCAATTGTTGCCCAGTTGTACCGCTCATCGCCAACGCAGGGATAAATCATTGCCTTGTGACAATAAACGCAGTTTTTGTCTCTGCGCCTAATTCTTTGTTCAATGTCTTGGGGAATACCGTATGGCATAAAATTATCGACCGTTCTGGAAACGACTTAATAGTCTCATTCTATGTTCAAAATGAGGCATTTCTAGATTAATAAATTTCTGTCCCCTTCCTCTTTTGTGTAATTGGCGGAGATAAAGAGATACGGAAAATATGTGGAGTTTTGAGAATTCTGTTTCGATTGGCAAATGAAGAGACCGCACGGGGATAGCGGATAATGGCTTTAGTCCATTTTTATCTGAAGAAATAGGCATCCAATAAATAAGAAGTGGTTCCACCGAATGATTCTTATACTGATTTGGTTTACGCATCGCCAGTAATACCTTACTGACCCCATTCGGGTGTTTCTGATTTTTTTTGGGTGGCTTTTTTGACAAATTAGTAGACAACTGACTCTCCCAGTGATATTTAGCAGTCTCTTTAATATCAATCTTACTGGCATCGGCTGGCAATTTTCTCCCACCCAGAGCGGTCGCTGCCCAATTCTTGATTTCACACTGAAATAATATGCCTCTTTTTTTGTATAGCATCCATCGATCCAATCTTTTTCCTTTCTTACTTTTATTTTTCTTAATGACGGGAAGTACTGAGCCAGCAAGAATGTCCACTTTATCTTTCCTAAAATGTTTATATGCAGAGGCATTCAAATCTTCGCCAAGGATCGCCATAAGAGCATTCGCATCTCCTTTTTGAGAATCTTTCTTATCATCAAAAAAATCCAGCAATTCTTTAATATTTATTTTCATAAAATAATCCTGTTATATGCTTATTCGCGCGAATAAGCATATAAATTGAAAACGAATATTTGCGCACATACTATCCCCTCCCTTTTGCAATCTTCTTGGCGAGGCCGATGTAATTTTCGGGCCGGAGAGATTTTAGGTGATTTTTTACTTTTTCGCTCACTGATAGGCCGTCTATAAATCTTGCAAAATCTGCAAGCGTTACCTCGCGCCCGCGCGTGAGTTCTTTCAATTTTTCGTATGGTATATCCACTCCTTCGCGGCGCAGAACGGTTTGAATTGCTTCCGCTATTACTTCCGGATGCGCCTGTAAATCTTCGAGCATCGCGCTTTCGTTCACGCTGATTTTTCCAAGCCCGCGCAGAAGCGACTTGTAGCCAATCAGCGAATGGGCGAATGCCGTCCCGAACGAGCGCTTTACTGTTGAGTCGGAAAGGTCGCGCTGGAGGCGCGAAATGGGAAGCTTGCGCGAGAAATGCTCAAAAAGCGCGTTTGCAACTCCAAAGTTTCCCTCCGCATTCTCAAAATCAATAGGATTGACCTTGTGCGGCATTGTAGAAGAACCAACTTCGCCCGCTTTCGGTTTTTGCGTAATCCAGCCATCACTTATGTATCGCCACATGTCTTGCGAAAATCCGATGAGAATCGTGTTGATGCGCCGAAGATTATCAAAAAGTTCTGCATAAGTGTCATGCGGTTCAATTTGCGTGGTCACAGTATTTAATTCAATTTTAATCTTATGGCCCTTATTAAGCTCATCAATGAATTTCTGGGCGAATTCCTGCCAATCAATGTCCGGCACGGCAACGACATGAGCATTGAAATTTCCCGTTGCCCCGCCAAATTTAACAAGGACGGTGCGCTCTCTCAGTTGCTCCAGCTGACGGGTAATGCGGGCCTCAAATACCCCCATTTCTTTGCCGAATGTCGTGGGCGATGCGGGTTGTCCGTGCGTTCGGGCGAGCATTGGAGTTGCAGCATATTTTTCTGCAAGGCCCGCAAGATACTTACGCACATCTTCAATCGCAGGAATAAGTTCGAGATCCAGAACATCGCCTAGAAGAAGCGCGTATGCGATGTTGTCTGTATCTTCCGATGTGAGCGCAAAGTGAACGAATTCGGAAATATCGGCAAGAGATGTCTTGGCCAACTTTCCCTTTATGTAATATTCGATAGCTTTAACATCGTGATTCGTCGCGGGAATTCCTTCGTACCCTGCCTGCGCAGGCAGGCCTTCTTTCTCGATTTGCTTCACGACACGCGCGTCCTCGATAGAAATTCGCCAGAGGTCAGAAAGAAGCTTCTTCTCCTCTCCGGTCAATTTCCTAATACCCAATTCCTTTTCTTCAGCAAGCGCCAAAAGATATTCGCACTCCACTTTAATCCGCGCGCGAATAAGCGCAAATTCGCTGAATCGTTCCGCAAATTGCTCCAGAAGATTGCGATATCTTCCGTCTACTGAATTGATGGCTGTAAGCGGTTCAAATGGCATAATCTTTTAAATTGCGCTCGATGCGCGGAAGGACGGGTGTTTCTCCAGGAGCAAATTTATCTCCCGTGATCTGCTCATACATCTGAATATAACGGCGCGACAGCTCTTCTACAAGCTCATACGGCGCGTCCGGAAGCGTCGCATCTTTATATGGGTCGCAGTTTTCCTTGAACCATAAGCGCATAAATTCTTTGTCAAAATATTGGGGTTCTTCGCCCTTTCCGAATCGCTCTGCATAAGAATCCAATTGCCAAAATCTTGACGAATCAGGCGTATGGATTTCATCAATCAAAATCAATTTGCCGTTCTCGTCGGTGCCAAATTCATATTTTGTATCCACCAAAATAAGCCCGCGCGATTTTGCGATTTCTTCTCCGCGGGTAAATAGTGCAATGGCTGTTTGCTCTATCTGTTCTAACAACTCCGTCGTAACCAATCCCTCCGCGACCATTTCCTTGAGAGAAATCGCCCTGTCGTGCGTGTCTTCTTTTGTCGTCGGGTCAAAGAGAGGATGAGGCAATTTTTGATTCTTCTTCATTCCATCCGGCAGGACGACATTACCGAAATCCCGTTTTCCTTTTCCGTAACGGGTCCAGATTGCCGTGTCAGTTACTCCCGTCAGATATCCGCGCACAACCGCCTCCACCGGAACCGTTTTACATTTTTTGCCAACTGTTACATTCGGGTCCGGAATCGCGAGCAAATGATTCGGCACGATATCTTTCGTCTGCTCAAACCAAAAAGCGCTGATTTGATTCAGCACCTGCCCTTTCCACGGTATATGCGCGATAATCCTGTCGAAAGAAGAATGCCTGTCGGTCGTAACAAGAATCAACCTATCTTTTTGTATGTATATGTCGCGAACTTTGCCGGTTTTCTTCGCGCCGAGATTCGCGAAATTTGTTTCTTTGAGAACTTCAGTCATACGAGATTATACATGTCTGCCTACCCATTGTCAATGAACGACTTACGAAGTCGTTCATTCCAGTCTAATTCACTTGTAAAATCAACGCTTTTGTTCCCTTCTTTAATCACACCTATTTCGTAGGCCTCGACTCCGAAAGTATTCAGATGTTTTATAGCCGTCTCGACAAATTGTTCCTTCACAACAGCGGTTATACCGACACCCATATTAAAAGTCCGCAACATATCAGCGTCTTCTAGCCCGCCGAATTTCTTGAGTGTCTCAAATATCGGCAGGATTCTGATTTTTTCCAAATCAATTTGAGCGCTCAAGGTCTCCGGCAATATTCTATTTAGATTTTCCTTTATCCCCCCGCCTGTAATATGCGCCAATCCAACTAACCATTCTTTTCCGAATAAATCTTTCAGACAATTATAGTAACATCTGTGCGGAGTGAGTATGGTTTTAATGAACGATTGGCCTTCGACTTGCTCGTTTAATATTTTTGGCGTTGTTTCTATTATTTTGCGTATTAATGAAAACCCATTTGTGTGCACTCCGCTTGAAGGAAGTGCAAGAACGACATCGCCAGCTTTGATTTTTGAGCCGTCAATAATATTCTCCTTTTCCACCACGGCTACGATGCTAGCCGACAGAATATAAGTGCCCGCCTCTACCACTCCCGGCTGCTCGCTTGTCTCGCCCCCAGTCAAAACACAGCCATTCTCTTTGCACGCGGAGGAAAGCGAGGAAACAATTCTTAAAATGATTTCTTTTTCCATCTTTCCGCAGACAATGCAATCCTGCACCGAAAGAGGTTTGGCGCCCATTACGATAGCATCGTTTATTAAATGCCCGATAAGGTCGTAACAAAGTGTTTCAACACTATTGTGCTCTAGGGCCAATTTTTGCTTTGTTCCTGGTTCTTCCGTCTTTAAAACAAGCACAGGATGTTTGTATTCGGGGAACGCACCATCAAACAACGAGGCAAAGGCGCCAACTTTGTTGAGAACTCGTTCGTTTCCATCTCCCAATATTTCTACCATCTGGCGCTTAGTGTCGTTGGCAGTATCTATGTCTACCCCTGATGTCTTGTATGATAATTTCTTATCGGTCATATCAATCCCTGCTCTTCGAGATATTTTTTGAAGCCACCTGCAAACTTCTCATTCTTGGCCATTATTTCAACAGCAATTTGCTTCTTATACGCGACAACGCGTTGCCGCACATCGGAATCGCTCACCCCGATAATCTGCGCCGCCAGGATGCCAGCATTTTTGGCCCCGCCAATGGCAACAGTCGCAACTGGCACGCCAGGGGGCATCTGGACGGTTGAGAAAAGCGAATCCACACCGCTCAGAGTCTTCGACACAATTGGAACACCAATTACGGGGAGCGGCGTGAGTGCTGCTGCAACACCAGCCAGATGTGCCGCACCGCCTGCGCCCGCTATAATAACCTTGAGGCCGCGTTCAACGGCACTTTCTACATATTTACTTGTTTCGTCCGGAGTACGATGGGCAGAAAGTATGCTGATTTCACTTCCGATTCCAAATTCCTTAAGTATTTCCGCCGCATCTTTCATGACCCCTAAATCCGAATCCGAGCCCATGATAATTCCGACGAGTGGTTGATTGGTCATATGAAGTAGTTTACCGCATTTTTGAAGATTTGCAGACCCGGGGCCCCTGTCGGCAAGGCCTTGCCTTGCCGTGAATATGATTCGCGGAGATATGTCCAATGGGGCAGTTGGGTAAATCTCACCGCGCGTTCTGGGTGCGGCATTAGACCCAAGACTCGGCCATTGTAACCAGTGATGCCTGCGATATTTAGAAGCGAGCCGTTTGGATTTGCGGGGAGCGAAAAGTGCCCTGCCGTTTCCCCTTCCACATATCGGAGTGCGATTACATTTTCACTCGCTAGTTTCGCAAGAGTTTCTTTCGGCGCGTAATATTTTCCTTCCCCGTGCGCGATTGGAATTGAAATAGTTTTGATGCCTGCAAGCCACGGGCTATTCCCTTTTACTTCCAAATCTACCCAACGGCAAATATATCGTGCTGAACCTGCCCGCGCGTCGCCGCACGCAGGCGGGTCATTAGCAATCAAAGCGCCTGGCAAAATGCCTGCGTTAGTAATTATTTGAAATCCGTTGCAAATGCCGGCAAGCAAAGTATCCCGCGATAGAAACTTCTCGATTTTCTCGCCAAGATGGTGCTTCAGGCGATTGCCGTACGCCTTGCCAGAACCAGTGTCATCGCCGTATGAAAATCCGCCCGGAAAAACAATTATCTGCGCCTGCTTCAGAATCGCCGGTCGAGCAATGATGTCGTTGATGTGAACGATATCCGCCGTCGCGCCCGCCAACTCAAATGCGTATTTCGTCTCGTCCTCGGTATTGAGGCCATACCCGGAGAAAATTATGATGTGCGGCTTTTTCATAAAGATTCTTTTTTCCTTCTTCTTGTCATGGCGCCCATCCCATAGGTTGAACCTTTAACAAACCCGAGCTTTCCATAATAATGCTCAGGTGCATTTTGGTGTATTCGTCTAAGTTTGGGGTCTGTTTCACGATTTTCCCTGCTGTTAACTGGGTATGGATTCGATTCAATGATCTCGTATTTCGCATTTGCGGCATCCAGCAACTTCTCTCCTACGCCATATGCCTCGGGAGAATGTCTTGCCAACATTAAAGAAGCGTAAAATAGTCCTCCCACGTCCTCACCGACGAGAATACCTTGGTCATTGGATGCAGAGGAGGCGATAAACACTATCCTCTTTTCATTGAACGATTCTCGACTAAGCCCAACAAGAGCTCCGCGATTCGGAAATGTTTTTTTGAGGTTACCGAGGAATACTCTTACTCTCTCATATGCTTTATTCCCAGTAATAATCTCAACTGAGACCTCTGGCTGTTGCTTTAAAGTTTCTAGACTCATATGTTACCAATTCCTGAAGAACGACCTATACGCGGTGGTCAATTCCGCGACTGACGCCTCAACGCGCGCTTTTGGAAGCTCTATTGAGACTGATTCCCCGCCCACTTTTCCGATTTCTATCAAGGTGAGACCTTGATATATTTTCTCGAAGGCGGATTTGGCCTCTTGGCGAACAGACACAAGAATCCGGCCTTGGCTTTCGGAAAATAAGATGGAATCGTCCCGTTTGGCATTTCCCGGCACGTTTTTCAGATTAATATTTGCGCCAAACTGTCCGGCAACAACACTTTTGGCAATTGCCGCGGCAAGCCCACCACGACCCACACTTATTGCCGATGCCACGCAACCAGACATCCTTACATTCTCAAGTTTGTAAGGATGTTCTTTTCCGCTTATGGCACGAGAAAGTGCGTCGTATGCTTTGGCATTTTCCTTTGCGTCGACTCTCGGAACTTCCCCATATACGGACTTCGTAAGTCCATGGGGCTTACGAAGTCCCAACATATTCAGATACTCCGACGCGCCGAGTTCATCGTTCGTTTCTCCAATGAGATAGATAGAATCGCCTGCTTGTTTGAAATCAATCGTCATCGCCTTTGTAACATCGGAAATAACTCCGAGCGCGGAAATAAGAAGAGTCGGCTGTGCGGCTATGTGAATATCTTTCCCGCTTTCGGTAAACCCGCGGAAATCGTTGAACATTGAATCCTTGCCGGAAATAAAAGGCGTTCCGTAAGCGGTCGCAATATCAAAACACGCCCGCGCCGCTTCTTTCAGTTCATACAATCTCTCCGGCGTGTTTGAGCTGGACCAGCAAAAATTGTCCAGAATCGCGAGATAGTCGCGCGAAGCGCCCGCGCACACGGCGTTCCTAATCGCGGTATCAATAGATGCCGCGGTCATAGCGTATGTATCGATTTGCGAATACCACGGGCAATACCCGTGAGCCAAAACAATCCCGCGCGTTGAATCCGGAAGTGGTTGAAGAACTGCAGAATCGGCGTTCACCCTGCCCTTCCCCTGCAAAGGTTTTGTTACCGATGTTCCCTGAACTTCGTGGTCGTATTGCTCTGATATAAATGATATCGAGCCGATGTTCGGACGCGCCAGAATCTGGAGAAGCGCCTCGCGGAGGTCTTTACCTCTTTCCGAGGCGGTGGGTTCCTTGTGCGTGTGCATAACTTTCTTACTTTTCTGAATTTCTATCGGTCGCCCATCGTGCAAAAACGACATTTCAATATCCATTACTTTTTTATTTCCAAAACGCACAACGCATCGTCCAGAATTGGTGAACTCTCCTATCCGTGTCGCCTCTACATCGTGCCTCTCAAAAATCTTTTTGAGAGCAGTCCAATTCTTTTTTGGCACAGCGAGTGTCATTCGCTCTTGCGATTCCGAAAGCCAAATCTGCCAGAGCGCGAGCCCCTGATATTTTAGCGGAACTTTATCCAAATCAACGACGCACCCACCGCTTTCTTTTGCCATCTCTCCCACCGAGCCGGAAAGCCCTCCCGCGCCATCATCGGTAATGCTTGAATACAAACCGAGGTCGCGCGCCTCGCGTACAATCGCGTCTGAAAGTTTCTTTTGAGTAATCGGGTCGCCAATTTGAACCGCCGTCGCGGGCGATCCGCCGGAAAGCGATTCGGAGGAAAATGTGGCGCCATGGATTCCGTCCGCGCCCACGCGCCCGCCAATCATTACAATGTGATCTCCTGCTTTGGCTTTCTTCTCATAGAGTCTTTTGCCGTTAAGTCTTCGCGGAATCAGACCCACAGTTCCACCATAAATTAACGGCTTCCCTCGATAGCTTGGGTCAACTGCGACAAAACCGAGAGCCGTAGGGATTCCGCTTTGGTTGCCCCCGGCATTTATTCCTCGCACTACGCCCTCTAAAATCCGCCGCGCCGGAAGAAGTTCTTGCTTTCTTGCTTTGTCTCGGAACAGCATGGTTGAATCGTTCGGTCCGCCGGCTGGCGGAGCAACACAGAATCCATACACATTCGCAATCGGTTTCGCTCCAAGTCCAAACCCTAATGTGTCGCGGTTCACTCCTACAATTGCCGTCACAGAACCGCCAAATGGGTCGAGCGCCGAGGGCGAATTGTGCGTCTCTACTTTGTGAGTCACCAGATATTTGTCGTCAAAAGCAATCGCTCCCGAATTGTCCGTAAATACGGAAACGCAGATGTCCTTTTGCCCTTTGCCGGCCCTTTGCCTTATCTTTTCCGTCGCTCCTTTTATGTATCGACGATAAATCCCCTCCTTCACTTCGTCCAATGGGTCCGCAAAAATAGTGTGCTTGCAATGTTCCGACCATGTCTGCGCCAAAGATTCCAATTCCACATCTGTCGGATTTCTGCCAAGTTTCGCAAAGTGCTCTCTGATGACTTTCATCGCGCGGAGGGAAAGCGAGAGAGGCCCTCGCCTTTTACCGCCTGCGTCTTGAATTCCCTCCTTCCCCAATTTCTCAAGTGATATATCACCCACATTTAAGTCAACCTCGTCGGCGCGGGCGCCTGCCCGCGCCAATTTCACCTTCGGCACAACAATAGGAAACTCTGTCTGTGCGCCCGAAAAAACGGTCGCCCTTTCTATAAGAGGATTGTGCAATTCGCGCTCAACCGCTTTCGCGTCCTGAAGAGTCAAATCGCCGTTTAGAAAAATAAACCGCGATGAGTAAACGGCCTCGCCTTCCTTGAATTTCCGTCCGAGACAATCTTCCCCCGTCTGTCTTGCCGTATTTCCGACATTATCTGTTACGCCGGGAAGATACCCGATTTCGATTGCGTAAGAATATGATTCCGGCGCAAGAACAGAATCGGTGGAATACTTCTCAACCAAAGGATTGGTCAGTTGTTTCGCTACAATTTCGCAATCTCTTTTCGAAACCTTTGCTTCAATAGTGTAAGCATCGGTAACTGAAACTCCCTCTAGACTAATGGTCGGGAAAATCGCTTTCAGTGTTTTGAGGTAGCCGTTAGCTCGGGCATCTGGGATTGTCGTTGTGACCGTGATACGAGCAACCATTCACTCCATAATATCGGTTTTTTGCCCTCGAAGCAAACTGGCATATTATCAACTTCTATATAGTATGAGGATAATGAAGCGAAAGTCTGAACATCTTGTCCTAGCAAAAATATTGCAATGGCTCGCGCCCAAAATCGGCGCACGCGTAACGCTAGAACCGAGATGGAAGATTGCGGGACAGATTCGATACAAAGACGGCCGCAACAGGTACTTCCGTTACAACACGCTCGATCTCAATCCCGTCGGCGCTTCAGATATTTCAAAAGACAAAGACTACGCGAGTTTCTTCATGCGGCGAATGGGTTATCCGGCTGTGAGAGGCAAGACATTTTTCTCGCAAGAATGGTGCGAAGCAATCGGCTCGCGGCGGGACATCAAAGCGGGATTGAGGTATGCAAAACGCGTCGGATTCCCCGTTATCGTAAAACCAAACAGCGGCAGTCAGGGAGTCGGAGTCGCGCTCGTTCACAATACTAATGAATTCTTGCACGCCATGAAATTCATCTTCAAAAATGACAAAGTCGCCTTGGTGCAAAAACCGGTCCGAGGCAGAGATTACCGCATCGTCGTTCTGGACAAGGCAATTATTTCCGCCTACGAACGGATTCCGCTCAACATCGCGGGCGATGGCCGCTCCACAATCCTTCAGCTTCTAAAAAAGAAACAGAGGTCTTTTGACGCATTGAGCCGCGACACGCGCATCAATATGAGCGACGCGCGCATCGCATATAAATTGAAGCGTCAGAAATTGGACGTGAACTCGATACCGGAGCGCGGCAAATGCGTGTATCTCTTGGACAATGCCAACCTTTCAACCGGCGGCGATTCGGTGGACGTCACATCGGTGATGCATCCCGGCTTCAAGAAACTCGCGATAAATCTAACTCGCGACATGGGCTTGCGACTCTGCGGCGTGGACATGATGATAAGCGGAAGCATCGCCGAATCGCCCGAGAAATATTGGATACTTGAAATAAACGCCGCCCCCGGCCTCGACCACTACGTGAAAACCGGCAAAGCGCAGGAAAAAATTGTCGAGAGACTTTACCTGAAGGTATTGAGAAGTCTTAACCACTAATCACGGTGATTACCTTCTTCCTTATTGTCTAATTCGTGAGAATTAGACAATAAGGAAAATCAAAGCTCCTCTACCCTCTACAAAGTGGAGACGACACGGCGAACTGGTTCGGCGATATCGGGGGATAGTTTGTAGAACACCTGGAGACTTCTTTGTTCCCTATCGAGAATTCCAGCTGAAAACAACACGGCCAAGTGGCGCGAGGTTGATTTGAGCGAGAGCTTGATTTCTTCGGCAATATCTCCAACCGATGTCTCGTTCTTCTTTTTGATGAATCTAACAATGGCGAGCCGGCGGCGATTGGCTAGCGCTTTCAGATTTGATTCCAGTTCTTTATCTTTCATATAGTTTGCCCTCCCCATTATACAGCCACATCTTACTACTGTCTAATTCTCACGAATTAGACAGTAACAAGTATCGAAATGCGGGCTAGCGTTCCAAGTCTACCCATTTGTATTTGATGCCGTTCCATTCGCGCGACTCCTCAAAAACCTTTTTTGTGAAAATGTGTTCGTAGGGAGGGAAAAAAGCGTCCGCTTCCTTTTCGTCGTCGATAATTGTCAGATGCAGTTTGTCTGTATGTGGAAGCGCTTGTTTGTAAATCTCGGCGCCGCCTCCGATGTGAATTTCTTTTGCGTCAATTCTTTTTGCTTCTTCAATCCCCTCCTCGATGGAGCTAACGACAATCACTCCATCTTGCATAGATAAATTAGCGTGGCCAACTATGTGCTTATTCGCGCGAATAAGCACATAAGGATTGTCGGCGATGAACTTGCTTGCCTGACGAGTAACGATTATGTTCGTGCGTCCCGGAAGCGGTCCGCCAATGTAACTGACAATGGACTCAAATGTCTTTCTTCCCATTATTATCGGATGTCCGGTCGTCAATCGCTTAAATCGTTTTAAATCATCCGGTATGTGCCACAGTAATTTGCCGCCTTTCCCCAACTCCCGATTTTTCCCGATTGCTACTACCGCGGTGATAAGTGGCTTTTTCATCATAAAACTATATCATGAAACATTTCTGCATTTTGCGTAATTCTTATTCCATAAAAAGCCAACCTCAACACCAGAGTGGTGGAGAGGCTGACGTAAAAGGACGCAAGGGCTACTTTGCCGATTACTTTGCAGGAGACAACACCCAGCAACCGGTCCCATGCGTGCAGACGTTGCGCGGCCACGCATTGACGTACCACTCACAACCATCCCCTGCGAAGGCCACGAGACTGGTCCTTGTGTAGAGCAAGATGTGGCGAACGTTGTGGACCGGAAACTCACCAGGTTCACACCTCGGCTGTTTGGTGATCGCCTCGGCGATTATTGCACAAACAGAGCTGTCATCGAAAAAATGCTCCTCGTTCAACGAATCCTCGATCTCTTCATCGCGCATGCCATTTTCCCACTGTGGCGTGCGGATTTCAGAGACATCAAACTCGAAAGTTGTGCCCGCTTCGACGGGCTTCGCATTCGGGAGGACCAGCTTGGCGAAGCCGTCACAAACACTTAATCTCTCGCGAGACTTATAGAAACTCGAGGGTTCGTGACGTGCCGAGAGCGTAAATTTCAGACTCTTGAGCGGAACGAGCAGGAGCATACTTTTGATCACCTGCTCCAGCACAGGCTCGAGGTGTCTGGCGAAAACCGCGCCTTTGCCGTCAAACGCTTTCAGAACGGCTTGAGGTTTCCCGAGTCTCGCAGCAACGATTGGCAACACCGTTGCGACACCTATATTCAAGAAATTCTGCAGCTTGACCAGCTGGCCAAGGTTAAAGGGGGTTCCATTTTTCATGGGGGTTCCTTTCATTTGCTGTCGCTAAATTGCACTTAGAGCATCGCCAGTCTTGGCTTTGCTACAGCAGAAAATTACCCTTCAAGGGTCTCTTTCTGCTGTAGCAAACACAGTCAAAGAACGACCATTTCTATATCACGAAATTCATGTTGCCACAAGTCCAAAATTAAACACTTCTGAGAGATAATCTACAGATGCATTCTTACGAGGTGGAAGTGAAAACACTGCTCGGGAGCAAGGAGCGAGCCGAGGAGGTGCGCGGGGCAATGCGAAAAGCGGACGCTTCTTGCACTTTTGTATCAAAAAATAAGCAATTGAATCATTATTTTGCGAGTGGACAGTTATCTGTGCTTGAGAAATCTGTCTCGCCGCAACTTTCAAAAGATGCGCGGACGCGCTTTCACGACATAGCGCAAAAGGCGGAGGAATTTTCGGTGCGCACTAGAGAAAAAGACCCCTCGACTACGCTCGGGGCAAGTGCCGAAGTTTTTTTGGTGGTCAAGGCATCTGTAAGCGATTCATCGAGCGCGAATGGAATTTCGCGCATAGAGTTTGAGGAAAAGGTTTCCGTATCTTTGGACGCGCTTGACAAAATAATTCTTGAAAACGGATTTAAATATCAGGCAAAGTGGTCGCGCGAACGCGAGGAGTATCTTTGCAAAGGAGTAAACGTTACGCTCGATAAGAATGCTGGCTACGGCTGGCTTGCAGAATTCGAGCGCGTTGTGGACGATGAAAATCAACTCGGTACTGCT
>Ga0209211_10001278_pt1 | contig 48082 bp, 46 predicted proteins | sample RifGroA2_FD_183992 | JGI IMG/M metagenome (GOLD analysis project Ga0209211, IMG submission 183992) | Groundwater microbial communities from Rifle, Colorado, USA - Groundwater A2 (SPAdes) (version 2) | ecosystem: Environmental > Aquatic > Deep subsurface > Groundwater | place: Rifle, Colorado...
CTCTTAAGTAGGCAAGGCGCACAGACGATTCTGTCTTGCTGCAATGCTCAAAGGGAGGCCGTGATGCATTCACAATTACACGTCGCTATCGATATTGGCAGCCAGCTACACCGGGTTGCCATTGGCCGTGATGACGGCGGGCTGATCGACGAGTTCGATTGTGCCCACACCCCGGCTGGACTGAACGACTTCTTCGCACGAGTGCGTAAGTATGAAGCTGCGCAGGCTACCGAAGTGTGTGTCGCCATGGAAGGATATGGTGGCTATGCCCGACCGCTGGACAGCCAGATACTGGCGCAAGGGTGGCGACTGTATGCCGTCAACAACCTCAAGTTCGTGCGCTTCAAGGAAATCTTCCCGGCACCTGCCAAGACGGATGCGATCGACGCCAGGCGCATGTTGCAGCTCATGCAATTGCGCGAACGCATCCCAATGGCTTGTGCCGTATTGCAGGAAGTCGCGCCGGTCGATCAACTGCACCAGCAGCTCAAGGCGTTGACACGCCGCCGCAAACAACTCGTATCCGAGCGCATGAGAATCAGCCTGCGCATGCAAGTCGAGTTGCAGGGCACAGCGCCTGGGCTGCTGTCCATCACCGGCCAGGCTGACAATCTGTGGTTCCTCAACTTCCTGACCTGCCGCGATGACTTACGCAAGCTCAAGACCATCAGGCGTGACACCTTGCTCAAGCTGGAAGGAATTGGCGTCGGCTACGCTGGCAAGATTGCCGAATGGCAGAAGACTGCGATATTTGCGCCTTCCATTGCATGGGTCGGTCCGATGATTCATGCGGATGCGATGAGGATGCTCAGTTTGCGTGAAGCGATAGGCCAACTGGAAGTACAGATTGCCGATCTCACCGCCCAATCGGGGATCGCACAGCGGCTACTGACCATGCCGGGCATGGGAAGCGTTTGTGCAAGCGAACTGGCTGGTGAGATCGGCAACATCAAACGGTTCGAGAAGGAAGCGTCGCTGGCCGTGTATCTTGGTGTGGCCCCGCTGGATCGCAGTTCCGGAAAACGGATTAGCGCCAAGCTCCCCAGGCAAATCAACCCGCGTGCAAGGGATGCGCTGGTCACAGCCATCGCGCATCATATGCAGGCTGTGCCAACTTCGAGAGCCTTCTATGATCGCAAGCGTGTTGAGGGGAAAACCCACATGCAGGCGCTAAGGGCATTGGCGCGGCATATGGTACGCATCATCTTCAGCATGCTCGTCAACGACCGCGACTATCGGTTACCGAACGTTTAGAATGCAAAAACTGCTTGAAATTTACAGAGGGATGTTCGGAGTCAAATTGTTTTGAGCGGTGGTTGGATACCCCCACACCTATGGCCGGTGACCATTCCATACCTGCCATTGGCCCATCAGGTAGCCACCGGCAGCTTCGGCCGAACAGTGAGCTTTCCCAAGCAGTGCCATCGAGCGTCGGCAAATGGCACATTGCGGACTGCTGTTTAGTTGAGCGTTCCATTGCTCCCGGAAGCCAAATAAAAAACCGCACGGCAAGCCGCGCGGTTTTTTGTTGCGGGTAAGACGTAGAGTCTATTAGCAGAGCTTGGCTGCGATCTCGGCTTCGGCTGCAATCCAGTGATCGGCCGAGCAGCCCTGGAAGCCACTCCGTTCGGCGATGAAGTAGGCTGCGGTCGCTACCATGTTGTAGCGTTCTTCCGGCGTCGGTTTGGATGTGGATTGCTTCGCGGCGGCTTTTTTTACGGGCGATTTCTTCGCCGCCGGTGCGGCAGCTTTTTTGGCTACGGGAGCCTTGGCTGTCTTCGGCGCGGCTGCCGCCACCTTCTTTACTACTGTTTTCTTGGCCGCAGTTTTTGCGGTGGCTTTGCCAGCCGTGGTGCCGGCGGTCTTTGCAGGAGCAACTTTCTTTGCGGGTGTCTTGGGTTTTTGCGTCGCCATGATAGTGCCTTTCCGTGTTGGAGATTAACCTTAGCCTGCGCGATGATATTGACGCAGGGCGCGCCAGTCAAGGGCTGTGTGCGGATATCTTGTGTGTGGTCATGCACATTGATATTTGTCCAAATAATCCATTGGAGCGGAAGAGATGAAGAGGAGGCTGCAAGATTCCTCCCTTCAGTCGAAATGACACGGCACTTCGGTCGAAATGACACGGCACTTGGCCGAAACGACACAGTGCTGTCATTCCGACTGAAGGGAGGAATCTTGGTTTTCGACATCGGATGCCTAATGAACAATCCGGGATTAGTCTGCTCCCGGTTTGTTGCGATACGATGAAGCAGGGCGTTATCTTGCCTGCCTAATCGCCATGGCGCTCTCGGCGATCAGTTCCCAGCCGCGATAGATCAGGCCGCTGTAGAGCTGCACCAGCGCTGCGCCGGCTTGCATCTTCTCCAGCGCATCCGCGCCTTGCAGGATGCCGCCCACGCCGATGATGGGCAGTGTGCCTTGCAGCTCGGCGGCGAGCGCGCGGATCACGGCGGTGGATTTTTCGCGTACCGGCGCGCCGGAAAGCCCGCCGCTCTCGTTGCCGTGCGGCAGCCGCTCGACGCCCTCGCGCGACAGCGTGGTGTTGGTGGCGATCACGCCGTCGATGCGGTGCTTGATGAGTAGGGCGGCGATCTGTTTGATCTGTTCGCTGTCGAGGTCGGGCGCGATCTTCACTGCCAGCGGCACGTATTTGCCGTGCGTGTCGGCGAGCCGGAGCTGTTCCGCTTTCAGCTGTGCGAGCAGTGCATCGAGTTCGTCGCCGCCCTGCAACTGGCGCAGGTTTTTGGTGTTGGGCGAGGAGATGTTGACCGCGACATAGCTGGCGTGCGCGTACACCTTGCGCAGGCCGATCAGGTAATCGTCCGCCGCTTTCTCGATGGGTGTATCGGCGTTCTTGCCGATGTTGATGCCGAGGATGCCTGTGTAGTTCGCGCGCTTGACGTTCTCGACCAGCGCGTCCACGCCCTCGTTGTTGAAGCCCATGCGGTTGATGATGCCCTGCGCCTCGGGCAGACGGAACAGGCGCGGCCTGGGGTTGCCGGGCTGGGCGCGCGGCGTGACCGTGCCGATCTCGATGAAGCCGAAGCCGAGCGCCGCCAGTCCGTCTATGCATTCGCCGTTCTTGTCGAGTCCGGCGGCCAAGCCGACCGGGTTGGGAAAGGTCAGTCCCATCACCTTGCGCGGATCGTCCGGCGGACGCCGCGCGAGGCAGCCGCCCAGACCCAGCGCATGGGCGGCGCGCAGGCTGGCGAGAGTGAGATGGTGGGCGGTTTCCGGATCGAGCCGGAACAGCGCGGGGCGTAGCAATGAATACATGTCAGAAACCTTTTTTGTTAACGCGAAACCGTATCAGATTTTGTAGGAGCGAGCCCTGCTCGCGATATTGTGATGAATCGCGAGCAGGGCTCGCTCCTACGTGGGGAATTCATCATCGGCGGCGGTATTTACGGTGACGGCAGGGGTTTGCCGAGCAGTCGCCAGGCGCCGTCCACCAACCCTTCGGCGGGCTGATAGGCGCTCTTGTAAGCCATCTTGCGGCTGTGCTTTATCCAGTAGCCCAGATAGACGTAATCCAGTTCGAGCTTGCGGCACAGCTCGATCTGCCACAGCACGTTGTAGACCCCGAGGCGCGCGCGCGGCAGGCCGGGATCGTAGAAGGTGTACACCGACGACAGGCCGTCGTCGAGCAGGTCGATCACGCTGACCATGCGCAGTATTCCCTGCTCGCGGAATTCCACCAGAATCGAATCGACATGGCTTTGCAGCAGGAAATTGCGGTACGACTCGCGGTCGTCGCTGTCCATGCCGCCGCCCTGGTGGCGGGCGCCCTGGTAGCGCTGGTAAAGATCGTAATATTCCGGCTTGTCCTGCAACGGGTGCAGCGTGGCAGACAGTCCGGCATGCTGTTTCCATGCGCGCCGTTGCGAGCGGTTCGGCGCGAATCCCTTGGCCGGTATGCGCAGCGGCACGCAGGCTTGGCAGCTGTCGCAGCGCGGGCGGTAGGTGTAGGTTCCGCTGCGGCGGAAACCCTGCCGCACCAGTTCGGAATACACCGCGGTGTTGATCAGGAAGGTCGGCGTGGCGACCTGCGAGCGCGATTGCTCATCCGGCAGGTAGCTGCACGGATAGGGCGCCGTGAGGTAGAAATGCAGCGCGGTGAGCGGGATGTCGTCGAGCAGGTTCATGCAAACGGGTCCGGATCGAATTGCCAGGGTGTCGCCAGTGTGCAGTTTACCAATTCCTTCACGCGTGTGACGAATTCGCTGCGCGGAATCTCGCGCGCGCCGAGCGAGGCGAGATGCGCGGTGTTCATCTGGCAGTCGATCATGCCGAAGCGCCAGCGTTCGAGCTGCCTGCACAGATGGGCGAGGGCGATCTTGGAAGCATCCGTCCTGCGGCTGAACATGGATTCGCCGTAGAACATGCGCCCGATACTGACGCCGTACAGGCCGCCGACCAGTTCGCCGTCCAGCCAGGTCTCCACCGAATGCGCATAACCCATGCGGTGCAACTCGCAATAGGTGACGATCATGTCTTCGTTTATCCATGTCCCGCCCTGTTCGTCGCGCGGTGCGGCACAGGCGCGCATCACCCGCTCGAAGGCGGTGTCGGTGCTGACTTCATGGCGCCCGCTGCGCAGGCTCTTGCGTAGCGAGCGCGAGACCCTGAATTCGGCGGGGAACAGCACCATGCGCGGATCAGGACTCCACCACAATACCGGTTCGCCGGCGTTGAACCACGGGAAGATGCCCTGCCGGTAGGCTTCCAGCAGACGCGGAGCGGAAAGCACGCCCCCGGCAGCGAGCAGGCCGTTCGGCGAGCGCAGAGCCTGTTCCACCGGCGGAAACGGTGCGGAATCGGTTAACCATGGAATCAAGGGCAGTCCTTTTGGAATATAATGAGCCGCAACTTTTTCGTGGCCATATTGCCACGATTCTTGACGGTTGTTTCGCGGGGTGGAACATGTTGTCAGGCATATTCGGCAGGAAGTCGGAACATCCGATGGCGGACATCAAGTCCGCGCAGGCATTTCTGGACGATCTGCCGAAGAACGACGCGCACAAGACGCTGATGGAACTGGCCGAATGGATGGAGTCGGTGGCGGCGCAGACCGACTTCAAGCCGGAACATCAGTTCGAGGTGTTGCGCCTGCTGGATGAAACCGCGCAACCCTATGCGCGCAAGCTGGCGCGCGACTATTTCACGCCGCAGGAGCTCAACAAGTTTCAGGAGAACCGTCTGTGGCTGGTGCTGGGCAACTGGCACACCCATGCCGCAAATGCCTATTCCTCCCTGTTCGACCGCTATTGCAAAGGCGACAAGGGCATGGCCGCGCTCAGACCGCAGCTCCCGCTGCTGGCGGCGCGCACGCTGCATGCCATGACCGCACAACTGAAATACGTTTGCGTGCGCTATGGCCCGATCGACCCCGCGCTGTGGGCGAACGTCGCGCGGCACTGGCAGCATGCCGAGCAGCAGCAATACCTCGATACGCCGCTCTCGCTCTATCCCGGCCTGCCCGGCGATGCCACGGTGAAATCTGGGCTGGCGCATCTGCTCGGATGGTATGGCTGCGGGGTCAGTACCTTGAATCCGATGCTGATGCACCTGACCGAACGCATCGCGGCGCAGTATTGCACCGTGATGGATGCCGGCGCGCAACAGGACGCGGACAGCCTGTTCAGTTTCGATCTGGCCCGTCCCGATGCGCCGATGCGCGTCAAGGTCGGCGTGACGATGCAGCCTTCCACGCGCTTCATCGGCATGGCGGGGCTGCGGGCGAAACTGGAAGCGCTGATCCGGACGCTGGAAAAGAACATCGTGCCGGACGAACTCAATCTGGGCGGGACATACGATGCCGGACCGGTGCATCTGGCCGCTTTGCATCTGCTCAATTATGTCGCCGAACCGCCGCTGCGGCGCGGCGCGCGGCGCGGCATCCGGGTCGGCATGAAGGTGGTGAGCGGCTTTGCCGGGATGGTCGAGCGCACCGACGCCGGGTTGAACTTCAATGCCGAAGCGCCGGCGCAGTGGGAGGCGCAGGACATCAGCGCCAGCGGATTTCGCGCCGTGCTGCCGGTCCAGGCGGCGGAGGGCATCCGCATCGGCAGTCTGCTCGGGGTGCAGCCGGAGGGCGTGGCGTATTGGGGCGCCGCCGTGGTGCGCCGCCTGAAACGCGACGAAGCGAACCAGTTGCATATCGGCGCCGCGATGCTGTCCAGACAGTTCGACGGCGTGACGTTGCAGGCGAGCGGGGACGGCGGCGGATTCGAGGACGGCCAGCCGGCGCTGTATCTGCATGCGCAGCAGGGCGAGCCGCCCGGCGAGGTGCGCCTGCTGATGAAGGCGGAGACGTTCTCCATGCAGCGCAGCCTGCAAACCCGGCTGGACGGGAAGAGCTATCTGCTGATTCCGGCAGGGTTGCAGGAAAAAGGCGGCGATTACGACCTGGCCAGATTCCGCATCATCGAGCAGGAAGCGGGCGAACCATGAGCGCGCGGCCTGTCGCCTTGCCCGGGCGGACACATCCCGAACTGGAACGGCGGAACCCATAAATGAGCCATCTGTTGCTGCGCGATTACGCGTTCGCCTATCAGCCCATCCTGAGCAAGATACAGTGCCGGGTGGCGGTGGAATTGATGTACCAATCCACGGATATGCTGGATACCGGAAACGTGGATCCCGAAGAAGCCACGGCCAGGGCGATCATCAACGCCATCCTGCATGCCGGTTCCGAGCGCAGCCACTTCTTCGTCAATGTCGGCGAAGGGCTGCTGATGAGCGATATGCTGGCGTTGCTCCCGCGCGGACAGACCACGCTGGAAGTCGCGGTAGCCCTGCCGCTCAGGGATGAGATGGTCGAGCGCTGCCGGAAATTGAAGACGATGGGCTACAAGATCGCCCTTGACGGTGTTGCGGCGTTTTCGGACGAATATGCGCCGCTGCTCGACATCGTTGATGTGGTGAAGGTCGATTTGTCGCTTGCCGACCGTGACGGTTTGCCGGCGCTGGTCGAGCAGTTGGGCAAATGGCCGGTGAAACTGCTCGCAAAGAAAGTGGAGCGCGCGGAAGACTTCGATCTCTGCCAGCAACTGGGTTTCGACCTGTATCAGGGCTATTATTTCGCCAAGCCCACCATTGTCATCGGCAGGCGTCCCGACCCGGCGAAACTGGATATTCTGCAACTGCTCGGACAGATCAACAACGATGTCGATGACGGCGTCTTGGAACTCACTTTCAAACGCAATCCCGGCTTGAGCTACCATTTGCTGCGGCTCATCAATACCGTGGCATTCGGCCAGCGTGCCAGGGTGGATTCGATCCACCAGGCGCTGATGTTGCTTGGGCGGCGGCAATTGAACCGCTGGCTGCAGATGCTGATGTTCACGCATGGTAGCGGTGGCGGACTCTCATCGCCCCTGCTGGAGCTTGCGGTGCGCCGCGGCAAGCTGATGGAGCTTGTGGCGGTGCAAAAGGTGCAGCAGCACGGCACATTCCACGATCAAAGCTACATGGCCGGGATGCTTTCGCTCACGGATGCGTTGCTCGGCATGCCGATGGAAGAAATCGTGGACTCGCTCAATCTGGTGCGCGAGATACGTGTCGCGTTGCTGTCGCGCGAAGGCATGCTGGGCAGCATGCTCAACCTGTGCGAGAAACTCGAGGCCGCCGATTTCGATGGCGCGAACGAGATCGCCGCGCAGCTCGATATTCCCATCGCCGCGATCATGACGGCGCAGAACGAGGCCATCGCCTGGGCCGGCAAGATCGGCGAGACGGAGGGCGGTTAACCGCCCTGCATCCTGCGCGCCAGCCAGATCTCGATGTCGCGCAGTTCTTCGCCGCATACCGAATGCGGCATCGCGTATTCGCGCCATTCCACCTCGAAACCCAGTTCCCGCAGCGTATCCCGCGAGGCGGCGCCCAGGCCGAAGGGCACGACCGGGTCGCTGCGGCCGTGTGCCATGAAGACCGGCGTGGATAGCGCCGCATCCTTCATCTCGCGCGCCACGGTGTCCGTTAGCGGCAGATAGGCGGACAGCGCCAGCACGCCGCCCAGCGCTTCGTCGCGGCGCAACGCGGTATGCAGCGCGACCGCGCCGCCCTGCGAGAAGCCCGCGAGAAAGATATTCTGTGGCGCGCTGCCGCGTGCCACCTCCTGTGCGATCAGTTCTTCGACGGCGGCCTGCGAGGCGCGGATGCCATCCGCGTCCTGTTGCCGTGCGCCGATGTCCTCTCCTGCGATGTCATACCAGGCGCGCATCACGAAACCGCCGTTGATGGTGACCGGGCGCATCGGCGCATGCGGGAAGATGTAGCGTACCGCGCAGGGCAGGGTGATCTCGTCGGCCATGGGCTCGAAATCGTGCCCGTCCGCCCCCAGGCCGTGCAGCCAGATGATGCTGTGGCAGGGGTTGTTGCCGGTCTCGATGGCGATGTGCGGGAGAGGTGTGTTCATCGTGCTGTTCCTGACCTGGGTCAATGAATCCGGTTACGGGCTTGGTTAGAATGCGCCACGGCAAAATATGCCGTGGCAGTCCATTCCATGGGCTGCATCATAACAACGAGTTGGACGGAGGAGCAGTGAAAAGGCAGATTACCCCCACTTCGGTGGAGAAGGTCATGCGCGAGGACGATTTTATCGTCTCCATGACCGATACCAAAGGCCGCATCACCTACGGCAACCGCATCTTCATCGAGTTCTCCGGTTACAGCGAGAAGGAGTTGCTCGGCACCCAGCACAACATCATCCGCCATCCGGACATGCCGCGCGCGGTATTCAAACTGTTGTGGGACAAGATCCAGAACAAAGAAGAATGCTTCGCCTATGTGAAGAACATGGCCAAGGACGGCAGCTTCTACTGGGTGTTCACCAATGTCACGCCGACCTTCGACCTGTCGGGAAATATCACCGGTTATTTGTCGGTACGCCGCAAGCCGAAACAGAGCGGCATCCAGACCGTCACCGGGCTGTATGCCGCCATGCTGGAAGCGGAACGCAGGGCCGGGCCGGCCAATGCGATCGCGACATCGAGCAAAATCCTGACCGACCTGTTGAAAGAAAAGAGTCTCAGCTATGATGAACTTGTCCTTGCAATCTAGATTTTCCTTCCTGTTATGGGCATTCTCGGCGGGTACGCTGGCCATCATCCTGACCAGCTTCGTGCTGCACGGGGTCGATGTGTTCATGCTCGGCTTCCTTGCGGTCAGCATGGCGGTCTCGATCTGGGGCCAGGTCTTGTCGAAGCGCTGGCTGTCGCCGTTGCAGAATCTGAAAGCCGTCATCGACGATGTGGTGCAGGGCAAGTTCAACGGTCGTGTGACCGGAATCGCCGAGGACAAGGACGAGATCAGCCTGCTGTGCTGGAGCGTGAACGACATGCTGGATCAGTTAAACACCTTCTTCCGCGAGCAGGAGAGCAGTTTCCGCGCCAACCTGGCGGGCAATTTCAGCCGCATGGCGATCAGCGGCGGCACCCACGGCGGTTTCAGGAAGGGATTGGAAAACCAGAACATCCTGCTGGAGGGGATGGCGGGCCAGAAGGTCGCGGCGATGCGCACCAACATGCTGTCGCGAGCGCATCACCTCAACACCGACCATCTGCTGAAGAACCTGACATCCAGCCAGCAGGACCTGAAGGCGATCACCGATAGCATGGAGCAACTTTCGTCGCTGGCCAGACAGACGCGCGAGGATGCGGAGCAGAGCCGCATCTCGGTGAAGGACGTGGTGCAGCGCCTGTCCGGCATCATCCAGCGGGTGAACCACGCCAATGCGGCGATCACCCAATTGAACGCGCGCAGCGCCGAGATCAACAAGGCGGTGGGACTGATCACTTCGATCGCCGACCAGACCAACCTGCTGGCGCTGAATGCGGCGATCGAGGCGGCGCGCGCCGGCGAGGCGGGACGCGGTTTCGCGGTGGTGGCGGACGAGGTGCGCAAGCTGGCCGAAAATACCAAGAATGCATCGGAGTCGATCGGCAGCATTATGCAGATGTTGCAGGGCGAGGCCGCCAAGATGCTGGTGGACTCGGAGGAAATGCATGAGATCGCCAACTCATCCCAAGGGGTCATCGGCAACCTCGAACAGAGATTCGGCAAGTTCTACGAGTCCGCGGTCACCACGCTGGCCGGCACCCGTTATGCGCAGGACCTCAGCTTCGCTTCGCTGGTCAAGGTGGATCATGTCATCTACAAGCAACGTGCCTATGTGCTGGTGAGCGAGACGGACAATGACGAATTCAGGAAGGCGGTCGGCGTCGACCACCACAACTGTCGCCTCGGCAAGTGGTACGAAGGCCCGGCCAAAGAGGTGTTCGGCGATCTGCCTTCATACCGCCATCTTGTCCAGCCGCATGGCAAGGTGCATAGCTGCGTGCATGAGATGGTCGGAATGCTGGATCAGAAATGGGAGCGCGACGAGGGGTTGCAGGACAGGATATTCAATGCGCTGGAATGCGCCGAGGATGCCAGCCTGGACGTGATGCAGACGCTGGGCCGGCTGGTCGCCGAGAAGCATCCCGGCAAGGGGCAGGTTGCGTGAGGATCAAGGGCGCTTCTAAAAATCCAAATTTCGTCGCAATACGGCGTTGCTCACAAAAAATTACTCCTTACATATTACACATATGCGGCGTCGCAATTTTTTGCTCGCGCCTTGTCTTGCTTAGAACTTTGAATTTTTAGAGGCGCCCTCAATCCGGTTCGGGAATGATCTCTTTCAGCGCCTGGAATATTTCGCGGTAACTCTTGGGCGGCTTTTCAGCCGCCTTTTCTTTGTGTGCATTGCGGATCAGCGCGCGCAGGTGCTGGGTATCGGCCTCCGGGTGAGCAGCGAGCAGCTCGGTCAGCGCCTGGTCGTCTTCCAGCAGGCGGTCGCGCCAGCGCTCCAGCAGATGCAGGTGTGCCGTGTGTTCGCGCGACACGCCTTTCCATCCGTCCAGCTTGGCGATGATGGGCGCGGGATCCACCTCGCGCATCAGCTTGCCGATGTATTGCCGCTGGCGGCGTTGCGCGCCGAACTTGTTGATGCGGTGCATCTCGCGGATCGCGTCGCGCAGGTTCTCCGGGATGTCCAGTTGTGCGAGCTGATCCTTGCTCAGTTCGGTCAGCTCGACGCCGAGGTCGCGCAGCTCGTGCATCTGTTTTTTGATCTTGGTCTTGCTTGGCGGCAGTTCGATCTCGTCATCGTCCTGATGCTGTTGGTCGTGCTGATTCATGGCGCTCGGTGTGGCAATAGGATGCTGATATGATACCGCCTTTCGCAATCCGACCGCGCACAACATGAATGCACCAGCCCGCACCGACCGGCGTTTCTCCCATTCCGACCAGGCATTGCGCGACATCGCGCGGGATATGCTGGACTATGCCCGGCAGCGCGGCGCGACGGCGGCTGCCGCCGAGGTGTCGGAAGGTTTCGGGCAGTCCGTCACGGTGCGCCACGGCGAGGTGGAGACCATCGAATACAACCGCGACAAGGGGCTGGGCGTCACGGTCTATTTCGGTCGGCGGCGCGGCAATGCCAGCACCTCGGATTTTTCGCGGCAGGCGGTGCGCGATACGGTGGATGCCGCGCTGTCCATCGCGCGCTACACCGCCGAGGATGATTGCGCCGGGTTGCCGGACGCCGACATGCAGGCGCACGATTGCACCGACCTCGATCTGTACCACCCGTGGGATATGCCGGTCGATGCCGCGATAGCACTGGCACAGGAATGCGAACAGGCCGCGCTGGACACCGACCGGCGCATCGCCAATTCCGAAGGTGCAACGGTGGGCGCGCACGAGATGCAGTTCGTGTTGGCCAACAGCAACGGCTTCATCGGCGGTTATCCGACTTCGCGCCACAGCGTCAGCTGCTCGGTGATCGCCGGCAAGGACGACGCGATGGAACGCGACTACTGGTACAGCGTGGCGCGCGATGCGCGCGACATCCTCAAGGTGGAAGAGGTCGGGCGCATCGCGGCGGAGCGCACCGTGCGCCGCCTCAAGGCGCGCAAGCTGGCCACCCGGCAATGCGCGGTGCTGTTCGAGGCGCCGGTCGCCGCCAGCCTGCTCGGCCATTTCACCGGCGCGGTCAGCGGCGGCAGCCTGTACCGCAAATCCTCCTTTCTGCTCGGGCAGCTGGATCAGCCGGTGTTCGCGGCGCATATCGGCATCGAAGACGTGCCGGACATCCGCAAGGGGCTGGCTTCCGGCCCGTTCGACGACGAAGGTGTGCGCGTGCAGCGGCGCAGCATCGTCGCAGACGGCGTGTTGCGCGGTTACTTCCTCGGCAGCTATTCGGCGCGCAAGCTCGGCATGCAGACCACCGGCAACGCCGGCGGCAACCACAATCTCATCCTGCGCTCATCGAAACAGCAGGACTTCGCGCAACTGTTGAAGAGCATGGGGCGCGGCCTGCTGGTCACGGAGCTGCTCGGGCACGGCGTAAACAACGTCACCGGCGACTACTCGCGTGGCGCGGCGGGCTTCTGGGTGGAGCACGGCGAGATCCAGTATCCGGTGCACGAGATCACCATCGCGGGCAATCTCAAGGACATGTACCGCAACATCGCTGCGGTAGGCAACGACGTGCTGGTGCAAGGCTCGCGCCAGTGCGGCTCGATCTTGGTCGAGGGGATGACGGTGGCGGGGCAATAGCGTGCTGTGCCGCGATGTACAATTTGGCGGTGCAACCTGCGGCTGTTGATGCCGTCATGAACTTGTCAGGTGATCGGGAGGGGTATGCCGAAATATGATTTTTCCATTACGACGCGGGACGGGCAAAGGGTCGAGAGTGTCCAGATCTTCGGCAAGGATATGCCGGACGCGGAACGCAAGCTGCGCCAGATGTACCACCATTGCCAGGTGATGCAGTGGATGGAGGTCAGCTCTGAAAAAGAATTCCTGCAATCGGCAGATATAGAGGATGTCCTGTCGCTGATCGCCAGACAGGATTGAGCTGTCTGAATTATCTGATGAACCCGTCGGCCATCAATTCATCGAGCAATGCCTCGTAGTTTTGCGCGCCACGGCTGTTCGGCGCATGCTCGAAGACGGTCTTGTTCAGCATGGGGCTTTCCGCAAGACTGACGTTTTCCGAGATGAGCGTCCGGCATACATCGGCGCCGAATTCCGTCTCGGCCTTGAGCAATACATCTCTGGCCATGCGTCGCCGCGAATCAAAACGTGTGAGCAGGTAGCGGCGTTTCACGCGGCGCTTCAGCACCCGTTCCAGCGCATGAAGGGTCTTCTGGATCTGGAGGGCTCCCTTGATTGAAAGATAGTCCGCCGACATGGGGATGATGACACCATCGCAGGCGAATATGGCATTCAATGAGAGCACGCCGACCAGCGGGCTGCAGTCGATGATCCAGTGCCGGTCCTCATCCTGTGCTTTTTCCGCACGCAGGCTGATGTTGAGCTTGTTTATCGCGTTGTAACCCTTGCCATACAGTGCTTCCACCTTGGATAGCTCGATGTGCGAGGGGATGACGGAGATTCCGCTGGGTGACTCCTGGATCATTTCGCGCAATGGCCGGTTGCGCTGGAACAGGCTGTAGACACTGTCATCGCCGGAGCGCGCGGTAATGCCTGCGATGTAACCGAATTGCGCCTGCGGATCGAGGTCTATGCCTACCGGCTTGAGGCCGCGACGCGCCAGCGCGGCGGCAAGATTGAGCGCTGTGGTGGTTTTGCCTACGCCACCCTTCTGATTGAATACGGCGATTATGCTCATGCGTCTGGGGCCGGTATGGATTCTGGTGTCGTTTTTGGCAAGCCGGACTGCCGCCCTGTTGTTTCAGCCAGATGGAGTATATCCGGAGTGCGCGTGCCGGGTTTCATTTTGCGGGCTGCATCAGCTTCACCTGAGTGGCGTGCCAGAACACGCCGCTGTCGAGTATCTCGTGGCCTCTTTCCAGCGCCTTTTGTCCTTGCGTAGCCAGCGCGGCATCGCCAGCGCGCAGGCTGGCGCCGATCAGCATGGCCGAAGGCGAGGGTGTCGGGCCGTCATCCACCAGCGCCAGATACGGGCTGCCGGCGAGCAGGCTGCGCTTTTGCGCCTTCCAGCCGTTCGCCGTGCGGAAGTCGCGCCATGCGGCGGCCATCAGCTCGCGGGCGACGAGCAAGTCCTGTTTCCCATTGTCCAGTTCCGCGTAGGCGACCAGACCGCTCGCGAGAAAGGCATAGTCCTCCAGCTCGCCGCGCGCGATGAGCCTGCCCTTGCTCATGGCCTTGGCGAGTTCGCCGTTCTGCCATAGCGTGCCCACCGCAAAATCCCGCAGCTTGCGTGCGGTCGCGGCATAGCGCGGCTCGATGCGCGCCGCCTGGCTGAAGGCCTGCAAGGCCAAGCCGTTCAGCGAGGCGAGCAGTTTGACGTCGCGCACCAGCGTGCGTTGCTTCCTCGCCTCGGCCAGCTTGCGGTAGGCGCTTTCCAGCTTCGCCGCCTCGCCTGCGTCCGGCGCCAGACGGTTCATCGGCAGGTAGCCGTAGGCCAGCGGCGCGCGCTGCTCGATGCCCCATACGCGCGCCACGGCGCTATATTCTGCGGCGTCGAGCAAGCGCTTCAACTCATCCTTGTTCCACTGGTAGTAGGCGCCGGGGCGGTGCTGTTCGTCCAGTGCGGAAGTGCTGGCCATGAAGCCGCCGGTCTTGCTGTCCTGCATTCCCGCAACTATGAAATCCAGCGTGCCGAAGGCGATGCGCCGGTAGCGCGGCTGGTTGAAGATGTCCGCTGCCTTGAGGTAGATCATGGCTAGCAGCGCGTTGTCGCCCAGCATCTTTTCGCAGTGGGGAGAACGCCATTCCGCGTCCGAGCTGTAGCGGAAGAAACCGCCGCCGACATGGTCGTACAGCCCCTGATCCGCCATCCAGTCCAGCCAGATCCGCAGGTATTTTTCGAGCCTGGGATCGGGCTCGCGGCGTTGCAGCTCCAGCAGGGTGTCGAGCTGTGGCGCCATGGGGTATTTGGAGTCGCTGCCGAAGCCGCCGCGATAGGTGTCAGCATGCTCGAACACTTCGAGCAGGAACTGGTCGCGGTATTTGCGCGCCACGACGGGCGTGACCCGCACCGGCTTGGGCGTATAGGCGAGCCGGACATCGGTCGCCGCCCGCGCATCCGCGAGGATGGTCTTGCCTTCGCGTTCCCAGCGCAATTGCTGGTAGGACACGCTCTGCAACAATTGCTTCGGCGATTGGTAGAACACGGCGGTCAGCGGATGTCCTTCCGGGGTGAGGACGATGTTGAGCGGCCAGCCGGACAATCCCTGCGTCTGCATGGCGTAGGCCTGCAACTCATAGTCCAGCGCGGTCATGATCTCGCGATCCACCAGCACCGGGATGAAATAGGCGTTCAGGAAGCGCGCGAACACCGGGTCGCGCAACGCCTCGCGCTGCATCTTGTGGCAGACCTGGCAGGAAAAATAACCGAGCGACAGGAAGATGAGCTTGTTCTGTTTCTTCGCCAGCGCCAGCGTCTGCGGGTTCCATTCCTGCCAGGCGACGAGGTCATCCGCATGCAGCGCGAGATAGGGCGAAGGGTTGTCCTTGAGCCGATTGGTCAGCGCGCTGGCGCTGCCCGTTGCCACGAGCAGGGTGAGGGCGGCGGCGAACAGGGCGAGCGGCTTCATGCGGCGTCTTTCGGCGTAAGGACCATGCGCATACCCTAACCAGCCGGGCATGCTCCGTCAAGGTGGCGAATTTAGTGCGGCATCGTGCTGGAGCGATAGGCCGAAATGCATAGGCATTTCGGCCTATTGTTTAATACACGTAATAGGCTTATGGTCATGCCATTTCGGGAGGCATGGGAGAGAGCGGTGATGAAAAATAATTCGCATCTGAGACATTCGTTTCCGGGCGGTAATGACGCGCTGGACGACGAATCGGTCGATATCTACCTGTTCAATATTGGCAACGGACGAGACATCATCGACGACGCGGCTTGCGTAGATATCCTGCGTATCGGTTCGGGCGTGCTGCCTGACGACATCGCTTTCGCGCGTAATGGCATGGACGTAGTGCTGCGCATCAACGGTACGGACGACCAACTGACCCTCCAGAACTGGGGCCGCAGCCGGAACGCGCGCATCAAGTGCATCGAATTCGCGGATGGCACGGTCTGGCACACAGCCTATCTGCAATTGCAAATTGCTGCCGCCAACACCGGCATGGCTGGTGACGATAGCCAAACCGTATAACGTAGCGACAGAACGCAAACAGGCTTCGGTTTCTGAACGGGAGAATTGAAATGGAAAAACTCAATGTGAATCATATTACTTTCTGATCACCCCTTTAACCATCACGCCCTAACCAGCCGGCCATTCCGCCAAGATGAAACCCCATGTGCCGCTTGACATAACTTGCTAAACAGGAACATTCTCTACTCCCGTAGTTGGTTTTTTGGGGGAATCATCAATATCCGCACCTGTCTTGTCGTGATTGCCAGTATGGCGCTTGGCGCTTGCGCGTCGTCGGTGCCGGGCGGGCGCATGCAAATGACCGCGCCGGCTTCGGTGAGCACGGTCTATTCCGAGGCGAACATGCAGCTGTCCCTAGTGACGGCGGCCAATGCGGATTCGCCCTGCAACGGGGCGGAGTGCGAGCTTAATCGCGCCTTTGACCAGCGTGTCCTGCGCTTGGGCACTGATCTGGCGCAAGCGGCCTTTGCGACCTACCCCGACCTGACCAGGCGGCTCGGCAGATTCGAGTTCGTCATTGCCGAAAAGGCCGATCCCGGGAGCGTCTCCAGCGCAGCCGGCACGGTGGTCATCTTTCGCGGCGTGCAAAAACTGCGCCTCGATGAAGATACGCTGGGCTTCCTGATCGCCCGCGAGATGGGGCATGTGATCGGCCGTCATCATGAAGAGAACGCGGCGACCGGCATCTGGTTCTCGGTGCTGGCAGCGGTGTTCATGCCGGTGACCAGCATCATCAGCGGGTCGGCGGCGGTGGCGCAGACGACGGCCTCTGCTTCGGCGGCCAGTTCGGCGGCTTCCTTCATCGGCTCCAGGATAACGATAGCGAGCTACAAGCAGGATCAATTGCATGAGGCGGATGCCATCGCCATGAAGCTGCTGGATGGGCTGGGATGGAGCAGAAAGGATGTCGCGGATGCGCTGATCGCGAATTCGCGTGTGCTGGGCGACGACGGCTGGTCGAAAGACATGCGTGCTTCCGCCGAAGACGTGGCCGGCATGGTCATTGAACATAACAGCATCACCGGGCTGAATGTCGGTAACGCCGGCGATGGGAAGACACTCATTACGGTCGGATTGGCGCAACCGCTGGCCGATCTGCCGGCAGGGTTCACTACTGACGATCCGCCGCGCATCATCCTCGATTTCCCCAATACCACGAACGGGCTGGGTATATCGGCGCAGGCATTTTTCGGGGGAGACCTGCTCGGCGCCAATATCGTCCAGTCCGGCGGACGCACGCGTCTGGCGATCAATCTCAACCGGATGCTTTCCTACAGCACCCGTATCGAGGGCAACAACCTGTTGATCGCCTTGCAGGACGAGGCCGGGGATAACGCTGCGGCAGACGGCATGCTGCGTTTCGCCAGGGCGGATTCGCGCCTGGGACAATGAACGCTTGATCTCGCGCGGAGGCGCGGAGGGCGCGGAGAAATCCAGTTCCTTCACCGCCCGCGCTCTCCGCGCCTCCGCGTGAGGCGTATCAGGAATTCGGTCGCGTTCTGGTGTCCGCGCGGCGGGCTGTCCGCCGGGGCAAATCAGCCGTCCGCCATGATAGAATGCGCGCCTTTCCCGATTTCATCATCTTTAGGAATAGTCGCCATGTTCTCCAGAAAAAATACCCTTGCCAGCGTCGATCCGGAATTGTGGGCCGCGATCCAGGACGAGACCCGCCGTCAGGAAGACCACATCGAGCTGATCGCCTCGGAAAACTACACTAGCCCGGCGGTGATGGAGGCGCAGGGCAGCCAGCTCACCAACAAGTATGCCGAAGGCTATCCGGCCAAGCGTTATTACGGTGGTTGCGAGTACGTCGATATCGCCGAGCAGCTCGCCATCGACCGCGTCAAGGCACTGTTCGGCGCGGAATACGCCAACGTGCAGCCGCATTCCGGTTCGCAGGCGAATCAGGCGGTGTATATGTCCGTGCTCAAGCCCGGCGATACCATCCTCGGTATGTCGCTGGCACACGGCGGCCATCTGACCCATGGTGCGTCGGTGAATATCAGCGGCAAGCTGTACAACGCCATCCAGTACGGACTGAACGAAAAGGAAGAGATCGACTACGACCAGGTGCAGGCGCTGGCGACCGCGCACAAGCCGAAGATGATCGTGGCGGGCGCCTCGGCCTATTCTCTGGTGATCGACTGGAAGCGTTTCCGCGCCATCGCCGACAGCGTTGGCGCCTATCTGTTCGTGGACATGGCGCACTATGCCGGTCTGGTAGCGGCGGGCGTGTACCCGAGTCCGGTCGGCATCGCCGACTTTGTCACCAGCACCACCCACAAGACCCTGCGCGGCCCGCGCGGCGGCATCATTCTGGCCAAGGCGGAATACGAGAAGGTGCTGAATTCGGCGATCTTCCCCGGTATCCAGGGCGGCCCGCTGATGCACGTGATCGCGGCCAAGGCGGTGGCGTTCAAGGAGGCGGCGAGCAAGGAATTCAAGCTCTATCAGATGCAGGTGGTGGACAACGCGCGCGTGATGGCCAAGGTGTTGCAGGAACGTGGCCTGCGCATCGTCTCCGGGCGCACCGACAGCCACGTGTTCCTGGTCGACCTGCAAGCCAAGCACATCACCGGCAAGGATGCCGAGGCCGCATTGGGACGCGCCCACATCACCGTCAACAAGAATGCCATCCCGAACGACCCGCAGAAACCGTTCGTCACCTCCGGCATCCGCATCGGCAGCCCGGCGATGACCACGCGCGGCTTCAAGGAGCTGGAAGCCGAGAAGCTGGCGCACCTGATCGCCGACGTGCTGGACGCGCCGAACGACGAAGCGGTGATCGCGCGCGTGGCGGGCGAAGTAAAGACTCTGACGACGCAGTTTCCGGTGTATGGAGGATAGTCGCTAGACGTTAGATGCTAGTCGTTAGTTGGGCTTGTCGCCGCAAAGCGGCGGGCTTCGACTAACAACTAACAACTAACAACTAACATTTATGAAATGCCCCTTCTGCAAGCATACTGACACCCAGGTGATCGACACCCGGGAGAGCGACGAGGGCGACAGCATCCGCCGCCGCCGCCGCTGCCTGTCGTGCGACAAGCGCTTCACCACCTACGAGACGGTGGAGTTGCGCATGCCGCAGGTGGTCAAGCAGAACGGCATGCGCAGCGAATTCGACGAGGAGAAGCTGCGTACCAGTTTCACCCGCGCGCTGCACAAGCGCCCGGTGCCGACCGAGCTGGTGGATGCGGCAATAGATCACGTCACGCAAAAGATCTTTGCGCTGGGCGAGCGCGAGGTCGGTTCGCGCCAGATCGGCGAGATGGTGATGAAAGAGCTGCTCAAGCTCGACAAGGTGGCCTACATCCGCTTTGCGTCGGTATACAAGAGCTTCGAGGATGTGGACGATTTCGCCGATGCGGTGAATGCGGTGCGCAAGACGCCGGCGCGCAAACCTGCGGCGGGCGGCAAGAAGAAGGTTTGAGATGACGGACGCGCGGGACAGCGCATGGATGGCCCGGGCGCTGCGGCTGGCGGAGCGCGGGCTGTACAGCGCGAGTCCGAACCCGCGCGTCGGTTGCGTGCTGGTCGGGGATGGCGGGGTCGTCGGCGAAGGCTGGCACGAGCGCGCGGGTGAGCCGCATGCAGAGATCCATGCCTTGCGCGCGGCGGGCGCGGCGGCACGCGGCGCGACCGCTTACGTGACGTTGGAGCCGTGCAGCCATCACGGGCGCACCCCGCCCTGCGCCGATGCGCTGATCGCGGCGGGCGTTGCGCGTGCGGTGGTGGCGGTGCAGGACCCGAATCCGCAGGTTGCGGGACAGGGGCTCGCAAAATTGCGCGCAGCCGGGATCGAGGTCGAATGCGGGCTGATGGAAGCCGATGCGCGCGCGCTGAACATCGGCTTCTTCGCGCGCATGACACGCGGCACGCCGTGGCTGAGAAGCAAGATCGCGATGAGCCTGGACGGGCGCACCGCGTTGTCCAACGGCGTCAGCCAGTGGATCACCGGCGAGGCGGCGAGGCTGGACGTGCAGCGCTGGCGCGCGCGCAGCTGCGCCGTGCTGACCGGCATCGGCACGGTACTGGCGGACGATGCGCGGCTCAATGTGCGCGAGGTGGCGACCGCGCGCCAGCCGTTGCGCGTGGTGCTCGACAGCAAGTTGCGCATGCCGCTGGATGCGCGCGTGCTGTATGGCGGCGAGAATGTGCTGATCTATACCGCGACGGATGATGCGGGCAAGGCCGCCGTGCTGCGTGACCTGGGTGTCGAGGTCGTCATGTTGCCCGATGCCGAAGGGCAGGTCGGGTTGGCCGCAATGTTGCGCGACCTTGCAGAGCGCGGCGTCAATGAGGTTCTGGTCGAGGCGGGCAGCATTCTGAACGGTGCGCTGTTGCGTGCCGGACAGACGGACGAGCTGGTGCTGTATATCGCGCCGCAGCTGCTGGGCGATGCCGCGCGCAGCATGGCGCAACTGGGTGAGCTGAACAGCTTGGATCAGCGCGTCGAACTCAAGTGGCAGGATGTGCGGCAGGTCGGGAACGACCTGCGTATTTTGGTAAAGGTTGAAAAGGGTTAGATGTAGGTCGGGTTAGCGCAGCGTAACCCGACAACCGTCTTATACACATCACGTCGGGTTACGCTGCGCTAACCCGACCTACGTTTGGTTCCGGCTCGCCCGGTTTTGGTTCAAAGGAGTGTTTAAGTATGTTCAGTGGAATCATTGCCGACGTCGGCATCATCACCCGTGCGGAAGATCGCGACGGCGGCCTGCGCCTTTCCGTTGCGACCGAAGTGCTGGGCATGGACGACGTGCAGATCGGCGACAGCATCGCGGTGAACGGCGTGTGCCTCACCGTGGTGAAAATAGAGGGGCACACTTTTACGGTGGATGTGTCGCGCGAGACGCTGAACTGTACCGTCGGTCTCGACAAGCAGGGCGGCCACATCAACCTGGAGAAGGCGTTGCGTCTGTCCGACCGGTTGGGCGGGCATCTGGTGAGCGGCCATGTGGACGGCGTGGGCGAGGTGGTCGCGTTCAACGATATCGGCGAAAGCTGGCGGCTGGTGGTGCGCGCGCCGCAGGCACTGGCGAAGTACATCGCCGTCAAGGGTTCCATCACCATCAACGGCGTGAGCCTCACCGTGAACCGGGTCGCGGGTTCCGAGTTCGAAGTGAACCTGATCCCGCACACGCTGGACGTGACGACATTGAACGAATTGAAGACGGGTACGCAAGTGAACCTGGAGATCGACCTGATCGCGCGCTATGTGGAACGCATGATGCAGGCAGAGAAAGAGCAAACGAAATGACTGACGTAGCACCGATACAGGAAATCATCGAAGAGATACGCGCCGGCCGCATGGTCGTGCTGGTGGACGAAGAAGACCGCGAGAACGAGGGCGACCTGGTGTTCGCCGCCGAGTTCGTCACGCCGGAGAAGATCAACTTCATGGCCAAGCACGGGCGCGGCCTGATCTGCCTGACGCTGACCGAGATGCACTGCAAGCAGCTCAACCTGCCGCTGATGGTGAGCGACAACGGCTCACCGCTGGGCACCAATTTCACGGTGTCGATCGAGGCGGCGACTGGTGTGACCACCGGCATTTCGGCAGCTGACCGCGCATGCACCATTAAGGCGGCGGCGAACAAGAACGCCAAGCCGGCAGACATCGTGCAGCCCGGCCATATCTTCCCGTTGCGCGCGCAGAACGGCGGCGTGCTGGTGCGCGCCGGACATACCGAGGCCGGTTGCGACCTGGCCCAGCTGGCCGGTCTGTCCCCCGCTTCGGTGATCTGCGAGATACTCAAGGACGATGGCGAGATGGCGCGGTTGCCGGACCTGGTCGAATTCGCGAAGACGCACGGTTTGAAGATCGGCACCATCGCCGACCTGATCGAATACCGCAGCCATAACGAGAAGCTGGTGGAACGCGTGGCGCGCCGACATGTGCAGACCGCCTACGGCGAATTCGAGCTGGTGACCTATGTGGACAAAACCACGCAGCGCACCCATCTGGCGCTGGTGAAAGGCGACATTCAACCGCACGTGGAGACGCTGGTTCGGGTGCATGAGCCGCTGTCGGTGATGGATTTTCTGGAGCAGGCGCACTATCCGAACTCCACCAGCGTGCATGATGCGCTGACCCGGATCGCCGACGCGCCGGCAGGGGTGCTGGTGCTGATGCATCACGCCGAGTCTTCGCAGGATGTGCTGGCGCGCGCCGCCGCGCTGCCGGAGGCGCACCACGCCCAATGGGATCCGCGCAGCTACGGCATCGGCGCGCAGATCCTGCGCGACCTCAACGTCGGCAAGATGTGCCTCATCGCCAAACCGCGCAAGCTGCCGAGCATGGCCGGCTTCGGCCTGGAAGTGGTGGGATATTGCTGTGCCAACAACAAGGAAAAACCATGAAAGAGATCGAGAAGAACCTGAACGGCAAAGGGCTGCGCATCGGTATCGTGCAGAGCCGCTTCAATCCGGAAGTATGCGAGGGATTGCTGGGCGCGTGCCGCTACCAGCTGGAGCAGCAGGATGTCGCCAGCGACGACGTTACGCTGGCTACCGTGCCGGGCGCGCTGGAGATCCCGCCGGTGTTGCTGGCCATGGCGGAAAGCGGGAATTACGATGCGCTGATCGCGCTGGGTGCGGTGATCCGCGGCGACACCTACCATTTCGAGGTGGTCTCGAACGAATCGGCGCGCGGCGTGAGTGACGTGCAGCTGGCCGGCGGCGTTCCGGTCGCCAATGCGATCCTCACTACCGACACCGACGAACAGGCGCTTGCGCGCATGGAAGTGAAGGGGCGCGAGGCCGCGCTGGTCGCGATCGAGATGGTCAATCTGTTGCGGGCTATCGGATGAGCGCAAGCGAAGCGAAAAAGGCGCCGAACAAAAGTCCGCGCCATCGCGCGCGCGAACTGGCGTTGCAGGGCATCTACCAGTGGCGGGTGACGGCGGGCGACGACGCGCAGATCGAGCAGCAGATACAGGCCGAAAAGAATCTCGGGCGTTATGACGGGGAGCTGTTTTCCAAGCTGCTGCGCGGCACGTTGAGCCGGCACGACGAACTCGGTGCGCTGCTCGCGCCGCACCTCGACCGTCCGCTGGCCGAGCTCAGCCCGGTGGAATTCGCGGTGCTGTTGCTGGGGACATTCGAACTGGCGCACCACCCCGAAGTGCCCTACAAGGTGGTCATCAACGAGGCGGTGGAACTGGCCAAGACCTTCGGCGGCACCGATGGGCACAAATACGTCAACGGTGTGCTCGACAAGCTTGCGCCGCAACTGCGCGCCGTGGAATTCGCCTCAAACCCAGCTACTAGACGTTAGTCGTTAGTCGCTAGTTAGGATGGGTGCCGCTTTTTAACTAACGACTAGCGACTATCCACTAACGACTGCTCTTATGTCCGAATTCGATCTGATCCGCCGTTACTTCACCCGCGCTACACCGGGCGCAGTGCTCGGCGTCGGCGACGATGCGGCGCTGCTACAGGTCGGCGCGGGCAATGTGCTGGCGGTTTCCACCGACATGCTGGTCGCCGGCACGCATTTCCTCCCCGATGCCGATCCCTTCCTGCTCGGCCACAAGACGCTGGCGGTGAACCTGTCCGATATGGCGGCGATGGGCGCAAAGCCGCGCTGGGCGACGCTGGCGATCGCCATGCCCGAAGCCGACGAGCCCTGGCTGGAACGCTTCAGCGCGGGTCTCTTCGCGCTGGCGCAGCAGCACGGCGTGGAACTGGTCGGCGGCGACACCACGCGCGGCCCGCTCAACCTGTGCGTCACCATCCTGGGCGAAGTGCCGCCGCAACAGGCCTTGTGCCGCGACGGTGCGCAGGTGGGCGATGAGATCTGGGTGTCGGGACAGTTGGGTGATGCCGCGCTGGCGCTGGCGCACCTGCAAGGCGAAGTCGTATTGGGCGCGGAACAGTTCGCGGCCTGCGCACCGGCGCTGCACAGCCCGCAACCTCGCATCGCGCTGGGGCTGGCCTTGCGCGGTATCGCGCATAGTGCGATAGATATCTCGGACGGATTGCTGGCCGATCTCGGGCATATCCTTGATGCGTCGCAGGTGGGTGCGGAGATAGGGTTTGGGGCGTTGCCGGTATCGGATACATTGAGCACCCTCTCCCGCGCTGTCGCGCACCCCTCTCCCGTGAACGGGACGAGAGCGGGGTTTCGGGAAGCATGCTTCCCGCCGCCAGAGTCGGCTGGACATGGAAGGCCAGCCGTGGGGCGCGGAGCGGGGGCTGGGGGAGAGGGCACTTTAGCGCTGCGTTGTATCCTGTCTGGCGGCGACGATTACGAGCTGTGTTTCACCGCAGCGGCCACGCGCCACGATGAGGTCATGCGCATCGGCGCGCAGCTCGGTCTGCCACTGGCCCGTATCGGCAGGATCGTTGCGGGGCGAGGCTGTGCCGTGCACGATGCCGCCGGTGACCCGATCGATATCGAGATTTGCGGCTATGACCATTTCCGCTGAATCCTCCCTGAAGGTGCAGCCGTCCTGGCGTTTCCTGATGCGCCATCCGGCGCATCTGCTGGCGTTCGGTTTCGGCAGCGGGCTGGCGCGCAAGGCGCCGGGCACGTTCGGCACGCTGGTCGCTTTTCCGATGTACTGGTATCTCGCGCCGCGCCTGTCGGACGCGCTGTTCATTCTGGTGCTGATCTGGTCGTTCGCCGTCGGCGTGTGGGTGTGCGACATCACCGGCAAGGCGCTGGGCGTGGCCGATCACGGCGGCATCGTGTGGGACGAGATCGTGGCCTTCGCGCTGGTGTTGTTCTTCACCCCGCCGGGCTGGGCGTGGTCGTTGCTCGCCTTCGCGCTGTTCCGCTTTTTCGACATCGTCAAACCGCAACCGATACGTTATTTCGACAGTACCTGGCACGGCGGGCTGGGCGTGATGTTCGATGACCTGCTCGCCGCCGGCTATGCCTTGCTGTGCCTGGCCATCATAAAAACATTGCTGTGACCTTCCATCGCCTGCTGTGCGGCTTTCTGCTGCTCGCTATTGCGGGTGCAGCGCAGGCTGCGGAATTCTCCGCGAAGGTGATCGCGGTGCTGGACGGTGACACGCTACTGGTGCTGCGCGGCGGCAGCCGCATCAAGGTCAGGCTGGCCGACATCGACGCGCCGGAGAAGGATCAGCCGCATGGCATGGTGTCGCGCGAGACGCTCATCGAACTGGCAGCAAAGCGCCGCGTACAGGTCGCCAGCCGCGCCACCGACGACTACAACAGACTGATTGCCACCGTGCATGCGGATGGCGTGAACCTGAATCGCGAGCAGGTACGGCTCGGCATGGCTTGGGCCGCACCGTCATGGCGCGGTCGCAAGGCGGATGAAACGATGGTGGCGTTGCAGGAAGAGGCGCGGCGCGAGAAGCGCGGGCTGTGGGCAGCGCCCGGCGCCATCGAGCCGTGGCGCTGGCGCAGGTCTTCTGACGATCATGGTGGTCGGCGCCATCCCGCTCGATAAAGAGCACATCTCACCACGAAGGCACGAAGATCACGAAGAAGCGCATCGTTATTGTTTCCTTCGTGCGCTTCGTGCCTTCGCGGTAAATTTTTGGCTAAAAACTGACGGACTGGCAGCCCTGCGCATCGCAGCGCAACGCCGAGCCGGTCTCATACCAGTCGCCCAGCACCCAGCGTTCGCAACGGTGGCCATCCACCACATGTTCATGGCGGTTGGGGCGGTGGGTGTGGCCGTGGATCAGGCGCGGATAGCCGTGCTTGCGCAGCAGGTTGGCGACCGTGGCGTCATTTACGTCCATGGTCGCGCAGTCCTTGCACTGCTTCTCTGCCGTGCTGCGGCTGCGCAGATTCTCGATATAGGCCTTGCGTTCCGCCAATGGCTTGGCAAGGAACTGGCGCTGGAAGGCGGAATCATGCACCTGGGCGCGGTATTGCTGGTATGCGGTATCGTCGGTGCACAGGGTATCGCCGTGGCTCAGCAGGGTAGGTGAGCCGCATACATCGACCAGAACGGGATCGTCCAGCAGCGTGGCATGGCAGGCGTCCGCGAACCCTGCGCCCATCAGCAGGTCGCGGTTGCCGCGCAACAGATATAGTCTGGTGCCGTGTGCCGCGAGCTTGCCCAGGGCCGCAGCCACTTCGGCGTGGAACGGGTCATTGAGGTCGTCATCGCCGGCCCAGTATTCGAACAGGTCGCCGAGGATGTAAAGAGTGTCGGCCTGCGGAGCGATCGTGCTGATAAAGTGACGGAATGCCGCCATGCCGTTTGGCTGGTCCGGGCTCAGGTGCAGGTCGGAGATGAAGAGGGTATGCATGAAAGCAAAACGGCGCCGAAGCGCCGTTACCGTTATTGTGTGACGGCTTCGGCCTTGGTGATGATGACATCTATTTCCGGCACGTCCTGATGGAAGCCACGTGAAGCGGTGAGCACTTTGCCTATCGCATCCACTACTTCGGTGCCTTCCGTTACCTTGCCGAACACGCAGTAACCCCAGCCGTCCTGGCCGGGATAGTCGAGGAAGTCGTTGTTCCTGACATTGATGAAGAATTGCGCGGTGGCCGAATGCGGGTCGCCGGTGCGCGCCATGGCGATGGTGTATTTGGCGTTTTTCAAACCATTGGCGGCTTCATTCTTGATCGCTGCGTTAACTGCCTTCTGATTCATGCCGGGCTCGAAGCCGCCGCCTTGGATCATGAAGTTGGGGATGACGCGGTGGAAGATGGTGTTGTCGTAGAAGCCGCTGTTCACGTAGTCCAGGAAGTTCTGGACGGTGAGCGGCGCTTTTTCGGCGTCCAGTTGCAAGGTGATGGTGCCGTGATTGGTGTGCAGTTTGACCATGGTTTTTTTGCCTTGAGTTGAAGAGACTTGGGTTGAAGAAAGGGCGGGTTGCATCATGCCGCACAGCAGCAGCGCCAGAAATGCGGTGAATAATCTTTTCAGGGTCATGCCGCGCCTTCGTAGACGATCTGCCAGCGGTTGTTCTGTTTGATCCAGTATTGGCGTTTCTTCATGCGGTTCGACAAGTTGCTGCTGTTGTAGTCCTGCTCGAAACTGACCACCGCCATGTCCGGCTGTTCCGGATAGGTGAACACGCTGAGGTCGGAAATGTTGACCTTGATCCAGGATTTCGCGCCGTTCACCTGGCGCTTCTGTTTCGACCATGCCGCATGGTTCATCCTGCCGCTGGAAAAATTGCGCGCATAGTGGCGCAGATAGGTGTCGGTATCGAGGCTGGACCAGTCCTTGCGCCATTGCTCGATCTCCCGCATCAGGGCATTGCGCTCGGCGGCATCCTGTTCGCTGCGCCAATCCATCCGGCTGGCGATGACGACCGGGGTGACGCCCGCCTGCAGATAGGTGGAAAGCTTGTCGAGGTCTTCGTTCGCCAGCACCACGCAGCCGTTGCTGGCGCGCGGCGGGCGGCTATAGGTGTCGGAGGGCGTGCCGTGCAGCCAGATGCCGCTGCCGCCGCGGCCATTCTTGCGGTCCCATTCGTTCGGGTAGCTGATCGGCCAGGCGCCGCTGCCGTACATGTCGGCCAGCTTGTTCTTCGGCAGTTCGGTCGTGACGAAATACACGCCGATGGGCGTGCGCTGGTCGCCGCGGGTAAATTTCTCCGCGCCGAGTTTGCCGATGCTGATGTAGAAGTCGGTGACATAGCGCGGCTCGCCGTTCACGTTCTGGTATACGAACAGGGTCGAGCGACCGGTATCCACCACCAGCGCATATTTCTGGCTGGCATCCAGCTTCCACAGGAAGCCCGGCATACGCTGGCGATCCTGCTGCGACAGCGCGCGTTGCAGGCGTACCTGCGCTTCGTCGCGCAGTTCCTCGATCTTGTCGCGCGGTGCCCTGGCTCCGCCGCCGATATCATCGAGCCTGCCGGCGCGTGCCATCAACAGGTCGCCCTTGACCAGTTGCGCCAGCTTGAAATTGGGCGTGGTGCGCAGTAGGCTGTCCACTTCGTTGAACGCGATATCGAGGCGGTTGTTCTGGATCGCTTGCAGGCTCTTGACCAGTTGCGCTTCGGTGTTGCCGGTATCCGGCGCGGCTTGTGCCAAGCCGGTCAGCATGGCGCAGGTCAGCAGGGAAAACAGGCGCCGGGTTCGCATGGCTTACTTGGCGCGCTCTTCCTGTATCAGCCACTTGTCGCCGGATTTCACCATCAGCAGTGTCTTGCTGCCGGGGATCTTCAGTTTGTCGGCGTGGTAGGACTGGCGGAACTGCACGGTGGCATGCGTGGCATCGGTGAAGCGCACCGTGGCGTTGCTGATGCGCACCTGGATGGTCTTCGGCTTGCCGATGCGTTCCTTGCGTTGCCCTTCCCAGGCGGCGCGGTTCATGCCGTCCTGCGGGCGGAAATCGCCGGCATAGAATGCCAGGTAGGCCGGCACATTCTTGGACGACCATGCGGCGGCCCATGCCTTGACGGTATCCAGCACCGCTTTGCTGCCCTCCTGCGCGACCGGTGTTTCGGCACGCTTCGGAGCGGAGACGGAAGGTTGCGCCGGTTTAACGGCAGGCTCGGCTGCGGCAGGTTTGGCTGGCTCGGGTTTGACTGGTGGTTGGCTTGCGGCAAGTTTCGCGGGTTCCGGTTTGGCTGGTTGGCTTGCAGCAGGAGCGGCAGGTTCCGGTTTGGTTGTTGCCGTTGCCGCGCTTCCAGCGGCAGCCTTGCCGCGCGAGCCGCCGGCGAACAGGTCCTGGATCATCGCCAGCTTGGTCTGTGTCGCGGCGTTGCTGCGATCCAGTTGCAGGGCGCGGTCATAGGCCTGGCTGGCCATCTTTGCATAGATATCGCCGAGATTTTCATGCGCGGTGGCATAGCTGGGATGGGTGCGGATCGCCATTTCCAGCGATTGCTTGGCCTTGTCGTACTGGCCCTGGCCGGCATACAGCACGGCGAGGTTGTTGTAAGGCTCCGGCAGCTCCGGATAATCCTCAGTCAATGCCGAAAAGGTCTTGATGGCCTCGGCGGATTGGCCCTGTTCGGTCAGGATCAGCCCCTTCAGGAAACGCGCCTGCGCGTCCTTGGGCTTGCCGGCCAGGTAGCCGTTGACCTTGGTCATGGCCTGGCTGTACTGCCCCTGCTTGAACAGCTTGTTGGCATCCTGGATGTCGTCGGCATGCGCAACCAGGGCGGCGCCCGACAACAATATGCCGGCAAACAGCGCAGCATGGCGGCTAAAACGGGCAAGGCGAATTTCGTTAAAACGGTTGAGCATGTTCATCGTGATACTCGGTTCCTGATGTGCACGGGTTGGAAACAGTAGCGGATTCTAGCAAATAACCCATATGTTTTCACAGTTTATAGAGGCGGGTTTCCCGGTGTTTTCGGTTAAAATCCGCCGCATATTTTTACGTTCAACCGAAACCGGGAAGACCAACAGCATGAGCGGCACGCCACAACCCGTTGTCTCCAACTTCATCCGCAGCATCATCGATGCTGACCTTGCCAGCGGCAAGCACGGCAGCATCGTCACCCGCTTTCCGCCGGAGCCGAACGGCTACCTGCATGTCGGTCACGCCAAATCCATCTGCCTCAACTTCGGCCTGGCGCGGGATTACAACGGCAAATGCAACCTGCGTTTCGACGACACCAACCCGGAGAAGGAGAGCGAGGAATACGCGCTATCCATCCAGGACGACGTGCGCTGGCTGGGGTTTGAATGGAACGGCCCGGTGCACTGGGCGTCGGATTATTTCGATGCGCTGTACGATTTTGCGGTTGAGCTCATCAACAAGGGGCTGGCCTATGTGGACGACCTGACGCCGGAGCAGATGCGCGAATATCGCGGCACGCTGACCCAGCCCGGCCGGAACAGCCCGAACCGCGACCGTGCAGCGAAAGAGAACCTCGACCTGTTCGCGCGCATGAGGAACGGCGAATTCGCCGACGGTGCGATGGTGCTGCGCGCGAAGATCGACATGGCCTCGCCCAACATCAACCTGCGCGACCCGGTCATCTACCGGATTAAAAGGGCGCATCACATCCGCACCGGCGACAAGTGGTGCATCTATCCGATGTACGACTACACGCACTGCATCTCCGACGCGCTGGAGGCGATCACACACTCCATCTGCACGCTGGAATTCGAAGACCACCGCCCGCTGTACGACTGGGTGCTGGACAACATCACCATCCCCTGTCACCCGCGCCAATACGAGTTCTCGCGGCTGGAGCTGCACTACACCATCACCAGCAAGCGCAAGCTGCTGCAACTGGTGACCGAGAAACATGTCTCCGGCTGGGACGACCCGCGCATGCCCACCATCACCGGTATGCGCCGCCGCGGCTACACGCCAGAAGGCATCCGCGAATTCGCCAAACGCATCGGCGTCTCCAAGAGCGAGAACAGCGTCGATATGGCGATCATGGAAGGCGCGATCCGCGAAGACCTCGAACTGCGCGCACCGCGCGTGATGGCCATCGTCAACCCGCTCAGGGTGACCATCACCAATGCCGAAGGCGCGCAAACGCGCGAAGCGGATTTCCATCCCAACGTGCCCGATCTGGGCAAACGTGTCGTGCCGTTCGGCAGCTCGTTGTTCATAGAAGCCGACGATTTCGCCGAAGCGCCGCCGCCCGGCTGGAAACGCCTCACGCCCGGCGGCGAGATCCGTCTGCGCCACAGCTACGTGATGCGTTGCGACGAAGCGGTGAAAGATGCGACCGGCAAGGTCGTCGAACTGCGTTGCAGCATCGACCACGCCACTCTGGGCAAGAACCCGGAAGGGCGCAAGGTCAAGGGCGTGATCCACTTCCTGTCCCGCGAGCACGCGCTGCCCGCCGAGATCCGTCTGTACGACCGCCTGTTCAACGTGCCGGAACCGGACTCGGACAGGGAGGTGGATTTCTGCACCCATCTCAATCCGGACTCGCTCACCGTAGTGCAAGGCTGGGTAGAGGCATGCACCAAGGATGCCGCGCCGGAGACACGCTACCAGTTCGAGCGCCTCGGCTATTTTTGCACCGACCGCCGCGACCATCAGCCGGGCGGCAAGCTGGTGTTCAACCGCACCGTGACGCTGAAGGATTCCTGGGCAAAGGAGCAATCATGAGCGAAGAATTCATCGTGTCGGGCGAGGCGCAGATCAAGTCGTTGCGGACGCTCACCCAGGTCGTGTACATCCTCTACGCGCTCTCCTATTTCACCGGCATCACGGCCATCGTCGGCATCATCATCAATTATGTGAAGCAGGACGATGTTGCGGGAACCTGGCTGGAGAGCCATTTCCGCTGGCAGATACGCACCTTCTGGTTCGGCCTGTTGTGGGCGGTGATCGGCGGGATAACGGCTTTTATCCTGGTCGGTTTCGCCATATTGTTCGCCAACTTCTGCTGGATCATCTATCGCATCGTCAAAGGCTGGCTCAACCTGAACGACAACAAGCCCATGAGCTTCTGATTCACCCATGCTGAAAATCTACAACACCCTCGCCCGCGACAAGCAGGATTTCAAACCCATCGATGCCAACAAGGTGCGCATGTATGTGTGCGGCATGACGGTGTACGACTATTGCCACCTGGGACACGCGCGCGTGATGGTGGTGTTCGACATGGTGTACCGCTGGCTCAAGGCCTCCGGTTACGATGTCACCTACGTGCGCAACATCACCGACATCGACGACAAGATCATCAAGCGTGCGGCGGAGAACGGCGAATCCATCCATGCGCTGACCCAGCGCTTCATCGACGCCATGCACGAAGATGCCGATGCGCTGGGCGTGCAACGCCCGGACCATGAGCCGCGCGCCACGCAGTATGTGCCGCAGATGCTGGTGATGATCGCACAACTGGAACAGAACGGCCTGGCCTATCAGGCGGCGGACGGCGATGTGAACTACGCGGTGCGCAAGTTCGAGGGCTACGGCAAACTCTCCGGCAAGTCGCTGGAAGACCTGCGCGCGGGCGAGCGCGTGGAGGTGGACTCGAACAAGCATGACCCGCTCGACTTCGTGTTGTGGAAGCACGCCAAGGACGGCGAAGCGGATGAGGTGAAGTGGGATTCCAAGTGGGGCAAGGGCCGCCCCGGCTGGCACCTCGAATGCTCGGCGATGGGCTCGGAGCTGCTGGGCAAGCATTTCGACATCCACGGCGGCGGTGCGGATTTGCAATTTCCGCATCACGAAAACGAAATCGCCCAGTCCGAGGGCGCGCACCGGTGCCAGTACGTGAACTACTGGATGCACAACGGCTTCGTGCGCGTGGACGAGGAGAAGATGTCAAAGAGCCTCGGCAACTTCTTCACCATCCGCGAGGTGCTGAAGAAATACGACGCCGAAGTGGTGCGTTTCTTCATCCTGCGCGCGCACTACCGCAGCCCGTTGAATTATTCCGATGCGCATCTGGACGATGCCAAGGGCGCACTGACAAGACTTTATACCGCACTCAAGACTTTACCCTCTCCCTCAATCCCTCTCCCGCTTGCGGGAGAGGGAAGCCAACTCCCCTCTCCCGCAAGCGGGAGAGGGGCTGGGGGAGAGGGCGCTGTTGACTGGGCAAATCCCTACCCCGTCCGCTTCAAGTCCGCGATGGACGACGACTTCAACACCCCCGAAGCGGTCGCCGTGTTGTTCGACCTCGCCAACGAGGTGAACCGCAGCCAATCGCCGGAAGCCGCCGCGCAACTCAAGGCGCTGGCCGGTGTGCTCGGCCTGCTGCAACGCGAGCCGCAACAGTTCCTGCAAGGCGGAGCAAGTGAGGGCGGATTGGACGAGGCCGCGATTAACGCGCAGATCGAAGCCCGCATCGCCGCCAAGAAAGCGAAGAACTTCGCCGAGGCCGACCGTATCCGCAGGGCGCTATTGGAGGCGGGCGTCGTGCTGGAGGATACGCCGCAGGGAACGAGTTGGCGCAGGGCCTAAGGCAGCTTGCCTGCGGTCACCATGCGGTTGACCAGTGTATTGGGCGAGATCCAGATGAGCAGGTCATCAAAGTCGGTTGAATGATCCTTGCTGACGAAAGTGTTGTTGTCATCGGCATTTTCCTCTTCGTCGCCTGTCGCTGTGCCGATTTGCGCCCCACCTCCGGATGGATAGGCGCCGAGGCCATCCTCGCCATGCGAGACTACGACTGCCGGTACGTTAGCGGCTACGATTGTGCCGCCAGAAGAGGCAGAACGGACTTCGAGGGTCGCAATTGAGCACAGCTGGAATGACACTCCTGCGGTGATGCTGCAGGATGCGCTACCAGTTCCGTCAGCGCCATCGGCAAAATTCGAGCTAACTCCATGTGAAACGCGATAGGTGAAACGCCGGCCCCAAGCGTCAGTTTCACTTGTTCCCAGTGTGCCCCATGGCAAGACGCCCTTGGTAAGCGTACAAACAGCGGCTACCCCGCTTCCGGTAACCAGTTCGTCGCCAGCGGCCGTAGTTCCGTCGGCAGGGCAGGGCAACCTGCCTTTGATGATGGCGAAACCCGTCAATGCATCCCTTATGTCATTCATCTGCCCGCGCGTTTCGTTGATGCGCCGCGATTCCATCTGGGCCGACAGCGTTGGCATCAGCCCGCCCAGCAGCAATCCGACAATAGCCAGCACGATCGCCATTTCCATCAGGCTGAAACCGCGATTCATTCTGCTTGCGGCGGGTCTTTGTGATCTGGTCATGTTATGGCAACCGGTAAATCCGGTCTCGGTCTCCAGCAGATGAGGTGGGCGTGATATATAGATCATCGTTGTTATCGTTGTTTTCTGAATCTTCCAGATACTCGGATAGAGTGTTGGGCGTGCGGATCAACGCACCAAGTGGTGTTCCTGGCAAGAAGAACAGCGCATGCGTTCCTGCGATACCGTCTACGCTGAGCGTGTCGTCATCGCAGCTGTCGCAATCGCCCGGGTCATCCGTGTAATCCCTCGCTACGCTATAGTAAATCAGTTTGTACCACTCATTGTCGAAGAACCATTGCGGTGGGCGAAAAGAACCGGACCAAGCGACTGGGCTTGCATTGTTAGGTAACCATCCTCGGTTCAGCCCTACATTGGAGTCATAATCCAACCACTGATCTACAGTATCCGCCCATGGATAGCAGTTGCATCCACTGTTCGCGAAATAGCTGGATAGTGCATTCTTAACTTCGGCAGCGACGCGCTGTTCAATCAATGGCATCAGGTTCTTGGTGGCGATGAAAATGAGCTGGTCGTTGAAGTTTTCTGAATTTGTTCCGGTAATAAATGGGCCGCTGGCGGACGCATTGTTCCGGCTGTTGGCGATATCCAGATAGTTTGATGCACTGTTTTGTTCGGCAACGGTGCTCCTGCTCTGCGAACCGAGGGGACTGCCCGGCGAAAATATCACCGCGACGGCGCTGTATCCGGCTTCGGTCAGGAGGCTAGTGCCATCGGCTCGATATATTGCAAGCTCGCCCTTGGTGTTGCTGTTGAGTGGGCGAGCTGAATCGTCGTCGCGGAAATTGGGCGAGAGCGCATACCATAGGCGCTCGCCGTTGCCATCGCGCAGATCGGGCAGTTTTAGGGTACGCCACGGCAGTCTGCCGATATAGCTCGGACAAACGTTGCCGCTTAACAACTGGGCAGAGCCGTCATTGTCAGTGTCAGGGCAGGGTAGGCTACCCGGCAAACCAGCATCACTGGCTGCGCGACCGATCAGCGCATCCCGAGCTTGGCTCAGCGCAGCGGCGGATATTTCCTGACGTATCGCTTGCAGTTTGGTGGCGCTAAGGGAGCTAACCAGTGCAGCAGCAATCCCCATCACCACGATCACCAGCATTATGATCAGCGCCGCGCCGCGCTGTCCCCTTGGAATTTCCGGGAGTGATGGCGGACGCTGCATGATGGCGGTTACCGTTCTTCCGCCGCCGGCGCGATGAGCACTTTCTGGCCGACCTTTACCTTGACGGGTTGCGATTGCCCCGGGATGGCGACCGGCACGCTTTCCGGGGCGCGTTCGTCGCTGGCGCCGGCGATCTGCGGCACGCCGTTGATCCAGACGGTGCGCTCCCCGCCGCGCTTCTGCACGATGCCGCTGACGGACAGTATGCGGCTGCTCTCGGTGGCGTTGCCGCCTTTCTGATTGTCGTATTCCAGTTGCGCGCGTTGCTCCGGCGTGAAGAACAGCCTGCCCAATCCCTCGGCCTGCGCGGGCGGAGTAGCCAACAGGCCTGATGCGATCAAGAGCGCTCCCGAAAAACTTTTCATTTTGGCTCGTTCCGGTTCTTCAACGTGATCCAGCCGCCGCTGCACTCGGCCGTGAGCTGCGTGGTGGCTTCATCGCCGCCGCGGTGCATCGTGCAGCCGTCCAGTTGGTACCAGCCCTTGATGCGGCTACGCAGGGCGGAGAAGAAATCCAGCAGTTGGCCTTCGTGCAGCAACTCGAACTGCAATTTCATCTCGCTGTAATGGATGTCGAAGTTGCCGCTGTCGATCGGTTGCGCGGCGGCATATTTTCCCTGCGGCGCGATGGTGTAGCGGAAATCGGTCACCAGGTTCTGGCGGCGGATGGCTTCCATGCCCTCGATCCAGTCCAGCCGCTGTTCGTCACCGATGATCTTGTTGGCTTGCAGCGTGCCGTATTTCTCGGCGAACGTTGCCATGTTTCCCCGGTCTTCCTGCGCGGCTGCCAAACGGTTGCGCGCGTTGCTGAGCTGGCTCTGCGCATTGCGCAGGTACTCCACAGACTTGCCGGCATATTCGCTGCTGCCGAACACGACAACCAGACTGATGGTGGCAGCCACGCCGAACGATACGATGCTCCACTGTATCAACGGAAAATCGGAGGAGAAGAATCTCATGGTTCCGTCCGTCTCATGTTGCGTGCCTCTGGGAAAGTTTCAGGGAAAATCCCAGCCCATCTTCACGCATCTCGCGCTGGTCGGCAATGTTGCTGCCGGGGCTGACATCGAGCGGTTTGCTCAATATCGTCACCAGATAGCCTTGTGCGGTCAGGCCGCGCTGCAGATCGTCCAGATAGTTCAGCGCGGCACGGTAATCGCTGGCAAAACCGGTCAGGCGTCCCTTGATGGTGACGATGTGGAAGTGTGCATCGGCGCTGCCGGTCGCCGTGTCAGGGTCGGTTTGCCAGCTGAGTTCGTCGAGCTCGAGTTGAGGGTGGCTATCGAGCGCTGCACTGATCGGAAGCAGGGTTTCACCCGGCAGATGGGAGAGCTGTGCGATCCTGCGCATGGTCGTCACGCCTGCTTTCATGTCGGAAGCCGATGCGTAAGTGTTGGGGAAGGCGCGTGTGATCTGCTCGGCTTCGGCCAGTGTGCGTTGTGCCTGCGACTGGATGGAGTCGGCTTCATCCGCATCAAGGCTGCCTTGCCAGATGGTGGCGGCGCTCAGCAGCATGCTGCCGAGCAGCAATATGGCGCTAAGCCAGGCCAGACGATGGCGCAACTGCCAGAGGCTGTAGTAATGCAGATGGGGTGTATCGGCATAATTGACCTTGGGCGGTTTGGCGGCCAGCTGGTGCAGGAAGACCTGGCGCGAGTCCGAGTCGGCGAAGTGGTAGTCGATCTTGAGTTGTCTGGCGATATCCGCCAGTTCGATGAAGCTGTAGCGCATGTCCGCGCTGTCCGGCAGCCGTCCGTCCTGCAACCTGGCATGGTCGTCGGCGTGGCACAGGATGAGCACGTCCAGGGTCTGTCCGGCGGGCAGCAGGCTCAAGCTCTTGAGGTATTGGTAGGTGCGGGTCAGTTCCCTGACCACGGTGTCGGTGAACGAGATGTCGCCGTGTATCGGGGTCAGCCGCGAGATCTGCAGGCGATGATCGCTGAAATAGGTCTGGCGCAAGCCGGCATATTTTTCCCAGGAGATCAGCAGCAGGTGCCTGGACGGATGATCCTTGATCAGCGGCGCGCTGATCTGCGGGACGGAATAGATCCCCGCGAGCGGGGTCTGCTGCGCCTGCATGATTTCCAGCCACGGCATGATGAGTGTGGGGTTGGTCAATGCCGAGAACAGCATGTCGTCATCGCGCCGCCCGGTCTTCTGGCGCTGCAGCAGCGCGGCCTCGCAGAACGGGGTATTGCGGTAGTACTGCTCGAACTTGCGCTTCAGCATGGCGCTGCGCGACCGGCCGAACAGGTGCGGTATGGATTCCTGGCGGAAGTCTTCTTCGACCAGGTCGACCAGCAGATAGACCGGGTACTTCACCTCCTGCAGGAAGTCGGCGAACGCGCGCTGGTCTTCCGCCGAGTCGGAGAACTCGCGTTGCGTGGATATCTTGCTGTTCACCATGAGCTGCGCATGCAGGTGATCGGCACTGAGGAGTAGCAATAGCGAGCGGCTCATCAGAATTTCACCTTGCCTATGATGTCGTAGATCGGCGACAGCACCGACAGCATCACCCAGCCGAGCAGCGCGCCGAGTATCAGGGTCATGGTGGGTTCGATCATGACCTGCACTTTCTTGATGGATTCCTTCACGTCGCGGTCATAGAAATAGCTGATATTGAGCAGGGCCTTGTCCAGCGAGCCGGTGGCCTCGCCCACCCTGAGCATGCGTATCACCAGCGGCGGGAACATGCTGGTTTGCCGGAAGCTCTCGGTCAGGTTCCGGCCGGATTCGATCTCCAGCATGACGTCATCCAAGCTTTTGGCGACTGCGCGGTTGTTGACCACGTCGCGCGAGTTGGCGATGCAGTCGAGGATGCTCACGCCGGAACTGTACATCATGGCAAAGGTGTTGGCGAAGCGGGCCAGGATGATCTTGCGCAGGATCGGGCCGGTCACCCACAGGTTGAGTTTGAGGTTGTCGAATCTGTATTGCATCTCCGGGCTGGAGTGGATGAGCAGCCTGGCCGCGATCGGCAGGGCGACCGGCAGGGCGAGCAGGACGTGCCAGTAGTCGACGAAGAAGGACGAAGTGGCGAGCAGGATGCGGGTCTGGATCGGGATCTCCTGCCCCATGCCCTGGATGAAGCCGACCAGTTGCGGTACAAGGTAGATCATCAGGAAGAAGGTGATCGCCACCACGATAGTGCCGACGAAAGCCGGGTAGATCATGATGGTCTTGGTGTGCGATGCCATCTCGTCCTGCCACTTCAGCGAATCGGTGATGTGTTCGAACACGTCCGGCAGGCGGCCGCTTTCCTCGCCGGCATGGGTGAGGCTGATGAATATCCTGTCGAATGCATCCGGGTGCTCGGCCATGGCATGGGAGAGCTTCTTGCCGCCTTCGATGGATTCGACCAGGCTGGCGATGATTTCGCGGAAGTGCGGGTCGTTCATGGTGTCGCGCAGGTCGGCAAGGCTCTCCAGCAAGGGAACGCCGGCGCGGGTGAGCTGCTCCAGATTGAAGAAGAACGTGATCAGTTCCGGGCGTTTTACCCGGCGGCGCCCCAGCCCGGTCTTCCCGGTGTCCGGCTTTGCGTCGATCAGGTCCATGCCGCCGCGCTTCAGCCGCATTTCGAGATCGATTAGATTGGCCGCGTCCTGCAACCCCCGGCTACTCTTGCCCTGGCCGTTGACGGCGCGGTAGGAATACAGTGCCATGTCAGAGCCTGTCGGTCAGGTCCACCACGCGGCTGACTTCCGCGAGCGAGGTGATGCCCTGCTGGATACGGCGGATGCCGTCCATCGCCAGCGGGCGGAAACCTTTCTCCAACGCCGCTTCGCGGATCTGCCGGGTGCTGGCGCGGCGCGACACCAGGTCGTCAAGGTCGTGATCCATCTTGAGCAGTTCCATGATGGCCATGCGCCCCTTGTAGCCCTGATGGTTGCAGGCGTCGCAGCCGGCGGCGCGATACAGGGTCATGTCCTGCTCCCCGGCGAAACCCAGCAGCCTGCGTTCCACGGCATCGGGCTGGTACGGATATTTGCATTCGTTACACAGCACGCGCACCAGCCGTTGCGCCACGATGCCGATGATGTTGCCGGCCATGATGTCGGGCAGGATGCCGATGTCGAGCAGGCGCGGTACTGCGCCGATGGCGGAGTTGGTGTGCAGCGTCGAATAGACCTGGTGGCCGGTCATCGCGGCGCGGAACGCCATCTCAGCGGTCGGATGGTCGCGGATCTCGCCGACCAGGATGATGTCCGGGTCCTGGCGCATCATCGAGCGGATGCCGTTGGCGAAATCCAGCTTGGCCGCCTCGTTGATCGAGGTCTGGCGGATCAGCGAGATCGGGTATTCGACCGGGTCTTCCAGCGTCATGATGTTGACCGACTCGGTGTTGACATGGTTCAGCACGGAATACAGCGTGGTGGTCTTGCCGCTGCCGGTGGGGCCGGTGACCAGCACGATGCCTTCCGGCTTGGCGATGATCATCTTGAGCATGTTCAGCGCATTCTCATCCAGGCCGATCTGGTCGAGCGGCACAATGCCCTTCTGCCGGTCGAGGATGCGCAGCACCAGGTTTTCGCCGTGCGTGGTGGGATGCGAGGCGACGCGGAAGTCGATCGGGCGGCCGGACAGGCGCAGCGAGATGCGGCCGTCCTGCGGTGCGCGCGTTTCGGCGATATTCATGTTGCTCATCACCTTCAGGCGCACCACCATCGCCGGCCAGTAGCTCTTGTGCAGGCTGCGCACCTGGCGCAGCACGCCGTCGACGCGGTAGCGGATGCGCAGGAAGCTGCTTTCCGGTTCGAAGTGGATATCGGATACGCCGCGCTGCACCGCCTCGGTCAGCAGCGCATCGATCAGGCGCACCACCGGCTGGCTGAATTCGTTCACACCGACTTGCGGCGTCTGGTAATCCATCTCGCCCGGCTCGATCTCGTGCAGGATGCCGTCGATGGAGAGCTCGAAGCCGTAGTACTGGTCGATCGCGCGCACGATGTCGGATTCGCTCGCGAGTTGGGTGATCAGTCGGTACTCGTCCTTGAGCAGCGCGCGTACCTGGTCCAGCGCGATGATGTTGTCCGGGTCGGCGACCGCCAGGGTCAGGATGCGGCCGATCTGGTCCACCGACAGCGGCAGCAGCTGATAGCGCCGCGCGACATCCTTGGGGATGAGCACCAGCGCGGCGGGATCGACGATGATGTTGGACAGGTCGACCGTCTCCTGCCCGAGGTTCTCGGACAGGACGTCGCGGATGGTGGCTTCGGAGAGGAAGCCGAGGCGCACCAGCAGGCGGCCCAGCGGCTGGTGCGTCTTGCTCTGTTCCTGCAGCGCGATGCGCAACTGGTCGTCGCTGATGACGCCCTTGTCGACCAGTATGCGCCCCAGCGGTTGCTGGAGCTGGTTATCGGACATCGGCTCTGACATGGCGTTTAATCCGTGGTTTGCGGGCGCGTCAGTTCCTGGACACGGCGGGAGATTTGCATATGGTCGAAGCCTGCTGTGCGCGACGGGTCGAGCTGCAGGGCACGTTGATAATGCTGCGCGGCCAGTTGCCCCTGGCCGAGGCGGTCAAGGCTGACGGCAAGATTGAAGGCGTATTCGGCATTGCCGGCTTCCAGCGTGTAAGCGTTGAAATAGGCCTGCTGCGCTTCGCCCCAGCGCGACTGCCCGGCATACAGGTTGCCCAGCGCGAAATGCAGGGGGGCCGAATTGCCTTGTTCGCGCAGCAGTATCTTCAGGCGGCTCTCGTTGTTTTCGACATCCGCGCTAAGCGACGACATGCCGGCATTGGCCAGCGCATTGCGCGGGTCGAGCGCCAGCACCAGTGCATAATATTGCGCCGCCATCCGGTCTTCTCCGCGGTGCTGGGCGAGGGTCGCCAGGCCGAGCAGCGCATCGCTGTTCTGCGCGTCTTTCTTGAACATGGCGAGATACTTCTGTTGGGCATCGTCCAGCCTGCCCTCGCGATAGGCGATATAGGCATCCCTGAGCAGCGGGTCGATCAACTCCGCGCGTTGCTGCTGTATGCGTATCGGAGTGCTGCTCGCGCGTGCCGTGCTGTCGACGGGCGGCTGCGCCATCGCCGTGGCGGTATCCGGTGCGGGTGCTGCAGCCACTTCCCGTATGGCGTTGGATGGGGGAGTTGTTGCGGGCGCCGGCGGTGCGGCGGTTTCTGCGGCAGCGGGTTGGGTCTCGGCTATTCCAGACACCAAAGCGGCTTGCTGCGCGGCGGGTGCAGCTGCCGGTTGTTGCGCAATCGGCGTGGAGGGCGGATGGACGGGGCGTAGCGGCCCGGTGCTGCTTGCGGAATCGAGATACCACAGCCAGGCCGCGCCGAAGCCGAGCAGCAGGATCGTGCCGCCCAGGGCGAGCAGCAGGTTGCGGTTGGGCAAGGCGCGAGCAGGGGACGCAAGCGGCGCTTTTACGCTGAACAGGTTCTGCCCGGCACTTCGGGCAGACAGCCCGCCTGGCAGTGCAGGATCGGCAACAGCCGGCCTGGCGTTTTGCTCCGCCGGATGCTCTTGCAAGGCGAGTTCTGGAGTTTGGGATGAGTGTCCGCCCTCACGCATCGATTGCGCTTGCTGCAATTTCTTGCGGGCGTCCAGGAGCAGGCTCATGGTGTCAGGGCTTGGCTTTCGCCGGGTCCTTGAAGAAGTTCTGATCCGGCAGCATGTCACGGTAGGCGCTGAAATCGCCATCCACGCTGGCATCCTTGATCACTACCGGACGCAGGAAGATCACCAGTTCGGTCTTGGTCGAGGTGTCGTTACGCTGTTTGAATAGTTCGCCCGCCAGCGGAATTTTGGATAAACCGGGTATAGCATCGGTGAGATTTTTAACCTCATCTTGCATCAGGCCACCCATCACGGCGATCTGGTTGTTTTCAACGCGCAGGATCGATTCCAGTTCACGCGTCTGTGTTTCCGGGACGCTATTGGCTGCGTTAACCGGGTCTGGAACCATTCTGACCAGCCGGGAAATGCTTGGCTTGAGGTTGAACAACACTACATCGCTATCACTGATCTGCGGAGTGACGCTCATGGTGAAGCCGACTGGCAATACATTGGGTGTACTGGTTGAGGGCGTCGTTGTTGTCACGCCATTGGTGACGCTGGTTGAACCGCCGGTGATGGTGAAATAGACGAGATTGTCCACTACCTTGATGACGGCTGTCTGGTTGTTGATTACGCTGAGCTTGGGGCTGGACAATACCTTGACGTTGCCGAAGGATTCAAGCAGCAATACTTGCTGGTTGATGGTATTGGCGGTCGGATTGGTGATGATGCCAAATACGCCATTGCCCAATCGAGTATCAACATTGGTAGGTAATGGTAATGTCTGCGTTCCACTACTTTGTACAAATTTGAATTGTTTGCCACCAGCTTTGATCAAGGCTGACCAGTTAATCCCCTGCTTGTAGTTGTCGCTCAGGCGCACCTCGACGATGGTCGCTTCGATCATCACCTGGCGACGCGCGTTGTTCATCACCTGGTCGATGAATTCCTGAATCTTTTCATGCTGGCGTCCGGTGGCGCGTACCGTGATCAGGCCGGTCTCGGGGCTGGCGATGACTGAAGCCGCTTCGCGGAAAGTGTTGCGGCGGGTGATCAGTTTGGCGGTGTCTTCCTGAATGGCGGGTTGTGCCGCAGTCGCGTTATTGGCGTTCTTGCTGGAGGAGCTCTTCTGCGCGGCTGCGAGGCGGTCGATGATGCCGCTTTGTTCGGTCACGGTCTCGCTGGAACCTTCCGGCAATATCTTGTCGGTCTCATGCAACAGATCCTTGATGTTCTGTACCAAGGTTTCCCAGAAACGGTTCTTGGAGATGTCCTTGATGCTCATCGACGAGCTGTTGGCGCCGCTGCCGGTGGCTGAGCCGGATGTCGCCACATTTGCCACTTGCGCGCTGGTGGTCAGGGTGCTTTCCGAGTCGCGCGACATATTCACATAATCGACCTTGTAACTATGCAGGTAAGGTGAATCCGGCATCACGGTCAGGTTGCCGTTGTCCAGCTCATAGCGCATGTCCACCTGCTTGGCGATGCGCGTCAGTATCTGCGGCAGGGTCTGGTTGAGTGCGTTCAGCGTGACGACACCCTGTATTCCGGGGTGGATGTCCAGGTTGATCCTGGCATCGCGCGCCAGCGCGAACAGGATCTCTTGCGCCGGCACGTTGGTGACCACCACACTGTAGGTTTCCGGCTTCGCTTCCGGTTTGGGCGGGAGAAGGATGGCGCTACGCTTGATGGTATCGGGAATGCCGGTCGAGGCGAGAGAGACCTGTTGCGGCGACTGCTGGATGTGTTTGTCGGAGGGTTGCAGCGGCTGTGTGCCGCATCCGGACAGCATGGCGCCGACGGCGCAGAGGCTGAACATCAGGTTGCTCGAACGCATTTTATTTCCCCCTGGTGGCGTAAAGCCTAACAGCTTTATCGGAATGGCTCAACACATGCTTATCGGCGCGATCCTCAGAAAATGTAGATGGAGATGGCGAAGGATTCCTGATAACGCGATGGCAGATACTGTATCGCATTGCGCGCCGCTTCAGCCGAGGGGTAGGCGCCATAGAGAACGCGCAGTCCTTCCTTGTTGCCCGACTTCGCGGGAAGCAGGTAGATTTCCTGGAGTTTGCCGAGTTTCTCGGCGCGCCGCAGGAATCCTTCGGTGTTGTTCTTGTTGATCGCTTCGTTGTAGAAAAGCTGGATGCTGGCGACGGCCTGTTTGCCGACGAGCAGGCGTTGTGTGGCGGCAATGCGTTGCTCATAACGGCTCTTCGGTGCCGGCGCTGCTTCCGACACGGTGGCGGCAGGTACGACGGGTGGCGCCACGGTGCTTACCGGTGCGGGTTGGGGCGGCACTGCGACAGCGACGGGTGGTGTCACCGTGGCAATAGTTGAAGTATCGGCAGGTGCCGGTGTGGGCGACGGGGGCGGCGACTGTGCCGCGACCTGCGTCGGTGGCGGTGTCGGTACCATAGCAGGTACCACAGCAGCTTCATACAGCAGTTCCGACGATGGTATGGGTGTCTGGGGGGTGTCATGCATCCACCACCATGCGGCGAATCCTGCCACGAGTATTGCCGCCGCTGCGCCGCCCAGCACTTTCTTGTCCGGCATCGGTTTGCGCGTGGGTTCGAGTTCGCTGTCGCGCATCGCCGCCTGCACATGGCGCGGCTCGATGTTGTGGGTGTCTTCGACAAAGGCGGCGAGGAGCGATTTATCCGCGAGGATGTTGACGCGGCGCATCAGGCCGTTGGAGGCGTTGGCGATCTGTTTGATGGCGGCCGGCGAGAAGACATCCGGGCCGTGGTAGCCGGCCGCGCGCATGCGGAACATCAGGTAGCTTTCCAGCACGTTGCGCGACAGGGGTTGCATGTGGAAGTGATGGACGATGCGGTCCTTGAGCTGGCGCATGTTGGGCTGTTCCAGCTTGGCGTTGAGTTCCGGCTGGCCGAACAGGACGATCTGCAGCAGCTTGAAGTTGCCGACCTGCAGATTGTACAGCAGGCGCAGTTCCTCCAGCGTGTCCAGCGGCATGGCATGCGCTTCGTCGACCAGCACCACGACGCGCTTGCCTTCGCGCGCCAGGCTCTCCAGCCGGTTCTGGATGTTCTGCATGATGACGCCGACGCGCTCGCCCTTGATGTCCAGCCCCAGTGCATCGGCGATCGCATACAGCATCTCTTCGCGCGACAGGCTGGGGTTGGCGAGGTAGATGGTTTCGATGTATCCGGGCAGGCGTTCGAGCAGCATGCGGCAGAGCATGGTCTTGCCGCTGCCGACTTCGCCGCTGACCTTGATGATGCCTTCGGCTTCGCTCAGGGAATAGATCAGCGCATCGAGGATTTCGCCGCGGTTGGCGCCGGAGAAGAAAAATTCCGTGACCGGGGTGATCCTGAAAGGAGGCTCGTTCAGTCCAAAGTGTTCCAAATACATGTCCGGATCCTAAGCGTTGGGTTTTTCGTGTGCATCCATGCGGCTGTGCAGGGTGGTGCGGTTGAGGCCGAGCAGCCTGGCGGCCTCGCTGATGTTGCCCGAGGCAAGCTCCAGTGCGGCGGCAATATAGCGCCTTTCCTGTTCGTGCAGGTATTGGTTCAGATTGAAATTGCCGGCCCTGAGATCGTCGAGATGGTGTTTTCCGGCTTCCGTTCCCTGTCCCCTGTCCTCCGGTCCCGGGTCGAATTCTTCCTGCAACTGCGCGGCACCGACCGTCTGGCCAGAATGTTTGGTGGCCAGCCTGATGACGATATTGCGCAATTCGCGGGTATTGCCGGGGAAGCCGTAGCGCTCCCAGAGCTGGAGCGCATCCGGGTGCAGCTCAAAGGCCGGCCGGCCGGTTTGGCGTGCGTAATAGGTGCGGAAATGATTGAGCAGGAGCAGCTTGTCCTGTCCGAGTTCGCGCAACGGCGGGACCGTGATGGTGAATACGTTCAGGCGGTGATAGAGGTCGCTGCGGAAGGTGCCGGTTTTGACCGCATCGCGCAAGTCGCGGTTGGTCGCGGCGATGATGCGGGCGTGGCTCTTGCGCGTCTCGGTTTCGCCGACGCGCTGGTATTCGCCGTTCTCCAGCACGCGCAACAGTTTGGCCTGGAGTTCCATCGGCAATTCGCCGATCTCGTCGAGGAACAGGGCGCCGCCGGAGGCATCTTCGAAGAAGCCGGACTGCATGCCGGTCGCGCCGGTGAAGGCGCCCTTGCTGTGGCCGAATAGGGCGGCCTCGATCAGCGTCGGAGAGATCGCGGCGCAGTTGAATATCTTGAAAACGCCATCCGGCGTGTTCCCGAGCTTCTGGATGGCCTGGGCAACCAATTCCTTGCCGCTGCCCGATTCACCCACGATGAGTACCGGAAAAGGCGTGGCGGCATACATGGCGATCTGGTGGCGCAACGCCTGGATGGCGGGGCTCTGGCCGACGATGCCGAACGATTGCGGATCCGGTGCGCCATCGTTCTGTTCATCGTCCTGAAGCGCCAGCGCATCCGCAAGATATCGCCCGATCTTTTCTGGGGTGCAGGGTTTGGCGATGAAATCGATCGCGCCGAGGGCGCGTGCATGGCGTGCATTGCTTTGTTCTTCCTGGCCGGACAGGACGAATATCCTGATCTTCGGCGAATGCGCCAGCAATTCGGCGATCAGGTGGAAGCCTTCGTCGGGGCGGTGCGGGACAGGTGGCAGCCCGAGGTCGACTAGGGCCAGTTGCGGGGGAGTAGGCAGCCGGCGCAGCAGGTCGATTGCCGCGGCGCGCGATTCGGCCTGAGACACGTTGAAATCGCGGTCAAAGGCAGCCGCCAGCCCCTCGCGGATCAGCTGGTCGTCGTCGACGATCATTAATCCCGGAAGTGTCGAAGGGGCATTCAACTTGCGCTCGTGGAGATTAGGCATCGGGTGCTGAGCATAGCGGCAAGCAGGCATAAGCTCAACAGGAAAAATGCATAGATATTTAGAGCCTGTTTCAGCAGGTTTCATATTCCGCGCCACTTGCCTGCGGGATGCAGCGCAAGACGCGGGCTGCACAGTGGAGCCATTCTCCATAAGCAGGCCGCAACGCAGTGATGCGCCCGCAGGCAAGTGGCCCTACGGGTTGGGGTTTGGCGCGGCGTCTGCTGTGTTGCACCGCTTGCCAATGGAATGGCCATTGGCTGCGCGCTGCGCCTTGCATCCATCCGCGCCAAACCCCAACGCAGGGTATGAAACCTGCTGAAATAGGCTCTTGGTTGGCGCAATGGTGGCGCAATCTGTTGAGCCTTGCCGCCGCAGTGGTTTAGAATGCGCGTCCCGATTTGCCGGATTGCCATTTTGTCCTCTTCCGCCTTGGTCGAGATTCGCGACCTGAATTTTGCCTATGACAAGCGCCCTGTGCTGAAAGGGATCAACATGACCTTTCCCAGGGGCAAGCTGATCGCCATCATGGGGCTTTCCGGTTGCGGCAAGACCACGCTGTTGCGCCATATCGGCGGCGCGATCAGGCCGGACAAGGGCTACATCAAGGTGGACGGGCAGATGATCAATGAGCTGGATCAGGACGGTTTGTATGCCATGCGCCGCAAGATGGGCATGCTGTTCCAGTTCGGCGCGCTGTTCACGGATATGTCGGTGTACGACAATGTGGCGTTCCAGATGCGCGAGCATACCGATTTACCGGAGGAGTTGATCCATGATCTGGTGATGATGAAGTTGCATGCCGTCGGACTGCGCGGGACGCATCACCTGATGCCCGCGGAGTTGTCCGGGGGGATGGCGCGGCGCGTGGCGCTGGCGCGTACCGTGGCGCTCGATCCGATGCTGATCATGTATGACGAGCCGTTCGCCGGGCTGGACCCGATCTCGCTGGCGGTGGTGGGCGATCTGATCCGCCACCTGAATGACGCGCTGGGTGCGACCTCGGTAGTGGTGACGCACGATATCCAGGAGTCGCTGAAGATCGTGGATTATGTTTATTTCATGGCGAACGGGGTGATAGTGGCGGAGGGGACGCCCGACGAGATACGCGCGTCGGAGCGGGATTTCGTGCACCAGTTCGTGCATGGCGAGATGGATGGCCCGGTGCCGTTCCATTATCCGGGCGGGGATTACCGCCAGGATCTGAATCTGGGGAACTGACAACATGCCGGCAGCAAGAGCTTTCAGGGGAATTGGCCATCGGGTCATCAATGCGGTATGGCGCATCGGTGTTGCCGCGCGCTTCTTCATCCTCATATTGTTGTATTCCGGAAGCAGCCTGCGGCGTTTCCATCTGACCATCAAGGAGCTGTTTTCCACCGGGGTGATGTCGCTCATCATCATCATCGTGGCCGGGTTGTTCGTCGGCATGGTGCTGGGGTTGCAAGGTTATGAGACACTCAAACGCTATGGCTCGGAATCCGCGCTTGGAGTGATGGTGGCGCTGGGTCTGGTGCGCGAACTGGGGCCGGTGGTGGCGGCGCTGTTGTTCGCCAGCCGCGCCGGCTCGGCGATGACGGCCGAGATCGGCCTGATGAAAGCGACTGAGCAGATATCGGCGATGGAGATGATGGCGGTGAATCCGATCGCGCGCATCGTCGCGCCGCGTTTCTGGGCCGGGGTGATCTCCATGCCATTGCTGGCAGCCATGTTCAGCGCGGTCGGCGTGTTCGGCGGTTATTTCGTCGGGGTGGTGCAGATCGGTGTGGACGAAGGTTCGTTCTGGTCGCAGATGCAGGCGGCGGTGGATTTTCGCGAAGACATATTGAACGGTGTGCTCAAGAGTTTCGTGTTCGGTACCGTGGTGACGGTGATCGCGCTGTTCGAAGGTTATG
>Ga0209211_10001279_pt1 | contig 48067 bp, 49 predicted proteins | sample RifGroA2_FD_183992 | JGI IMG/M metagenome (GOLD analysis project Ga0209211, IMG submission 183992) | Groundwater microbial communities from Rifle, Colorado, USA - Groundwater A2 (SPAdes) (version 2) | ecosystem: Environmental > Aquatic > Deep subsurface > Groundwater | place: Rifle, Colorado...
CTGATCGGGGACATCCCCCGCAATCAAGGATCGGAGATAGTTACGTCAATTACAGCAAGAGGAATTGGGAGGCTGAAGCAGAATACGGTGAGGAGCGGAGCGCCACCGCGTAGCGGTTTAGTTCAACAGAGATAACCCCCCGGTTTTGCTGGGGGTAACTTAATTTTGTTAGGCTATTTTCATCACGGGACGCTGCCACTCTTGCTACAATCCGGCCATGACTAGGCCGCCCCACCTCGATATTCTGGGATTAGTGTTTTTTACCGCACTGTTCCTTTCCTTATTCATAGTCCCTGCCACAATCATGCTGGCGCGCAAGTTGGGGGCGGTGGATATCCCCAAGGATCGCAGCTCCCATTCCAGGCCGACTACGCGCTTGGGTGGGTTGGGCATCGTATCCAGCCTTATTCTCTCTTGCTTGATGTTTTTGCCGTTCAATGGCTTCGCCTGGGCGTTCCTTGCCGGGTTGCTAATCATTATGGTGACCGGCTTGATCGACGATGTCGCGGATATCGGGCCGCGTTGGAAGTTCGTCGGACAGATGTTGGCGGCGGGCACCTTCGTCGGGCTGGGTGGCGGTTCTCTGGTAAATCTGGGGAGCTTCCTGGGGGGCGGCGAAATGATGCTGGGTGCGTTCGCCGTGCCGTTCACGATCTTCTGTATGGTCGGCGGGATGAACGCGTTCAATCTTTCCGATGGGTTGGATGGGCTGGCGGGCGGTTTTGCGGCGATAGTGGCGGCGGTTTTTGCCTTTTTTTCATGGAAGATCGGTGCGCCTGATTTGCTGCTGGTGTGTGTGGCACTGTTGGGAGCCGTGATCGGATTTCTGCGCTATAACAGTTATCCTGCCAAGCTGTTCATGGGCGATTGCGGTAGCCTGACATTGGGCTATGTGCTGACGGCATTGCTGGTCAGTGGCAGCCAGCGCGATGCGGGCAGTGTTCCGCTGGTGGCTTGGGCGATGGTGATGGCTTTACCGTTGCTGGATACGCTGCTGGTGATGGCGCGGCGCATCCGGCACGGTAATAGCCCGTTCGTGCCTGACCGGACGCATTTGCACCATCGGCTGATGGTGCTGGGGTTGGCCCACCCGGGCGTAGTGGCGGTGATGTATGCAGTGATGGCCTTTTTTGGGATGCTGGCGTTGGTGATGCAGGGGTTACCGGATTGGCAGCTGTTTGCAGCTTTGGGTCTGTCTGGGGCGGTGATGTTCGGAGGAGTGTCAGCTCTGCAGCATGGGGGCGTTTCGTTCGAGCCGGGTGGGCGTAAGCATTCCTATAACACTCTGCGCCAATGGCCTCAGTTTCGACACGTTATTCGGCTTGTGATGGCCAGCGCTATACCGGTCAGCGTATTCCTTTTGTCCTTGCTATGTGTGCCGGCATTGTTTTTCTCCTTGCCGGAATTGAATCGGAATGAGGCTCTGGCCTTGATTTTGCTGGGTGGGGTGGTGGTGTTCTATAGTTTGCTGTCGGGGCAGGCGTATAAGGGAATGCTGCATGGCTCGGTTTATGCTTCTATTTTTACGTTGTTTTTTCTGTACAACATTCCGCTCGATGATAACTTGACGCTGGCGCGCATATATCTGACCTCAATTTCCGTGCTGGCAGCGGTTTGGGTGCTGATCAAAATCGTTTTTCGGCAGAATGCATTGGTGCTCAAGACTTCCAGTTTCGAGTTGTTGATGGTGTTCCTTTCCTGGTTCATGCCGTTCGTCTTGTTCGAAGAGTTGAGACTGCCCGAACCGATTGTCGAGGCGGGACGGTTGGCATGTTTGCAGGTGTTGCCTTTCATGTTGACAGCCAAGATATATTTCAACTTGCAGCCGCAGGGCAACAAATGGGTAGTCGGGGGGCTGGCCGGCGCGATAGCTGTGATCGCGCTTCGCGGCGTGGTGTAGTGGGAACTCGACCTTAATTGCGACTTTTAAGAACTGCGCTTGCTAAAAGTCGCTGATAGACTCTGGCACACAATTTACGGATTGAAGAAGGCATGAGATTGACGCCGGTGCAAATCGCCGCGATTAGAAGGACGACAGCGGAGATATTTGGAGACCAAGCTAGTGTCTGGCTATTCGGATCGCGGGTGGATGACAGCAAACGCGGGGGAGATATCGATCTTTTGATTTGCCCGGGTCAGGCTCCGGCGGGTTCTGTCCTGGCCCGGAAAATCACCTTTCTGGGGCGGTTGGAGCGCCTGCTTGGCGAGCGCAAGGTTGATGTTGTTATCGAAGAGCCCGGCGATACTCGCCCTATCGTCCAGGTTGCGCATCGAACGGGGATCAGACTGTGAATAAACCAGGCTTGCTTGCGCTTCGGCAGGCACATGACACATGCCGGGGGCATGGCGAGGCATTGCGCGAGGCGCTGGATGATCTGCAGCGGCGCGCTTTGCAAAGTACGGATTTGGAGCATCTGGGCAAAGAAGATCGCCGTCTGCTGGATCATTCGCTTATCGTTATACCCGCCTGCAAGACGATATGGGCGCGCGGCTCTTTGCGACTTTGCTGAGTGCGATGGGCGAGGAGGTCGCCGTAATGCCGGCTTTGGATCGGTTCGACAGGTTGGAGCAACTGACCTGGTTGCCCTCGGCGGAAGAGTGGACTGAGCTTCGGCGGGTTCGCAACGAATTTACCCATGAATATCCGGAAACGACCAAGGAACGATTCGAGCGCCTGCAACTTGCGCTGGTTGCGGCTGAGAAATTGCTGGGGATATGGGAGTCGATGAGCCTGAAAATTCAGCGGCGCTTTCCTGAAATTAAAGCATGATGGAGAGGCAATTCATTGGACTCCCGATTGCGGTCGGCTATAGATTCGGCACACTTCATCCAAGAATCCGTTCGCGTTGAGCTTGTCGAAATGTGAATGGATTCTTGTGCTTCGACAGGCTCAGCACGAACGGCAATCAAGTTCGAAGCATGCCGGATCAATAAGCTTGCGCGCAATCGCGGAATTCCGGTTTTGCGTTGCCCGCTCAGGTTATACAATGCAGCCCTTCCGGAGTGATCCGGACAATTGGGCGGAGGTCGTTTGAAAAAAATTCTCGTTACCGGCGGAGCCGGATTTATCGGTTCGGCACTGATTCGTCATATTGTCGACAATACGCCGGATAGCGTTGTCAATCTGGATAAGCTCACCTATGCAGGCAATCTGCAATCTTTGGTGTCGGTGGCCGACGATTCGCGTTACTGCTTCGAGCGCGTGGACATTTGCGACGCGGCAGAGGTGGCGCGGGTGTTCGAGCAGCATCGGCCGGATGCGGTGATGCATCTGGCGGCTGAGTCGCATGTGGACCGTTCCATCAGCGGGCCGGCCGAGTTCATCCAGACCAACATCGTCGGAACCTATACCTTGCTGGAAGCCGCGCGCAACTATTGGAACGGGCTGGAAGGCGAGAGAAAGGCGGCTTTCCGCTTCCACCATATCTCTACCGACGAGGTGTATGGCTCGCTTGGCGACGAGGGGTTCTTCACCGAGGAGACCGCTTATCAACCGAATTCGCCTTATTCGGCGAGCAAGGCCTCATCGGACCATTTGGTGCGCGCCTGGCATCACACCTATGGCCTGCCGGTGGTGACGACCAACTGTTCGAACAACTATGGCCCCTATCACTTTCCCGAGAAATTGATCCCGCTGGTGATATTGAACGCGGTGAACGGCAAGCCGCTGCCGATCTACGGCAAGGGCGACAACATCCGCGACTGGCTGTATGTCGAGGATCATGCGCGCGCGCTATACCGGGTGATGAACGAGGGAAGGCTGGGCGAGACCTATAACATCGGCGGCTGGAACGAGAAGACCAATCTCGAGGTGGTGCAGGCAATTTGTTCTGCCCTCGACGAGTTGCGTCCGCAGCATGCGCCACATGCGCGACTGATCACTTTCGTGCAAGACCGGCCCGGGCATGACCTGCGCTATGCGATAGACGCCGGCAAGATCGAGCGCGAACTGGGCTGGAAGCCGCAGGAGACCTTCGAGACCGGGCTGCGCAAGACGGTCGAGTGGTATCTGGTCAATGCCGAATGGGTGCGCGGAGTGACCAGCGGGGAATACCAGTCGTGGATCGAAACCCAGTATCGAGTGCTGAGTTCGGAGTGCTGAGTTCGGAGTTCTGAGTTCTGAGTTCGGAGTTCTGAGTTCTGAGTTCGGAGTTCTGAGTTCGGAGTTCGGAGTTCGGAGTTCGGAGTTCGGAGTTCGGAGTTCGGAGTTCGGAGTTCGGAGTTCGGAGTTCGGAGTTCGGAGTTCGGAGTTCGGAGTTCGGAGTGCGGAGTGCGGAGTGCGGAGTGCGGAGTGCGGAGTGCGGAGTGCGGAGTGCGGAGTGCGGAGTGCGGAGTGCGGAGTGCGGAGTGCGGAGTGCGGAGTGCGGAGTGCGGAGCGCGGAGCGGGAGTCGGCTGGGGGGATGAAATGGGTGTGGCGCGTTTTGAGGAGTTGATCGCATGGCAGAAAGCGCGTGCTCTTGCCGCTGCGGTGTACAAATTGACTGCCGGCCCGGCTTTTTCCAGGGATTATGGGCTGAAAGATCAGATTCAGCGTGCGGCGGTTTCGGCAATGTCGAACATCGCGGAAGGATTCGAGCGTGGTGGGGATGTGGAATTCCATCAGTTCTTAGTGATCGCCAAAGCTTCTTGTGCGGAATTGCGTTCTCAGCTTTATGTGGCACTGGACACAGGATATATTGATCAGAAGACTTTTGAGGAAGTCATGGGACTTGGCGAGGAGGTGGGGCGACTCATCGGCGGACTAAGAATATCGGTAAAGAATCGGAAAGAAAAATGACCATCTCAACACTCGGCACTCAGCCCTCAGCACTAGGTACTCAGCCCTCAGCACTCAGCCCCCAGAACTCGGTTCCAGGTACTCAGCCCTCAATGAAAGGGATTATCCTCGCCGGAGGTTCCGGCACGCGTCTTTATCCAGTGACGCAGCCGGTGTCCAAGCAGCTGTTGCCGGTATACGACAAGCCGATGATTTATTACCCGTTGACGACGTTGATGCTGGCGGGCATACGTGACATCCTGGTGATCTCCACGCCGCAGGATACGCCGCGTTTCGCTCAGTTGTTGGGCGACGGCAGCCAGTGGGGCATCAACCTGCAATATGCGGTGCAGCCTTCGCCGGATGGTCTGGCGCAGGCGTTCATCATCGGCGAGCAGTTCATCGGCAACAGCCCCTGCTCGCTGGTGCTGGGTGACAACATCTTCTACGGCGACGGTTTCGAGCGTTTGCTGGATTCGGCGGCAGAGAAAGTCGAGGGTGGCACGGTGTTTGCCTATCATGTGCAGGATCCGGAGCGTTATGGCGTGGTCGAGTTCGACCATGCCGGGCGCGCGGTCAGCATCGAGGAGAAGCCGCTCAAGCCGAAGTCAAGCTATGCGGTGACCGGGTTGTATTGCTACGACAACGACGTGGTGGGCATCGCGAAGTCGATCAAGCCATCGGCGCGCGGCGAACTGGAGATCACCACGGTCAATCAGCATTATCTCGAAATGGGCAAGCTGGATGTGCGTGTAATGGGGCGTGGCTATGCGTGGCTGGACACCGGCACCCACGACTCCTTGCTGGAGGCTGCGCTGTTCATCCAGACGCTGGAGAAACGTCAGGGGTTGAAGGTGGCTTGTCCAGAGGAGATTGCGTTCCGCAAGGGGTATATTTCGTTAGACGATTTGCTGCGGTTGGCCGAACCGTTGGCCAAGAGCGGCTATGGCCGTTATTTGATCAAGCTCACGGAAACGGGGGATTGTTGATGAATGCCATACAAACTAGTTTGCCGGGGGTGGTGTTGATCGAGCCGAAGGTATTTGGCGATGATCGCGGTTTTTTTTTCGAAAGCTTCAATAAACGCAGGTTTGCTGAGCTGACTGGCGTGACTGATGAGTTCGTGCAGGATAATCATTCCCGCTCGGCACGCAATGTGTTGCGCGGCCTGCATTATCAAATACAGCATCCACAAGGGAAGCTGGTGCGTGTGGTGGCAGGTGAAGTATGGGATGTGGCGGTAGATATACGCAAAAGCTCCTCTACTTTTGGGCAATGGGCGGGCGTGAGCTTGTCGGCGGAAAACAAGCGCATGCTGTGGATACCGGAAGGCTTTGCGCACGGTTTTGTCGTGCTCTCCGAATCGGCGGAGTTTCTCTACAAAACTACCGACTATTGGGCGCCAGAATATGAGCGCAGTATTTTATGGGATGACATAGACCTTGCAATTGATTGGCGGCTGGATGGAGCCATCCCATTGATTTCCGGCAAAGACCGGGTGGGTACGCCGTTCAAACAAGCAGAGTATTTTGCATAATTTTTCTGCCGGTTAAGATGGGCTGAGTACAAATTGACTATGCTGGATGACGAAAAGCCGAAGGAAGTTCAAATTTGATGATGATATTCGTTGCGCCGATGGTTGCTGCTTTGGTTGCTTTGGCATTGACTCTGGTTTTGCTGAAGAGCAAGGCGGCAAAGAGCATTCAGGATGTCCCCAATGAGCGTTCCTTGCATAGCGAACCAATTCCACGCGTCGGTGGAGTCGCATTGATGGCGGGGGTGTTGTCCGGCTGGGTGATTTTGGTAGAATTTTTGGCTTGGTGGATAGTGCTGCCGTTGATGGTGTTGTTTATCGTGTCACTAGTGGACGACATGAGGGGGCTGTCGGTGCGTTCGCGTTTGCTGGCGCATTTAGGGGCGGCATTACTGTTGGTGCTGGCTTCAGGCCTGATGGCGCAAAATTTTACATTTGGTGTTGTCGTGCTACTGCTGGTGGTGTGGATGACTAATCTATACAACTTCATGGATGGCTCGGATGGTCTTGCTGGTGGCATGACCCTCTTTGGTTTTTTTGTGTATGGTGTTGCGGCATCACTGGGAAACGACCCTGCGTTGGCGATGTTGAATTTTTCGGTTAGCGCATCGGCAGTTATCTTTTTGTATTTTAATTTTTACCCTGCCAAGGTATTTATGGGGGACGGGGGCGCAATTCCGCTGGGTTTTTTGAGTGCGGCGATGGGGCTATGGGGGTGGCAGCGAGGTCTTTGGCCTGCGTGGTTCCCGTTCCTGGTATTTTCACCTTTTGTGGTGGATGCGTCGGTGACGCTGTTTAAGCGTGCCTTGCGCGGCGAGAGGGTATGGCAGGCACATCGTGAACATTATTATCAGCGCTTGGTGCAAATGGGGTTGGGCCATCGCAACACCGCCCTGATTGAATACGCGCTCATGGTTGCTGTCGGTATCAGTGCATTGTGGACATTGCAAAATCCCGTTGCATGGTTGTGCGTCTTGTTGGCTTGGGGCGGGATTTTCCTATTCGCCATGCTATGGCTGGATCATCGATGGAAGGCGCGCCAGCTTGTTGGAAGAGCATAAGGGCATCTCTATAAATTCGTCACACCGGCGAAGGCCGGTGTCCAGTTAATAGAACAGACAGTGCAACGCACTGACATAAAAGCATGTTAATTAAATCCGCTGGATTCCGGCCTTCGCCGGAATGACGGAATTTGAATTTATAGAGGCGGGGCGCAAAACGGTGACATGCAACTTACTGAACTTCGTTGCTAATCAGGACAGAACATAACAACAGGAAGTGCATCGGTGACAAAACATTTATCATCCTCGGTCAATGTCCCTAAAATTTTCGTTATCGGCAAAAATGGCCAGGTTGGCTGGGAGCTGCAGCGCAGTCTGTCGATGCTGGGCGATGTGATCGCACTGAGTCGTTACGAAGCAGATCTGCAGGCGCCTCAGGCGCTGCTTGAGCGAATTCGCATGGAGCGACCCGATGTGATCGTGAATGCCGCAGCTTATACCGCAGTGGATAAGGCCGAGGTCGATGAGGTCGCCGCAACGCAAATCAATGGAGTTGCAGTGGGTGAATTGGCGCAGGCCGCACGCGATGCCGGCGCATTGTTCATCCACTACTCGACGGATTATGTTTTTGATGGCAGCAAGAACGGGCCCTATGTGGAAAGCGACGAACCGAACCCGCAGAATGCTTATGGCCGTTCCAAGCTGGCCGGGGAGCGTGCGATCCAGCAGGCCGGCGGCGATTGGCTGGTATTGCGCACCACCTGGGTGTATGCGGCGCGCGGGCATAATTTCATGAAAACGATGTTGCGCCTGGCTAGGGAGCGTGATGAATTGCGTGTGGTGGGGGATCAGTACGGCGTCCCGACCTGGGCGCGGATGATTGCCGAGGCCACGGCAATCATCGTCGCCCGGGCCATGCAGGCCCGTACCCGCGGGGAATTCGCGTCGGGCATCTATCACCTGAGTGCGGGCGGCGCGACGACCTGGCATAGTTTTGCCGAGTTGATCGTCGGCTATGCCAGACAACATGAAAGGTCGGGTTCCATCAAGGCTAGTGTGGTCACGCCGATACTGACGGCGGATTATCCGCTGCCTGCTTGTAGGCCTGTGAATTCGATTCTGTCATGCGAAAAGCTGCGTTGCGATTACGGTATCGTGATGCCCGCCTGGGATGTGGCCGCGGAATTGTGTCTTGCCGATTTGCTGGAGTGCAATGGCTGACGGGGGGTAATCTGGACGAAAATCCAAGTGTTATAAATTCAGATGTTATCCAGGTAGAGCCATAAAGATGTTATCCGGATGAGCAATTAAATTCTTGCGTCAGACTCGATTTTCAGGATAATCGCGTGTGTAGCGGATTTGGACGGCTAGGAATCTGGCCAATTTTACATTTTTTATAAGAGGACTTGAACATGAAAAAATTGAGCGCGTTGGCATTTGCATTGATTATGGCGGCTTCCGCTAATACGTTTGCTGCTCCTGCAACCGGTGGTGTTGGTGGTAGTGGTGCTAGTACTGGTGGTGCTGGCGGTGCTGGTGGCGCTGGTGGTGCTGGTGGCGCTGGTGGCGCGGCAGGTGGTGCTAGCGGTGCAGGTGGTGCGGCCGGTGCAGGTGGTGCGGCCGGTGGTGCGGCCGGTGGTGCGGCCGGTGCTGGTGCAGCCGGTGGTGCAGCGGCTGGTGCAGCTGGTGCTAGTGCTGCTGCAGCGGGTGCTGCGGCAGTGGGCGGCATAACCGCTACGACTGTCGCTGCTGCCGTTGCCGCTGCCGCTGCCGTTGGTGCGATCGCGACGACCAATAATACGACCCCAGTTACTGTAACCCAGTAAGTTTAGTCGCCAGAAAAAAAGTCCCTGCGGGGACTTTTTTTTTGCGGCCTCGGTTTTCAATATTCAAGTTCGATCAAATGATGATTCTCTTCTTAATTTACCACGCACCTGGGCGGGCACTTGGAAACGCGTTGGACTGCTGCCTTGTTGGTATGCTGCTCCGTTGTGTGCATGGTGAATGTCTCCCCCAATAGTGAATTGCCCGTGACCGTTTTATACAAAGGCTGCGTTCTGGCGCTGGTGGCCTGTTTGGCCGGTTGCGTGATCGAGCCGGCCACGCAGGCGCTGCTGGATGCTTATCGGCTTAATCGTACCGGGGCTGCGGCTGGTCTGAATCCGGATTTCAGTTATTTGCGCGTTCAGGTCGATGAGCGCGAGGTGTTCCTGGCGCTGGGCTATGTCGAGCAACATCCCGACGGTCCGGTTGAGGTCTGGTTCAGTGCCAATGCGGAGGTGTTGCGTTTGTATGATGGGCGGGTGGTCGGGGCGGTCACGAAGACGGGCCCCGGTTGGTTGTCGGTTTCCTTCAAAAATCTGCCAAGCTGGGACAAGTTGGGGAATGAGGCCGTGTTCGATCGTGCCCGTGACTTGAGTCCGGGGTATCGCTACGGCATCAGGGAAAAGATGCTGATCCGGCGCATTGCGCCCCCAGACAATTCCCAACTCAAACTGGTTCAAGCATCATCGCTCACCTGGTTTGAGGAGCGCGTGCAGGGAGATGAGCATGAGCCTCCTGCGCGTTATGCCGTCAGCCTGGATGGCATAACGCCTCGTGTCGTTTATGCCGAACAGTGCCTGTCCGGCGATCTTTGTTTCTCCTGGCAACGCTGGACGTCTCTCGACAAAGGTGCGCCTTGACTTCGATATTTGACTGTACTCAAAGATTTTCACGGCGGCTGATCGTCGGGCTGCTGTTGGCGGCATGGTCGGCTCCGCAGGCGCAGGCCGGCATAGTCGCCGAGATAGATACGGCATTGCGCTTGAGCCTATGGCTCAACAACCGACCGGATACCTTGCAGCCGCATTCTTCGCTGCCGCAGGCAGAGTCGCCTTATTTGCCCGGACTGATCTGGATGGTGCCGGAAGAGGCCGATGTTCAACGACGCATCAAGCTCCATTTGTCGGAGCGGATTAACTCCGTCGAAACCGCGCCCGACGTCAGCCGCACCGATGCCGATAATCTTGCCGGCTTTGTCGCTGCATTCCCTGCGACGGGGCGGGTGGTGGTCGAGAAATCCAACCCGAGCTGGCTGGTAGTCAACGCGCAACATGACCCGGTGTTGAAGCCGGGGCAGCGACTGGTCATTCCGTCGCGACCGACTACCGTGACCCTGGTGCGGGGCGATGGGCATACCTGCCAGGTGACGCATTCGGTCGATTTCTATGCACGGGACTATGCTCGCCAGTGCGATCCTGCCGGCAATCCGCAACAGGCCTGGGTGGTGCAGCCGGACGGACTGATACGGCGCGCAGGCTTGGCCGGCTGGAACGAAAACGAACAAGACCCGCCTGCTCCCGGCGCGTGGATAGTCGTGGCAGACCCGAATATTCCCTGGCCGGACGCCATTCCAGAGCAAGTGGCGAGGTTTCTGGCTACACAGGGCGTTGCCGCCGACATGTCGCCTTCGCGCATTACCGCGCTGGAGCCGCAGCCGGGAAACTGGGTCGCCGGACAGCTGGGGGTTGCAGGGCGACCGACCCCACCGCGTGACAACACTTTGTCATATAACGACTGGGGCGCCATCGGGCTGATACAAACCCCGACCGCGCGGATGGCAAGTGCGGGCAATGCCGCCATCAGCGCGAGTCGCGTCTATCCGTACACGCGTATGACCGGCTCCATGCAGTTAATGGACTGGTTTGAACTGGCGGTGCGTTGGAGTGCCGTTTCCAATCGTTTTTATGGGCCGGCGAATTTTTCTGGAAATCAATCTTTCAAGGATAAGAGCGTCGACTTTAAGGTGCGGTTGCTGGAAGAATCGGCAGTGCTGCCTGCGTTTTCACTCGGTCTCAGAGACCTGGGGGGGACCGGATTATTTTCCGGCGAATATCTGGTGTCCAGCAAACGGACGGGGGACCTCGACTGGTCGCTGGGGCTGGGCTGGGGGTATTTGGGTGCGCGCGGCAATCTGGGCAATCCGCTGTCCGTGTTTAGCCCCAAATTCAATGCTCGTCCAGCCCCATCTGGGGCTGTAGTGAATGCGGGTAATTTAAATCAGTTCTCGCCATTTAGAGGTCGGACCTCGTTGTTCGGCGGTGTGCAGTATCAGACGCCCTGGAAGTCGCTGCTGCTCAAGCTGGAATACGACGGCAACGATTACCAGCACGAGCCACAAAACAATAATCAGAAGCAGACCAGTCCGTTCAATGTCGGGATGGTCTATCGCCTGAATCCGGGCGTCGATCTTGCCGTGAACTGGGAACGCGGCACAACGTTGGCGATGGGTATGAGTTTTCATGGCGACTTGAGCAAGTTTTACATGCCCAAGATTAGCGATCCCGTTAGCGAGCCTGTCAGTGCCGATTATCCGGTGCAGGAACCCGACTGGAATAAGGTGGCCACGTTGCTGGAGGAGAAGACTTCATGGCAGGTGCAACAGATCAAACGCGCGGGCAGTGAACTGATCGTGCGTTTCCAGGGGGCCGATGCCCAGTACTGGAATGCCTATGTCGATCGCATCGTGTCGGTGTTGCACCGGAATGTGCCGGGCCGCAATATTTTGATATTCCGTATTCAGTCCGCCGAGTACGGATTGGATCTGCATGAATTCCAGGTCGATCGCCGCGCCTGGGTCGAAGCCCAAACCGGCTATATCCCGAAGCATCGCCGGCAGAATGCGGTATTCGAGAGGGCAGCCTTTGACGGCTTCGATTATCCGCAGTCGGATACGCTGATAAACAGGCCGCCGCAGGCTTTTACCGGCAATATCGGCATGTATTTCGACCATTCCTTCGGCGGGCCGGAAGGGCTGTTGTACAAGTTGGGTGTAGCTGCGCGAGGGAACTGGCACTTTAGCCCCGATATCTGGTGGACGGGCTCGCTGCAATATGGACTGATCGACAATTACGACAAGTTCGTTTATCCGGCTTCTAACAGTACGTTGCCCAGGGTGCGATCCAATATCGAGCGGTATATCAGTACATCGCCCGTGATCATGCCGGTATTCCAGCTCACCCATGTCGGCAAGCTGAGCGACGAGAATTTTTACAGCCTCTATGCCGGCATGCTGGAGAGCATGTACGGTGGCGTAGGCGGCGAGTGGCTGTATCGCCCCTGGCATAGTCCGGTGGCGTTCGGCGTGGATGTCAACGCGGTGCGGCAGCGCGGCTTTGGACAGGACTTCAGCTTTCTGGGTTACAAAACACTGACCGGCCATGCCAGCCTGTACTGGGACACCGGTTTTCAGGGGGTCAATGCCACCCTGCGTGCGGGCAGATACCTGGCAGGCGATTGGGGGGCGACGCTGGATTTGTCTCGCGTGTTTAACAATGGCGTGAAGATGGGCGCGTTTGCCACCAAGACCAATGTCTCAGCTGAGCAGTTTGGCGAAGGGAGTTTCGACAAGGGCGTGTATGTCAACATTCCGTTCGATGCAATGCTCACCCGTTCCAGCACCAACATCGCCAGTGTGCTATGGCATCCGCTGACTCGAGATGGCGGCGCGATATTAAGCCGCGCATTTCCGTTGTTCGATCTGACCGCGAAACAAAGCGGTGATTTGCTTAAGTGGGGGCCTTGGTCCGACGAAAGAAAGACACAATTCGGCGACGCGGCGGATACCTTCCCCTATGTCGGCCCACGCAAGTCTGTTTTTGCGATGGCAAAAACAGACTTGGTGAACGTGGGACGCAGTGCGGCTACAACCCAATTCTGGGGCTCGATGTTGTGGATGGGGGGGGTAACGTTGGCGTCTTCCATTTTGGACAAGTCAGCCGACAGGATGGCCGTTAATTATGGCGCGCGCCAGCCGATGAAGTCAGTCGAAACGATCGGAAATATGTTGCCCTTTGCGGTATTGGGCGCGTCAGGATTGGCATTCGTCGGCGGCGACCAGAACAGCAAATTAACCACGACCGCTTATAGTTCACTGGCGGCCGGGGGCATAGGACTGGCCGGCACCATGGCGCTGAAATATGTCATTGGTCGCGACCGGCCCAGTGTCGGCAATGGCCCGTCAAGTTTTGCATTGGCCAACAAAAATAATGGCAATGCGTCCATGCCCTCAGGGCATACGACCATCATGTGGGCAGCCATTACTCCTTATGCCAAGGCCTACGATGCGCCATGGCTATACGGGGTGGCGGCAGTCACCAATTTGGCACGTATTGGTGGTCGTAACCACTGGTTTTCTGACACGGTTGCCGGCGGCTTGTTGGGGTATGCCATAGGCGACTTCATGTACCGCTCGCATCGAGATGATACAAAGAGTCGGATGGAATGGGGAGTTTCGCCAAACGGTGTGACGGCATACTGGAAAATGGATTAGCAGGTGCAAAAAGAAAAGTCCCCGCGGGGACTTTTCTTTTTGGTAAAGCGGGAAACTAAACTTAAGGTGTGGTGACCGTAGTCGTCGCAGCTGTCGTACTCTTGTTCGTTGCTATCGCAGCCACACCTGCAACAGCGGCCACGGTGCCGGCGACGGCCATCGTACTCATGCCGCCGACAGCCGCCCCAGTCGCCGCTGTGCCTCCAGCCGCCGCACTTCCTGTTGCGGTGCTTGCCGTGGTGCTGCCTGCCGTGGTGCTGCCTGCAGTAGAACTGCTGGTGGCGCTTCCGCTACTCGTCGTGCTGCCAGCCGCAGCGCCCTGTATGGTGACGGAGCTCAATTGCGAGAAGGATGACGCGACAGAGGCGGGCAACTGAGAGGCTGCCATCGCCGCTGGCGCCACTGCCGGGCCGGCGATAAAGCCGATTTGCCCCGCGGTAAAGGTCGTCGTTGCGGCCGTATTGGTCGCCGACACCACGCCTTGGGTGACCGACACATACAGGGAGCCGGTGACCGCCATGAAGTCGGTGCCGCGTATGCCGATCGTCGCAACCGGCGTCTGGAGCCTGTAGGCCCCGGCATTATGCTTCCCGATCAGGCCGCTGATAGAGCGCATCGCGCCCTTGAACAGCGAGAAAATCATGCTGCTCTTCTCCGGCTTGGCTTGATCGAAATGATATTGGCTGATCTTGAAGGAGGTGTTTGCGTTGAGTATGATCACCTGGCCGTCTTCGAATTTCATGATTACGTTGCCATTGTTGCCGGTGGTCACTGTCATACCATTTTCAAGAGCGGAATTCTGCGTGACCGTGACTGGTGTACTGGACCCAATCGCAGCCTTTACATCGCCTGAAACTGTCTGGACCAGACCGGTCGCGGCCATTACTGCGCCGGAGTACAGCAAGACAAAAATCGTCAACAATAACTTGGCCATTATTAAAGCCTCCGTGTAATAAAGTTTGAGGATGATTCGGGGGATTCTTCGCTGCTTGTGCGGATGTCGCATCTGCAGTGTGCATGTTACACCCGCAGCTAGCAAGTGGGTCAATAGGGTATTCAGAAACGGAGCTCCCGGAAATGGGGCTTTCCTGCGTTATCGGGTATTCCGGTATTCAGGCGCGATTGGGTATTCCGGTGCGATTGGGTATTCCGGTAATTCGGGGCTTGCGCCGACCTTGCGACATATAGCGCAAGGTCGGCGGCCGGATCACTTCAGTTTTTCGATGCCCAGCATCTTCATGATGCTGCCTTCGTAGAACGGTTCTGAGGTGCCTTTCTTCATCTTGCGGATGAAGTACTTTTCGAACGCAACCTTGGCCAGATGCACCCACTTGCCTTCGGAGAACCAGTTCACGTTGCGCGGCGGGATTTGCGGGATCGCGACGAAGGCTACGCCGGTTTCGCCGAAGTCGGCCAGACACACCGCGTTCCAGGTCGCTTCCTTGTCTGCCGGTTGGCCGGTCAGGTCGGCATGGATATTGTGCACCGCGGCGGTCACCATCGATTCGATCATGTAACCGGTCTTGGGTGTGCCGACCGGAACCGGGGTGGGTTCGACCGGCGGGATCGCGACGCAGACGCCGACCGCGAAGATGTTCTTGTACTTCCCGTTGCGCTGGTGCTTGTCCACGGTGACGAAGCCGCGCGCCTGCACCAGGCCGTCGATGCCGAACACCGCGTCCACGCCCTTGAAGGCGGGCAGCATCATGCTGTAGTTGAACGGCAGTTCGTGTTTCTTTTTCTCCTGCCCCATGTCGTCGTGTTCGGTGACGTACATCTTGCCGGCTTCGATCTTGGTGACCTTGGCGTTGCAGATCCACTTGATGTGCTTGTCGCGCATCGCGGATTCCATAATGCCGTTGGAGTCGCCCACGCCGCCGAGGCCGAGGTGCCCGATATAGGGTTCGGAAGTGACGAAGGTCATCGGCACCTTGTTGCGGATCTTGCGCTTGCGCAGATCGGTTTCCATGATGAAGGCGTATTCGTAGGCGGGGCCGAAGCAGGACGCGCCCTGCACCGCGCCGACCACGATGGGGCCGGGGTTCTTGCAGAAGTCGTCCCATTCGTCGTGCGACTTCATCGCGTGGTCGATGTGGCAGACCGAGTAGGTGTGGCCGCCGTGAGGGCCGAGGCCCTCGACTTCTTCGAAGGCCAGCTTGGGTCCGGTGGCGATCACCAGATAGTCGTAGCCGAGCATCTGGCCGTCGTTCAGTTCGAGTTGATTCTGGTCGGGATGCACGCGCTTGACGCCGGTCGAGATGAAGTCGATGCCCTTGCGCTCAAGATAGGAGCGCGCCGGGAATTCGATCTGCTTGCGATCGCGCCATTTCACGCCTACCCATGGGTTGGAGGGAACGAAGTGAAAGTTCTCGCTGTTCGAGACGACCGTCACTTTGTGCTGCTTTTCCAGCTTCTCCCGCATCTCATACGCTGCGGGCATGCCGCCGATACCCGCTCCCATGATTACGATGTGTGCCATGTTTTCCTCTCCCTGATTCGGTTGGTTAGCCATTTAAAGGCATTTAAAGTTGCTTGCCTGATTTATTCATTGCGTCGTCCTGTATGCAAGCCCGTGCAGACGAATAGCCAAAGCCGCTTGGAATGTGACCCAAACGAGCATGGAGTTGCAAGAGGTGCTATTAGGCGCAATCGGTCAGGGGGTGTCTATAGCCACATCGGGGTAGTGGCAATGTAGCCCGGATGGGGGGTAGGGCGAGCGCGCAGCGATTCGTTTGCTCGCTCGCAGTATCCGCAATGGGTGCGCCGTGGATGTAAGTGGCTGAAGCCCTTGCAATACAGGCAGGCGGGAAGGGGAGAAGGGCGGGCATGGCAATCTCATCAAGCATGCCCGCCAAAGTTGCCAAGCCAGGTTAACAGCTGGGCGGTTCATCATTGTTATTGGACATTCCCTGTTCCTTGGCGAACAGCACCGCAGCCTTGACCCGGGAGGACAGATTGAGCTTGTTCAGGATGTGGCGCACATGCTGCTTGACCGTGTCGTAGCTGATCGACAAGGTTTGCGCGATGGCCTTGTTGCTTTCGCCGCGAGCCAGTAGTTGCAGAATCTCGCGCTCGCGTTCGGTGAGCAGTTTGAGTGAACTTTTCGGTTCCTGGCCGGGCTGGTCGCCGCGCAGCAGGTCTATCATCTTGATGGTCATTGTCGGTGCAACGACCAGTTCGCCTGCGGCCACGCGCCGGATTGCATCGACCACTTCTTCCGGCGCCATGTCCTTGAGCAGATAGCCGCGTACGCCGGCGCGAATCGCCTTGGCCAGATCGGCTTCGGAGTCGCTCATCGTCAGCATCACGGCGGGGGTGGTGTAGCCTTCGCGGCGCAGCTGCTCCAGCAGTGAAATGCCGTCCAGCGGTTTCATGCGCAAATCGACGATCAACAGGTCGGGTTTCTGGTCGAGCAGCAGGCGTAATTCGTCTATGCTGCCGGTCGCGCCCAGCACGCTGAAACCGTAGCAGTTCGACAGTAATTCGCTCAGGCCCCGTCGGCACAGTCCCTGATCGTCGACCAGCACTACCTTCAATTTGTCAGTCATTCGTTGTTCTCCAGTTCGGCGATGGTTCAGGAAAGAAAAGTTGTACTTTGGTGCCCAGGCCGGAAGCGCTGTCCACCCGGATTTCGCCGTCGATACGGTGCGCCCGCTCGCGCATGATCATCATGCCGTAGTGTCCTTCCACCGGTGTGAAGGTGTGGGCGCCGCTGCCATTATCCTCTATGGTGAAAACGTAATACCCGAAATCGGCATCGACGAACAGGCGTGCATGGGATGCGCCGGAATGACGAGCGATGTTCGTCAGCGCCTCGCGTACGATGTGGTAAACCTGAATCTCGTGTTCGAGCGGTAGTTCGAGATCGACCAGCCGGTTGTGATAATCGAGCATGATGTTGTTGCGCTCGCGGAATTCGACGGTGAGGTCGTGCAGCGCTGCCAGCAAGCCGCCGGGATTCAACTCGCAGCGGAAGTCGGCGATCAGTTCGCGTGTGCCTTTTTGTGCGATCTCCAGAGCCTCGTCGAGGTCGCGCGCGTATTTGGTGGCCATCACTTCGTTGCCGGTGCGTATTGCCTCAAGTTGCAGGCTGACGCGCATGCGGGCATAGGTTAAAGTTTGCGCCAGCGAATCGTGGATGTCGTTGGCGATTTCCTGGCGTGCGGCGAGCCGCTCCATGCGACGGGTTTCCCGATTGAGGCGGGTATGTTCGATGGCGGCGCCCATGATTTCGGCAAAGGCCGCGATGATATTCATGGTCTGACTTGCCGCTTCGCGATGGACGTCGAAAAAGATGGTCAGAATGCCGAGTGCTGCTCCCGGTGCGTTGGGCGCTTCGAGCGGAGCCGCGACCAGTGACTGGAAGCGGCAGCTGGCGTAGCGGCAGTTCTGGCGGGAGTCGCAGGAGCTGATGTCGGAGGCGTGGATGACATGGCCGAAAGTGGCTTTGTCGTTGGCCTCGCAATCGAGTTCGACGAAGCTTTCCGCTTCTTCCTGCAACTCGGCGGATAGTCCGGCCGAGCCGATGATTTGCAGGGTGCATCCGTCCGGCGAGAGCAGCCGCACTACGCCGGCAGTCGCATTGACCGTGCCGATGATGCTTTCCAGAAAAGTTTCCAGCAGCGCGCGCAACTCGCCGGCGCGCGGCACGGCGAACTCGTGGCTCAGGCAGGTGTTGACCCCGCCATCCTTGCCGGGAGGCGTGAAATCGGGATCGCGTGCCCACGAAAATCCACTGTTGTTGGTAACGGAGATGGGAATCGTTTTTTTCTGCATCGACTCGTTGGATTGTTACGGTAAAAGCATATGGCAGATTATGCTGAATCCCTTAAAATATCAATAAGCTGAAAAACATACGCGAGTATCGCCCGTTCGGGCTATGTCCATCCCTACCCGATGAGACTATAGACTGCCGCCCATGAATTGGGCCTAATGCAGAAAACCCGCTATACGATAAGGTTATGAAGATCTGCATCGTTTCAGACAGTCACGACCGCTCCGATCCTTTGGTGGCGGCAATTCTTGAGGCCCAGTCTGCCGGAGCGCAAGCTGTCATCCACTGCGGCGACCTGATCGGTGTCAACACCCTGCGCGCCTCGCTCAAGCTCGATATTCCCATCCACGCAGTACACGGCAATAACGTCGGCGACGTCGCCGCGCTGTACCGCATGATGGCAAAGACCAATGGTCAGTTCACCTATTACGGCGAGGAAGCCGTGCTTGAACTCGGCGGACGCAGGATATTCGTCACCCACATGCCGCACCATGGACAGGCTTTTGCCTGCACCGGCGATTACGATCTGGTCTGCCATGGTCACAGCCATACCGCACATGTCGACAGGCAGAAACATGTCAAGGACGGCGAATGCTGGCTGGTCAATCCCGGCTCGGTCGCCGGCATCGATGCGCCGGGTGTGAAGGCTATACCTACCTGGATACTGGGAGATCTCTCGACCATGAATTTCGAAATCCGCACATTACCGGAGGCTAGATGAACGCTCCCCGAGCCCTCTCCTCAATCCTCCCCCGCAAGCGGGGGAGGAAGCAAACGAGATCAATTAACTCAATTCTCGTGAGTATCTCGATAGACCGGAGGAATACGTGAGCACTTCGATCGCAACAAACCAGACCATACTCGTCGTTGGCGGCGGCATCAGCGGCATGACGGCGGCGCTGGAGGCGGCCGAATGCGGCAAGCAGGTGATCCTCGCCGAGCGCAACACCAGCCTGGGCGGACGCACCGCGCTGTTGTATCGCTACTTCCCCAAGATGTGCCATCCTACCTGCGGGCTGGAGATCAACCTGCGCCGACTCAAGGGCAACCGCAACTTGCGCGTGATGACTCAGGCCGAGGTTGCAGCGGTGACCGGGCAGCGTGGCGACTACACCGTCACGCTGAAAATCGCGCCGCGATACGTCAACCAGAACTGCACCGCCTGTGGCGAATGCGCCAAGGTGGTGGAGACGGAAATTTCCAACCCCTACGAATACGGACTTGCCAAGACGAAGGCGGCTTATCTGCCGCACGCGATGGCTTATCCGCAACGCTATGTGCTGGATGCCTCGATTGTCGGCACGGCCGAGAGGTATACCAGTCCGAGATCAACAAGAAGCAGGGCACGAAATTCGCGATTCCTGTGGTGTATTACTCCGAGCTGATGAGCGTGGCTTACGGCGGCAGCGCCAAACAGGCCGGTCTGGACGGCCATGTCATCCAGCCGAAGAAACTGCAGGACATCGCGGGGAAATAGGGCGCGTTGACTGCGTGTGCCAAGGGCTATAATCTTACCGTCCGGAACCCGTCAAGAAGGAGAGCGACCATGCAACATCTCACCCCGATAGAGGCTTACGATTTCCTGCAGGCCAACCCAGAAGCGGTATTCATCGACGTGCGCAGCGAGATGGAGTACATGTTCGTCGGCCATCCGCGCGGTTCCATCCATATCCCCTGGGTGGATGGGCCGGAATGGGAGGCCAATCCGATGTTCGTTGCTCATGTGCGCAAGGCTGCCAGCGTCAATCGCCCTGTCGTGCTGATCTGCCGTTCCGGTCGCCGTTCTGCAGATGCGGGCGAGGCGCTGGAAAAGGCCGGGCTGAAAGAAATATACAACGTCGCGCACGGATTCGAAGGCGATCTCGACGAGAGCCACCATCGCAATTCTCATAACGGCTGGCGCTTCGATGGCCTGCCATGGGCGCAGACCTGATGAATATCCGGGATTTCACCGAGGCGGAACACAAGCGCGTTTCCACCATCCTGCTGGAGCGTTAAGGCAAGCTCGTTCCCACCCAGCTTGCCGACAGCGAACTGCAGCTGGGCATGGATCCGGCCGACCTCAGCCACCGCGTTCGTTCCAGTATATCGTCGGGCAAGCGTACATAGCACCCATTCCAGTCAGTCAGGCTTCAGGATTTCAATCCCGGATTCGTGCCAATACCCGCTGCACCAGCTGCATCGCCCGTTCCTGCGTCGATGACTCGCAATAGCAGCGCAGTTCGGGTGCATTTCCTGACGGGCGCAGGTGCACGATGTCGCCGTTGTCGAAGGTGATGCGCAATCCGTCCGTCATGTTGCGTTCTACCGGCTTGGCCTGGTCGGGGGCCAGATATTCCTGCAATGCCTGCGGGTCGTTGATGAGAGCCTCGATCAACTGTTTGCTGCTTGCCACCGGAAACTCCTGCAGCCGGTCGCTGGCGGTGTAACGAGCTGGCAATTCGCGCAATAGCGCGGAAACCTTGCTGTTGCGTTCCCGCGCCGCGGCAAGCACAGCCAAGGCGGGCAGCACCGAATCTCTTGTGGGCAATGGTTCGAGTTTCTTGCCGGCACGTTCGAAGCGGGAGCCGACCAGGAAGCCGCCGTTGGCCTCGAAGCCGACCACCGCATCGTCGCTTCCTGATGCGACGGCCTGCATCCCGGCGATCACATAGGGCGATCCTATCCTGGTGCGCTGCACGGTTTCGAACGCACCGCTCAGTTCGATGGCGGTGTTGCAGCTGACCGGGACCACCACTTTTCTTGCGCCGAGGTAACGCGAGCAGATCAGCCCGACGATGTCGCCGCGCAGCCATGTGCCCGTTTCATCGGAAATCAACGGACGGTCACCATCGCCATCGGTCGAAATGATCGCATCGAAATGGTGCTCTGCGGCCCACTGTTTACCTCTCAGCACATCCACCTCGGCGACCGCCTCCGTGTCGATGGGCACGAATTCCTCGGTGCGGCCGAGCGAGACGACCTCGGCTCCCAGCCCTTCCAGGATGCGCCTCAGCACGTCGCGAGCCACGCTGGAGTGTTCGTAGACGCCCAGATGCAAGCCGGAGAAACAGCGCGCCGGAAAGAAGTCGAGATAACGCCGGACGAACTGGTCGAGCGCGGCAGTGTTGGCAAGCAGCGGCTGCTCGCCGCTATCGGACAGCTGCACGACGGCATCGGCGATAGCCAGTTCATCGGCCTTGGTGATCTCGCCGTCGGGCCGGTAGAACTTGATGCCGTTGCGGTCGAACGGGATGTGGCTGCCGGTCACCATGATCGCGGGGATGCCTTCGGTCTGCGCGTACAGCGCCAGTGCGGGCGTCGGCAGCGCACCGCAATAATCGACCGCTATCCCCTGCTCGCGTATGGCCGCAGCACAGGCGGCCGCAATGCGCGGGCTGCTGGGGCGCAGATCGATACCCAATGCAATGCGGTTCACGCTAAAAGACTGGCGCACCACAGCGAGGAACGCGGCGGCATAGGCAGCGCAAACCTCGTCGCTCATCTGGCTGACCAAACCGCGCGCACCGCTCGTACCGAATGCCACGCCGCTGCTTTCCATCACATCGCGAATTTTGATTGTTTTCAATCGAATACTCCCTTGAAATTTTTATGTAAACGCCCGCCTGCTAGCAGGCAGAGAGGATTTCTCTGCGCCCGGAACATGATAAACACGGGGCAACGGAGACATATTATCTCAACGGAATAATTTCCCTATGCATCTCGCGAGACTTTGCGTTCATTGCGCAACGCGGGACGACGCCGGTTTTTTCAGGAGCATCTTTCAGCTTCGGCTAAATACAGTAGCAACTGAGGCAGCCGCACATAGCAGCGATGGCTGTGGGCGTGAATTCGCCGACAACCAGCTGGCTCGGGGCAAAGCGCAACGCTGCAGTTCGTTTACAGCGAAAACCTTACATCACGCTGCCGAACGAAATGTCGCGAGTGTGATGCGGTAGCGGCAGGCCTGCCAATTGGCTGGCCTGATTTACCGGGCCGCGCGGAAAAAGCTCATACAGGTAACGGCGTCCCCGCTTGTCGCAAAAGCGCTTTTCCAGATCGCGCAATACATTCCGAGCATTGTCGTTATTGTCATACTCCCGGTAGCGTTCGCGCAGATAGTAGATGACCTCCCAATGCTCGTCGGTGAGCATCAGGCCTTCGAGTGCGGCCTGCCGGTTGGCGAAGTGGGGTGACCACGGTGCAAGATCATGCATGTTGCCTTCCGGGTCGTTCTCGTAGCGTCGTGGATTGCTGAGGGCTTTGTTGATGTCGAGCATGATAATTTCCTCCTGCTGACTTGGGCGACCCAGGGAAAGGCTCGCCCGAATGCACATCTTCAAACTGCCGAGTGATTTTGTCAACTATTTGCCATGTCGGCGATGGGGGAAAGCGGAGTATGCGCAGTAAACCGGGAGTGGAACCTCCGATGCGCCCGCTGTTGCACATCTGTTGGCGTGCGCCGAAAATTGACCACTTTTTTGGGGTAATGTGTGCTGAAAATTGACCAGGTAATCCGGGATCAGCTGACCACGAAACATCGTTGTATCAGGGGGGGGCTAACAACATTGAGAAGCCGCGCGCCTGTTCAGGCTCGCGCGGCTGATCATTCTTTGCTGATTGCTTTAGGGCTTCTTGGGAGTGGTGTAAGGCACTTCTTTCTGGTGCGGTTCCCAGGTGGTTTCATAGCCAACAAAAAACTGCCCCGGTACAATTTCTTTCTGACGGGTAGTTACGTGGAATGCGTGACCATCTGGAATCTTGGGGCGGGTAAAAAGCTTCTTATCATCACTCATGATTCTATCTCCTTCGGTTGTAGAAAACGGGTGGTCGAAAACGGGAGGAATATAAACAGGCTTGTCAGGCCCCTCTCAATTTTCTGGTGAAATTGTACTATTTAGCGCGTGTAATGTGCCTTCTTTGGGATCACATGCCGCACGCCCCCTTGGGGATTCTCAACGTCCCCTTTGTAGCGGGGGATGATGTGAATATGGACATGGAAGATGCTTTGCCCGGCCGCCGGTCCGACATTGACGCCGATGTTGTAGCCATCCGGGTTTAACTCCTCGTCCAAGAGTTTCTTTTCTTCCTTGATGAGCCCCATGCAGGCAGCGACTTCCTCCGGCGTCAGGTCGAAAAAGCTGGATACATGCCGACGTGGAATGATCAGGGTGTGTCCCGGACTCGTCGGGTAGGTGTCACGGGCACTGAAAGCAAGTTCATGCTGTATCGATACCCCGCGCGGATCCGTGCAAAACAGGCACGGATCATTGGGGTTTCTTTTCTTTTCTTGTGTGGCTTCAGACGACAACAGAACGCCTCCTGTTCAACCTTACTTTATACTTCGACACAGAATCTTGTTAACGAGGAAACTATCTTGGCATCGAATAAAGGACGGGCTTACTTTGCACTGCTTGGTTATCATTTCAACCCCGACGACATCACACGCCTGCTTGGGATAGAACCCACCTTCGTCAATGCTGCCGGCGCATACAGCGGCCTGGATAAACCCGTGATAAGTTCCTGGGAGCTATCCACGGAGACCCTTTCCGGAGAGGTGGACGTATTTGCCTTAGCGGACATCATCGTCAAGCAGCTGGAACCCATTAAAGAAAAAATCGTTGAAGTCTGTAAAAGCCACAATTTATCTCCAAGGTTGGGCGTCGCGTTGACCTTATCTATCGATAAAACTGAATCAAGCCCGGAAGTCGGGTTCGGTGCCAGAACGATTCGTTTCCTTGCAGATACCGGCTCATTCATTGACGTGGAATATAAACTTTCCGAGCGGGTTTAATATCATTTCTCACTCGGCAACCTGGCTGTTAAGCGCTGTTAGCTGTGACTGCGCCATTTTCAGTTGTTCCTCGCAATGCTTCAAACAAAGTGGTTGTAGCGCGTGAGGAAAACATTCCATGATCACTTCAAATTCATCTGCAATTTCTTCTGCAAGCACAGCGTCGCTTGTTAATTGAGCCAGTACATTTTGTGCGGTCGCCTTGTTCACCCGGCAGATGACCGCCACATGGATAGGCAACTGCTGCTCCATGCTTACCGTCCATGCCAATTCGTAGGAATTGATCGCTTCTTTTAAGCGATCAGGATTTTCTTCCGACTCGCCGAGATGATGCAAAACGGCAGCCCGATTATTATGTGTGGCAGTCAGCTCTAATGCGTAATTATCTGCGTCGAGTACGGTCAGCGCATTTTTATAGGCAACAACGGACTTTTGAAATTGACGGTTACCTTTAAGCAGTTTTCCGTACGCATGGAAAGTATCTCCAAGCTGATGCATCGTAAACATCCAGTCTTCCGGAGACTCATCTCGCGTCCAGACCAGCAAAGCATTGGTATAAGCGTCTACAGCGATCTGCAACGGCTTTGTGGCATCAAGTAACCGACCCAGTGCCTGGTTAGCCGTGCCCAGGTTATATTGCGTAGCTGCCCATTCCAGAGGTGAGCTTTCCTGTCTGAACTCCTCCAATGCATTGCTAAAACACTGAATGGCCCGTTCAAACAATTCTGCATCTCTCCGCTGCTGTCCCAGTGCTGCAAGAACATTTCCGAGGTTATTCTGTGTCTCAGCCCAGGCTAGTGGTTCCTGGTAGCGACTTATATTTTGAGCAAGAGTATCTGTAATAGAAGTGTCTGTCAGCGATGCCTCAAGCGCCTCGCGCAAACTTTCATAGATTCTGGCGCTGAAACGGTGCTGCTCAAAATTTCCCCGCGCGTAACGAAAATTATCCGCTACAGTAATTTGGGTATCCGGAGCAGCCGCTACGGCCACCTCTTTGCTCAGTAGGCCTATGGAATTCGCTATTGCACGTTCCAGAGCCCTGTTCGGCGGGTAAATGATGTAATTGGTTGAGAATTTCATTTTGCCCGGTCGAGTATTTCATTCAGATCAGGATCGGCACCGACCGCTCCGCCAAGTTCGATTTCCTCTTCGGTGGCTTCGCGTATGGACAAGACTTCCAGCATGAAAGTGACTTCTCTGCCGCAAAGGGGATTATTGCCGTCGACAGTTAATGTCTTGTCGTCGAATCGGGTAACGATAAAGCTTCTGGGCTCACCCTTTTCATTTTCCATGGTGATGGTCATGCCGATCTCCCGATATTCTTCCGGGACATTTTCTATGCGATCGGTAAATACCAGTGATTCATCTCTCTCGCCATATAGCTGTGTAGTGTCTATTGGCACATCGATGATGTCGCCCACTTTTTTACCATACAGTGCTTTTGTCACTTCTTCGGCCATGACATCATTCACACCATGTACATAAGCCAGCGGAAAATCCACAGTGACCAGTACGTCGCCGGTTTTGTTATCGATGACCTTGTAACTTAGTTCAACAAACTTTTCGTCTTCAATTGTATCTGACATGACTGGAACGCCCTGATGATGGTTAAGGTTTCTTAGAACAGCGTAGCGCCGAAGATTTTTACCTTGTCCTTTTCATAACCCAGCACCAGTCTGCCCAGCCATTCACCTTTATTCTTTTTGTTTATCACTTTGTACAAAACAGTGACATATTCTCCACGGCGTATCATGCCGAGATACGAATAATCATCTGACAGGTTTTTCGCAAGGTCGCTTCTCGCAAACTGCTTACCCATTTCAACTTCATTGGCGCCCGCAATAAAAGAGCTCGAAAAATTGCGGGTGAAAGCACCGTAGTTTCCTTCATTGGAGTACTTGATAAGATCGGCCCACATCGGGTTGGCCAACGCCAGAATCTCTTCATCTGTTTTTTCAAGAATGTTCATAAAATATTTCACCTCCACAGCGTTTCATAATTTTATCTAAAGCGATGTCACACAACTCGCTGAAGAGACAAAAAAGGACCAACAAAAAATGCCGATCCTCTTTTAACAGACTAACAAGTTAGGACAAATATATTTTCGCAGGCCTGATTTTGCAAAACTGCTAAATCAAGCCTGCATTCGCTTAGTGCGCTTCTGGCGGCGCTTTCTCTGCATCGCCTACCAAGTGGTAGAGCGGTGCTTTTTCCATCGTGTACTCACCCGTCTTGGGGTCACGACGGGAAACTGTCAGTACGTGCCAGTTCTTGTCATCCAGCTTCATTGCATCACCACGGTAGTAGTATCCCGGCCAACGTGTTTCCTTACGGAACAGCGTATGCTGGAACACACTTTCAGATGTAAGGAAACGATGCTTCAGCTCCCATGCGCGCAGCAGTTCATGGATATCTGACGCGGCAACCTTTTCCAGATCTTCCCCCAGAATCGCCATCTTCTTCAGACCGATGTTCAGGAGCTTGTCGTTGGTCATGTAGTTAACACCAAAACCACCACAGTACTCATCCATCATCTTCTGCAAACGATCAAGACCCTGCCTTGGATTGATGAAGTTGGGATTGACGGTACCGGCAACCACTTCATTGCTGTAAACACGGTAAGTTTCCAGCGGCTTGTAGATCTGCTCGCGGCGACGGGCGATCTGAGCGTCGGAAACACGGATGCCCTCTGCTTTGCCATCGTCGATATATTTACAGGCAGCCTTGGCAGCCAGACGACCTTCGGTGAACGATCCCGATGAGAAAGCGTGTGGTGTACCACCAACCGCATCACCCGCACCAAACAGACCTTCAATAGTCGTCATGCGGTTGTAGCCCCAGTAGTATTCCGGCGGAGATACATCTTCCGGACCCGAACACCAGGCACCGCAACCGGTAGCATGTGAACCCATAACATAAGGCTCGGAAGTGGTCAGCTCGGGGTTTTCATACTTGGGATCAACGTCTGTGGCTGCCCAGAGTACCGCCTGACCAACGGTCATGCCCAAGAAGTTGTGCCAACCGATCTCTTCAAGATGAGGATCCTGGAAGGCTTCCATGGTGACCATGTGAATCGGACCGCGGCCGGCATTAACCTCGTTGATGATCGCGTGGTTACGCAGGCAGGTCGGAATGGGCCTGTGGGTTCTGTGTGAAACTTCCGGGTCCAAGTATTCCTTGCCTACCATTTGCTGAAGTGCCGGGAACCACTTGGACTCGTACTCTTCACCGTAACCATTCTGGGTATAGGTCTTGAGATGCAGGAAGTAGGCCCCTACAGGACCGTAACCATCCTTGAAACGAGCCAGTACGATACGGTTTTCCATTTGCGTCATCTTTGCACCGGCTTCGATCATCAGGCCATATGCAGAACCCGAAGACCACGGTGCGTACCAGACACGGCCCGCGCCTTCGCCAACAGAACGCGGCTTAAAGATGTTGGAAGCGCCACCGGCACCACAGACAACGGTCTTGGACTTGAACACGTGGTAGTTACCCGTGCGAACATTAAAGCCCACGGCACCGGCAACACGGTTTTCTTTGGATTCATCCATCAAGAGGTGAGTCACACAGATGCGGTTGAAAACCTTGTCCGCTGACTTCTTGGCTGCTTCAGCAACGATAGGCTTATAAGATTCACCATGAATCATGATCTGCCAACGCCCTTCACGCAGAAACGAACCATTTTTCTGGTTGCGCATGATGGGAAGACCCCACTCTTCAAAGTTATGCACAGTGGAGTCAACGTGACGCGCCATATCAAAAGCGAGGTCTTCACGCACCATGCCCATCAGGTCGATACGTGCATAGCGCACGTGATCTTCGGGATTGTTCTCGCCAAAACGCGTACCCATGTAGCAGTTGATCGCATACAGGCCCTGGGCTACCGCGCCGGAACGCATGATGTTTGCCTTTTCGGCGATGACGATCTTTTTGTTCTGCCCCCAATATCTTGCCTCGAATGCAGCACCCGTACCGCCCAAGCCCGCACCTACAACCAGGATGTCGATATCGTCTTCAATAATTGTCTGGTAGCTCATTAGTATTGCACTCCCTCTTTGATTTCCAGGCCATTGGATTTCAGTGTGTGTAAGCCACCTTCATCCATGCGGATGTACTTAGGCTCGTTAAACAATAACTCACTGTCACGCATTTCCTTGCTTGGAGGAGGCTCGTCTGCGAGTTTGGGTGTCGCCGAGCCCCAGGGTTTGGTCGTGATAGGCGCCAGCAGCTCCATATCTTTTTTACCGTTGCGGAACTTGATGCGCCACGCAATCGTGCCTTTCTCTTCATCGCGGATCACTCGAACACTGTGTCCAAGCGGTGCAAAGTCGGCATAACCGCGTACATCAATCGCTTGGTGCGGGCAGGCTTTTACACAGGAATAACACTCCCAGCACATATTGGGTTCGATGTTGTAAGCACGACGCAGCTTCTTATCGATGTGCATGATGTCGGACGGGCAGATGTCGACGCATTCACCACAACCATCACAACGAGTCATATATACAAAGGTTGGCATAAGATATTCCTCTTTTCTTGTAGATAATTAGTCAAGTCGGCATTAGTAGTGGTTTGGTCTTTCAGCCTTGATACAAAGACCCATGTTTGGCGGGTTCTTGCCCATATACATAGGAATATCCGGAAACTTTCGCTGTACTTCAGGATCCGTCAAATCATAGTCAGGAGGCAAATTCTCTCGGGAACCATCGGCCATGGTAATTTTTTTCTGGTGGGCCGCGGCAGGCTTAAAGAACATGTGAGCAAACTTGGACCAATAAACGCCGCCAAAGAGAAGAGTGCTTGCCAGGATGAACAAAGCAAAGAAGATGGTTAATCCACCGCCAGTAAATGACCAGATCAATGCGAAAGTCGAGGTGGCAAGCAGCGAGAGAATAAACAAGTCCGCACGCTCGAACCGAAACCATGGAAGGCCTTCAGCAGACACGTCAACGCGGATAAATAACCAGAACCAGTATCCACCAACGGCCAGCATCAGTGCACCGATATGCCATAGCTGTGGCAGCAAGGCAGGTGTGGGCGTTGCCGGCGTGGGATAGCCAAAGATCATAATCGCGGTAGTCACAGCGAAAATAATGAATCCGTACATGGTCAACAGATGGGAAAGCCTGCGTCTTGGATTGCTGAATTCGCCAGAGGTTAATACTTCGTTCACCAGCACTGAAGCGGCAATCGATGCTTTTTCTCCAGCCCCCACTGACCGCTTTGCGCTCTTCTTGGCTTTTTTCGCATTTTCGAAAAAGTACTGCGCGCTTTTCTTGTGCATCATGTCAAGTATGGTTCCACCCATGACCAGCAGGACCATGAGAACGATATAGCCCTGCATCATCGCGGGGGATATGACTTCTGAAAGTGCGGCAAAGGGGTTGCTCGTTAACATCAGATTCTCCTCAAAAATATGTTAGTCACAAATATCAGTCAATCTATTGGTCGTCGAGTATGGAAAATGTTGCTCCCAGAATCCTTTACCCCGCGAACCTGCCACCATTACTTTACAAAATCAGTCTGAACAAAAATAAGGGGCTTCTAGCGCGCCGAATGCCCGCTGAGTTTCACTTCCACTTTTTAAGTGTCTGCTAATCCGGCGTAATACCGGCGTAATATCTCCACTACTTCAGGTCGGCTGAATTCGGCCGGTACATCCGCACCTTCGGAAAGCATCTTGCGCAACTGGGTGCCGGAGACTTGCAGACGGTCGGCATCGGAATGCGGGCAGGTACGACCCGAGGCCATGCCGCCGCATTTGTAGCACCAGAAGGAAACGTCGATCTTGAGTGCCTGCGTCTCCAGTGCGTTCTTGGGTATCTTGTCGAAGATGTGGTGCGCGTCGAACGGGCCGTAGTACTTTCCAACCCCGGCGTGGTCGCGGCCGACGATCAGGTGCGAACAGCCGTAGTTTTGGCGGAACAGCGCATGCAGCAAGGCTTCGCGCGGCCCGGCATAACGCATGTCCAGCGGATAGCCGGCCTGGGCGATGGTCTTGGCGACGAAGTAATTTTTCGTCAGTGCGATGATGGAATGGGTGCGCACCTCGGCAGGAATATCGCCGGGTTTGAGGTTGCCGAGCAGCGAGTGGATCAGCACGCCGTCGCAGACTTCGATGGCGACCTTGGCCAGGTATTCGTGCGAGCGGTGCATCGGGTTGCGCGTCTGGAACGCGGCGACCTTGCTCCAGCCCAGTTCGTTGAACAGCGCGCGGGTTTCGTGCGGCGTCATGAACAGCGGGCCGTATTTCTGCGGGAAGCCGCCCTGGGACAAGACCTTCACCGGTCCGGCGAGGTTCACCTCACCCTGTTCCATCACCATCTTCACGCCGGGGTGTTCGATGTCGGTGGCGCCGAACACGGTGGCGCATTCGTGCGCCTTGTCGATGGTGTATTTCTCGGTGACCAGCATCGTGGCGAGGATGCTGCCGTCGTCGGGATCGGTCAGCGCGACGTGGGCGCCGGTCTGGATGCTATCGGCGGTGGGCTTGTCGGTGGAGAGAGTGATGGGGATGGGCCAGAACAGGCCGTTGGTCATGGTCATGCCGTCGCAGACGCCTTGCCAGTCTGCATGGGTCATGAAGCCATCGAGCGGCGTAAAGCCGCCGATGCCGAGCATGATGAGATCACCCTTTTCGCGTGAGCTTACGGTCACTTTCGGAAACGCATGTGCGCGTTTCAATTCGGCGATCAAATCCTCACCCGCTAACAACAAAGGATTGAGATCGCCCCCGCCGTGCGGGTTCACCAAAGCCATACTTGCCTCCCTGATACGTTCAGCTGCTTATGGAATTTCTGTTCGGCACACTAAAGTATCATCTTCAATTCTACGATACCCCTGATGGGGTGATGGCCACCCCCCCCTTACGGGCTATGCGATCACCCCTCATCACAGCTATGGCAGTGCTGGCGCGCGATACGCATACTTGCGGCTCTGAAAAACCGACTAATATGGTGAGGCTGTAGCGCCTCGATCATTACATAAACATACCGGCCTATGTCATCGTCCCCATTGCACGACCCGTTCGCTCCGCCCGTCGCGGATGCGAAGACCGAGATCAAGAAAACCACCTGTTATATGTGTGCCTGTCGTTGTGGCATACGCGTGCATCTGCGCAACGGCGAGGTGCGCTACATCGACGGCAATCCCGACCATCCGCTGAACAACGGCGTGATCTGCGCCAAAGGTTCTTCCGGTATCATGAAACAGTACTCGCCGGCGCGCCTGACCAAGCCCTTGCGCCGCAAGCCGGGCACCGAGCGCGGTGCGGGCGATTTCGAGGAAATCAGCTGGGAAGAAACCTTCTCCATCCTGACCGAACGTCTGGGCAAGCTGCGCGCGACCGATCCGAAGAAGTTCGCGCTGTTCACCGGCCGCGACCAGATGCAGGCGCTGACCGGCATGTTCGCGCGCCAGTTCGGCACACCCAACTATGCGGCGCACGGCGGCTTCTGCTCGGTGAACATGGCCGCGGGCATGATCTACACCATCGGCGGTTCGTTCTGGGAGTTCGGCGGCCCCGATCTCGAGCGTTCCAAGCTGTTCATCATGATAGGCACGGCGGAAGACCATCACTCCAATCCGATGAAGATCGCGCTGTCCAAGTTCAAGCGCGAAGGCGGACGCTTCATCTCCATCAACCCGGTGCGCACCGGCTATTCCGCTATCGCCGACGAGTGGGTGCCTATCCGTCCCGGCACCGATGGCGCGCTGATGCTGGCGCTGATCCACGAGATCATCGCGCTCGGCCTGTATGACCGCGACTTCCTGGTGCGCTATACCAACTCCGGCCAGCTGGTGAACCTCGATGCGGCACACGATGAGTTCGGCATGTTCGTGCGCACCGAGGTGCCGGAAGAAGAGGGCTGCTACGACCCGCAGAACAAACTGTGGTGGGATCGCAACACCAACCATGCGGTGGTCACGCATACCGAGGGCGCCGACCCGTTCCTGCTCGGCGAATTCAAGCTGCAGGACGGCACGCCGGTCAAGCCCGCGTTCCAGTTGCTGCAGGATCGCGTCAAGGATTACACGCCGGAATGGGCGGAGCAGATCACCGGTATTTCAGCCGACACCATCAGGCGCCTGGCGCACGAGATGGGTATCACCGCGCGCGACCAGAAGATCGAATTGCCGATTGCGTGGACCGACTCCTGGGGCAAGGAGCACGACACCGTCACCGGCAACCCGGTGTCGTTCCATGCGATGCGCGGACTGGCCGCGCACTCCAACGGTTTCCAGACCATACGCGCGCTGTCCATCCTGATGACCTTGCTGGGCACCATCGACCGGCCGGGCGGTTTCCGCCACAAGGCGCCGTTCCCGCGCCCCATCCCGCCCTGCGCGCGCACGCCGAACGACCCGCGCGCGGTGCAGCCGAACACGCCGCTGGACGGCATGCCGCTGGGCTGGCCGTCAGACCCGGACGATCTGTTCGTGAATGCGGACGGCAGTCCGGTGCGTCTCGACAAGGCCTTCTCGTGGGAATACCCGCTGTCGGTGCACGGCATGATGCACAACGCGATCACCAACGCATGGCGCGGTGACCCGTACAAGATCGACACCTTGCTGATGTTCATGGCCAACATGGCGTGGAACTCCAGCATGAATACCAGCGAAGTGCGCAAGATGCTGGTCGACAAGGAAGAGGATGGCACATACAAGATTCCGTTCATCGTAGTGTGCGACGCCTTCCACTCGGAGACCACCGCGTTCGCCGACCTGATCCTGCCGGATACGACCTACCTTGAGCGCCACGACGTGATGTCCATGCTCGACCGTCCGATCTCGGAGTTCGACGGCCCGGTGGATTCGGTGCGCATCCCGGTGCTGCCGCCGACCGGCGAATGCAAGCCGTTCCAGGAAGTGTTGATCGAACTCGGTACGCGCCTCAAGTTGCCTGCGTTCGTCACTGCGGACGGCGCGCGCAAGTATCGCGACTATCCCGATTTCATCGTCAACTGGGAGACCGCGCCGGGTTCCGGCATCGGCTTCCTGTCCGGCTGGCGCGGCAAGGGCGGCGAAAAGTCCATCAAGGGCGAGCCGAACCCGAACCAGTGGGAGATGTACGCCAAGAACGATTGCGTGCATCACCACAAGCTGCCGCGTTCTTACCAGTTCATGCGCAACTGGAACAAGGGCTACCTGGAATGGTCGCAGCGCAACGGCATCACGCGCTATTCCGAGCCCATCCTGATCCACTTGTATTCCGAGGTGCTGCAGAAGTTCCGTCTGGCCGCGCAGGGCAAGAGCATCACGCGCCAGCCGCCCAAGCATCTGGCGAAACGCATCGAGACCTACTTCGATCCGCTGCCGTTCTACTACGAGCCGCTGGAAGTGCAGACCAGCGACAAGCAGAAGTACCCGCTGTCGGCGCTGACTCAGCGGCCGATGGCGATGTACCACTCCTGGGATTCGCAGAACGCATGGTTGCGCCAGATCCACGCGCACAATTATCTGTATGTGAATTCGCAGACCGCGAAGGATGCGGGCATCGGTGACGGCGACTGGATGTGGTGCGAATCGCAATGGGGCAAGGTGCGCTGCATGGCGCGCTACAGCGAGTCGGTCGAGCCGGGCACGGTATGGACCTGGAACGCGATCGGCAAGGCCGCCGGCGCGTGGAACCTGACGCCGGACGCGAACGAATCGCAGCAGGGTTTCTTGCTCAACCACGTGATTTCGGAAGAGCTGCCGGCGCAACATGACGGCAAGCGCTTCTCCAACTCCGATCCGATCACCGGACAGGCGGCGTGGTACGACGTGCGCGTGCGCATCTACAAGGCGGAAGAGGGCGAGCCCGAGCAGACTTCGCCGCAATTCGAACCCATGAAGAAATATCCCGGTATGAAAGAACATCCCAGCCTGCTGGCGTACTTCGGCGGCGGCAAGAAGAAGGGCGGTGCGTGATGAATCGGTTCGAGATGGTTGAAATGCATCTGAAAAAAACGAATCTATCCGCAGATTACGCAGATTACGCAGATTATTTGAAACACAAGAAGCAGCGCCTTTCTGGTGGTCGGCTGAAAGCATGGAAGTTGTTCGGGTTGTCTTTAATCTGCGTCAATCTGCGTAATCTGCGGACGACCGGGTTTTCTAGTTTGGAGGGCTCGCTATGACACAGCTCGCGCTTGTTATCGACCTCAACGTCTGCGTCGGCTGTCATGCCTGCGTGACCAGTTGCAAGGAGTGGAACACCTCCGGTTCCGCCGGCCCCCTGTGCGACGAGAACCCCTACGGCCTGAATCCGACGGGTACCTTCTTCAATCGCGTGCAGACCTTCGAGATCGGCCAGTATCCGCACAGCGAGACACTGCATTTCCCCAAGTCCTGTCTGCATTGCGAAGATCCTCCGTGCGTGCCGGTGTGCCCGACCGGCGCATCGTACAAGCGCAAGGAAGACGGCATCGTGCTGGTGGACTACGACAAGTGCATCGGTTGCAAGTATTGCTCCTGGGCTTGTCCGTACGGTGCGCGCGAGTTCGACGAGAAGCAGAAGGTGATGAAGAAATGCACCCTGTGCGTGGATCGCATCTACGACGAGTCCATGGCCGAGGCCGACCGCAAACCGTCCTGCGTGAAGGCCTGCCCGACCAGCGCACGTCTGTTCGGCGATATCCACGATCCTGAATCGGCGGTGTCGCAGGCGATACGCGAAGACGGCGGTTATGCCTTGATGCCGGAGTGGGGCACGCAGCCAGCCAACCACTATCTGCCGCGCCGCAAGACCAAGCTCAAGATCCACGAGGACGAACTGGAACGCGCCGACAATCCGCTCAAGGTCGACGGTCAGTTGCCCAAGCCGGGCAAGGACGAGTCGTCCATGGACGACGTCTCGGCGTGGTGATGACGCAAACATTTTAAGAACGGCTTACTATGAAACCAGCTTTTTCCGTGATTTTTCTGACTACCCTGATCGGCGCGGCGCAGGGCTTGTTCCTTGCCTTGTTCACGCATCAATCCTATGCGCTGTTCGGCTTGCTGCCGATGCAGTCCGATGCCTTCTATGGCTACGGTAGCGTTCTGGCTTTGCTGCTGCTGGTGGGCGGCCTGATCGCATCCTTCTTCCATCTGGGGCGTCCGGAACGCGCATGGCGTTCGGCCACGCAATGGCGCACCTCCTGGTTGTCGCGCGAGGTCATCGTGCTGCCGGCGTTCATGGGCATCGTGTTCCTGTTCGGCGTGTCGCACCTGGCCGGATACCGGCCCGAGGTGACGACCTTGCCTGGCGGCATGGTCATCGACCTGTCCATCGTGCTCGGCGTCGCCGGCACCTTGCTGGCCTTCGTGCTGTTCATCTGCACCGCGATGATCTACGCCTGCCTGCGCTTCCTGCGCGAATGGCACTCGCCGCTGACGGTGATCAACTACATCCTGATGGGCGGCGCTTCCGGCTTCGTGCTGGCGGCGTTCTATGCCGCTTCGGCGGCGCCGGACCAGGCCGATTTCTTCGCCGGCTGGGCGATCATCATCACCTTGCTGGCGTTCGCTGGTCGCTGGGCGTCATTGGTGCGTAATGCGCGCATCAAGCCGAAATCGACGCTGCAGACGGCCATCGGTATCAAGCATCCGCAAATCGTGCAACGCTCGATGGGAGCGATGGGCGGTTCGTTCAATACGCGCGAATTCTTCCACGGCAAGAGCGTGGCTTTCATACGCGCCATCAAGCCGACTTTCCTGATTCTGGCATTCGTGTTGCCGCTGGCTTTGCTGGCGCTCGGTATGCTCACTCCGGGCTTGCTGGGGCTGGCCTTTGTTCTGCAATATATCGGCTTGCTGGCGGAGCGCTGGTTTTTCTTCGCGCAGGCCAATCATCCGCAGAATCTCTATTACCAGACCATAGGCTGATCAATACATCTTGAAACCCTCTCACGCGCGTAATTACTGGCTGTACCGTCTGTTGCCGTTCATGCGGTGGAGGCATCTGGTGGATCGAGCTTCCACGCGTGCCGATCTGATCGCAGGCATCACCGGTGCGCTGATCGTGCTGCCACAGGGCGTGGCCTTCGCCACCATCGCGGGGATGCCGCCCGAATATGGTCTGTATGCGGCGATGCTGCCGGCGATCGTCGCCGCGCTGTTCGGCTCCTCCTGGCATCTGGTTTCCGGCCCGACCACGGCGATCTCCATCGCGGTGTTCGCTGCGATGAGCCCGCTGGCCGAGCCCGGTTCGCCGGAGTTCATCAGCATGGTGCTCACGCTGACCTTCCTCGTCGGTGTGTTCCAGTTGATTCTCGGTCTGGCGCGTATGGGGGTGCTGGTCAATTTCATTTCGCACACGGTGGTCATCGGCTTCACCGCAGGGGCGGCGGTGCTGATCGCGGCCAGTCAGGTGAAGAATTTCTTCGGTATCGAGATCGCGCGCGGCGCGCCTTTCTATGTGGTGATCGAGCGATTCGTCGAACAGCTCGACAAGATCAATCCCTGGGTCACGCTGGTCGGCGCGGTCACGCTGGCCGTAGGCATCTTGGCCAAGCGTTACATCCCCAAGTTGCCGTACATGATCGTGGCTATGGTGGTCGGCAGTGTGATCGCGTATCTGCTCAATCTGGAGCTCGGTGCTCAAACCACGCTGATCAAGACGGTCGGGGCGTTGCCCGCACAGTTGCCGCCGCTGTCGATGCCGGATTTTTCGCGCGAGACCCTTCACCAGGTGTTGTTCCCGGCGCTGGTGGTGACCATGCTGGCGCTGACCGAGGCGGTCTCCATCTCGCGCGCCATCGCGGTGAAGTCGGAGCAGCGCATCGATGGCAACCAGGAATTCATCGGTCAGGGCTTGTCGAATCTGGTCGGCAGTTTCTTCTCCAGCTATGCCTCTTGCGGGTCGTTCAACCGCAGCGGTGTGAACTATGCTGCGGGCGCAAAGACGCCAATGGCCACCGTGTATGCCTCGATCTTTCTGGTGCTGGTGTTGCTGCTGGTCGCGCCGCTGGCATCCTACCTGCCGACGGCGGCGATGGCGGGCATCCTGTTCTTGGTTGCCTGGGGACTGATCGATTTTCACCATATCTCCAGTATCGGCAAGACCAGCCGTTCCGAAACAGTGGTGCTGTGGGTGACCTTGCTGGGTACGCTGGTCGATCTGGAGAAGGGCATCTTCTTCGGCATCCTGCTGTCGCTCGCCATCTATCTGTTCCGTGTCTCGCGTCCCAACATTGTTCCTGTGGTGCCGGCACAAGAGGAAGGCGCCTACCACTTTGTGGGGGCGGAAGGTCACCCGCAATGCCCGCAACTGAGTATGGTACGTCTCAACGGCGCGATCTTCTTCGGCGCGGTGGATCATGTGCAGAACAGCCTGATGAACATCGACGAGATCGACCCGCAGAAAAAATCCGTGCTGATCGTCGCCCGTGGCATCAGTTTCGTCGATGTGGCGGGGGCCGAGATGCTGGCGCAGGAGGCGCGCCGCCGCCGCAAGATGGGCGGCGGCCTGTATTTCTATCGCTGCAAGGACGAAATATACAAATTCCTGCGCAAGTCCGACAAGCTGGACGACATCGGAGAAGACCATTTCTTCCCGACGATGGCGAACTGGATCAAGCCGGTGTATGCCAAGCTTGATCCGGAGATCTGCCGCAACTGCACGGCGCGGATATTTTCGGAATGCCATACCAATCTCCCTGGTGGAGAACCGAGGATTAAATAAACAATGAACAACCGCTTTGCACGTTTTCCCCCCTTTCTTTTCTGGTGGTCATTGAAGGGGGCGAACGTCAGAGCGGACCTGATCGCCGCATCACCGTCGCATTGGTGCTGATTCCGCAATCGATGGCCTATGCTCCTTGCTGGTCTGCTGGCCTACTACGGGTTGTATGCCGCCTTCCTGCCGGGCATCATCGCAGCGATGTGGGGGCTGTCAGCGCAGCTTGCCACCGGGCCGGTTGCGGTGGCTTCGCTGCTGTTCCTCGCCCCCTTACTTTTTAAGGCGATCGCTCACGCCTAGCACATCGGTTCGCGCGTGCGTCAGGGCTGGCACGTGTTCCATCTGTCGATAATGCTGATTGCTATATAAGCGTTTGCTGAAAATAGCCCCAATGGGTTATCGGTTTCACCCATCGTGGGGATGGACGTTTGCATGACATATCGTTGACGATGCGCATCCTGTTTCTATCCGTACTGCCTGAAGGGGAATGCGTGTGGTAGAAGTTGCAGTTGATCTGAATCGGCGCAAGGCGCTCAAAACCGGCGGTGGACTGGGGCTACTGGCATTGCTGGGCGCTGTCGGACTGATACGCCCGGAGGCTGCATTGGCCGAGTGGCAGATGAGCGCCTTCGATGCCAAGACCATGAACGAAGCACTTGATGCGCTGGGTGTGGTCGTTCCCGAAGACTCCGCATCCATCCAGCTCTCCGCTCCCGAGGTGGCCGAGAATGGTGCCGTGGTTCCGGTCACGGTGGAAAGCTCGCTGGCGCACACCGAGCAAATCTCCATACTGGTCGACAAGAATCCTACGATGCTGGTCTCCAGCTTCGCGATCCCGGAAGGCACCGAAGGCTATCTCAGCACAAGAATCAAAATGGCGCAGACCGCAACGGTCATCGCGCTGGTCAAGGCTAACGGCAAGTTCTATCGCGTTTCGCGCGAAGTCAAAGTCACCGCGGGGGGATGCTGATGTCCGCTCCGACCAAGATACGCGCGACCATCAAGGACGGAGTCACCGAAGTCCGCGTGCTGATGCAGCACGAGATGGAAAACGGCCGCCGCAAGGACGAGGCGGGTAACCTGATCCCGGCCTGGTTCATCACCGAAATCAAGGCGCAACACAACGGCAGGACCGTGCTGGAAGGCCGGTTCGGCACCTCCGTATCGAAGAATCCTTATCTGATCTTCCGCTTCAGGGGCGGGGCGCCCGGGGACAAAATCGTACTCTCCTGGCGGGACAATCGCGGCGATGCGCGTTCGGACGAGGCGGCAATAAGCTGATGAGTTGGAACTGACCGGGAAGTGCTTACGGCTGGTGTTTTTGTAGTCAATATTTTTTTCTAACAGGGAGGAACTATGAAAATGATCAAGCAGCAAATACTCGCAATCGTCTGTGCCATCGGGGCTATGTTGCCGATGACCAGCGCGCATGCCGACAACGATAAACACGCACGCAACTTGTCTGCCTCTTGCGCGGCCTGCCACGGCACCAGCGGCCACAGCGTCGGCGGGACCCCGGTACTGGCCGGCATGGACAAGCAACTCTTCGTTGCACAGATGCAGGCCTTTAAATCCGGCGCCCGCCCGGCCACGGTGATGCACCAGCATGCCAAGGGCTACACCGATGAGGAGTTCGAGCTTCTTGCCGGCTTCTTTGCAGCCCAAAAGCGCTGAACAGCGCACCATCCGGACCAAACATAAGAGGAGCACAACATGTCGTTAGATCGTCGCGATTTTTTGAAACTGGGCGTGGCAGGTATCGCAATCGGTGCTTTCCCGGGGCTGGCCTTCGCATCGAGTGAAATCGTCAAGAAGAAGGGGCAGCGCGTTGTCATCGTCGGAGGCGGCTTCGGCGGCGCCACTGCAGCCAAATACATTCGCATGTGGAGTGACAACAAGATCGAGGTGGTGCTGGTAGAGCGCAACACCAAGTTCGTGTCCTGCCCGATGAGCAATACGGTGCTGGGCGGATCCCGCACCATCGACGACCTGACCCAGGGTTACGATACTCTGAAGAAGAAATACGGCATCAAGCTGGTGCAGGGCGAGGTGAAGGCGATCGACAGCGAGAAGCAGAAGGTGATGCTGGCTAACGGACACCTGAGCTACGATCGGTTGATTATCGCGCCGGGCGTCGATTTCATGTTCGAACAGATCGAGGGTCTGAACGCCGAAGTCGCGGCGACAAGCATTCCGCATGCGTGGAAAGCCGGGGCGCAGACGACGCTGCTGCGCAAGCAAATGGAGGCGATGCCGGATGGCGGCGTCTTCGCGCTCAGCATCCCCAAGGCGCCGTATCGTTGCCCGCCGGGACCGTATGAGCGCGCCTGCCAGGTCGCGCATTACCTGAAGAACAACAAGCCGAAATCCAAGGTGCTGATCCTGGATGCCAATCCGGATATCACCTCGAAGAAGGGCCTGTTCATGGCTGCCTGGAAGGATCTGTATCCAGGCATGGTGGAATATCGCGCCAACTCTGCGGTGACCAAGGTGGATGTGGCCGGCAAGGTCGCCAAGACCGAGTTCGAGGACGTCAAGGCCGATGTGCTGAACGTCATCCCGCCGATGAAGGCGGGCGCGGTGGCTGCGATGGCCGGCGTGGCCAGCGTCGACGGTCGCTGGTGTGCGGTGGACTTCCTCACCTACGAGTCCAAGGTGCACAAAAACCTCCATGTCATCGGTGATGCGGTCTCGGCTGCACTACCCAAGTCCGGTCATATGGCGACCTCGCAGGCCAAGGTCTGCGCGGCTGCGATCATCGAGCTGATGCAGGGGCAGACACCGGACCAGCATCCGACCATCGTCAACACCTGCTACAGCATGGTCAGTGACCGCGAAGCCATGCATGTGGCCAACGTCTTCCGCTTCAACGCGGAAAAGCAGGCGATGGTTTCGGCGGAGGGGGGCGGCGTCTCGGCGCAGCGCTCCGAGGTCGAGGGCACGCTGGCCGGCTACTGGCTGAAGAACATCCTGAACGATGTGCTGATGTAAACGGTTGGGGGCGAACATGCGGCAACACGCTGCAGGTCTTTCGTTCGCAGCCGATGTTCGCCCCTCTCCGGTGCCGGCTATTCGCCGGCATTTTTCTGCGCGGGCATGGAGACGCATGCCTCTGCCTGCGCACCTTACATTAACGGAATCTGATAGATAACCCGTATGGGCTATCGTCAACACCCGTCGTGGGTATGGACGCTTACGCGCTGCCCATTCTTATAATGCGCATCGCATTTGTGATGACGCTGTTTAGCGGTAACTTTAAATAACCAGTTGGAGTGTAGAGAAATGAATTTCAATAAAGAATTTGATGCCAGCGGTATGTCCTGCCCCTTGCCTATCGTGAAGACCAAGAAGGCGCTGGTCGACATGGCATCCGGCCAGGTGCTCAGGGTGATCTCCACCGACTGCGGTTCGGTCAAGGACATGCAGGCGTTCGCCGACCAGACCGGCAACGCTTTGTTATCGACTACAGAAGAAGGCGGCAAGTACATCTTCTTCATGAAGAAAAAATAATCATCATTCGCGAGGGCTAGACCATGACCACCAAGAAAATGGCGATCATCGCCACCAAGGGTACGCTGGACATGGCGTACCCGCCGTTCATCCTGGCTTCGACCGCTGCAGCGCTGGGCTATGACGTGCAGATATTCTTCACGTTCTACGGCCTGCAACTGCTGCGCAAGGATCTGTCCGACGTGAAGATCAGTCCGCTGGCCAATCCGGCGATGCCGATGCCGGTGCCGATGCCGGTGATGGTGCAAATGCTGCCCGGCATGGAATCCATGGCAACGATGATGATGAAGCAGAAGCTGGCCAAGCATGGCGTCGCCTCGCTGGAAGAGTTGCGCGACCTGTGCCTGGAAGCAGATGTGAAGTTCATCGCCTGCCAGATGACCGTCGACCTGTTCGAATTCGACAAGAGCGAGTTCATCGACAACGTCGAATACGGCGGTGCATCGATGTTCTTCGGCTTCGCCGGCGAGACCGATATTTGCCTGTTCGTGTAATACCGTAATTTCTGAATTTTGGAGTAGTCGCAATGTAGTCCGCAGTTCCATCAACCAATCAGGGAGTCAATAAATGAAATTGAAGAAGATTGTTGTATCGCTGTTCGCCGTCGCTATGGTGGCTTCGCCTCTGGCACATGCTACCAATGGCTACTTCTCACATGGCTATGGATTGAAGGCCAAGGGCATGGGTGGTGCAGCTACCGCCATGGCCATCGATGCGATGGGTGGCGCGAACAATCCTGCCAGCATGGTGTGGGTCGGCGACCGGCTGGATGTCGGCATTGACTGGTTCAGTCCAAAACGCGGCGCGAGCCGTTCCGGCGGCGGTGCAGCATTCACCGAAGAGAGCACCAATAACAACTTCTTCATTCCCGAGTTCGGCTACAATAAAATGATGAGCCCGGACATGTCGTTGGGTGTGACGGTCTACGGTAACGGCGGCATGAATACATCGTATACCAGCGGCAATTCAGTAGCGGCCAATACTGGTTGCGGAGCGACACCGACAAACCCGCTTTGCGTGCCTGCGAAGCTCGGCATCAACCTCGAGCAACTGATCATCGCACCGACGCTGGCTTACAAGCTGAACGAGAACCACTCAATCGGCATCTCTCCGCTGTTCGGCTACCAGCGTTTCGGCGCCAACGGCCTGCAGGCGTTCGCGGCGATTTCGACCGATCCCGCGAACCTGACCGACAACGGCTATGATTCCTCGACTGGCTGGGGTGTGCGCCTCGGCTGGCAAGGCAAGGTATCCGACACGGTAACCCTGGGTGCAGCCTATGCGACCAAGATGAGCATGGGTAACTTCGACAAGTATCGCGGCCTGTTCGCCGAACAGGGCAGCTTCGATATCCCGGAGAATTTCAACCTCGGCATCGCAGTCAAGGCAACGGCCAGCACGACCATCGCGGCGGACTACCAGCGCATCAATTACGGGAAGGTTCCTTCGATCGCGAATCCCAGCACCCAGCTCGGCTGCCCGGGGACAGGTTGTCTGGGCGGAAGCACGGGTATCGGCTTCGGCTGGTCCAACATCAACGCGTTCAAGATCGGCGTGATGCACCAGTACGACGAGCAACTGACTGTCAGTGTGGGTTACGACCATTCCGACAATCCGGTCCAGCCCCGCGACACCACCTTCAATATCCTGGCTCCCGGCATCGTACAGGATCATTTCACCGCAGGTATGACCTACGCACTCGATAAATCTTCTGAAATCACTGTGTCCTACATGCATGCGATGAAGAAAACGGTCACCGGTGCCCCGAATGCCGTCTATTTCAATATGGGCGGCACCGAGGAGATCCACATGTACCAGGATTCGCTAGGCATCGCCTACGGCATGAAGTTCTAATCACCAAAGCAAAACAAAAAGCCCGTAGTGATGCGGGCTTTTTTTGACCCGGAATGATCAGAAACAGCAAAAGGAGAAACCTGATGAACATGGAAATTGATCTGGAACGCCGCAAGATGCTCAAGCTGGGTGGCGGAGCCGGGCTGCTGGCGTTGTTCGGCTCCCTCGGTCTGTTGCAGTCGGGGGCCGCGCTGGCCGAGTGGAACAAGACCGCCTTCTCGGCAAAGAACATGGATGAGGCATTGAACGCGCTGGGAGTCATCGTTCCCGAAAACAACGCGGCCTCCATCCAGCTGACGGTGCCCGAGATCGCGGAGAACGGCGCGGTGGTGCCGGTCACCGTGGCAAGCTCGTTGCCCAACGTCGAGCAGATATCCATCCTGGTGGACAAGAACCCCAATGTCCTGGCAGCCAACTTCATCATCCCCGCGGGGACCGAAGGCTTGGTCACGACCCGCGTGAAGATGGGCCAGACTGCCAATGTCGTTGCGCTGGTCAAGGCGGATGGCAAGTTCTATCGCGTTGCCAAAGAAGTCAAGGTGACCGCGGGCGGCTGCGGCGGTTAAGGCCTCGGATAAACATACTCGATCAAGGATAAAAATCATGGGCAATCCAATGAAAATCCGCGCCGCCGTCAAGGACGGCGTAACCGAAGTCAAAGTCCTCATGCAACATGACATGGAGACCGGGCTGCGCAAGGAAGCAGACGGCACGCTGGTGCCGGCATGGTTCATCACCGAAGTGAAAGCGCAACATCAGGGGCGCACCGTAATGGAGGCTCAGTTCGGCCAGTCCATATCGAAGAACCCTTATCTGCTGTTCCACTTCAAGGGCGGGGCCGCGGGTGAAAAGGTCTCCGTCAGCTGGGTGGACAACAAGGGTGACACTCGCACCGACGAGGTGACAATCGCTGCATAACGTTCGATACATCTAAGCTGGCTGCAGGAATCTGTAGCCAGTTTTTCCTTGGGGAGGTAAAGATGAACACCGGTAACGTAAGCAAGACTATCCTGATGCTCGCGCTGGCAGCAAGCGGCACGGCGCAAGCGGCAGAAAATGAAACGACGGACTCGGATCGCATCGCGGCATATCGCGAAATGATCAGCGACGGCAATCCCGCCGAGTTCGACGAGATGCGCGGCGAAGAGCTGTGGAAAAAGGCCGCGGGACCCAATCAGGCGACGCTGGAAAAGTGCGATCTGGGCAAGGGGCCCGGCGTGGTGAAAGGCGCTTACGCCGAACTGCCGCGCTATTTCAAGGACACCGGCATGGTGCAGGACCTGGAGTCGCGCCTGCTGACCTGCATGACTACCTTGCAGGGCCGGAAGGAAGACGAGATCGCCGCCAAGCCGTTCGCCAGCGACAAGAAGGCATCCGACATCTCGTCGCTGACCACCTATGTGGTCGGCCAGTCCAAGGGCATCAAGATGGCCGTTTCGGTCAAGCATCCCAAGGAGAAGGAAGCATACGAGATCGGCAAGCGCATCTTCAACTATCGCGCCGGCCCATACGATTTCGCTTGTTCCACCTGCCATGCGACCAGCAATGTGCGTATCCGCATGCAGGACCTGCCCAACCTGAGCAGCAACAAGAGGGATGCGCAATCGGCCTATACCAGCTGGCCGGCCTATCGCGTCTCTCAGGGGCTGACCCGCTCCTTCCAGTGGCGCCTGAACGACTGCTTCCGCCAGCAACGCTTCCCCGAGCCGAAGTTCGCCTCGGAAGCGACAGTGGCGTTGACCATGTTTCTCGCGGTCAGCGCAAACGGCGCCAAGTATGACGGCCCAGGTCTGAAACGCTAAGGGGGAATTGAAAATGAACGCAAAGCAAATATTTGGAATGGTCGTGGCTGCTTCTTTTGCTGCCGCAACCCTGCCCGCACAGGCGGCCTCGCTGGATGCGAAGACTGCCGAAATCATCAAGCGCGATTTCCGCGACAAGGGCATCGCCAAGGCCACCCGCGTGAATCAGGACGAACTGCAGGCAGCATGCAGCAAGTATGTCGACAAGGTGCCCACCAAACTGAAGCACAAGCTGGAAGCCGAGCAGGAGCAGGCCGTCAAATGGCCGGCCGATGGCAAATATATGGGCGACTGGAAGGCCGGCGAGAAGCTGGCCCAGAGCGGCCGCGGCATGACCTGGAGCGACAAGCCGGAAGATCCCGCCGGCGGCAATTGCTACAACTGCCACCAGCTGTCGGCCAAGGAAATCGCCTACGGCACCATCGGCCCCAGCCTGCTGCATTTCGGCAAGACTCGCGGCAATACCGAAGAGATCCAGCGCTACGCCTACGGCCGCATCTACAATGCCAAGGCCTACAACGCCTGTGCCAACATGCCGCGCTTCGGCCACATGGGCATCCTGAGCGAAGCGCAGATCAAGGATCTGGTTGCGCTGCTGCTCGATCCGGAATCGCCTGTCAATAAATGATCTAGCCCGTAGGGTGGGCACGTTTTTGTGCCCACACGTTCTTCTCACGCACAGCGTGGGCACAAAAAACGTGCCCACCCTACAAGGCTCAATCCACCCAGCGGAAGAAATTTCATGGACATGAATCGTCGCGAGTTTTTGCAATTGCTCGCTATCGCATCGGCGGGAGGCTTCATGCTGAACAGCAATGAAAGCTACGCAGCCCGCGATGCCTCGCGCATGTACGACTTACCGCGTCGCGGCAATGTCAGCCTCTTGCATATCACCGACAGCCACGCGCAACTGAACCCGATGTATTTCCGCGAGCCGGAAATCAATCTGGGCGTGGGTAGCATGAGCGGTCAGCCGCCGCATCTGGTCGGCAACGCCTTGCTCAAGCACTTCGGCGTCAAGCCGGGATCGCCCGAGGCGCATGCCTATACCAGTCTCGATTTCATCGAAGCGGCGCGCACCTACGGCAAGGTCGGCGGCTTCGCCCATCTCGCCACACTGGTCAAACAGATACGCGCATCGCGTCCGGGCGCGTTGCTGCTGGATGGCGGCGACACCTGGCAGGGCAGCGGTCAGGCGCTGTGGACCAAGGGGCAGGACATGATAGACGCCGGCCTGGAGCTGGGCGTGGACGTGATGACCATGCACTTCGAATGCATGTACGGCGCGCAGCGCATCAAGGAAGCCGAGGAGGGCGTGCTGAGCGGCAGGATGGACGTGGTCGCGCAGAACGTGAAGACCACCGACTTCGGCGATCCGGTGTTCAAGCCCTACGTCATCCGCGAGATCAACGCCGTTCCGGTCGCGATCATCGGTCAGGCTTTCCCGTACAGCACCATCGCCAATCCGCGCTACTTCGTGCCGGACTGGTCGTACGGCATACAGGAAGAGAACCTGCAGCTCACCATAGACGAGGCGCGCAAGAAGGGCGCGCAGGTGGTCGTGCTGCTGTCGCACAACGGCATGGACGTCGACCTCAAGCTGGCCTCGCGCGTCAGCGGGCTGGACGCCATCCTCGGCGGCCATACTCACGACGGCATCCCCGCGCCCATCCCGGTGAAGAATCGCGGCGGAACCACGCTGGTGACCAATGCCGGATCGAACGGCAAGTTCCTCGGCGTGCTGGATTTCGAAGTGAAGGGCGGCAAGGTCGCGGGCTTCCGCTACAAGCTGCTGCCGGTTTTCGCCAACCTGCTGGCGGCCGACCCGGGCATGACCGCGCTGATACAGAAGCACCGCGCGCCGTTTGCAGACAAGCTCTCCGAAAAACTCGCGACCACCGACGGCCTGCTGTATCGCCGCGGCAACTTCAACGGCAGCTTCGACCAGGTGATACTCGATGCGCTGATGAAGGAGAAAGACGCCCCCATCGCCTTCTCGCCGGGCTTCCGCTGGGGCACCTCGCTGCTGCCGGGGTCGGACATCACCATGGAAGACGTGCTCAACCAGACCGCGATCACCTATCCCTACACCACCGTCACCGAGATGACCGGCGCACAGATCAAGAACGTACTGGAAGACGTGGGCGACAACCTGTTCAATCCCGATCCCTACTACCAGCAGGGCGGCGACATGGTGCGCGTGGGCGGGCTGGAATACACCTGCGAACCGAATGCCGGCATGGGCAAGCGCATTCAGGACATGCGCCTGGACGGTCAGCCGCTGGATGCCGCCAAGACCTACAAGGTGGCGGGCTGGGCGCCGGTGTCGGAAGCCGCGCGCGACAAGGGCGGCGAACCGATCTGGGACCTGGTCGCGAGACATTTGCGCAACGAAAAAGTCGTCAGGGCGACCGCACCGAATGTGCCTAAACTGAAAGGCGTGGCGGGCAATCCGGGATTAACCTAAACCGGACGAGCGGAACCCAAAATGTAGGTCGGGCTCTGCCCGACATGGTGGGCAGAGCCCACCCTACGGTTTCGTTGCAAAAATCCTGTCATTTTTTGACAGATTAATGCAGATTTCCATGTGCTTATGCTCGATGAGTGTCTCGCCCGAAAAGAGCTCCCGATTAACGAGTGGTTTGTTGTTCAATCTGTGGGAATCTGCGTAATCTGCGGACAGCTTTTTTTAAGGACTTCTGATTTCGATAGAAAGGAATAGCCATGAACAGGATCTATGTTTTATTTGCATTGTTGATCGCATTCTTCAGCCAGACGGCAGTCGCCGCCGAGCCTGCCAAGGGCATCGGCTACACCAACGTCAAACTGCAGATCGCGCGCATCCAGGTGCAGGACAGCGTCAGCTTCGACGATGCGGTCGAGTCGCTCAAGCTGCGCGCCAACCAGCACAACCTCAAGTTCGTCGGCGGCAACCCGATCTACAAGGAGATAGAAGCGCTGACCGGCAAGCCCACCAAGCGCATGGAGATATTCAACTTCTGCGACGGCCTCACCGCCAACAAGATGCTCACCGCCGACCCGATGATGATCGCCTTCATGCCCTGCCGCATCGCGATCCTGGAAGACAAGGAAGGCAAGCG
>Ga0209211_10001280_pt1 | contig 48024 bp, 39 predicted proteins | sample RifGroA2_FD_183992 | JGI IMG/M metagenome (GOLD analysis project Ga0209211, IMG submission 183992) | Groundwater microbial communities from Rifle, Colorado, USA - Groundwater A2 (SPAdes) (version 2) | ecosystem: Environmental > Aquatic > Deep subsurface > Groundwater | place: Rifle, Colorado...
GCGCACCGAGCGCAAGACCCGCCGCGCCTACAGCGTGGAGAACCGCCACAAGACCGGCATCACGCTGCAGGTGCTGCATGCCGCGCCGGTATCGCGCAACGAGAAGATCGAGGTTGAATCGCGCTACCAGCCCCAGCCCACCGACACGGCCTGGAACCGCACGCCCGGCACCGTGGCCTGGCAGCAGCCGCTGGCCGCAGGCGCCACGGCGCAGTTCAGCGCCGAGCACACCATCCGCTACCCCAAGGATGTGGAGCTGCAAGAACGCCAGTGAACCGGCAACTGCAGCCCGCACCCACCCACAACAGTCGTTCACAATCGACAGCAGCGCCCCACGAAAAAGCCCGAGGAGCCAGCCCCACCATGAGTTACCAACACATCCTCGTTGCCGTTGACGGCAGCCCCACCTCGGACCACGCCGTGGCCCAGGCCACCAGCCTCGCGCAATCCACGGGCGGCCGCATCCGGCTGCTGAATGTGATGGACCCGGTGGCCCACATCAGCGGCTTTGAGCAGCCCGAGGTCTACAGCCAGGAGGTACTACCCCGCCTGCGCAAGGCCGGCGAAGCCCTGCTGCACCAGGCCCAGGAGCGCGTGGCGCAACGCGGTGTACCGGTAGACACTGTGCTGATTGAAAACCTGGACGCCCGCGTGGCGCAGCTGGTGGTGGAGCATGCCCAGGCCTGGGGGGCCGACCTGATCGTGCTGGGCACGCACGGGCGCCGTGGCCTGGCCCGCGTGCTGATGGGCAGCGATGCCGAGCAGATTGCACGCACCGCGCCCGTGCCCGTGTTGCTGGTGCGCCTGCCCGCAGGGGCAGACGTGGCCGCCAGCGCCTGACAGCCTCTCCCTCGTGCCATGACCGTTTCCGAGCCCCCGCAGCCCCTGCCCTCCCGCCGCCCTACCGTGGCGTTCATGTTTTCCCACCCGGCCCACTTCATCGCACTGGGTTTTGGCGCCGGGCTGTCGCGCGTGGCGCCGGGCACCGTGGGCACGCTGTGGGCCTGGCTGAGCTACCTGGCGCTACAGCAATGGCTGTCACCCCAACACATGGGCCTGCTGATTGCCGCCAGCACCGTAGTGGGCTGGTGGGCCTGCACCACCACCGCACGCAACATGGCCGTGGCCGACCCCGGCAGCATCGTGTGGGACGAGGTGGTGGCCTTCTGGCTGGTGCTGTGGCTGGCCATGCCCATGGGCTGGTGGGGGCAGCTGGTGGCTTTTGGGCTGTTCCGCTTTTTTGATGCTGCCAAACCCGGCCCGGTGGGCTGGGCCGACAGCCTGTTCAAGGGTTTTGGCTGGCGCGGCGGCTGGGGTATCTTGTGGGACGACTTTGTGGCAGCCTTCTGTACCCTGCTGGTCATTGCAGTGTGGAGGTTTATATGACAACCGCATCGCTATCAAATAAAGAGCTGCTAGCGCTTGATACATCAGCGCTAGAGGCCAATTTGACCCAAATTTCTCTGGAATTGCTCAAACACAGCCACCTGCTGGCCACGGCCGAAAGCTGCTCGGGCGGCATGATCGCAGCGGCCTGCACCGACCTGGCGGGCTCCAGCCAGTGGTTCGAGCGCGGCTTTGTCACCTACTCCAACGCCGCCAAGGTCGAGATGCTGGGCGTGCCCGCCGCACTCATTGAACAGGAAGGCGCCGTGAGTGAGGCCGTGGCCCGCGCCATGGCCGATGGGGCGCTGGCCCATTCCCAGGCGCATGTGAGCCTGGCCGTAACCGGCGTGGCCGGCCCTACAGGCGGCAGCGAGGCCAAGCCCGTGGGCACTGTGTGGTTTGCCTGGTGCGTGAATGGCGAAACCCACAGCGAGATGCAGCACTTTGCGGGCGACCGCGCCGCCATCCGTGCGGCCACGGTGCGCTACGCACTGCAGCGGTTGCTGGGGTTTCTGCTGGGCTGACCCCTGGGTGGGCGCCTGACGGGGCGCACACGCCAACTCAGCCTGTCGCTCCACCGCATTTAACCATCGCCGCATCCCGCATGACCTCACCTACCTGGTTTGAAGGCTTCGCCACCCAGCGCATCAACACCGCTGGCGCCGAGATTTTTGTCCGCACCGGCGGCACTGTGGGTGCACCGCCCCTGCTGTTGCTGCACGGCTTTCCGCAAACCCATGCGCTGTGGCACCGCGTGGCGCAGCAGCTGGCGCACGACTACTTTCTGGTGCTGCCCGACCTGCGCGGTTATGGCGATTCATCGCACGCGCCCGGCCTGCCGGACCACAGCAACTACAGCAAACGCGCCATGGCGCAGGACATGGCCGAGGTGATGACCGCGCTGGGCCACGATCACTTCTTTCTGTGCGGGCACGATCGGGGCGGCCGTGTGGCCCACCGCCTCGCGCTGGACCACGCCGCGCGCGTGAAGAAGCTGTGCCTGATCGACATCGCCCCTACGCTCGACATGTACGCCCGCACCGACATGGACTTTGCGCGCGCCTACTACCACTGGTTCCACCTCATCCAGCCCGCCCCGCTGCCGGAGGCCATGATTGGCGGCAACGCCCGCGCCTACCTGCACGCCAAGCTGGGCGGCTGGGGCAGCGCGGGCCTGGCCCACATCGAGCCCCAGGCTCTGGCCGACTACGAGCGCTGCTTTTGCACGCCCGAGGCCATCCACACCGCGTGCGAAGACTACCGCGCCAGCGCAGGCATCGACCTGGAGCACGACCGCGAAAGCCGCGCGCGCGGCGAGAGGATTGCATGCGACACGCTGGTGATCTGGGGCGAACACGGCGTAGTTCACCGCCTGTTCGACCCACTGGCTCTATGGCAGGCGCAATGCGCGGGCGTGGTGACGGGCCAGGCTGTGCCGGCGGGGCACTTCATCCCCGAGCAATTGCCCGAGGCCACGGCCCGCGCGCTGAGCGCCTTCATGCGCTGACGACCGGTTCCGCATCGGCGCGGAAGGGCAATCGCGAGGGCCCGCCGTGCATTTGTTCACGCGCTGCCCGGCCACCATGCCTTGCACAGTGCGCACAGGTGCCCTTGCGTTCCTAGAATCCGCCGCTTCGCACGCTGCGGAACCCATCGCAAACACGACGTGTCGGCGAGCCCCCGCTTTCCGCAGCGCCCCACCGAGCCTTGCCGATTGCGTGACCATGCCCCCTTTTACCGCCACCCAGAACCAACTGCTCACCGAGCACCTGCGCAGCTTTCTGCCAGGCATCGAACCCGAAGCGCTGGAGCTGCTGCGCGCCCAGCTGGAGTGGGTGGAGGTGCCCGGCGGCAGCACGCTGATGGCGCAGGGCGAGCCCGGCGAGTCGATGTACCTCACCGTGAGCGGCCGCCTGCGTGCCTATGTGCGCAGCGATGACGGCAGCATCGGCCCGCAGCGCCGTGTGGCCGATATGGGCCGGGGCCAGGTGATTGGCGAGATCAGCCTGTTCACCGACGCGCCGCGCGCCGCCACCGTGGTCGCCGTGCGCGACTCGGTGCTGGTGCGCCTGACCAAGGATGTGTTCAAGACCCTGCTGGCCAGCAGCGCCCAGGTGTCGATTGCCCTCACGCGCCAGATCATCCAGCGCCTGCAAACGGGCACCGCCACCCACACGGCCGCACAAGAGCGGCCCGTGGCCATGGGCCTGCTGCCCGTGAGCAGCTGCGTGGACCTGCAGGGCTTTGGCCAGAGCCTGGCGCGCCAGCTGGGCACCATCGGCCGCGTGCGTGTGGTCGACTCCGCCACCGTGGACGCAGAGCTGCACGAGCCCGGCATTGCCCAGCGCGAAGGCGCCGACGCCACTGCCAACCGACGCATCGCCATGCTGCTCGACGAGATCGAGGCGCGCAACGACTTCGTGCTGCTTCTGGCAGACCCCGAGCCCACGCCCTGGACACGGCGCGTGAGCCGCCACTGCGACGAGTTGCTGCTGCTGGCCGACGCTCAGGCCGAGCCCGCCATCCACCCCATCGAAGAAAACTGCCTGCTGCGCCGCGCGCCCCTGGCCGAGGCCGCCGAGATCCTGGTGCTGCTGCACCCGGAATGCACGCAGTGTCCACGTGGCACCCAGCAATGGCTGGACCGCCGCCCCGTGGCCGACCACGTGCATGTGCGCCCCACCCTCGACCGCGACATGGCGCGCCTGGCCCGCATCCAGAGCCGCACCGCCGTGGGCCTCGTGCTGGCGGGCGGCGGCGCGCGCGGCTTTGCGCACCTTGGCATCTACCGCGCCTTGCAGGAAGAAGGCGTGGAGATCGACTGCGTGGGCGGCACCAGCATCGGCTCGGTGATGGCCGCGTATGTGGCGTCCGACCAGCCGCTGGCCACGGTCATGGCCAACGCCCGCGAGGCGTTTCGCACCAACCCCACGGGAGACTTCAACCTGCTGCCGCTGATGTCGCTCATCAAGGGCCGCCGACTGCGCCACATCCTGCACGAGGCCGTGGGGAGCCTGGTGGGCTTCCCGGCCCAGGTGGAAGACCTGTGGAAGAACTACTACTGCGTGGCCACCAACTACTCGCGCGCCAGCGAACAGGTGGTGCGCCGTGGCAGCCTGGTGAAGTCGCTGCTGGCCAGCATCTCCATCCCCGGTGCATTGCCGCCCGTGGTGCACGAAGGCGACCTGCTGTGCGACGGCGGCACGTTCAACAACTTTCCGGTGGACGTGATGCGCAGCAGCATGCGCGGCGTGGGCACGGTGATCGGCGTGGACCTGAACTTCCGCAAGCCGCGCCGCATTGAGCTGGACGACATCCCCACCAGCTGGGCTCTACTGCGCGACAAGCTGCGCCCGCGCGCCCAGCGCCGCTACAAGCTGCCCTCGCTGGCCAGCTACCTCATGCAGGTCACCATCCTGTACAGCATGTCGCGCCAGCGCCAGTCGCAGCAGCTCACCGACCTGTACTTCAACCCCCCCATGGACCGCGTCGGCATGCTGCAGTGGAACCGCTTCGAGCAGATCGTGCAGCAGGGGTATGCACATGGCATCCAGGTGCTGGACGGACTGGATGACATCAAGCGCCGGCGCATCGGCGGGCTGCGCACCCGTTGAGAACGCACCACACGGCCCGGTCGCCCAAGCGGCATGCAACAGGCAGGCACCGGTGTAGCATGGGCGCCCTTGAGGAGGAGACCCCATGCACCCCAACGCCCAGACCCTGCAGCGCTTCTACACCGCGTTTGCACAGCTTGACCACGCCACCATGGCCGCCTGCTATGCGCCCAACGCCACGTTCGACGACGAGGCCTTTTCCCTGAAGGGCCGCGACCAGATCGGCGGCATGTGGCGCATGCTGTGCACCGCCACCAAAAAGCCCGGCGCGGCCGAGCACTGGAAGCTCACGTTCAGCGGTATCGAAGCCGACGCGGCCGGCGGCAAGGCGCACTGGGAGGCGCACTACCTCTTCAGCGCCACGGGGCGCAAGGTGCACAACATCATCGGCGGCACCTTCACCTTCACGCCCGACGGGCTGATCGCCACCCACCGCGACCGCTTCAACTTCTGGCGCTGGGCACGGCAGGCGCTGGGGGCGCCAGGGCTGCTGCTGGGCTGGTCGCCATCGCTCAAGCGCAAGGTGCGCAGCACGGCGGCGGGGAATTTGAAGAAGTTTTTGGCGCAGGGGTGAGGGGTGGTGTTGCGGTGACGCAGATCGCTCAATGCATTGGGAACTGCGGCTCTCGGCCATGAACAGACGTTTTCGATGACCATCCAACTACCTGCTGTCTACCGTTCCTTCATCGACACGAACGGTCTGTTCGAGGGCTTCTTTGCCACGGCGCATGAAGAGCGCTACGTCATTCTTTGGGGCAAGGATGAGGTCACTAGCGCCAACGCAGAAATCGAGGTTGATGTATACGCTCCGGGCTACGTGGCGTTCGCCGGAAACGGGGGCGGTGAAGTCTATGCATTCGACGCGACGGGCGCTGTCTTCATGCTGCCAATGATTGGTATGGAACCGGCTGCTGCAATTCACGTGGCAAAAGATTTCCTCGAATTTGCGCGAGGATTTCAAAGCGTCGCGGCACCGGGCGAATGACCGCTTCGGAGCAAAGCGAAAGCCTGCAATGGGCCCACAGCCGTCCTTCATTTCATGCACGCAAAGCGGTCATCTAATGGGGCACACTACATGAATTTAACCGTTAGCTTCGCATGGAACCATTTGCGTTCGTAGATCTGCTGGAGGACGGGCCTTCGCCCAGGGTACTAGCGCGACTGTCTTTTCTTTCGACCGAAGCAGGTGGTCGCAGTGGGCCTTGCTGGGGGGTGTACAGACCGAATCACAACTTCGGCGGCCCAGATGACCGGCAGTTCTACATCGGACAAGTTCAGGTTCCAGAGGGCGAAGTTGTTCAACCTGGGGAGACTCGGAATCTGGAGGTTTGGTTTCTCAACGGACCTAGTCTTTCTGAACTGCTGCAGGTGGGGCGCCAGTGGCGTGTTCAAGAAGGTAAAAAGCTTGTGGCCAACGCTGAAATACTTGAAGTGCTTCGTAAGGGCTAACCCCTCCACAGCGGACGTCACATATCAGCTTTCAGAAATATCACTGGCTGCTTCTGGCCGAATTCTGCTATTAGCAATCGCCCATCATCTTTTACGAGCGTATGCGTGCCCATCCCGTAGTCCTTCGTGATGGAACAAATGCTTCCATCTATCAAGCCGAGTCTGGTGACTGGGCTTGCCCTGTCTGCGGCAGCGTTGAATTGAAGCAGGCGCCGTACTTTGGCGATGGTGCTGCGTCATTCGAGATGTGCAGCTGTGGCTTCGAGTTTGGGTTTGATGATGACCCTGGAGCGTCTGCGACTGCTTTGAGTGCGGTCCAAGAGAACTGGGCTCGGTGGCGAATTCGGTTTCTCTCCCGTTTTCGTTCGCACTCTGGGGCCCTGGCCGAGGTGGCTGGCCGGTTACGAGCGATTGGCGTTCACGATGAGGGCGGAAAGACGCTTTAACTCTTTGGTCAAGCAAACTCGCGCAAACTTAGTTAGCTGGCCCGCTAGACGCGAAGCTTGAGCGTCCGCTTTCGCTAGCCGCGACCGGCTGCTTCTGGCCGAATTCTGCCCGACGGCGAGGAACGCAATCGGACCCTTCGGAGCCACGGCTACGATGACGGCCACCGGCCCAAAGCGCCCTATCACTGTGCTCGATCAGCGACAGGCAGCCACCCACCTTGAACCCCGCCCTCGCATCTGCAACGGGCAGCAGTGGAAAAATCAAGTCCAATTGGCCCCTAGCGCTTATTCAACAAGCGCCAGCAGCTATCAAATCAGTAGCTTCTACCAAAAACCCGTAGCACTCTTGTACTTCTTGCCACTGCCGCAACGGCACGGAGCATTGCGACAGGACATGTGGCGATGCCGTGCACGGCGACAAAAGGGCCGGCAGCCAAGCGCTGGGCCTGCTGGGTGTGCTGCGGGGCTGGTCGCCTTCGCTAAAACGCCAGCGGCATCCTCCCCGCTCAACCGCCCACCCCTCCTTTCGCACTGGCCGGAGCGACATCGCTTCCCATCCGATCAATCAGCACCGCGCTGGCGTCATTGAGCCCCAGCACCTGCACCGTGCAGCCATGGTGGCGCAAGCGCTCCACCACCTTGTCGAGCGCGGCGACGGCGGTGATGTCCCAGAAGTGGGCGTGCGTCACGTCGATGACCACCGCGCGGCCCTCGGCGCCGAGCACGTCGAACGCCTCGATGAACGCGTCGGCCGAGGCAAAAAACACCTGGCCGGACACGCGCCAGGTGCGCTGGCCCAAGGCCGTGGCACCAGCGCCATCGGCGTGATCGGCGCCATCCGCATCGTCGTGCATGCGCACCTCCAGCATGTGCGAGACCTTGAACGCAAAGAACACCCCGCTGAGCACCACGCCCACGGCCACACCAGCCGCCAGGTTGTGGGTGGCGATGGTGACGGCCACGGTGGCCAGCATGGCGGCGCTGGACAGGCGCGGGTGGCGCACCAGGGCGCCGAGCGACTTCCAGTCGAACGTTTCGGCCGACACCATGACCATGATGGCCACCAGCGCAATCACCGGCACCTTGGATACCCAGTCTTTCAGCACCACCATGAGGATCAGCAAAAACACCCCGGCAAACAACGTGGACAGGCGCCCGCGCCCGCCGTACTTCACGTTGCCCACGGCCTGGCCGATCATTCCGCAGCCCGCAATGCCGCCGAACAGGCTGGCCGCGATGTTGGCCACGCCCAGCCCCGCGCATTCGCGGTTCTTGTCGCTGGGGGTGTCGGTCAGCTCATCGACCACGGCGGCGGTGAGCACTGATTCAAGCAGGCCCACCATGGCGATCGCCAGCGCGGGCAGCAGGATGATGCGCAGGGTGTCGAGCGACGCGGGCACCTGCGGCAGCGCAAACACAGGCAACGCGTCGGGCAGTTTGCCGAGGTCACCCACCATGGGCAGGTGCAGCCCCAGCGCCGATGCCAGCACCGTGAGCACCACCACGCAGATCAGCGGTGACGGAATGGCAGTGAGCGCAGGCCATGCCAGCCGCTGGCCCAGCCACGGCAGGCCGTAGATGAGCGCCAGCCCCAACGCCAGCGCCCCCCAGGTGGCCGTGCTGGCGCCGTGCAGGTGCGGCAGTTGCGCGGCAAAGATCAGGATGGCCAGCGCATTGACGAAGCCCGTGCGCACCGAGCTGGACACGAAGCGCATCAACACGCCCAGCTTCATCAGCCCAAACGCCACCTGCACCGCGCCTGCCAGCAGCCCCGCCGCCAGCAGGTAGCCCAGCCCGTGTGACTGCACCAGCGGCGCAGCCACCAGCGCCACCGAGCCCGCCGCCGCCGACACCATGGCAGGCCGCCCGCCGGTGAAGGCGATGACCAGGCTGATGACAAACGAGGCGAAGAGTCCCACCGAAGGGTCCACGCCCGCCACGAAGGAGAAGGCGATGACTTCGGGGACGAGCGCAAAGGTGGCCACAGCCCCGGCCAGCAGCTCGCGCGGAATGCTGGGCGCCCATTCGGCGCGCAGGCGGGTCAGGGTGGAAGGGTTCATGCGGTGTGCCCTGCAAAAAACAAAGCGCGCCCGAAGGCGCGCTGCGAGGAATTTCAGATAAAAATAGGCTCTAGCGCTTATCCATCAAGCGCCAATAGCTATCCAATCAATAGCAAATTGCCCAACAAAATCAAGCCCCGTGGCACTTCTTGTACTTCTTGCCGCTGCCGCAGTGGCACGGGTCGTTGCGCCCCGGCTCGGGCGCCTTGCGCACCGTCTCCACGCGCGGGCCCATGCTCTTCCACAGCTGGCGCAGGTCGTACACGGCCCAGATGGCTTCGCCGAAGGCCTCGACGCGCGCCTGGCTGGTGCTGGGTGGGCCGTCTTCGTCGTACATGCAGACTTCGGGCTTGCCGGTGTCGTCTTCGGTCAGGGCCACGATGCGGTCCAACGCGTCGTCCAGCCACTTGGCGGCTTCCTTGTCGCGCGGGGCGGCCCAGTCTTCGGGCCAGTTTTCCACCGCAAACATGAAGCCCAGGGCCCACACCTGGCCGAAGGACGGGATCTCCTGGTCGTCGCCCATTTCGGCGCGCTGCTCGTCGGTCAGGCTGGCCACGGCGCCGCGCATGTCCATGGCTTCGGGCTGGAAGGTGCGGTCGTCGTCCAGCGTCTTCACGTCGGTGTCGAGCTGGGTCACGATTTCGGCCCAGCGGCGGTTCCACAGCTCTAAAAAGCGCGCCTGCTGGGCGGCGTCAGCAAAGGCGGGCAACTGGGGCAGCGTGTCGCCTTCGGCAACATCCAGCTCGGCGCCGTCGCCCAGCAGCATGGGCAGGTACTCGGCCGGGGCGATGGGGCGGCGGCTGCAGATCAGCGCGGTCATGAAACCGTCGCAGAACTCCCACTGCGGGATTTCCTCGCCGCGCGAGCGCAGGTCGTCGAGGATGTTGTCGATCTCTTCCAGCTCTTCAGGGCCCAGTGCGGCGGCCGGGGCGCCCGTGGGGTCATCAAGATCGTCGGTGGAGGGCGTGGGCGATGTGGGTTCGGTCATGGGGGGCTCCGGTCGTCAAGCGAGAAAGCGGGGGCGGTAAAACACTGTTTTACTTTTATGATGCGCAGGCCTTGTGCCGTGGCGCTGGTGTAGCGGCGGAGGTACGGCGACCCGGGGTGGTGCCGGGCCTCAAAAGCGCCTTGCGCAACATGGCAACCCGATAAAAAGGCGGTCAGTGTAGCCCCCTCTCGCACCGCCACCAGAACCAGGACCCCCATGCTCCACCAACTGAACTCCCTGTACCCGGTGCGCTACACGGCCTTTGCGCTGTGCGTTTTCGGGCTGCTGCTGTCGCTGTTTGCGCTGGTGGCTTTTCACGTGGGGTTGCCCGTGGTGCTGGTGTTTGCTGCCCTGGTAGCAGTGGGCGTGTACGACCTGCAGCAGTCGCGCCACGCCATTTTGCGCAACTACCCGGTCATCGGCCACATCCGCTTCATGCTCGAATATGTGCGGCCCGAGGTGCGCCAGTATTTCATCGAGAGCGACAGCGAGGCCGCGCCGTTTTCGCGCGCGCAGCGCTCGCTGGTGTACCAGCGCGCCAAGGGCGACCCGGACAACCGCCCCTTCGGCACGCACCTGGACGTGGGCGCGCAGGGTTATGAATGGGTGAACCACTCGCTCGCACCCACACAGCTGCCGTCGCACGACTTTCGCGTGTGGATCGGCGGCAACCCCGATGCGCCGTCGCAGTCTGTGGCGCCTTGCACCCAGCCTTACCACGCGAGCGTGTTCAACATCTCGGCCATGAGCTTTGGTGCGCTGTCGGCCAATGCGATCCTGGCTTTGAACCAGGGTGCAAAAAAAGGCGGCTTCGCGCACGACACGGGCGAGGGCAGTATCAGCCAGCACCACCGCGTGCATGGCGGTGACTTGATCTGGGAGATCGGCTCGGGCTACTTTGGCTGCCGCAACCCCGACGGCACCTTCAGCGAAGAGCGTTTTGCAGCCAGCGCCACCGACCCGCAGGTGAAGATGATCGAGCTCAAGCTCAGCCAAGGCGCCAAGCCCGGCCATGGCGGCGTGCTGCCGGGCGCCAAGGTGACGGCCGAGATCGCCGCTGCGCGCGGGGTGAAGGAGGGCGAGGCCTGCATCTCGCCCGCCAGCCACAGTGCGTTCAGCAACCCGGTGGAGATGATGCAGTTCATCGCCAGGCTGCGCACGCTATCGGGCGGCAAGCCCACGGGCTTCAAGTTCTGCCTGGGCCACCCGTGGGAGTGGTTTGCCATCGTCAAGGCCATGCTGGTCACGGGCATCACGCCCGATTTCATCGTGGTCGATGGCGCCGAGGGCGGCACGGGCGCGGCACCGGTGGAATTCACCGACCACGTGGGTGCACCGCTTCAAGAAGGCCTGCTGCTGGTGCACAACACCCTGGTGGGCGTGAACCTGCGCGACCGCGTGCGCATTGGCTGCGCGGGCAAGGTGATCAGCGCCTTCGACATCGCTCGCATGATGGCGCTGGGCGCCGACTGGTGCAACGCGGGGCGTGGCTTCATGATGGCGCTCGGCTGTATCCAGGCGCAAAACTGCCACACCGGGCACTGCCCCACGGGCGTGACCACCCAGGACCCGCTGCGCCAGCAGGCCCTGGTGGTGCCCGACAAGGCCACGCGCGTGGCGCAGTTTCACCGCAGCACGCTGCACGCGCTGCAGGAGCTGGTGCAGGCCGCCGGGCTGCGTCACCCCAAGGACATCACGGCCCACCACATCGTGCGCCGCATCAGCGACACCGAGGTGCGCCTGCTGTCCAACCTGATCACGCGCATGCAACCAGGCGCGCTGCTCGGCCCGCTCGACGCGCAGCACAACGTGTTCCGCCTGTACTGGCCCTTGGCCAGCGCGCACAGCTTTCAGGCCAGCGAGCCTGCACTGGAACCCTCCATCCCCCACCATGTCGAGCTGGTGCACGCAGCAGCCGTCGGCACCGCTGCTGCGGTGGCAGGGGATGCCGCTGTATGAACTTGACGATGGACGCATCCGCCCCCACCCACACCACCGCCCCGGACTACGCCGCCTTTTTGCAGCAGCAACTGGCCACCCAGCCCCACAACGTGATGGCCCATGTGCTGGGCCACGAACAGATCTGGATCAAGCGCGCCGGCGCGCCCCACGGCACGGGCCGCTACCGCGCCATGGCCGTGCTGGCCGCCCTGCTGCGGCTGGACGCCCTGCGCCCCGTGCCCAACCCCGGCGGCCCTGCGGCCATTGCCACCGAAGTGCAGCGCCTGCGTGACCTGGCCGCGCGCGGCATCCGCGTGCCCGTGGTGCTGGCCGCCTTGCCCCATGGTTTTGCCATGCGCCACCTGGGCCACACGGGGGAAGAGATTCATTCGCTGGGCAACGAGATCGACCATGCCGTGCAGGCGGGTGACACGGCCACCGTTCTGGCGCTGTGGCAGCAGGGGCTGGACACGCTGGCCCTGGTGCACCGCCAAGGCACGTGCCTGAGCCAGGCCTTTGCTCGCAACATGGTGCGCTGCCCCGATGGCGAAGTGGCCTGCATCGACTTTGAGGACGACCCCGCCGCCGTGCTGCCCCTGGCGGTGTGCCATGTGCGCGATGCGCTGTGTTACGCGCACTCCACCGCGATCTACCTGCACACCAGCGGCACGCTGACCGAGGGGCGCGAGCGCTGGGTGGCGTGGGTGGCGCAGGAGAGCGCGGAGATGCAGACGGTGCTGGCGACCAGTGTCCGGCGGATGGGGTGGATGGGGCTTTTGCCGGCAAGCCGCAGGCTGGGGCGGGATTTGCAGCGGGTGCGGGCGGCGTACGAGTTGCTCAGCAGATGAAACGCGGCCGTTCCTATCAAGCTGTGGTTGTCCGCTGACAGCGCCGAGCGCGCTCATCGCCTATCGTTCAGGTGGCGCTTCCTCCAGCCCTCCCTTCTTTCCATGCCACTGCCCGCCGCTGCCAGCCCAGCCGCTCCTGAGCCCACGCCCTTGCCCACCACCTCCGACAAGACCCGCCGCAGCCGACCGCCCACCCTGTCGCGGGCTGCCTGGAAGCAGTTCATGGGCGTGGCCCGGCCCTACTGGGCAGGCGACAAGAAGCGCACCGCCTGGGGCCTGATGGCACTGCTGATCGCCCTGATGGTGTGCGAGACCCAGCTGGCCGTCATGCTGATCGACAAGACGGGGGAGATGACATCGGCCCTGGCGGCCAAGCAGGCCGACCGCTTCTGGATCGCGGTGCGCACCAGCCTTGTTGTACTGGCATTCGCGGTGCCGGTGTACGCCTTTTATTACTACATGCGCGATGCGTTTTCCAACCACTGGCGGCGCTGGCTCACCCACCGATTCCTGGATGGCTATCTGAGCGAACGCAAGTACTACGAGATCGGCGCGGGCGGCGACATCGACAACCCCGACCAGCGCATCAGTGAAGACATCAACACCTTCACCAGCCGGTCCACGCACTTCCTGCTGATTTTCATCGGCTCGCTGATGCAGCTGGTGGCGTTCAGCGCGGTGTTGTGGTCCATCTCCAAGACGCTGGTGGCTTTTTTGGCGGTGTATGCCCTGCTGGGCACCTTCGGGGCGCTGTACTTTTTTGGCGCGCCGCTGATCCGGCTGAACTTCTGGCAGATCCGCCGCGAGGCAGACTTCCGGTTCGGGCTGATGCGGCTGCGCGAAAACGCCGAATCCATCGCCTTCTACCGGGGCGAACCCCAGGAGCGCGTGCAGATCGACCACCGGTTCGAGGCTGCGTTTACCAACTTCGCCCGGCTCATCAAAAAGCAGCTCTCGCTCAACCTGTACCAGCGCTCTTTCAGCCAGCTCACCTTGATCCTGCCCAGCATCCTCCTGGCCAATGCGGTGCTGTCGGGCGAGCTGGAGGTGGGCCGGGCCATCCAGGCGGCAGGCGCATTTGCCGCCGTGCTGGGCGCCATCTCGCTGATCGTGGACAACTTCGAGAGCCTGAGCCGGTTTGTGGCGGGCATCGACCGGCTCCATACCCTGTCGCAGGTCGTGCTCAAAACCCCTGCCGCGCCCACCCCCTGGGCCGAGCCCGCCCCAGCAGGCCAGCCTGCGGACGATGCGACGCCCGCGATCAACGCCCACGACCCCTCCGAGCCCCCACCGCAAATCACCACCCGCATCGGCGACACGCTGGCCATCGAAGGGCTCTCGCTTTACACCCCCCCACTTCGGTCGCCTGCTCGTGGCCGACCTCTCGCTGCAGCTACAGCCCGGCGACGCGCTGCTCATCACCGGCCCGAGCGGCTGCGGCAAAAGCTCGCTCTTGCGTGCCATTGCCGGCCTGTGGCACACGGGCAGCGGCACCGTGCAGCACCCGCCCCTGGAAGACATGTTCTTCCTGCCCCAGCGCCCCTACATGCAGATTGACACACTGCGCAGCCAGATCATCTACCCGAGCAAGCAGACGGCGCTGAGCGACGAACGCCTGCTGGAGCTGCTGCAGGAGGTGCACCTCGAATCACTGTCCGAGCGTGTGGGTGGGCTCAACGCGTCCTACGACTGGGAGAAACTGCTGTCCGTTGGCGAGCAACAGCGCCTGGCCTTTGCCCGCGTGCTGGCGCGCCAGCCCAGCATCGTCATCCTGGATGAAGCCACCAGCGCGCTGGACAGCGCCAACGAAACCGCCCTCTACGAACGCCTGCGCGCCAGCGGAACCACCCTCATCAGCATCGCCCACCGCCCCGCCGTGCTCAAACACCACACGCACGTGCTGGAGTTCAAGGGCGAAGGGGCTTGGGAGCTGCACGCGGCAGCGGACTTCAGATTTGATAGCTGAGCGCGGCGGCTCAAGCGACGGCGGAGCAGCTTCGCCCGATGAGAGCAGGTCGGGTTACGCTTCACCAATCCGGCCTACATGACTTCCGCAATGACCGACTTTGAGATCTACACACCCACAGCAGAAGAAGTTCACTCCGGCGTCTTAGGCCGTCGGATGCGGCAATTCAACTACGGGTTCGTCGGTGAGTACGGCCCGTCCCAGCCGGTGTGGGTGAGCGCGCGTGACGCGCAGGGCGAATTGGTGGGCGGGCTGCGCGGATTCGTGTTTTTGGAATGGCTGAACGTGGAACTGCTGTTTGTGGACGAAGCCGCCCGGCACCATGGAGTGGGCCGCAACCTGCTGGCAACAGCGGAACAGAAAGCCCGCGACCTGGGCGCACACAGCGCGACGCTGAGCACTTTCGAATGGCAGGCTCGGGGGTTTTACCTGAAACAGGGCTATGAGGAGTTTGGGCACATCGACAACTACATCCAGGGATTTCAGCTGGTGTATTTGAAGAAGGTTTTGATGTCCTGATGTCCTGATGTCCTCGGCCAGCGTGCCTATGCGTCTTCAAAACTCCTGCGCGAACCACAGCCAGGCAGCGACACCCAGACAACCCAGCGAGAGCACAACAAAGACCCAGTAGAGGCCGGGAATGCCCCCTACCGCAGTCAACTTGTTCGACTGCAACCCATCCTGCTCGGCGGGCGACAAAGGATCCACGCCAACAGCCCGGCCAGACGATGGCGGTACAGCCCAGATCTTGTGGCCAGACGTTCGTTCAAACTGACGCGCATCGAAAGCGAGGTACGCGAAGAAGCCTGCAAGGACTAGAAAACCCAGTGGCCCCATACGGATCCTTATGGTGACAGACGGCTCAAAGAGCGTTCAACCCATCGCAGCGACGGGTACCTCTTCAAGCACCAACTGCGTCGCCACATCCGCTCCCAGATTTGCCAACCGCTTGCGCATACAAATCACCGCCTTGTCCTTGCTCAGCAAAATCGCCCGGTGTGCCGCCGCCAGGTCGATGAACTTCTGGTCGTCCGCGTCCTTGCACACATAGGGCACCTTGGGCGCGATCTCCACCAGCCGCGCCTGCGCATCAAATGCAGCGAGTACCTGCGCTGCATCCACGCGGTAGTAGTCCATGCGCCCAACGATGTGCGGATAGGCCAGCACACGCTCCAGTTCGTCGCGCATGACCTGGGTCGCTATCCAGGCCAGGCGCCCTTGGGCCAGCAGTGCGCGCAGGGGGGCGGTGCGCGGGTCGCTGAAGATCAGCAGGTCGAGCGCGACGTTGGTGTCCACCACCACAGGGCGGGCGGGTTCGCCCTGTGCGGCCTCGGCGGGCAGGCGCAGTTCAACCTGCATTGCGCGGGTCGTTGTCAGGGGCGGGTTTTGCAGCACGGTCGCGCACCGCGCCCTTGATCATATCGAAGCGGAAGAGGCGGCATTCGATGGGGCCGTTCCACATCGGCACGCGGCGCGATTCTTTCAGGCGCATCTTGCCGGGCAGCTTGAGGTCGGGTGTGAGCATCCAGGCCTGCCAACCAGCGTAGTTCTTCTTCCAGTGCGAGGCCAGCTGGCTGAAGAATTCGCCGCCATCCTCGGTCTGCGCCTCTTCGCGGCCCACGGCCATGCCCTGGGCACGGTCGGCAGCGCGCTCGCTGGCGTTGCGGCCTGCGCTACCTGCGGCAGCAATGCGCTCGCCGTAGGGCGGGTTGAGCAGCATCACGCCAGGCTGGTCGCACGGTGGCATGCGCTGCAGGGCGTCGCCGCCGCGCAGCTGCACGGCATCGGCCACGCCTGCGCGCTCAGCATTGCGCTGCGCAAAGTCGACCATGCGGAAGGCCACATCACTGCCAAACAGGGGCACAGCGCTTGTCTGTATTGCGCTTTCAGCTTCGTTTTTAATAGCATCCCAGACATGGGCCTGGAACGGCAGCAGCTTCTCGAACGCAAAACGCCGCAGCATGCCGGCCGGAATGCGGCAGGCGATCTGCGCGGCTTCGATCACGATGGTGCCGCTGCCGCAGCAGGGGTCGTACAGCGGCTGGGGGTTGTCGCCGTGCGGGTCCCAGCCGCTGGCAGCAATCATGGCGGCGGCCAGGGTTTCTTTCAGTGGCGCATCGCCCTTGTCCTCGCGCCAGCCGCGTTTGAACAGCGGCTCGCCCGAGGTGTCGATGTAGATCGTGGCCTCGTCGGTGGTCAGGTGCAGGTGGATGCGCACATCGGGCCACTGGGTGTTCACGTCGGGCCGCACACCGCTTTTGGCGCGGAAGCGGTCGGCCACCGCGTCCTTGACCTTGAGACCCGCGAAGTTCAGGCTCTGCAACGGGCTGTGCTGGGCCGTCACCTCGACCTTGAAGGTCTGGCGCGTGGTGAACCAGATTTCCCAGGCCACGTCGCTGGCCATGGCATAGAGATCGTTCTCGGAGCGGTACGGGCGGTGCGCCAACTGCACCAGTACGCGCTGGGCCAGTCGGCTGTGCAGGTTGAGCAGCAGCGCCTCGCGCCACGAGGCGCGCAGCAGCACGCCGCCGCGGCCGACCAGCAGGTCTTGCCCCGTGAGGCCGGTGATGCCATGCACCTCATCGGCCAGAAAGCCCTCCACACCAGCGGCGCAGGGGAGAAAAAGTTGGAGTTGGTTCATGTCGATGGGGAGGATACGCGCTCAGACAATGCGTGGGAATCCTGCGTTCCCGCGCGGGCCAGCAGCAATTGGCGGATGGATTCGGGGACCGGCGCCACCTTGCGGTCGGCCTTGCCGATGAAAACGATGCCGATCTTGCCGCGCGCCACCTCGCGGCCTGAGGTCTTCTCGGTCATGCAAAAGACCAGGTCAAACCCATAGCGGTTGAAGTCCGCAGGCGCCATCTCCACGCGCATGGTTTCACCGTGGAAACCTTCGGACTTGTACTGCGCCACGATGTCGCCGACCACGATGGACAGCCCGCCCACGTCGGCCTCGGGGTAGCCCAGCGACTGGAAGAAGCGCACCCGCGCTTCAGAGACCAGGCTCAGCAGTTGCGCGTTGTCCAGGTGCCCGCCTTGGTTGACGTGGCTGATGTAGATCTGCAGCTCGGTGGCAAAGCCGAAGTGCGGGGGGAGGTCGAAGACGATGCGGGCCATGGTGGGGTGGCGGATAGAAAAACGAAAAATTCAAACAGGGCGAGCCATGCGCCCCCAACCGGGGTACCTACAGCGCCTTGCGCAGGTTGGCCGGCGCGATCTTGAGCGCCTCGCGGTACTTGGCCACGGTGCGGCGTGCGCACTCGATGCCCTGTTCCTTGAGCATCTCGGCGATCTGGCTGTCGGACAGCGGCTTGGCGGGGCTTTCTGCGGCCACAAACTGCTTGATGAGGGCGCGCACGGCGGTGCTGGACGCGTTGCCGCCGGTCTCGGTACCCAGGCCCGAGCCAAAGAAGTACTTCAGCTCATACGTGCCAATTGGCGTGGCCATGTATTTGGCGGTGGTCACGCGGCTGATGGTGGATTCGTGCAGGCCCAGTTCGTCGGCGATGTCGCGCAGCACCAGCGGGCGCATGGCCAACTCGCCGTGGGTGAAGAAGCTTTTTTGCCGCTCCACGATGGCGCGCGAGACGCGCAGGATGGTGTCAAAGCGCTGCTGGATGTTCTTGATGAACCAGCGGGCCTCCTGCAGGCGCTGCTGCATGCCCTGGTGGCCCTCGCCGCCCTTGTGGCCGCGCAGGGCGCCAGCATAGATGTCGTGCACGCGCAGGCGCGGCATCACATCGGGGTTGAGGCTGACGATGAAGTTGTGCTGGCCATCGCGTCCATTGGCACGCCCGGCTTTGCGCACGATGACATCGGGAATGATGATGTTGCGCTCCACGTCGGCAAAGCGACGGCCGGGGCGAGGCTCCAGGCGAGCGATCAGCGCCATGGCGGCGCGGGTGCGCTCTTCGCCGTCGCCACACAGCTGCGTCAGGCGGCGGATGTCGCGGCGGGCCAGCATCTCCAGCGGCTGCTGACAAATGCGCAGCGCGGTCTGCACCGTGTCGGGGTCAGCATCGCTGTCCTCGTCGGCAGCCAGGGCCGTGAGCTGCAGCGTCAGGCATTCGGCCAGGTTGCGCGCACCCACGCCGGTGGGCTCCAGGCTTTGCAGCAGGCGCTGGGCCACGGTGAAGCGGTGCACCAGCTCTTCGATCTGCTCCAGGTCGTCCGGCCCGGCCAGGCTGATGGCCAGCTCTTCCAGCGGCTCTTCGAGGTAGCCGTCGTCGTTGAGCGATTCAATGAGAAAACGCAGCGCGGCGCGGTCGATCTCTGACAAGCGCAGCGCCAGCGCCTGACGGTGCAAAAAGGCGGTCAGCGATTCATGCGAACGGGCCAGCTCGGTGGCGTCGGCCTCGTCGCCTTCGGAGTCGTTGCGGTTGCGGGCGGGCGCATCCCCGCCCCACTCCGCGTCGTTGGGCGCCATTTCTACCGTGCCGTCACCGCTCCAGTCAGGCTCGTCAGCGCCAGCACTCGGCGTTTCAGCATCATTTTGGCCTTCAGCGCTTGTGCTGCTTGCGCTGCTAGCTCCTGAAAATATAGCATCATCGGCGCTGTACTCATCGGGCTGCGCGGGCGTGTCGGCGGCTTCCAGGCCAAACTCCTCGCGCGGAGCTTCGTCGGCATTGCGTTCGAGGAACGGATTTTCGTCGAGCATCTGCTCGACTTCCTGCGAGAGTTCGAGCGTGGACAACTGCAGCAGCCGAATGGACTGCTGAAGCTGGGGGGTCAATGCAAGATGCTGCGAGACGCGCAGCGACAGGCCAGGCTTCATCACATGCGGAAATGTTCGCCCAGATACACCCGGCGCACTTCGGCGTTGTCCACGATCTCGGACGGCGTGCCCTGCGCCAGCACCCGGCCGTCGCTGATGATGAAGGCGTGGTCGCAGATGCCCAGGGTTTCGCGCACGTTGTGGTCGGTGATGAGCACACCAATGCCGCGCGCCTTGAGGAAACCGATGATGCGCTGGATCTCGATCACGGCAATGGGGTCGATGCCGGCAAAGGGCTCGTCCAGCAGGATGAAACGCGGTTGTGTGGCCAGGGCCCGGGCAATCTCGACGCGGCGGCGCTCGCCACCGGACAGGGCCATGGCGGGCGAGGCGCGCAGGTGGTCCACGCGCAGCTCCTGCAGCAGGGCCGTCAGGCGCTCCTCGATGGCGTCGCGCGACAGCGGCTGGCCGTCATCACCACGCTGCAGTTCCAGCACGGCGCGCACGTTCTCTTCGACCGTGAGTTTGCGAAAGATCGAGGCTTCCTGAGGCAGGTACGACAGGCCCAGGCGCGAGCGCCGGTGGATGGGCATGTGGGCCACCGATTGGCCGTCGATGCGGATGTCTCCCTCGTCGCTGCGCACCAGGCCCACGATCATGTAGAACGAGGTGGTCTTGCCCGCGCCGTTGGGGCCGAGCAGCCCCACGACCTCACCTTTTTGCACGACCAGCGAAACGTCCTTGACGACCTTGCGGCTGCCATAAGACTTCGCCAGGTGCTGCACCTCCAGGCGGCTGCCCGCCTGGGAATCAGGCCCCAGGCGGCTACCCGCCTGAGTGTCAGGACCGGTACTCACAGCGGGCCCACTCACTTGGCGCCGCCGCCAAGGCTGTTGCTGGGGCGCAGCGCCGGGGCTGAGGCCGGGGACGCCGCCTCGGGGGCCGCCGCAGCGGGCGGTGGATCTTTGGGGGCCAGCACGGCGCGCACGCGGCTGCCCGGTGCGGGGGTATCGCCCGCAGCGTTGGTGGCGGTGCGCTTGCCGTCCACGGAGAACACGTCGGTCAGGTTGTTGTAGACAATCACGGCACCCGTGATCTCGTCGCTGAGCACAGCGCCCCGGTAGCGGCGCAGCTCGGCACGGGTGATGAAGCGCACGTTGTCGGCCTTGCCGTCGTACTCGATGACTTCGCTCTCGCCTTCGATGAACTCGTCGGGTGCTCCCGGCAGGGTGTCGCGCTTTTGCCGGAAGAAGGCGCGCTTGCCGGGCTCTGCCGTGACCACGCCGTACTGGTAGCCATCGGCATCCTGGCGCACATCCAGCCGCGCGCCGCGCAGCACGATGGAGCCCTTGGTCATGACCACGCGGCCAGAGAACACGCTGGTTTGCTTGAGCTCATCATGGCGCAAAGCGTCCGCCTCGATGTTCATGGGCTTGGCGCGGTCGGCCTTTTCGGCATGGGCCACACCGAAGGTGCAGGCCAGGGCCGCGAGCAGGAGGATCGGAAGGAGGCGATGGTTCATAGGGCACGAATCTTGCAATCATTGTAGCCACCCCGTCGCGTTCCTCCATGAAAAAAGCCCGCATGTGCGGGCTTTTGCCAATGGGAACCGGCGGCCGGGCGAAAACCGTCAGCCTTTGCGGGCCACTGTCGCCAGATGTTCCACCACCTGCAGCACGTTTTGCATGCTGCCCGCCATGGTGCCATCGGTGTAGAACTTGCCCGCCACACCCATCGAGGGCACGCCCTCCACACCGTAGGCGTCCTGCAGTTGCGAAGCACGGCGAACTTGGTTGGACACGCTGAACGAGGTGTAGATTTCCTTGAACTTGGTGGCGTCCACACCCTGTTGGGCCACCCAGGCAAAAATTTCGTCGTCCTTGGCCAGCTTCTGCTTTTCCACATGGATGGCGCGGAACACCTTGGCGTGCAGGGCTTCGAGCTTGCCCATGCCTTCCAGGGCGTAGTACAACTTCTGCTGCGGCACAAAGCTCGCGTTGAAGGCCACGGGCATACGACGGACGGAGAGGTCCTTGGGGGCGGCCTTGACCCAGGCGTCGAGCGCGGGTTCAAAAGCGTTGCAGTGGGGGCAGCTGTACCAGAAGAACTCGATCACATCGACCTTGCCCGCAGGCGCGTCGGGCGCTACCGGCTTGTCCAGCCGCCGGAAGTCCTTGCCCTCCTTGAACTGGCGGGCCTGAGCCAGCGCGGGGGTGGCCACTGGCAACGTCAGGGCGGAAGCGGCAACCGCCGAGGCGGCGGACAAAGAAAACTCACGGCGTTTCATGACAAAGACTCTCCTGTTACAGGTCTGGGGGATGTGAGCCATGCCCCCGCAAAAAGTTCAGCCACCCGAAGTCTGGCGCGTCAGCGCTGCACGCGCACCAGCGCCGACTCCAGACCGGCGCCATCGAGCTTCTCCTTGAGCTGCTCGGCGTCGTCGCGTTTGGTGAACGGCCCCACACGCACGCGGAACACCGCCCGGCCATTTTGCTCACGCTCGCTCACGCGGGCCTCCCAGCCCAGCATGGCCAGCTTGGCGCGCTGCGCATCGGCGTCCGCCTGGGTGCGGAAAGCCCCGGCCTGGACAAAGTAGTCGAACGGGTCCAGATTGCCCTTGGCAGCAGCCTTGGCCACGGCCAGATCTCCCAGCGGGTCGGCGCCAGGCTTGGTTTCAGCCTTGGCCTCGGGCTTGCTGGCAGCGGGCTTGGGTGCGGGCGCCGATGCCACAGCCCGCGCATCCGGCGCGGCCGAGGTGGGCGCCGAGGCAGCCACAGCGGGCGGGGCTGCCGGGCGAGCCGGGTTCTTGCCATACAAAGGCGAATTGGGATCCCAGTTCTTGTTCTTCTGGGTCTCGGCGGCGTCCATGTCCACGCCCCGGCCATTGCCCTTGTTGAGGAAGGGCACCGGCACCTTGGTCACGTACACCGCCACAGCCAAGGCAGCGCCCAGGCCCACGATGACCCCAACGATAAAGCCGACGATGGTCCCGCCCGTCTGTTGTTTCTTCATAGTGACTGCTTACATTCTGGCTGGAGCCGACACGCCCAGCACGGCCAGGCCATTGTGCAATACCTGCGCGGTGGCGGCGACCAGCGCCAGGCGGGCATTCTTCACGGCCTCGTCATCCACCAGGATGCGCTCGGCGTCGTAGTAGCTGTGGTAGCTGGCGGCAAGGTCGCGCAGGTAGAAGGTCACATCGTGCGGGGCTTCGCCGTCGGCCGCAGCCGTGAGCATTTCGGGGTACTTGGCCAGCTGCAGCATCAGTGCCTGGGCCTGTGGGCCTTCGAGAGCCGACAGATCAACGTCGTGCAGCGAAGCCACGTTGCCACCGCCAGCCTCTTGCCACGCGCGCAGCACCGACTGGATGCGGGCATGCGCGTACTGCACGTAGTACACGGGGTTGTCGTTGTTCTGCGCCACGGCCAGGTCCACGTCGAAGGTGTACTCGGTATCGGGCTTGCGGGAGAGCAAGAAGAATCGCACTGCGTCCTTGCTGGTCCATTCGATCAGGTCGCGCAGCGTGACATAGCTGCCTGCGCGCTTGCTGATCTTGACCTCTTCACCGCCCTTGACCACACGCACCATCGTGTGCAGCACATAGTCGGGGTAGCCCTGCGGAATGCCCACGTCGGCCGCTTGCAAGCCCGCGCGCACGCGGGCAATGGTGCCGTGGTGATCCGTGCCCTGGATGTTGACGACCTTCGTGAAGCCACGCTCCCACTTGGCGATGTGGTACGCCACATCGGGCACGAAGTAGGTGAAGGAGCCGTCCTGCTTGCGCATGACGCGGTCCTTGTCGTCGCCGTAGTCCGTGCTTTTCAGCCACAGCGCGCCATCTTGCTCGTAGGTCTTGCCATTGGCGACGAGCTTGTTCACCGTGGCCTCGACGCGGCCGCTGGTGTACAGGCTGGACTCCAGGTAGTACTCGTCAAAGTGCAGGTTGAACGCCTGCAGGTCCTTGTCCTGCTCGTTGCGCAGGTAGGCCACGGCGAACTGGCGGATGTTGTCGTAGTCCTCTACGTCGCCGTTGGCCGTGAACTCGCGGTCGTCGGCCTTCACCGTAGCCTTGGCCTTGAAGGCCTCGGCAATGTCGGCGATGTAGTCACCGTTGTAGAAGTTCTTGGCCAGCGGGTTGTCGCTGTCGGTGGGCCAGCAGTCGTCGCCGGGCTTGAAGCCCTTGGCGCGCAGCTGCGTGCTCTTGGTCAGCGTATCGATCTGCACACCAGCATCGTTGTAATAAAACTCGCGGTGCACGTTCCAGCCCTGGGTGCTGAACAGGTTGCAGATGGCATCGCCTAAAGCAGCTTGGCGGCCGTGGCCCACGTGCAGGGGGCCGGTGGGGTTGGCCGAGACAAACTCGACCAGCACGCGCTGGCCGTTGTCGGGTTGATAGCCGAAACGCTCGCCAGCGGCCAGCACCTCGCGCACGATTTCCTGCTTGGCGGCTGGCTTCAAGCGGATGTTCAGAAAGCCCGGTCCGGCGATTTCAATGGCATCCACCCAGCGGGTGAAGGCGGGCGTGGCCTCCAGTGCGGCCTTGAGCTGTTCACCCAAGGCGCGGGGATTGAGCTTGAGCGGCTTGGCCAGTTGCATGGCGGCGGTGCAGGCGAAGTCGCCATGGGCCGCCACCTTGGGGGATTCAAACGCCGCCTTGGCGCCAGCGCCAGGGGACAGGACTTCCAGCTCGGCTGCAAGCGCAGCGAGCAATTCATTTTTGGCTGTGAGCATCGGCGGATTTTACGGGGCCGGGCCGGGGCGCTCACCGAGCATGCCGCCAGCACCGCCAAAGCAGCCCTGCGCAGCCAGTACGCAACAGATCGTAAAGAATCATGGCCTGGCCTGCGGCGTGTCAGCCCCGTCTCCAGGGCATACGTTGTAATCGGGCAATCCGACGCAGGTTGCGTCAGATGCCACACTCTACTGGAGCCCCTATGAACAAGCTTCTCTCCCTGACAGCCCTGAGCCTGGTCCTTTCGTTCGGCGCAGCCCACGCTGCCGACGCCCCTGCCGCTGGAGCCAAGGCCGCCGCCCCGGCCACGGCAGCAACCCCCGCCACGCCGGCAGCGCCTGCGGCATCGGCCGCCGCGCCCACCAAGCAGCAGACCCGCATGGCCACCTGCAATGCGGAAGCGGCGGACAAGAAGGGCGACGAGCGCAAGGCTTTCATGAAGACCTGCCTGAGCAACAAGCCAGAAACCCAGCAAAACAAGATGAAGGCCTGCAACGCCGACGAAAAAGCCAAGACGCTCAAGGGCGACGAGCGCAAGGCCTTCATGAGCGAATGCTTGAAGAACAAATAAGCCCTGCCAAAACAAAGAAAGCCGCTGCCCGTGAGGGTCAGCGGCTTTTTTCTGGGCGGAACGTCTTTCTTGCGACGCCTACCAGCCCCGCGCCCAGAACACCGCGATCACCGCCACCACGGGCAACACGTGGGACTGGATCATCACGAGGCGGCGTACCTTGGCCACCTCCTGCGCCGCTGGCAGTGCCCCCGTGCTGCGCAGGGCATAGCGCCAGCGGCGAAACACCAGCGAAGGCCAGAAGGACAGGAGAACCATGACCAAAATGATGGTGATCTTGATGTGAAACAGCGGCTGCGAGAGATACCACGAAGCCCCCTTGATGCCCCAGAGGACACGCGCCACGCCGCTGGCGATCATCAGCGCCCCCGCCACACCGTAGATCACATCCAGCCGCGCCAGACGCTCGACCACAGCAGCGTTCATCCACTCCATGCGGCACAGCGCCGCCTGGCTCGATAAAAAGACCACAAAGGTCAGGATGGCCACCAGGTGCAGGGCGGCGAGGACGGCTTCGAGGGTCATGGGGGTTTCCTTTGCAAAACCCAGGACCTCAGTGCGCGCTGCTTTTCTGAAACCCGGGTGGCCGCCATTTTGCTTGAGGAATTTCGCGACCGCCGCGCAACGCGGCATGCCGGTATGTGTGCCACCGCATTGCGTCCCCCCAAAAAAACGGCGCGGACCCGAGGGCCTGCGCCGCTTTGACCGAACACCGGAGCGGACGCGATCAGGCCACCGTGCGGGCCATCGCGCCTGCGGGCACATCCGCAGGCACCACCGGGGCCATGGCAGTGGCCGGGGCGGGCAGGGGATGACCGTTCAGCGCGGCATCCAGGCGCTCATGGTCCAGCGCGTTTTCCCAACGGGATACCACCACGGTGGCCACGGCGTTGCCGATAAAGTTGGTCAGCGAGCGGCATTCGCTCATGAAGCGGTCCACGCCCAGGATCAGCGCCATGCCGGCCACCGGCACTTCGGGCACCACGGCAAGGGTGGCGGCCAGGGTGATGAAGCCTGCACCGGTCACGCCTGCTGCGCCTTTGGAGCTGAGCATCGCCACCAGAAGCAGCGCCACCTGGTGGCCCAGTGTCAGTTCGGTGTTGGTGGCCTGGGCGATGAACAGCGCGGCCAGCGTCATGTAGATGTTGGTGCCGTCCAGGTTGAAGGAATAGCCCGTGGGCACCACCAGACCCACCACCGACTTGCTGCAACCGGCCTTTTCCATCTTTTCCATCAGCGAGGGCAAGGCGGATTCAGACGACGAGGTGCCCAGCACCAGCATCAGCTCTGCCTTCAGGTAGCGGCACAGCTTGAACACCGAGAAGCCGCACAGCCGCGCCACAAAGCCCAGGATCACCACCACGAACAGCAACGAGGTGATGTAGAACGAGCCCACCAGCCAGGCCAGATTGACCAGCGAACCCAGGCCAAACTTGCCGATGGTGAACGCCATGGCGCCGAACGCACCGATGGGCGCGGCCTTCATCACAATGCCCACCACCTTGAACACGGGGGTGGTCAGCGCTTCCAGAAAATGCTGCACAGGACGGCCCGCCTCACCCACCAGCGCCAGGCCCACACCAAACAGCACGGCCACGAGCAGCACCTGCAGGATGTTGTCGCCCACGAAGGGGCTGACCAGCGTCTTGGGGATGATGTCCATCGCAAACCCGGTCAGGCTCATCTCATGCGACTTGGCCACGTAGCTCTTCACGGCCGTCTGGTCCAGATCGGCGACGTTGATGTTCATGCCCGCGCCGGGCTGCACCACGTTGGCCACCACCAGGCCCACCACCAGGGCCAGCGTGGAGAAGAACAAAAAGTACGCCATGGCCTTGCCAAACACGCGGCCCACGCTGCTCAGCTGCGACATGCCCGCAATGCCGGTCACGATGGTCAGGAAGATCACCGGCGCGATGATCATCTTGACCAGCTTGATGAAGGCATCACCCAGCGGCTTGAGCGCCTCGCCATAGGCGGGTTCAAAATGCCCGAGCAAGACACCCAGGACGATGGCGAGCACCACCTGGAAATACAGCTGCCGGTAAAAAGGCAGCCGCACGGGGTGGGCTGTGGGGGCGGAAATGGCGTGCATGGAGGTCTCCTGAAATCACGAAAGACTGCACCACCGGGGTGCGTCGAGGGTGCCGTTTGTACCGCCGCACGCTGTTTGAGCCGATAACCTATTGGTATTAGTCAGGGGCACCGCCATAGGGCGCCGCTTGCCCCAATATAGGGAAAACACCTAGCACCTGGCCGGGATGCGGCACACTCGCTCCCCGCAACATCCCAGCCTACGGACCGCGCCAGGAACAAATTTTCCCCATGACGATGACGCCCCGCCTCCGAAAATTCTGGACCCTGCTGATCCTGCTTGGGGGCATGGTGGGCAGCATGTTCATCGCCGGCCAATGGGCCTGGCAGCGTTCACTGCAGGAAGAAAACCGCAGCGTGCAGGGCCAACTGGCGCTCTACGGCCAGGCCCTGGCCCAGCGCATCGACCGCTACCGCACCCTGCCCGAAGTGCTGGCGCTGGATGCACAGCTGCGCAACGCGCTGACCCACCCACTGAGTGCGGCCGATGGGGAGCAGCTCAACCGCAAGCTGGAGCAGGCCAACGGTGCCAGCCAATCCTCCACCCTTACCCTGCTCAACCGCGACGGCCTGGCCGTGGCCGCCAGCAACTGGCGCACGGCCACCAGCAATGTGGGGGTGGACTACAGCTTTCGCCCCTACGTGCAGCAGGCGCTGGCCCAGGGGCGCGGCAGCTTCTATGGCATTGGCGTGACCACGGGTGAGCCGGGCTACTTTCTGTCTCAGGCCATCCACGACGACCAGGGCCAGACGCTGGGGCTGGTGGCCATCAAGATCGCGCTGCAGGAGCTGGAACGCGAGTGGCTGCAGACCACCGACATCGTGCTGGCGTCGGACGCGCATGGCGTGGTTTTTTTGGCCAGCCAGGATGCGTGGCGCTACCGCCTGCTGGAGCCACTGGACGATGAGGAACGCCGCGAACTGAACGCCACCCGGCAGTACGCCGACCAGCCGCTGCGCCCGCTGGAAGTCCGCGTGGTGGAAGCCCTGGACACTGGCGGTCGGCTGGTCAGCGTGCAGGCCCCTGCCCTGCCCGGCCGCGTGCTGTGGCGGACCCAGCCCCTGCCCGGCACCCCGTGGCAGCTGCACCTGCTGCACGAGACACACAGCAGCTTCGCGGACAGCCGGTGGGCCGCTGCGGCAGGCGCGGGCGGCTGGCTGGCGCTGGGCCTGCTCGTGCTGTTTGTGCGCCAGCGCCAGCGCCTGTCCAGCCTGCGCCAGCGCAGCCGCCAGGAGCTGGAGACCGTGCTGCGCCAGCACGCCCAGGAGCTGCGCACCGCGCAGGACGGCATCGTGCAGGCGGCGCAGCAGGCCGCCCAGCAGACCGACACGGGCCTCTCGCGCAGCCTGGAACATCTGCCGCAGGGCGTGGTCATCATCGACGCCGACCTGAACCTGGTGGCTTGGAACTCGCGCTATGTGCAGCTGTTTCGCTTCCCGGCAGACCTGATGCGCGTGGGCCAGCCCATTGCCGACCTGCTGCGCCACAACGCGCGCCGGGGCCTGCTGGGGCCAGGCCCGGTGGATGAGGCCATCGCACGGCGGCTGGCCCACCTGCGCAGCGGCACTCCACACCTGCACGAAAGCGCTAAGGACGACGGCACGGTGCTGGAGATCCGGGGCAACCCGCTGCCCGAAGGCGGTTTTGTGACCAGCTACGCCGACATCACCAGCTACAAGAACGCCGCACGCGAGCTGCGATCGCTGGCCGATGCGCTGGAGCAGCGCGTGGCCGACCGCACCCGCGACCTGGACGCCGCGCGGCGCGAGGCCGAGCAGGCCAACCGCTCCAAGACCCGCTTTGTGGCCGCCGCCGTGCACGATCTGCTGCAGCCCCTGAACGCCGCGCGCATGTTCACCTCGCTGCTGCGCAGCCACCTGCCAGGCGACGCCGAACGGCACGCCGTGGACAGCATCGACGGCGCCCTGGCCGCGCAGGACGCCATCCTCAACAGCCTGCTCGACATCTCGCGCATGGAATCGGGCCAGTTCGATGTGCACATCCACGACGTGGCCCTAGGGCCACTCTTGCAGGTGCTGGGCCACAACTTTGGCGTGCTGGCCGAAAGCCAGGGCCTGCAACTGCGCTGCGTGCCCACGCGCGCCGTGGTGCGCACCGACGACAACCTGCTGCGCCGCATCCTGCAGAACTTTGTCTCCAACGCCATCCGCTACAGCCGGCATGGGCGCATCGTGGTAGGCTGCCGCAGGGTGGGCAATGACCACCTGCGCATCGAAGTGCATGACCAGGGCCCCGGCATCCCCGAGGCGCTGCAGCGTGAAATTTTCGAAGAATTCCGCCGCCTGGACGAGGGCCGCGCCGACGACCGGGGCGCAGGCCTGGGCCTGGCCATCGTCGAACGCCTGGGCCGCCTTCTAGGGCACGAGATTGGCCTGCGCTCGCAACTGGGGCGCGGCAGCGTGTTCTGGGTGTGTGTGCCGCTGGGCAACCCCGCCGCCGCGCAGCAGGCTGCGCCCCCCGCCACCACGCAGCAACCCGCCGACGACGCCCCCCTGCAAGGCAGCAGTGCCTGGGTCATTGATGACGACGGCCCTACCTGCGCCGCCACGCAGGCCCTACTGCAGCGCTGGGGGTGCACGGTGCCGCTAGCCGCTGGCGCGCCCGAGGCCCTGGCCGCAGCCCAGCCCGGCCAGGCACCGCAGCTGGTGCTGCTGGACGTGCACCTGGGCAGCCACCACCATGGCCCCGATGTCTACACGGAGCTGTGCCAGCGCTGGGGCCAGGCCCCCGCCGTGATCCTGGTCACCGCCGAACGTGACGCCACCCTGCGCCGCCAGGCCGCCGAACGCGGCTGGGGCCTTCTGGCCAAGCCGGTGCGGGCGCCCGCGCTGCGGGCGCTGGTGAGTCAGACGCTGTTGCGACGGCGCGAGCAAGCCTGAGCGCATACCGCGCCTGCGCACGGACTCATCAAAAACAATAGCATCCAGCGCTTTATAGATGAGGGATGGAGCTGTTTTTATTCAGAAAACTCGTTCAAACCCGCTCAGCCAACGCCACAGCTCTTTCGCCCGCATGTCCTCAGTTCTGAGGACATACAACCCACTGCGATTCCGGTAACTTCGGCGCGCCGGCTTCACCGGCACACAACAACGCGAGGGGAAGCGACAGCATGACGGACAAGACAGCAGCGGGGGCACTCCCCCACCGGTACGCCGCGCCCGGCGCAAGCACGCGCGCGCCCCATGCACTGACGCTGGCCCGCGTCTGCCTGCTGGGCCTGTCCCTGGTGCTGGGCGCCTGCGGCGGCGGGGGTGACGGCGACGACACCCCGCCCGCAGGCACGCCCACCTTCCGCGTGGGCGGCCAGCTCGCCGGGCTGGGGCCGGGCAAGACGGTGGTCATCGCCGATGCCAGCGGGCCCAGCGCCGCCGTGTCGGCCAACGGCACCTACAGCCTGCAGCTGCCTGCGGGCACCGCTTACAGCCTGCGCATCCAGAGCCAGCCCGTGGGCCAGACCTGCACGCTCACCAACCCATCGGGCACCGTCAGCGCCGATGTGAACAACATCAGCGTGGCGTGCCTGGACAACGAGTTGCCGCCCGGCGCCCGCCCCCTGGGCGGCAGCGTGGCGGGCCTGGGAGCGGGCAAGACCTTGGTGCTGCAGCTGAGCGCACAAGGCATAACGCAGGAAGCCACGGTGACCACGGACGGCCTGTTTGGTTTTGCCCAGCCCCTGGCCGGGCCTTATAGCATCACCGTGCGCAGCCAGCCACTGGCCCAAACCTGCACGGTGGCGGGTGGCCAGGGCGTGGCCGACGTCAACGCACCGGCGCCCACGATCAGCGTCACGTGCGCAGCGGCGGCCTACCGCCTCTCGGGCACCGTGAGCGGCAGCATCGGCGTGGTGGCGCTGCGCAATACCGCCAATGGCGAGACGGTTACGGTCAGCGGCAACGGGGCCTTCAGCTTTGCGCAGCCCGTGCTGGCGGGCACCGTGTATTCGGTGGTGGTGGCCAGCACCAGCCCGGGCCAGACCTGCAGCGTGGGTGGCGGCACGGGTTTTGCCGTGGGCGATGTCTTGCAGATCAGCGTGACCTGCGCAGAAGATTCGGCACCTCCACCTCCACCTCCACCTCCACCTCCACCTCCACCTCCGGTCACAGTTCCGGCCGTTCCTGCGCTCTCGCTGGCCTATGACGTCAAGACCTTCAAGCTCAGCTGGACGGCCGTTGTAGCGCCTGCGGGCGGCGGCGGTGTCACCTACCGCGTGACGGAAGACTCCGATGGGGTCGGCCCGGCAGCAGCCACACAGATTGCCACGGGCCTCACGGGCACGCGCTACGACCGGGTGGTGACGGGGCTGCTGCACACGCGGCTCAATGCCACGTACCGCGTGCAGGCTTGCAACACGGCGGGGTGCAGTGCGCTGTCGCCCGCACTCGCTGTGGACCTGACCAAGGCTATTGGGTATTTCAAGGCGAGCAATACCGGGGCGGGCGACCAATTTGGCTACGGCGTAGCCCTGTCGGGTGACGGCAACACCCTGGCGGTAGGGGTGCTTTTGGAAGACAGCAACGCCACCGGCATCAATGGTGACCAGGCGAACGATGCGGCAAGCCAAGCGGGTGCCGTGTATGTTTTCACCCGCAGTGGCAGCACCTGGAGCCAGCAGGCCTATGTAAAAGCTAGCAACACCCAGTCTGGCGATCGTTTTGGCACCAGCGTGGCCCTGTCGGGCGATGGCAACACCTTGGCGGTGGGGGCGCATTTGGAAGACAGCAACGCCACTGGCATCAACGGCGACCAGGCGAACAACTCGGCCAACAACGCAGGCGCCGTGTATGTCTTCACCCGCATCGGCAGTACCTGGAGCCAGCAGGCCTATGTAAAGGCCAGCAATACCGGTGCGGATGACCACTTTGGCTTCAGCGTGGCCCTGTCGGACGACGGCAACACCCTGGCGGTGGGGGCGTACTGGGAGGCCAGCAACGCCACCGGCATCAATGGCGACCAGGCGAACAACTCTGCCAGCGCAGCAGGTGCTGCGTATGTGTTCATCCGCAGCGGCAGCACCTGGAGCCAGCAAGCCTACGTAAAGGCCAGCAACACCCAGTCTGGCGATCTTTTTGGCACCAGCGTGGCCCTGTCGCGCGACGGCAGCACCCTGGCCGTGGGGGCGTACTGGGAGGCCAGCAACGCCACCGGCATCAATGGCGACCAGGCGAACAACTCTGCCAGCGCAGCAGGTGCTGTGTATGTGTTCATCCGCAGCGGCAGCACCTGGAGCCAGCAAGCCTACGTAAAGGCCAGCAACACCCAGTCTGGCGATCTTTTTGGCTTCAGCGTAGCCCTGTCGAGCGACGGCAGCACCCTGGCCGTGGGGGCGTTCTGGGAGGCCAGCAACACCACCGGCATCAATGGGGACCAGGCGAACGATGCGGCAAGCCAAGCAGGTGCTGTGTATGTGTTCATCCGCAGCGGCAGCACCTGGAGCCAGCAAGCCTACATGAAGGCCAGCAACACCCAGTCTGGCGATCGTTTTGGCACCAGCGTGGCCCTGTCGGGCGACGGCAACATCCTGGCAGTGGGGGGGTATGGGGAGGCCAGCAACGCCAACGGCATCAATGGCAACCAGGCGAACAACTCTGCCAGCGCAGCAGGTGCTGCGTATGTGTTCATCCGCAGCGGCAGCACCTGGAGCCAGCAAGCCTACGTGAAAGCCAGCAATACCGGGGCGAATGACTACTTTGGTCATAGCGTGGCCCTGTCTGGCGATGGCAATACCCTGGCCGTGGGGGCGATCTCGGAGGCGAGCAATGCCACGGGTATCAATGGCAACCCGGCGGACAACTCGGCCAGCAATTCTGGCGCGGTGTACGTGTATTGACACTGACACGTCACTCGGCCAATTCGGAGCCAGGACCAAATCAAGCCCTTAAGGCCGTCTATCAAGTGCAGATCAGTTGGAGGGAACCGCGCCTCCTTTTCTTGCCCATGTCCTCAGTTCTAAGGACATACAACCCGTTGCAATTCCGGTAGTTTCAGCGTGCCAGGTTCACTGGCTCATAACAACACGAGGGGAAGGGCAGCATGACGGATACGACCACAGCGGGGACACCGGGGGCAGCAGGGGCACGGCCCTACCGGAACGCCATCACCGGCGCAGGAGCGCGCACCCTCCAGGGCTTGGCCCGATCCTGCCTGCTGGGCCTGGCCCTGGTGCTGGGTGCCTGCGGCGGCGGCAGCAGCGGCGACGACACTTCGCCCCCACCCTCGGGCGCCCCCACCTTCCGCGTGGGCGGCCAGCTCGCCGGGCTGGGGCCGGGCAAGACAGTGGTCATTGCCGATGCCAGCGGCCCCAGCGCCGCCGTGTCGGCCAATGGCAGCTACAGCCTGCAGCTGCCGGCAGGCACTGCCTATAGCCTGCGCATTGCCTCTCAGCCGGTGGGCCAGACCTGCACGCTCACCAATCCTTCGGGAACCGTGACTGCCGATGTGAACAACATCAGCGTGGCGTGCCTGGACAACGAGGTGCCGCCCGGCGCCCGCCCGCTGGGGGGTAGTGTGGCGGGCCTGGGGGCGGGCAAGACGGTCGTGTTGCAACTCAGTGCAGGCGGCCAGGTGCAGGAGGCACGCGTGACGGCCGATGGCGCTTTCAGCTTCGCCGAGCCGGTGGCTGGGCCTTACAGCATTACCGTGCGCAGCCAGCCGCTGAACCAGGTGTGTACGGTGGCAGGGGGACAGGGTGTGGCCGATGCCAATGCACCAGCGCCTGCCATCAGCGTTACCTGTGCGGGCACGGGCTACCGCCTCTCGGGCACCGTGAGCGGCAGCATCGGTGCGGTGGCGCTGCGCAATACCGCCAATGGCGAGACAGTGACCGTCAGCGGCAATGGGGCCTTCAGCTTTGCTCAGCCGGTGCTGGCGGGCACGGCGTATTCGATCGTGCTGGCCAGCACGAGCGCAGGCCAGACCTGCAGCGTGGGTGGGGGCACGGGCTTTGCCCTGGCCGATGTCTCGCAGATTTCGGTGGTGTGCGTGGAAGATACGGCACCTCCTCCACCTCCACCTCCACCTCCACCTCCACCTCCACCACCGCCACCGCCACCGCCACCGCCGGTCACGGTCCCCGCCGTCCCTGCGCTGTCGATGGCGTATGAAGTGAAAACCTTCAAGCTCGGCTGGGCGGCTGTGGCCGCGCCTGCGGGTGGGGGCGCCGTGACGTACCGCGTGACGGAAGACCCGGATGGCGCAGGCCCACAGGCGGCCACGCAGATTGCCACGGGGATCACCGGCACGAGCTACGACCGGGTGGTGACGGGGCTGCTGCATACGCGGCTCAATGCCACGTACCGCGTGCAGGCTTGCAACACGGCGGGGTGCAGTGCGTTGTCTACGGCCCAGGCGGTCAACCTCACGCAGGCCATTGGGTACTTTAAGGCGAGCAATACGGGGGGGATCGACAGCTTTGGCTACAGCGTAGCCCTGTCGGGCGACGGCAACACCTTGGCGGTGGGGGCGATCTCCGAAGGTAGCAACGCCACAGGAATCAATGGCGACCAAGCGAACAACTCGGCCAGCAGCGCAGGCGCAGTGTATGTGTTCACCCGTAGCGGCGGCACTTGGAGCCAGCAGGCCTATATAAAGGCCAGCAACACCGGGGCAGGTGACCAGTTTGGCCAAAGCGTGGCGCTGTCGGGTGACGGCAACACCCTGGCGGTAGGCGCACAGTTAGAGGCCAGCAGCGCTACCGGCATCAACGGCGATCGGGCGAACAATTCGGTAGGCGACGCAGGAGCGGTGTACTTGTTCGCCCGCAGCGGCGGCACCTGGAGCCAGCAGGCGTATGTAAAGGCCAGCAATACCGGGGTAAGTGACCACTTTGGCGCCAGCGTTGCTCTGTCGGGTGATGGCAACACCCTGGCGGTGGGGGCGCGCTACGAGGCCAGCAATGCCACCGGCATCAATGGTGACCAGGCGAACAACTCGGCAAGTGCCGCAGGCGCGGTGTATGTTTTCACCCGCAGCAGCGGCACCTGGAGCCAGCAGGCCTATGTAAAGGCCAGCAATACCGGGGCAGGTGACCAGTTCGGCCTTAGCGTGGCCCTGTCGGGCGATGGCGACACCCTGGCGGTGGGAGCGCCGGAGGAGAACAGCAATGCCACTGGCACTAACGGTGACCAGGCGAACAACTCGTTAGGCTCCGCAGGCGCGGTGTACATATTCACCCGCAGCGGCAGCACCTGGAGCCAGCAGGCTTACGTAAAGGCCAGCAATACCGGAGGGGGTGACCAGTTCGGCCAAAGCGTGGCCCTGTCGGGCGACGGCAACACGCTGGCGGTGGGGGCGGTCAACGAGGCAGGTTCCGCAGGTGCGGTGTACGTATTCACCCGTGTCAGCGTCTGGAGCCAGCAGGCCTACGTGAAAGCCAGCAATACAGGACCATTTGACCGCTTTGGCCAAAGCGTGGCTCTCTCGGGCGACGGCAACACGCTGGGGGTGGGGGCGTACATGGAGGACAGCAACGCCACCGGCATCGATGGTGACCAGGCGAACAACTCGGAAAGCGCCGCAGGCGCGGTGTATGTGTTCACCCGCAGCGGTGGCATGTGGAGCCAACAGGGTTATATAAAGGCCAGCAATACCGGGGCAGGCGACTACTTTGGCTACAGCGTGGCCCTGTCGGGCGACGGCAGCACCCTGGCGGTGGGCTCGCGGCTTGAGGCTAGCAACGCGACCGGCATCAATGGTGACGAGGCAAATAACTCCTTTACCAATGCCGGCGCCGTGTATGTGTACTGACTTCTGAACTACCTTCGCCGATGGCGGCATTGCCTATGCCACGCGGCGGTGCGGCCAGGGAGCATGCTTATGGTGCTTGGCAAAAATTTCAAGCGCAATCAATGCCAGGGCTTCCATAGCAAGCGCGGAAAGCTATCAAAATGGTAGCTGATTAGTTCAACCGCCGTTCCAGCGGCAACCCCAGGCGGAACTCCCCACCGCCCTCCCACGCCGTCCACTGCGCTTGGCCGCCCAGGGCTTCGGCCCGGTGGCACACGTTGGCCAGACCCTGGCCCGCCTGCGTGGCGTGGGGGTTACTGGCGGCAGGCACAAACGCGCGGCCGTTGTCGCGGATGCGCACCACCACGCGGGCTTGCTGCGCGCCTACTTCCGGCTGCGCCTCGGTGGCCAGGTCGATGGCGGTGGCCTGGCTGTGCTTGAGGATATTGGTCAGCACCTCTTGCAGGATGCGCAGCACATGCAGGGCGGCCTGCGGGTCCAGCCAGGGCAGCGGGGGCAGGTCCTCCACGCTCCAGGTGAGGGTGATGCCTGCCGCCTTGAGCCGGGGCGCCAGGCGAAAGCGCAGGGCGGCCAGCAGCGCCAGCAGATCGGCGTCAGCGGGTGTCAGCGAGTCGATGGCGAGCTTGAGGTCGTCGATGCAGTCCTTGAGCACCAGGGCGGTGTCGGCCGTGCTGGCCTGGCCGCGCTCGACCATGCGCAGCGCGCTCATCAGGGATGAGCCGATGCCGTCGTGCATGTCCTGCATCAGGCGCTGGCGCTCGGCCGCCAGGGTTTGCTGGCGCTCCAGCAAGCGCAGCTGTTCGTGGCTGGCCGTGAGCTCGCGCTCGCGCGCAGCGAGCTGGCTCTCCAGTCCGGCATTGACCTCTTCCACCGCACGGATGGCGCCCACGTAGCGGCGGTAGACAATGGCCAGGAAGATGGCGAACAGCCCGATGGACAGGTACGGTGCTAGGTACACCTGCTCGATGTCGATGCGGTAGTTCTGCAGCAGCAGGTCGTGCACCCCGGCGGGGATGTTCAGCGAGATCCAGGCAAACAGCACCATGCCCTCGCGCGAGCGCGCCTGCCAGGATGCCCACAGGCCCGAGACGGCCACGACCGCCGTGAGGAGCGCGATGAGGATGTACACCGCCGGCAGGATCGCGCTGACATTCGGTAAGAGCTGGGGCACGGGCAGGGTGAGCACGCTGCACAAACCCACCAGCGTGGCGATAGCCAGCGCTAGGCGGGGCATGCGCTTGCCGTGCACACGCAGGGCGAACGCGAAGGTGACCGCCATGGACCAGCCTAGCGCGTTGACCGTGAGCCAGCCGAACCAGTCGTCCGGCACGGGCAAGGGGCGGTCGTCCACCACATAGTGCAGGCTGCGCAGCACGCAGGTAGCGGCGACGGCGAAGAAGAGCAGGTAGATCGGTTCACGGCGTCGCGCCAGCCCCACGGCCAGCGCGAACAGCCCGATCACGAGGAAGGCCGCGCTCGCATGGCTGACCAGATCGGTCTGCACAAACCGGCGCAGGTTGTAGCGCAAGAGCAAGCTCTGCTCGGGCCCCACCCAGGCGGTGGAGAGCGCACCGCCGACCCCTTGCTGGCTGGCCATGCGGATCCAGACCGAGCGCGGTGGCGCCGCGCCGCCGTCAGCGCTGCCCAGTGGCACCCACAGCGGCCGGTTAAAGCTGTTCCACACGCGGCTGCCGCGCGTGCGGTACGTCATGCGGCCGTCCACATACACCGCGACGATGCCGATGGTTTGCCAGCGCGGCAGGTACAGAAAAAGCGCCTGCTGCGCAAACCCGGGCGGCACGGCGAGCCGGTACCAGGCCACCTCTGGCGCGGCCTGCAGCGATGCGTTGCCCGCAGCCAGGCTGCGGGGCCGCGCGTGAGGCAAGGACACCGGGGTCCAAGCTTCCGTACCCTCGGCATCTGCGGCGGTTTGCTGCACGCGGAGCCCTGAAAGTGGTAGCTCGGGCGGAGGTTCCCAGCCCGCACCGGACTGCAGGCGAAAATCTGCCTGTGTCAGATGCACAGCGTCGCCTTGCAGGTCCTGGCCCGGGGTGCCGCACGCCGCAAGCGCTACAGACAGCAGCAATAGCAACGGCAGGGCCGCGACCCTAATCAGCCAGCAGGCCTTGTTTGTAGGCGGCATGGATCGCCTCGGCGCGGGTGTTGACCTGGAGCTTGGCGTAGATGCGCCGGACAAAGGTCAACACGGTGGTGCGAGACACGCCCATCGACCGGGCGGTTTCCTCGGTGTTGAAACCCTTGCTAACGTACCGCAGCACCTCTTGTTCGCGTGCAGAAAGCACAGTGGACGGCTCGCTGGCAGGCGCCAAGATCGCGGCAGCCCGCGCCAGGATCTTGCGCGCCACCATGGGGCTGATGGGGCTGCCGCCCGCGTGGAGGCTGCGGATCTCCTCGGCCAGCTCGGCCGCATCCACGTCCTTGAGCAGGTAGCCCATGGCACCGGCCTCGATGGAGCGCAGCACGTGGTCCTCGTCGCCAAAGATGGTGCTGACCAAGATGCTGCAATCGGGCCACTGCATGCGCGCGGCGCGGATCACGTCCAGGCCGGATCCGTCGGGCAGGCCCAGATCCACGAGCAGCACGTCCAGGGGCGCCTGGGGCAAGCGGGCCAGGGCATCGGCGCAGTCGTTGGCCAGCAGCACCAGAGCCAAGTCGGGCTGCGTGCCGATCATCGCCACCAGGGCGTCGCGGCTGGAAGCGTCGTCCTCCACCACGCCAATACGCAGCGTGGGCAGGGGCGAAGGGGCGGGCGTTGGCATGGCGCGATTATGGCCACGCGCGCAGATGGGTGACGAGCCTCAGCCTGCACCGCCTTCTTCGGTTTCCAGGCTCTTGACCAGCACCGCCGCCTGCGTGCGGCTGTAGCACGCGAGCTTTTTAAGGATGGCGGTGACATGCACCTTCACCGTGTTCTCGGCCAGGCCCAGCGTGGCCGCGATCTGTTTGTTGAGCAGGCCATCGGCCAGACACAGCAGCACGCGGAACTGCTGCGGCGTGAGCTGTGCGAGCCGCGCGGCCAACTCGGCGTCGGCCTCGGAGCGCTCGGCCGCCATGGGCGGGAACCCGCTGCCGCCGTCCAGCACGGCCTGGATGGCGTCGCCCATGGCGTCGGCAGGCGCGGACTTTGGGATGAAGCCTGCCGCGCCAAACTGCTGGGCGCGGCGGATGACGCGCGGGTGGTCGTTGGACGAGATGATCACCACGGGCAGCTCGGGGTATTCGCCGCGCACATGCAGCAGGGCCGAGAAGCCGCGCGTGCCGGGCATGCTCAGGTCCAGCAGCACGAGTTCAATCTCCGGGTGCTCCTGCAACGCCTGGCCCAGCGTGGTGGCGCTGGCCGCCTCCAGCGTGCGGTACTGGGGCAGGCGCTCGCGCAGCACGTGCAGCACGGCGGCGCGGAACAGGGGGTGGTCGTCAGCGACGAGGAGCGTGGGCTCGGACATGGAATGTGCAGTCTGCCACGGGGCCGTCAGCCGCTCTGGGGGCCTTTCCAGAACGCGGGCTGTGCGTACTGGTGCTTGAGGTGCTCGATCCACAGGCGCACGCGCAGGGGCAGGTGCTTGCGCTGGGGGAAGACCACGTAGATGCCATTGGGCGGGGCGGCAAAGTCCTCCAGTACCGCGACCAGTCGGCCTGCGGCGATCTCGGCCTCGACCTCCCAGGTGCTGCGCCAGGCAATGCCCCAGCCACCCAGGCACCAGTCGTGCAGCACTTGGCCGTCGGAGCAGTCGAGCGGGCCGCCGGGCTTGAGGTGCATGACCTCGGTGGAGCCATCCGCATGCGGCACCCTGAACGCCCAGCCGCGCGTCTGCGATGCGTCGCTGGAGAGCGTGAGGCAGTCGTGCTGCACCAGCTCGGCCGGGGCGCGCGGGGTGCCGCGCCGGGCCAGGTATTCGGGCGTGGCCACGCACAGGCGGCGGTTGTCGGCAATGCGTACGCTCACCAGCGACGAATCGGGCAAGTCGCCCACGCGCACGGCGCAGTCAAAGCCTTCGCCCGCCAGGTCCACCACGCGGTCGCTGAGGTTGAGGGAGATGGTCACGTCCGGATGGGCCGAGCGAAAGCGCGGCACCAGCGGCGCCACATGGCGGCGGCCAAACCCGGCGGGCGCGGTGATGCGCAAATGGCCGGTGGCCTTGACCCCGCCTTCTGACACGCTGGCTTCGGCATTGGCCACGTCGGCCAGCAGGCGCTGGCAGTCTTCCAGAAACGCGCTGCCCTCGTGCGTGAGGCTGATGCGGCGTGTGGTGCGCACCAGCAACTTCACGCCCAGGTGTTCTTCGAGCGCATCCAGCCGACGGCCCATGATGGCGGGCGCCACGCCCTCGGCCTTGGCGGCTGCAGTGAGGCTGCCGCGCGTGGCCACCGATACAAAGGATTCGAAGGCCTTGAGTTTGTCCATGGGCGGTGATTATGGAGACATCCACGCGGGGGCCTGCACACGGCCGCTGCAGCGCGGCGGCACCCGGTGGCTGAAAAACTTGAAGCAAAAACAGGCCCTTGCGCTCGACCACATTGCCTTGATAGCTATCATTAATATAGCAATCAGGTCAATCGGGACTTGAGGAACCCCACGGTGCCGTAGCGCTTGACCTCAGCGTAGTGGTCGCGCGTGAGGCCCTGCACCATGGCGGTGTAGGCATCCGCCAGGTCGGGCGCGATGGTGAAGTGGTCGTAGTTCACGATCACGCCCACGCGCTCGCCCTGTGCGGCGAGCGGGGCGAGCAGGCCGCGCACCTCCTGCTCGATGGCGGCTATGGTGCTGGCGGTGTTGATCTGCAGGCCCGAGAAGTCGATGTGCAGCAGATGGCGCGCGGCGTCCAGCTCAAAGCGCTGCACCAGCGGGCGGTTGAGCAGTTGTTCGCGCAGGCTGAGCGGGCCGGGCTCGAACAGGCGCAGGTCCATGGTCTGCAAACCCGGGCTGATGCGCGGCGTGAAGGACATGTGGGCGAGCACGTCGCGGTGCAGGTCGATGCCGGGCGCCAGCTCGATCAGCTCCAGCGCGCCGCCGCCCTCCGGCTCGCCCGAGGGCACGAGGCGGAACACGCAGCGCTCCGTCACATACAGCACGCGCTGGCCGCGCCGCAGGGCTTCGGCGCCGCTGAAGGTGCGGTGCTCCACCTCGCGAACGAACTTGCGTGCGCCCCCTTCGTGCAGGATGTGCAGGTGGCCGTCCACCGCCTCCACCTGCAGCGCGCCGGCCGTGAAGGTGCCGACAAACACCACGGTCTTGGCGTTCTGGCTGATGTTGATGAAGCCACCCGCACCCGCCAGGCGCGGCCCGAACTTGCTCACGTTGAGGTTGCCGTGCTGGTCGGCCTGCGCCAGGCCCAGGATGGCGATGTCGAGACCACCGCCGTCGTAGAAGTCGAACTGGTTGGGCTGGTCGATGATGGCCTGCGGGTTCACGGCGGCGCCAAAGTTCAGGCCACCCGCGGGAATGCCGCCGATCACGCCGGGTTCGGCCGTGAGGGTGACGAGGTCGATGATGCGCTCCTCGGCCGCTACGTTGGCCACGCCCTCGGGCATGCCTATCCCTAAGTTCACCACCTGGTGCGGGCGCAGCTCCAGCGCTGCGCGGCGGGCGATGATCTTGCGCTCGGTCAGCGGCATCGCGTCCAGCGTGTCCATGGGCACGCGCAGCTCGCCCGCAAACACGGCGCTGTAGGGCTCGGCAAAGGTCTGGTGGTGGTGGGCGGGCTCGGTGGCCAGCACCACGGCGTCCACCAGCACGCCCGGCACCTTGACCTGGCGGGGGTTGAGCGACCCACGCTCGGCAATGCGCTCGACCTGCGCAATGACCACGCCGCCCGAGTTGCGTGCCGCCATGGCAATCGCCAGCGCTTCGAGCGTGAGCGCCTCGCGCTCCATGGTGAGGTTACCGTCCGCGTCGGCTGTGGTCGCGCGGATGATGCCCACGTGGATGGGGAAGGCCTTGTAGAACAGGTAGTCCTGCCCGTCGATGGGCAGCACGCGCACCAGGTCTTCGGTGGTGCGCGCGTTGAGCTTGCCGCCGCCGTGGCGCGGGTCCACAAAGGTGTCGAGGCCCACGCGCGTGAGCGTGCCGGGCTTGCCCGCGGCGATGTCGCGGAACAAATGTGTGATCACGCCCTGGGGCAGATTCCAAGCCTCGATCTGGTTGTCCACCGCCAGCTTCTGGATGCGCGGCACCAGGCCCCAGTGCCCACCGATCACGCGCTTGAGAAGACCCGCGTGGCCCAGGTGGTTGAGGCCACGCTGCTTGCCGTCGCCCTGGCCTGCTGCGTAGACCTGCGTGAGGTCGTGCGGGGTTTGGGTGGCCTCCCAGCGCTGGGCCAGCGCCACCGCGATGCTCTCGGCAAAGCCGATGCCCACAAAACCGCCGGTGGCCACGGTGTCGCCGTCGTGGATGAGCTGCACCGCATCGGCGGCGCTGACGATCTTGTTCTTGTAGGCAGCGTTCAGCGCGCCAGCGGCCAGGGGTGCCTGCATGGATTTGTCTCCCGGTGGGATTATTTTTATGAGCCAGATCACGGCCTCGCAATAGGTTGCGGGGCCGCCCTGGCTCTTCGCGCAGCGTAGTGCTTTACCAGCTGGTGCGCCATTCCGTGCAACTACGGACTGTCACCAGTTTTGCGTAAAAGTCACTGGTTTCGAGCTTTTCAGCGTATTTATGTGGGCAAACATTTGCAATACAGTCTGTCCATGGCCTTCTCGCCAAGGTCCGACATTTCTTTGATCCACGTTTCAACAACTCAACTCTTTAGGCACCCTCATGACCGACCGCACCGCAATCCACGGCCTGCAAGTGGCCACCTCCCTGTACCGCTTTGTCGAAGACAAGGTGCTGCCCGGCACGGGTGTCGATGCCGCCGCCTTCTGGAAGGGCTTTGACGCCATCGTGTCGGACCTGGCCCCGCGCAACATCGCCCTGCTGGCCGAGCGCGACCGCCTGCAGACTGAGTTGGACACCTGGCACAAGGCCAACCCCGGCCCCATCAAGGACATGGTGGCCTACCGCAGCTTCCTCGAAAAGATCGGCTACCTGGTGCCCCAGCCCGCCGACGTGAAGGCGACCACCGCCAACGTGGACGACGAGTTGGCCACCCAGGCCGGCCCGCAGCTGGTGGTGCCCATCCTGAACGCACGCTACGCATTGAACGCCGCCAACGCCCGCTGGGGCAGCCTGTATGACGCGCTGTACGGCACGGATGCCATCAGCGAAGAAGGCGGCGCCGAAAAAGGCAAGGGCTACAACCCCGTTCGCGGCGCCAAGGTGATTGCCTTTGCGCGCCAGGTGCTGGACGACACGGCGCCTTTGGCCTCGGGCTCCCACAAGGATTCGACGGGCTACAAGGTGGAAGGCGGCCATCTGGTCGTGTCACTGGCCAATGGCAGCACCACGGGCCTCAAGGACGCATCGCAGTTCAAGGGCTACCAGGGGAGCGCAGCAGCGCCTTCATCGGTGCTGCTGCAGCACAACGGCCTGCACCTGGATATCCAGATCGACCGGTCTACCCCCATCGGCCAGAGCGACGCTGCGGGCGTGAGCGACCTGGTGCTGGAAGCGGCCCTCTCCACCATCCTGGACCTGGAAGACTCCGTGGCCGCCGTGGACGCCGAAGACAAGGTGCTGGGCTACAGCAACTGGCTGGGCATCATCCAGGCCACGCTGACCGAGCAGGTCGCCAAGGGCGGCAAGACCTTCACGCGCGGACTGAACCCTGACCGTATTTACACGGCCCCCCAAGGCGGAGAAGTGCGCCTGCATGGCCGCTCGCTCATGTTCCTGCGCAATGTGGGCCACCTGATGACGAACCCGGCCATCCTGTGGACCGACGCGCAGGGCACGCAGCGCGAGATCCCCGAAGGCATCATGGATGCAGTGGTCACAACGGCTATCGCATTGCACGACCTGCAAGGCCATGGCGCCAACGGAATCCGCAACTCCCGCAAGGGCAGCGTCTACATCGTCAAGCCCAAGATGCATGGCCCCGCCGAAGTCGGCTTTGCGGCCGAGCTGTTCGGTCGCGTCGAGAAGCTGCTGGGCCTGCCCGACAGCACCGTCAAGCTGGGCATCATGGACGAAGAGCGCCGCACGTCCGTCAACCTCAAGGCCTGCATCGCTGCCGCATCGAGCCGCGTGGCCTTCATCAACACCGGCTTCCTGGACCGTACGGGCGACGAGATGCACACCGCCATGCACGCCGGCCCCATGGTGCGCAAGGGCGACATGAAGACCAGCGCCTGGATCCAGTCGTACGAGAAGAACAACGTGCTCGTGGGCCTGAGCTGTGGCCTGCGCGGCAAGGCGCAAATCGGCAAGGGCATGTGGGCCATGCCCGACCTGATGGCGGAGATGCTCAAGCAAAAGATCGCCCACCCCAAGGCCGGTGCCAACACCGCCTGGGTGCCCAGCCCCACGGGCGCCACGCTGCACGCGCTGCATTACCACCAAGTGAAGGTCAGCGACATCCAGATCGAGCTGGAAAAGACCGACGTGAACGCCGAGCGCGACAACCTGCTGACCGGCCTGCTCACCGTGCCCGTCAGCGCCAACCCGAACTGGACAGACGCTGAAAAGCAGCAGGAGCTGGACAACAACGCACAGGGCATCCTGGGCTACGTGGTTCGCTGGGTGGATCAGGGCGTGGGCTGCTCCAAGGTGCCCGACATCCACAACGTGGGCCTGATGGAAGACCGCGCCACGCTGCGCATCAGCAGCCAGCACATGGCCAACTGGCTGCTGCACGGCGTGGTGACGCATGCACAAGTGAAGGAGACCTTCGAACGGATGGCCGCCGTGGTCGATGGCCAAAACGCGGGTGACCCGCTGTACCAGCCGATGGCGGGCCACTTTGACACCAGCTACGCCTACCGTGCAGCGCTGGACCTGGTGCTCAAGGGCGAAGAGCAGCCGAGCGGCTACACCGAGCCGCTGCTGCACGCCTGGCGCCTGAAGCTGAAGGCGGCGCAGGCAGCCTGAGCAGCAGGCGGTGACGCGCGCGTGGGCATCGCGCGCGCTTCAATGAGACGATTGCTCAGTTTTTTATAGCTGCTTGCGCTTGATAGTAAAGCGCTAGCAGCTATTTTTGTTTGAAGCTTTCTTTCAACCCATCCCCACCTCGCAGCGCACAAACCAAAGTTGGTTTACGAACGTGCGACAGGTCCGAGGGAATCGGCCCATGGCAGAGGGTTCAACCAGTTCCGCTCCGCAGCGGGGTATGTGCTTGCGCCGTACACTGGCCCTCGGCACGCCCGCCCCCGTGGCGGGCCACCCGTCTGCAAGCCGAATCCGCCATGACTTCCCCTTCGCCCAGCGCTAGTAGCGCTACCGATGCGCCCGCCGCATCCGTCTGCCCCCTGTGCGGGCAGCCAAACCTCTGCGCAATTACTGCCGGACAGCCATCCGAGAGCTGCTGGTGCATGGCCCCCGGCACCGTTGCCCCCGAGGCACTGGCCGCGCTGCGGCCCGAACAGCGGGGCAAGACCTGTATCTGCCCGGCCTGCGGATCACGCGGGAGGCCGCCCTCTCCGTCGTCGCCGCCGCTTGCACCGTCGTAGCAGCCCGCGTCGATATGATTTCGCCTTTGTTTTTTGTTTGTGCAACCACCCCTACTGCAAGGAAGCTGAAATGCCCACGTACCACGTCGAAATGATGGAAGGCCGCACGGTCGAACAAAAGAAGAAGCTGGTGGAGGAAATCACCCGCGTTTCCGTTGAAATCCTGGGCGGCTCGCCCGAGTCGGTGGACATTCTCATCACCGATATAAAGCGCGAAAACTGGGCCACGGGCGGCAAGCTCTGGTCCGAGCGCACCTGAGCGGCTCTCAGTGTTTTCGCCCTCGCGCCGTTTCAGAAATTTGACGCACGCGACGCCATGACCCAGGCAGGCTCGCTGGCCGTTTTGAGGGAGCGCTACGGAGAGCGCTACCGCTGGCTGGTATTGCTGTCGGTCATGGTGGGAACGATGGCGTCGATCATGTCATCCACCATCGTGAACGTGGCCATCCCCGACATGAGCCACTATTTCACGCTGGGCCAGGAACGCGCGCAGTGGGTCACCTCGGGCTTCATGGTGGCCACCACAGTCTCGATGCTCACCACGCCCTGGCTGCTGTCGCGCTACGGGTACCGCGCCACCTACGTGGGCGCCATGTTGCTGCTGCTGGCGGGTGGCATTGGCGGCGGACTCGCCCAGGACTTCGGCCTGGTGCTGGTCGCCCGGGTGGCGGAGGGCCTGGCGGCAGGCGTTGTTCAGCCCATCCCGGCCGTCATCATTCTGTACGCCTTCAAACCCCATGAGCAGGGCCGCGCCAGCGGCATCTTCGGGATGGGCGTTGTACTGGCACCCGCCATCGGGCCCAGCATCGGAGGCTTGCTGGTGGACTGGTTTGGCTGGCGCTCGATTTTTTTCATGGTGGTGCCGCTTTGCCTGGCGTCCATCTGGTTGGCTTACAAGTTTGTGCCCGTCACCGCCCCCGGCGGCGTAGAGGCCAACCGCCAAGGTGAGGCGCTGGACTGGCGCGGGCTCCTGCTGGGCACTGTGGGTACGCTGTGCTTGCTCAATGGCTTGGTGTCGCTGCATGGCGGCTCCGTGGCCGAAGCACTTGGCCTGCTGTCGGGCGCGGTGGTGGCTGTCGGGTGTTTCATCACCTGGGAGCGCAAGTTGCTGCGCATGGGCCGCAAGCCGCTGATGGATCTGCGCCTGTTTCAGTACCGCCAGTTCGCCATGGGCAGCGTGGTGGCATTCATCTACGGTACGGCCTTGTTCGGGTCCACCTATCTGCTGCCAGTGTTCATGCAGTTGGGGCTGGACTTGTCGGCATCACATGTGGGTACGCTCATGCTGCCAGCAGGATTTGTCCTGGCCATCACCATCGCGGTGGTGGGCCGACTTGCCGACCACCAGCCCACCCATTTTCTGGTCAGCATCGGACTGGGCTTGCTGGCGCTTTCGTTTGGACTCATGGTGTTTGTGGGCTTGGGCTCTTCATTGTGGATGCTGGTGGCGTTTGCAATTTTGGGCCGCATTGGTCTCGGCTTCATCCTGCCCTCGTTGAACCTCGGGGCCATGCGGCCCCTGGACAAATCACTTATCTCGCAGGGCTCCAGCACCATCGGCTTCTTGCGCATGCTGGGCGGGGCAGCCGGCGTCAGCCTGTGTGGCATCGTCCTAGAGTGGCGATTGAGCGCCCATGGCGCCTCGCTGGTCGCGGGCGCCAGCAGCCCGGCCCGTATCACTGCGTTCGGCGAAACCTTTTTGATGCTGACCTTGTTGTGCCTGCTGGCCTTGGTAGCCGCCTGGCAACTGCGGCAAGCCAAGCCCCGTTGAACGGTCCACCTATCGCCATCGCCTTCGCTCGACCGCATCGGGCATGATCTGGCTGCACCGCCAAGACTTCAGAGAAACGGAATCTCCCCATGTGCCAACTGCTCGGCATGAATTGCAATGTTCCCACCGACGTGACCTTCAGCTTCACGGGATTTGCGCAACGGGGAGGAAAGACGGATCACCACAGCGATGGATGGGGCATCGCCTTTTTTGAAGACAAAGGCCTACGGCATTTTGTAGACCATCAGGCAGCGGTGGAATCCCCGGTGGCAGAGCTGATCCGCCGGTATCCGATCAAAAGCAAAAACGTCATCGCCCACATCCGCAAGGCGACCCAGGGCATTGTCAGCCTTCAAAACTGCCACCCCTTCGTGCGTGAACTCTGGGGACGCTATTGGGTTTTTGCCCACAACGGCGATCTGAAGGATTTCCGCCCCCGCCTCCACTCGCATTTCCGCCCGGTGGGCGACACCGACAGCGAACATGCTTTTTGCTGGATCATGCAGGAGTTGGCAAAGTCCCATGCCAGCGTGCCGTCCGTCCCGGAACTGACTTTGACGCTGAAAGAGCTGGCCGCACGGATCAGCCCCCACGGCACCTTTAATTTCTTGCTCTCGAATGGTCAGGCGCTATGGTCCCATGCAACCACCAGCTTGTACTACTTGGAGCGCCGGTATCCGTTTGGCCAGGCGCAACTGAGTGATGAAGACGTCAGCCTCGACTTTTCCCGGGAAACCAATGAAAAAGATGAAGTGGCCGTGATTGTGACGAGCCCGCTGACGACCAATGAAACCTGGACAGCGTTTGGTAAAAGCGAGCTGCTGGTGTTTTGCGAAGGCAGAAGACTGGACGTCTAAGCACTAGCGCTGTGCGCGCGATGCGATCAAAGGGGCTTGTCTCGGGCGGGAGCCTTTGGCCGTGTAGCTTCAGTGTCCAGAGAGTCGGCATGCAACGCTCTCGAAGCCATCCTGCATTGCATTAGCGTCATGCCCAAAGCAAAAAACCCCAGTCATATTTGACTGGGGTTTTCTGGGCTGTAAGAGCCTGACGATGACCTACTTTCACACGGGAACCCGCACTATCATCGGCGCAAAGTCGTTTCACTGTCCTGTT
>Ga0209211_10001281_pt1 | contig 48023 bp, 44 predicted proteins | sample RifGroA2_FD_183992 | JGI IMG/M metagenome (GOLD analysis project Ga0209211, IMG submission 183992) | Groundwater microbial communities from Rifle, Colorado, USA - Groundwater A2 (SPAdes) (version 2) | ecosystem: Environmental > Aquatic > Deep subsurface > Groundwater | place: Rifle, Colorado...
TGGCGTTTCGTCTTCGAGCCGAGGGACAGGCAACCGCACTTATCCACTCACTTTTACAAAACCCTCTCCATGGGAACAGTGTCTAAAAAATGGGGTCCTTGCCACTCATTGCCTTCATCCCATTCAGGATCGGGCATTTGAATACTGATTGGTCGATACGCCCCGAATTTCTTTTCAGACATAGTAAACCCGTGAAGATGACCGCCAGCCCAGCCAACGGCATCTTGAATAGCACAGTGTAAATCCCAAAAAGTGTATGTTTCTGGAACTTGAATTCGCCGCCAGACTTTTGGTGAAACGTAATTGAGAGTTATTTTGAACTGCATCAATTGTTTGTTCATATATCTATCAATGTTCACACCTTTTGATATCTTGTTGTCCGTCCCTGTCCGATGCGCTCGATCTTTTTTAGCCTTAGCAAGACGTCGATCGCCTGTGAGACGGTCGGACGCGCGACCCCGGTCGCTTTCGCGACATCTCCCGCCGTTGCTTCCTCCACCGTTTCAAGATACCGCCACACAGTGAGCTGTTTAGGGGAAAGGATCTTCTCAATGTTTTCGTGCGACAATAACTCAATAGCCTGCCGCGCCTGTTCAAGTGAGACGGTCAAAAAGAATTCAAGCCAAGGTTCGATATCTTCACGTTCGGTTCTGAGCGTCAACTGGCTCTTGCGAAGAGCCACATAGTACTTGGCCTTGCTGTCTTCGACGAGTTTTTCGTGGGAGACATACGGCACATAGACGTACCCCATTTTAAGGAGCAGGAGGTTCGTGAGAATGCGCGAAAGACGACCGTTCCCGTCCTGGAACGGATGGATCGCAAGGAAGGTCAGCAAGAAGTTTCCGATGATGAGGAGCGGATGGTATTCGCTTTCATCCAGCGCCCACGCCGTCCATTCGACGAGCTCCTGCATTTGTTTGGGCGTGAGGTAAGCAGGAACCGTTTTGAACACGACGCCGAGCGATTTGCCTGACTCGTCGAACATCTCAACGTTGTTTTCTGTCCTTTTATATTCACCTCGGTGACGTTCGTCCTTATCGACATATTTAAGGAGTTCTTTGTGCGAGTGTTTGATCATGCTCTCGTTGAACGGAATCTGTTTCCAAACATCGAAAACCGTGGAAAGCAATTCAAAGTATCCCTGCACTTCTTGCTTATCGCGATCCTTGAATTTCTGCACGGAAATTCCTCGCATGATTTTTTCCACATCTTCATCTGATAACGCCGCTCCTTCAATGCGCGTTGATGCCGCCGATGAAGTCACCAAAACAGAGCGCTTCAGCCGACCAAGCGCTTGAGGATTCAGCTTCGCCCCACCAATCCATTGACCTTTAAGATGATCAATTTGATTGATAAGCGACCAAATTTGTTGCGAAACATGCGCGATGCGCTTTTCTTTCTTTTCCATAAATCTCATAAGTTAACTATATGAGATTATATACGATTCTAACTTACAAAGCAAGGCGTAGACACAGCATGTCTAAACCACCTTGCTAACATCAGCCAAAATGCGGACGGGGCGACTCATAGGGATCTGTCCCATAAACAAAACCCCCTAAGTAGGCGGTTTTGTTGTTCCCTGATCGGTATCGTTTTGGGAGCAATCTTGCTATAATGATACGGATTACTGTGCAATATGGAACCAGAAATTTTTACAAAAAGTCAGAATCATTACCGGGTGCCTATTGACCTTGGGTGCGTGACTCGCGTGCAACCTGACTCGATCGCGCATGTCGGGGATCTCATTCACGCCATTGACTACGATGCGCCAGAGGGCACGCCGATTTTTGCGGCTCTCGGGGGTGTTGTTATTGACGTCAAAGATGACTCCGAAGTCGGGGGGATCGAACGATCCTTCGAAGATCTCGGAAACTATATCGAAATCCTGCACGAGAATGGCGAAGTTTCTGAATACGAACATCTGAGATATCGTTCGTCTTGTGTACGCATCGGAGATCGGGTAGTCGCAGGCCAGAAGATTGCCGAGGTCGGCAATACGGGATGGAGCGAATGTCCACATCTTCACTTCATGGTGTATCCGAAAGATTCGCCATACAAGACACTTGAAATTACTTTTGAGTAGTCTGACCCACATGCCTCAAAACAACCCAAACCAAAATGCATGGAAACCCCTTGTAATACCCCTGAAGGTTTGGTACTCAACTCACGTACACCGCCAATTTGTACTTTCAGAGAAATTGATTGGAGCCTCCCCCGCATTTGCGGGGTCGGCATGATATTTCCCCGCGAGAATCCAAGCATTTTTGAGGGGGAACGAAAGCGTCCGCTCGGCAATGCGGAAGTTCGAACCAATCTTTTTGAGAAAATCCCGTCCCGCCTCTTGCGAGGGGCGGGATTCTTGTTGAGCGTATTTTTCGGCTTGGTTGGCCTCTTTTAGAAAGGCAATGGCAAGTTCGAACCGATTATTGCTCTTTCGCCCAAAAGCAGATATTTTTTCCTCTAAATCCTTTTTAGCGAGAATGAGCTTGTGCTTTTTGGTACCAACGAGAACACCAACGGACTCATTCGCCAATATTTTCCTAAAGGAACAGAGTTTGATAAAGTGTCTGTGCAAGAGATCAAACGAGTGCAAAGATAACTCAACGATCGCCCACGAGCGGCTCGCGACTTTTGCAGAGATCCCAAATATAAATATGTCCAAATCTTTCATACTAGGGAGTATTGCTTCTTTAATTATTGTAACAGGTGGAGTGTATTGGTTTTATACTGCACAAAATGCGCCACAGCAAAAGATTAACACCGGTGAGTGCATAAATAAATGTTTGGACACGCGGGATAGTTGTCTTAGTCGAAATGACATTCAGTTTATGGATTGCACCACAGCTTGTAACAAGAAAATTACCAACGCGTGGGGATTTGATTACGATTCTTGTGTGCGGGAAGCCGATTTTCAGATGCAAGAATGTAAATTTTTATCCGCTGATGAGTGTGCCAAAATATCAAAAGAGAAATTGCAATACTGCAAAGACAAAAAAACGGAAATTGACAGTTGTCTGAATCCTTGCGCTGACGCAAAACAGAAGGAATATAGTAGATGTATGGAGGCTTTTGACCAATGCGCCAATAAATGCCCGAGCGAATGCGAAACAAACGAAGATTGTGACACAAGAGCTGGAAATAGTTGCGCCATAAGTACGTGCGCCGAGGTTGATATGGGACGCGCCAGCGGACTCAAAAGGAAACTTTGTTCATATAGCTATCAATCACATGGGACCTGTTGTCCAGGTTCTTCTGGTCCTAATACTTGTCAGATGGCCGGTCTTTCAGAGACAACGTGTACCGGCGGACCATGTGGAGACAGAGATAATGATGGAGTTCCTGATGGTGAAGACAATTGTCCTGATTCTCCAGGAACCTACAAAGAGGGATGTGAACAAAAAACAGATGAAATAGAAAAAGAACCAATAAAGATTGATGTGTCAAAATCGCCGACCATTGACAGTATGTACAAGAAAATATGCGACGAACAACATCATCAATTCAGTATTGAAATAGTACCGAGCGACCTTGCCGGAAGAACTGTTACGGGCATTGAAGTGGATCTTGCCGCTCGCGGATTTTCGATTCCGCCAGTAAACACGGGCGATATCAATCTTAATGATACTGGCTTTGGAAAAGCTGATTGGAAATGTACTACGACCTCTTCCGTCTTTCGATGTTTTGGGGAGAAGAAGTTGATTGAAGGGAAACGAAGTACCATCATGCTGAATTTTTCGTCAGCATCCGCTATTGCAAACCCGCCGGATTATTTAAGTATAAAATTATTAGGATCCGACGGAACATCAGTGGTGGGAATTGGCACCGAGTTCAAACCAAACGAATAACTTTCTTAGGTTCCTCTGTCACACTCTCATGTGATAGAATTCTCTCAATCTCATTCATCACCTCATTTGTATGCGCTACTGCAAATTCCACTGGCCGATGGTGCTTGGGGTCATCGGTGCCCTTGCGTTCGTCGGTGAATACCTTTGGCATTTTATTCTCTCGTCGGAGGAACTTCAGGCGTTCCACTTTCTGCTTCTGCAAACCTACGTGCTCGGATTCTCCGGCATGAATTTCGTGAGTTTCATTCTGGGCATCGTGCAATGGTTCATCTGCGGCGCTGTTCTTGGCGGACTCATCGCCTGGCTCTCTGCCTCCTGCAAGTGCCGGAAGGGTAGCGAAGGAGGTTGTTGCGGAGCTGGGCATTGCGGGAAGTAAGTGTCTCCTATGCCATCATGGACACTGCAAGCTTTGGTCGTCATCGCGCTCGCGCTTTTCGTGTACGCCTCTTGGCGTTATCAGAAAGATAAGAAAGGAAATTCTCTGTCCTCCGGAGGATTTTCCGGCCACCTTGCGGAAGTGACGCGCGACCTGACAGCCGCCGCCCGCGCGGGCAAAATTGATCCAGTAACAGGACGCGAGGATGAACTCGACCGCATCGTCCATATTCTCATGCGCCGCACGAAAAACAATCCACTTCTCTTGGGCGAGGCGGGCGTGGGAAAGACGGCGGTGGTGGAAGGACTCGCGCTTCGCATCGCACATGATAACGTCCCGGGAGCTCTTAAAAACAAGTCAGTGCTCGCACTGGACATCAACGCTCTGGTGTCCGAAACGAAATATCGCGGAGATCTCGAACAGCGTCTGCAGAGAATTACACGCGAACTTGAAGCGCGGGCCAAAGAAGTCATTCTCTTTATTGATGAGATTCATCTGATCTCACAGGTGGGAGGCGCCGAAGGATCGCTCAATGTAAGCGACGTGTTGAAGCCGTCGCTTGCCCGCGGCGACGTTCAGGTGATCGGCGCGACGACGTGGCGCGAATTCGATCACTACATCAAACCCGACGAAGCGTTCGCGCGCCGTCTTCAGCCGGTTCTGATTGACGAGCCGACGCCGGCGCGCGCGCTGGAAATTCTCCGCTCGCTTCGAAGCGTGTATGAGAATTTTCATGGTGTGAAGATCACGGATGACGCGCTTGAGGCGGCCGTGAAGGAAGCGGACGAGAAAATTGACTACCGCTATCTGCCTGATTCGGCCATTGATCTTATTGACGAGGCATCCGCGAAGGTGGCTATTGAAGGCGAGCACAAACACCATATAGCTCTTGGCGCTGTGCACGCGGCCGCCAAGGCTGGAAAGGGAAAAGTAACGCGGGAGGACATCCGTACCGTGATTGATCAGTGGGTTTTACATGGATCGGAAGACAAGAAACGCGATGCGCGCCGGTAAGTTCAAAAGGCAATGCGAAGTAAGCTTGCCCATTTGGGGTCTTGCGTTTGCTCTTCTTTTTGGCGCGACGACGCTCGTTCCTTCTCCTCTTCGCTTTGTCGTTTTCGTCTTTTGGCTCGCCGCAGGAAGCTGGATGTTGGGCGGATGGATTGATGCGCGTTCGCAAGCGCGGCGCCTGTTGTTCGGAGCGTTTGCCGCCATTTCGTGTTTCGGGCTGGCGCTCACGGCTCTTGCTCTTGCGGGAAATCTGACCGTCGTGTCGGTATCGGTTGCGGTGATAGCGCTCTCCACTCTGTCAACCTGTGCGTTCGACGGAGTGCTTCCGAGGTTCGTTTCTTTTACGGATGGCTTTGCTCACGCGCCAAGCTTTCCTTATCTCCTCATCGCGTTGTTTGGCGACACCTGGATTTTTATCAATCTTTACAACGCGTGGACGGCGGAGCCTCTCGTCAGTCCGTGGCAGATGTTCAACGCCGCGTTCTTTCTTGTCTTTGCGGCGGCGACGTTAGCCGTCATTCTTTTTGCGGCAACACGCCGCGATCACGCTAGCCTACTTCTCTCGACTCTGCATCTGTTTGTATCGCTTTCCGCGGCTGTCATGGTGTATGGGATCGGGTTTGGATTCGATCCGTTCATTCATCGGGCGGCGGAGATGGCGCTCGTTCATGACGGCGTGATCGAACCACGCCGACTTTTGTATCTCGGTCAGTACGCGCTCATCGGCGGCGCGAATCTGCTCACAGGCGTGCGGGTGATCCTGCTCGACAAATGGCTCGTGCCCGTGTTGGCGAGTTTGAGCATTCCCGCAGTAGCGTTTTTCGGATTGCGCGACGGATTTGGGCTATCCGACCAGTCAAGCCGCGTGTTCCTCCACCTCGCGCTCTTTTTCCCCGCGATGTACTTCGTCTTTACGGTTCCGTTCAACCTCACGCTTCTCATCCTTCTTCTCATCGCTTTCGTTTTACCGCTTGCCGATTCGTGGAGGGCACGAAGCACGCTTCTGTTATTGGGGCTGTTCGCTTTGTCTATTCATCCGTTGGGCGGCGTCCCCATTCTTCTTCTGTTGGGGTTGAGTCTGTTGGCATTGATGCGACGAGTACGATGGCGCCAAGCGGGGTTGTGTGTCGGTTCCGTCATGGCGCTTCTGGCTCTTCCGGCGCTCTTTGTTCTCTATAATCTCGCTTCCGGTCAGTCTCCCGTTTCTCCACAGTCGCAGATGCTCTCTCGTTTTTTTACTCTGTTTACGGATCCGTATCTTCCAGGCGCACTTCCCATTCCTTTTTTCGTGGAGTTATTTTATGACGCCATGCGGTGGGTTCCGCGCTTCGTCGTCGTCCTCGCTCTTTTCTTTGCTTGGAGACGGCGGCAGACGCTCACGGTTTCACCTGTCCCGATGCTTATTTTGACGGGATCCTTGCTCGGATCTCTCTTTCTCCTTTCCGGTTTTTTCACCTTTGCCGACGTGATTCATTATGAGCAAATGGAGTTTGCATGGAGACTCTTGCAGACGATGTTTCTTTTGACGACGCCGTGGGCGCTCGTCTTTCTTGCAAGGCTTTGGAAACAATATGGGGGGTTCTCGTTTGAGAGAATGTCGCTCCTCTCCCTTCTCATGGTGATTTTTATCACGGCGACGTGGTACTTGAGCTACCCCCAACTCAATCTCAAAGTGCGCAATGCCGGCGCGAGCGTTTCTGCCACGGACGTAGAGGTCGCGCGATTTTTAGAGAGTCGGTACGATGGAGAATCTTTTCTCGTGTTGAGCCATCAGATGACGAGTGCGGCCGCCATTCAGGAATCGGGGTTTCGGCATTATTTGAAAACGGATGACGGGCTTGCCTTGTGGTATGCCATTCCGACGGGCGGCAAACTGTACGGGTACTTTTTACGCATGTCTATGGACGGACCGACGCCGGAATTGTTGAACGAGATTCGGGAGTTCGCAAACGTGCGCCATGTGTATTTCGTGACCTACGACTCTTGGCCGAACGCCGGGTTTATACGTTCTCGCGCCGCCTCGTTCGCGGACGCGTCCTATGGCGTGCAGGGAACAAAGCTGGTAATCTATGAGTACGAATAATTCTTTAATCATTTTGTTATGCCAACACTTATTGGCACCAAGACAAAAATCAGCACCAAGACGGCGGTCGCGCTTGCCGCCGGAGCGGTCATTCTCGCCGCCGCAGCCGCCGGAGGTTTTAGTGTCAGAAATAAATCAGGGAATGGATTCTTTGCTACGCAGGGATACGGACCCGGTAATGCCTATCTTGACGTTCGGTTTAGCACACGTCCGGGATTTGGAAAGGCTACGCCGGGTGATACGGGAGTCAAGTTTGCAGACTACCGCGTGAAGGCTGTTGGTACGGATATTACGATATTCGATTTTAATCCCATGCTGTTAGTTCAAGATACGCTTTCATCAAGCCCGTTTACGATCGGTACGGATGGAGCGCTTGTAGCCGAGGAACACTTGACCAACTGTGTCTTGAAGGATCGCTCTACGGGGAATGTCATGTCGGGACCTCTCTTTTCCGGTTCGGGGATCGCTCCGGCATTTTTACTTTTCACGGACGATTTCACGCTTTCAGCCGGTCAGACTATGAATCTCACCCTTGAGTGCGATTTCACAGCCGTGCCGGTGAGCGGATCGTCGGACGCGCTGGCGGTGAACTTCGCAACACCAAACGATATTGTTGCGAAAGAAGCCTATCCTTCTTTGGTGCCCGTTCCGGTTCAGATGACTTCCACCAATGGCAATCCTCCTGCTTATTACATCTTAGAGCAATAATCAAGAGAAAAGGAGAGAAACAAAACCCCAGCTCTACGCAGGGGTTTTGTTTTTGTCCACGATCACAATCACGGCAACCAAAAGCCATGTGAGGATAGCGAGGTCGTTTTTGAAATAGGGGACGTCCACGAGGCCGTGGAGGAACATCGTGAGGAGACCCGAGGTCGCGGCGAGGGTGAAAATGTCGTTTTTGTTTTTTCGCACGAATAGAAATATCGAACTTATAAGACTTATAAGCCCCATAAGACCTATAATCCCGAGTTCGACCCACACATTCAAAAAAATGTTATGCGGGTATTGGAAGATTTCGTATTGCGTCGCTGCGTGGTATGGCACGATGGCGCTCGGGTATCCCGAAAGGCCTGCTCTCTTGCCATTGGGAGAGGCGAACTTGGAGGGAGGTGGTAGAGGTAATGGAAGTGATGGAAGTGGTAGAGGTTGCGAAGAGAAAAATGGCAAGAAGAGCGGTGAGGCCGAGGGTGAGTCGGCGGGATTTTTTGGAGGCGGGGGTGAGGGTTGTGAGGAAAATCGCGACGGGAACGGCGATCCATGCGGCGTGGGTTTCCGAGAAGATGATGGCGATCACGCCGAGCGTGAAGACAAGAATCCAAAATGTTTTTCTGAATGTGGAAATGCTGTATCTAACGAGGCAACCCACGACGAAATTTGGAACCGCAGGCTCTCCAAATTTGTCCTGGGTTGCAGACATACTCTGGAGCCTCGTGACGGGTTCCAACGCGTGCACATGGGTTTCGTTTCTCGCCCCCTCCCCTAATCTAGGGGAGGTGCCCGAAGGGTGGAGGGGTATTCTTGAAAAAAGAGGGAAGTTCAAAACAAACGGCACCGTCGCGATGATTGGCGCAAGGAAAAGACCGAGGGCGTTGGGATATGCAAAGACACTTGTCACACGCCGCGCCGTGTCCCAGGGTTCTGGGATGCCAAAGCCGGTGAGTTTTTGGAAGATGGCATAGAGGCTCAAAACGAGAGCGGCGGCTCCGAGCGCCGTGAAGAGTTTGGAGACATCGTCGCGCTCGAAGAGGCTCACAACAAGAACGAACACGAGAAGCGGCTCCACGAAATAAGCTTTAAGAATTCCGAGCGCGGCGGTTGTATCAGATGCTGTGAAGGTTGAGATGACAGCCGCGATGAGGAGAATCGTGATCGGCACTCGCAATCTCTTAAATCCTAAATCCTGAATCCTGAATCTCCCCATCTTCCATTGATGCTCCCTCCACCCCCTTACCACCCACACGACCACCAACACCCACACCAAAACCTCGAGCATGGTTGATGGCACGCCGAGGAAGTCGAGGCGGAGGAGGTAGATCGGCAATACGCCGACGAGGACGAGCGTGGCGAGCTTCAAGTCACGCCAGGCGAGTATGGCGAAGAGGATGGCGAGAACGAGTGCAAAGATGCTCATAGAATGAATCTTGGTTGCTGTGGGTTCTGGTTTGAATCTGGTCGGTGTTTTGAGATGGCTTTATCGTCGCTCCAACAGGTCTTGTACCAATTTTAATTTTATTCCTCCAAGCGCGACGATTGCCGCAGAGTAGAAGACGGCGGCGAGGAGGATCGTGATGAGGACGTGAAGGGATGGGAGAGCGAGGAGGACAAGAGTCATGAGGACGCTCGCAATGAGGGCTTTGGCGGGTATCGTGAGGCGCGGGCGCCAGCCGGAAGTGCGCATCACAACGAAGGCCGTGAGCGTGTTGATGAGGATTTCACTTGCGACCGTCATCCATGCCGCGCCCGTGATGCCAAAGAGAGGGATGAAGATGAAGTAGCCGGCGAGAGCGACGGCGGCCGTGAAAGCGTAGCCCCAGAGCATCACGCGCTGTTTGTTGAGAGCGACGATCGCGTGCCCCGTCATGGCGCCGGTGAAGATCGGGAGCATGGCGAGCATGAGAATGGGAAGAACCGCGCCCGAGCGTTCGAACTCGCCGCCGGCCACGAGAATCATCAAAGGGACGGCCACTAGCGGGGTGCCAAAGAGAATAGGCAGGACGGCGACGGAGAAAAAGTCGAAGGTCTGCTGAAGCGTGCGGTTGAATTCGTCCTTGAGGCGGTTTGCCCAGGAAGCCACGAGGTGCGGGAGAACGAGCCCCATATACATGACGGGAAGCGCGGTGAAGACGTCGAGCACGCGATACGCCGCGCCGTAGACGCCGACCTCCGACTGTGGATAATAGAGGCCCAGGATAAGCACATCGCTTTTGAGATAGAGGAGGTTGAAGAAGATGGAAAGGCCGATCGGCCAGCTCACGGAAACGGCCGACTTCCAGATTGCAACATCAATAGTTGGGCGCAAGCGAACAAAGCGTTGAGCGAGCACGATGAGGATCAACATTTGCACGAGGTTGGAAAAGGCGATGACGGAGACCATCGCGACGACGCCGTAGTCCGCCCAAGCCGCGAGGATGATAAAGATGAGAGTGAGAACTCGATTGATGATTTCAGCACTAGCCGCACGCCACATGGCGAGATGTTTCTGGAAAAAGCCCGTGAGCATGCCGGTCGTCGAGAGCGCGAGGTAACCTACGGCGCCCACGGCGATGGCAAGTCGGATGACAAGCTCGTAGGGTGTGAGGAAGGCGAAGAAGACGGCGATGGCAAACACGAGCGCGTTTGAGAGGAGCCGCAGTCCGAGGAGCGCGCTTGAAATTCGATCCTCGTCGGCGCCCGGAGTGGAGATCATCTGAATGAACACAAGCGTGAGACCGAGATCAACCAAGACGGCGACGACCTGAAGATAGGTAACCGCCGTCGTAAATTGTCCAAACCCCGTGTCGCCCAAAGCGCGTGTCATGACGGCGAGCGTCAACAGCCCAAGCGTTACGGCCACAACTCGGCTACCGAATTGCACAAGATAATTCCTCGCAATCGCCTTTGTCTCCATAGAATGTCCGTATTGTGCCACGTTAACAAAGAATCCACAAATTTTGACTAATTTGTGGAGTCATGCTACCTTCTTTTTATATGATTCAAAGGATTTATTCCGATTTAGAGCCATTTATACAAGCTGGAAGAGTTCTTGTTATTTATGGTCCTCGGCGTGTAGGTAAGACCACCCTGCTTCAGGAATATCTCAAAAAAACTTCATGGAAATACAAACTCGACTCCGGGGATAATATTCGTACGCAACAAATACTTTCTTCACAGGATTTTTCTTCCATCTTGGCTTATGTCGAAGGCTATGAATTGCTGGTTATTGATGAAGCACAACAAATCCCAAATATTGGGCGAGGTCTTAAAATCATCGTAGATCACCGGCCAGACATTCGTGTGATAGCCACGGGGTCTTCATCTTTTGATCTCGCAAATCAAATTGGAGAACCGCTGACCGGAAGAAAACGCACGTTGACGTTGTACCCCGTTTCTCAAAGCGAACTCCGTTTGGAGATGAACGAGTATGAATTACGCGAGAAGTTGCCTGATTTCTTGGTGTACGGAAGTTATCCTGAAGTTTTGACGATCGACAGCCACAAGCGGAAACAGGAACTCCTGACCGAGTTGGCGCATGCTTACTTATTGAAAGATATCTTGGCTCTGGAGCAGATCAAGGGTTCCAAGTATCTGCTTGATCTTCTCAAGCTCCTTGCGTTTCAGATTGGCAAGGAGGTTTCCTTTCAGGAGTTGAGTCGCCAGCTCGGGCTTTCCGTGAAGACGGTTCAGCGATACGTTGATCTGCTTGAAAAGGCGTTCGTTGTGATTCGTGTCGGAGGATTCAGCCGGAACTTGCGCAATGAAGTGGCGCGCAAAAGCAAATACTATTTTTATGATACGGGATTGCGCAACGCTCTCATTGCTCAATTTAACGAATTAGATCATCGTTCTGACGTGGGTGAGTTGTGGGAAAACTTTTTGTTCGTGGAACGTCTGAAGAAACGCGCCTATCGGGAAATCTACGCCACTTCCTATTTTTGGCGCACATACGAAGGGCAAGAAATTGATTTGATCGAAGAAGGAGACGGAGAAATTCGCGCCTTTGAATTCAAGTGGTCAAAGAAACCACAATCCCCACCTTCGCAATGGAGCACTTCCTATCCGGAGGCAACGTACACAACAATTGGTCGGGATAATTATTTCCCATTTCTGCTCTAAGCGACAGATGGTGGTATACTGGTTTTTGTTATGAGCCAAGGAGGTTTCTCCAAATGTACAAATAGATTCAAGATTGTTGGCGCCTGCATGGTTGTGGCGCTTTTTGGTTTTTTGTTGTTGTGGCAGACGGCTGATGCGGCTCCCAAGCGCGGGTATGAGGCTTTGATGACGAAGATACCCAGTGCGGCACAGTTAGAGCTCTCTCCAGGCGAGAAGATGGAGGTCGAGGTAGCGTTTCAAAATATCGGCGAGAAGGCGTGGGTGAATGACGGCAAGGGCTATGTTTCGATCTACACGTATGATCCCAAATATCGTCGGAGCTCATTTGATCCTGGCACATGGCTTGGTCCGTCTCGCGTCAAACGTTTGATCGAGCCGCGCGTCGAGGTCGGAGGAATCGGGACGATGCGTTTTGAGCTTCGTGCTCCGGAAGAGGGAGGCGAATATGCAGAGACGTTTCATCTGGCGGCGGAGGATGTCGCGTGGATTCCGGGAGGGGAGTTTACATTGAGGATCAACGTGGCCGAGGTGAGTGAAGTGGCTGAAGTGATCGAAGATGGCGAATCTTCTGGCGGGACGGATATTTCTGGGCTTCTCGATGAAGAAAAGAAACCTCGCGTTGGGGCTCCCGGATATGACGCGGCGGTTCTTCTCCGCAGTTCAAAGAAAATTGCAACGCCGGGCGGAGCGTCGGTAACGTATACGGCGGGAGTGAAGAACGCCGGAACGGCCGTTTGGTCGAGTCGGCGCGTGGAGTTGCCCGATTTCAAGCTGGCGGCGTCCGGCGCCGATCTTGCGCATGCGTCATGGCTCTCCTCGTCGCTTCTTGCCTTGAACGATCGCGGGGAAGTGAAACCGGGCGAGCTCGACTTTGTTACCTTCACGTTTACGGCGCCGCGTATCATCGGCGAACATCTTGTCGTGTTTACGTTTACGGCCAACGGTGAACGTGTCGAAGGCGGCGAGATCTTAATCCCCGTGGATGTAACATCAAATGCGCCGGACGCGGTTGTCTCGCCCTTGCGTGACGGCGTGATGGATCGGGCGGAGATGATTCCAGAACCCGTCATGCGCGTCGGCGTGCTTATTGTGGACGAGGAAACGGATGGCAAGGTGCAAATTGTTTGCGATTGCGAGGTGATGGCGATGAAGGACGAGAACGGCAATCCGCTTGCTGACGTGCCGCGCGGGGTTGTCGCAAGCGCGTACTACGACGAGGGAAAATATTTTTATGATGCAGGGCGCGGACTCGAGATGACGAGCTTCCCGATTCGATTCGTGCCGGATACGTTAGGCGCGATTCTCACCATTACGAATTTCGACCGGCGCGCGACGCGCGATTCGGAAAACGCCGACAATCAATTCAGAAACGTGCTCGAGCTTCGGCACAACACAAAGAAAGACCGCGCATGGCTCATCAACGAGCTTCCCATGGAGATGTATCTTCGAGGGCTGGCGGAGACGTCCAACAGCTCCCCGATCGAGTATCAAAAAGCGATCGTAACCGCCGCGCGCACCTATGCGTACTACCACTTCTTGCGCCAAACAAAACACGCGGCGGAAGGATTCATGGTGGATGCCTGGCGCGACCAAGTTTATAAAGGCTACGGATCGGAGGCGCGGTTATCGAGCGTCGTCTCGGCCGTGGAAGAAACCTACGGCGTGACAGTTACGTACGACGGACAAACCGCAATCACTCCTTACTTCGGGCATTCCGACGGACGTACGCGCGCGTGGAGCGAGGTATGGAACGGAGACATCGCATGGCTCAAAAGCGTTTCCGTGCCCTGCGACGCGGGTCGCAACCTCTTCGGCCACGGGGTAGGTATGTCCGCTCGCGGGGCGATTTGCATGGCGAGCGATGGGATCGGGTATCGGGAGATTTTGAAGCACTTTTATACGGGGGTGGACTTGAGGAGGGACTGGGAAGGAGATGTCGCGGATTAATCACGGATTGCACGGATTACAAAACCGAGGTCAAGCCTCGGTTTTCGCATCCGCAGGATCTTCATCTGATTTTCCCCGCGCGGAGGCGGCGATTGTTGCGTTTGGCGGCGCGTCCTTTTGGCGTATTTTTCTTTGCATGCCTCATGCGCGCTCGAGTGGCGGAATTGAGTCCCATAGAAATAGTTTCAAGAATTCGTCCATGAGCCTATCACGAGGGAAAGATCCGATCAAGTCTTGCCGCCGCGCTGTTCCCGCATACGGTCTTCTTCAGAGAGGTGCATGATAGTCTCCTTCACCTCCTCGGCGTGCGGAATGTCTTTGAGATGAAACCGTTCGCGTTCGGCCGCGGTTTGTACGAAGACGTTGCCGTACTTGAAGAACGTTTGCAAAGGCCCCGAGATTTCCGAAGTGGCATCTTGAATGGAAGAGAGGTTTAATTCGGATGCCGTGCGGCGGAAGAGGCCGTGCTGTTCAACGTTGATGATGCGTCCGGTGGTGATGATCCAGGTGTCGAGATAGTAGTCCACAAAATCCGTGAATGCAAAGAGCCAGACAGCGAGATAGTACAGACATGCGGTCATGGCCAGCGCGGGTGTGATGAGCGAGTCGTCAAGAAGGCTCGGAGAGAAGTTGAGGAGGAGGGCGTAGACGCCCACAGGGAGAAGAAACAGGATGACGGCCGTGAGAACGATCCAAAGCGCGGTGAACCAAAATCTCCGCAGAATCATGACGACGCGCTCACCGGGTTGAGGATTAGAGAGAAGATATTTCATAGAGCGGTGTCATCGTCTTCAAGATCGCGTGCGGGGAGGTTTGGAATCTCAAAGAGGTTGACGTCTGTAACGGACTTGAGGAACACCGTTGAGGTGATCGGCCGCTCCCAATCATAAGGAGCAAGCGTCAGATAACTTCCGCCCAGAAGAGTGAGCGTTCCGGCAACATAGACGGCAATGACGGCAAACTTTCCCGCCGTGCTGGGCCCGTAGTGGATGAGGTGAAAGAGATTGAAGATGGAAAAAATGAAAAAGAGAATAAGGAAGAGAAAGAAGGGGATAAGAACGACGGCGAGAGGGATGGAAGTCATAGGATGGTTTGGTGGCCTCCGCCGGAGGCGGATCCGCCTTTGGCGGAGAGATGCCGGTAAGCGAGGCGGGTGGCGACGCGGCCGCGAGGGGTGCGTTCGAGAAAGCCGGTTTGGAGCAGAAACGGCTCGTACACTTCTTCGATGGTTTCGAGTTCTTCCTGGGTGGCGGCGGCGAGCGTGGAAAGACCGACGGGTCCGCCTCGGAACTTCTCGATGATCGCTGACAGGATTCGCCGATCAACCGCGTCAAGCCCGATCTCGTCCACGCCCATCATCTGAAATGCCGCGCAAGCGAGCGGTTCTGTTACAACGCCGTCGCCTTTGACTTGGGCAAAGTCGCGCAGGCGTTTCAAGAGGCGATTGGCGATGCGCGGAGTTTGCCTGGCGCGGGCGGCAAGATGCGACACGGAATGCTCGTCCATCTCCACTCCGAGAAGTCCGGCGCTCCGACGGATAATTGCCGCGATCTCCCCCTGCGTATAGAAGGAGAGCTGATGCGTGGCGCCGAAACGGTCGCGCAGAGGGCTTGAGAGGAGAGAGAGGCGGGTCGTGGCGCCGATCAAGGTGAAGCGCTCGAGGTTCAAGCGAAGGGTGCGCGCAGTGGGACCTTTACCCACGACGATGTCGAGCACGTAATCCTCCATCGCCGGGTAGAGCACTTCCTCGATGAGCTTGTTCAAGCGATGGATCTCGTCAATGAAAAGAATGTCGCCTTCTTTCAAATTGGAAAGGATGGCGGCGAGGTCCCCGACGCGCTCAAGCGCCGGGCCCGACGTGATGCGGATGTTGCTTCCCATCTCTTGAGCGATCACATGCGCGAGGGTTGTTTTTCCAAGCCCGGGATTGCCGTAAAGGAGAACGTGTTCCAATGGCTCTTCTCGAGACTTGGCCGCTTCCATAAAAATAGAAAGCTCTTCTTTTAGCGCGCCCTGCCCGATAAATTCCTCGAGCGTCCGTGGCCGCAGAGTCGTCTCAAAAGAGTGCTCCTCGTCTTGCTCGATGGGGGAGGTGATCTCTTCTGTGAGTTGTTCGTCGCGTTCGAGCATGCTCTCATTGTGCCTGATGGAGCTTAAAAACAAAAGTCTCACGGTTGTGAGATTTTTGTGGTGCTGCGGGTGGGATTCGAACCCACAATCCTTTCGGAAGGGGAGTTTAAGTCCCCCGTGTATGCCATTCCACCACCGCAGCCTGATGAAAAGCTAGCAAGATTATAGCAGGGTGTCCATCTTGCACGCGAGGCGATTCGCATGTTACCATCCTCACCACTTGCGGCAGTAGTTCAGTGGTAGAACGTCTCCTTGCCAAGGAGAAGGTCGCGGGTTCGACTCCCGTCTGCCGCTCCAGAATCAAAATCAACCAAAACCTCTCCGGATTGCCCGGGGAGGTTTTGTCGTCTTAGGGGTTTGCGGCTAGAAGAGACCGACGTGGGTTTCGAGCCGGTTCAGTCTGGCACGAGTAACACGCGTTTCCGAACAGAAGACGAACTCGACGCCGTTGATCTGACGACTCATATCATCAAATTGTCTGTCGACATCATCGAAGCCTGTCTTTGTGGTGATGGCGAGATCATCGATCTTTTCTTCGAGTTGATCGAACCGCCCATCCATCTTATCGAACCGCTGATCAATTTTCTCGAATCGTTCGTCGATCCTTTCGAACCCTCGAGCCATGTCGTGTGCCAGTTGTTGAAGAGTCGTTTCAGGCATATAAGAAAGTATATCATGAAGTCTTTTTGGACGCCTCTTGAGCCTTTGCCGCTTCTTCCGCTTGCTTGCGTTTGAGCCAGACGATCCCGGCCTTGTTGCCGACGGCGTATTGCTCGCGGCATTTGTCAACGAAGAGCTGGCGCAATTCTGAAGCGGCTTCCGGGTCGAGTTGAAGCGCTTCGGCTTTGGTGTTGTAGGTGTTCATGAGAGTGGTGAACCAAGGAGCGTAGATTTTTGTTGCAGTGGATTCCATACGATGAAATTAAGCATTGGTAAGAGTGAGATCTTCTTCACGGCGAGAGCGGAAGAATCGGAAGCCGAGAGCCGCGAGCATTCCGAGGAGAAGGATGCCTCCGTACAAACCGCTCGGCGGGCCGGACGGCTTGACGATTCCGGCGGCTGTCGAGCTGCCACCGTTGGCCATCTCGACGATGAAAATATCGGATTGGAAGCGAGGGAGAAGAGCGTAGACGCCGTTTGACTCGCTCACGATTCCCGTTACGCGCACGCGGCTTCCGGAAGCGATCGCGGCAAACGAGATTCCTGTGCGCTCTCGGGCGCTGACGCGAAGGGTTGCTTCGCCTTCCGTAAGCGTCATCTCGTCGCTTCGAGCCGACTCGACCACGGCCTCGACACTCACCAGTTGTGCCTCGGCGGCTTCGCCAATGGCGTCCATTCGAATGTCGTGTGCTATTGAAGAACCATGGCCGAGGATCTCAATGGCTTCCGGCAGGGAAAGCTTCACGCGCGCCTCGCCGCGATTCTGGCTCATGATGCCCGACACGCGAACGCGATCACCCAAGTCGAGGGCGGAGAAGTCGGCGGAGTACAAATAGACTTGTATTCCCGCTCCGTCTTCTAGGTAGAAGAACTGTGTGGCAAAGACACCGGGAAGCGCTGTCACTGTTCCCTCCACGCGCACCGCGGTGCCAAGCGCGGCGGCGCGAGCCTGCGCGATCGTCATGGATTGAAAACCAGTCGAGGCCGTTCCCGCTATCGAAGAGCCGGATGTATCGGACGCGTCGGATGCGCTCACATTTTCTGTTTCCTCTGTCGTCTCAAGGATGATAACGGCAGGTGTTTCCGAAGCGGTAGTGTTTGGCGAAGTTGCCGGCACGTTTGAAGAAGAACTGACGGTTATGTTTGGGACTAGAAGAGCCGCGGAAGCCTTCTTTTCGGATGTGGCGTTTGCCGATACTACTGCGCTGATCTCGTTTGGCGTCGGATTCGACCAGCTCCACGCGTCGCCAGAGCGCGTATAAGTGGCGCCTTTGGCTGCCGTTCCATAGGAGATGACATCCATGACCTGGCCGTTGGGGTGCATGAGCTTGAGAGTTTCATCGCTGTTGTTGAGCGTGATCTTGGTGAGAGCGCGAGGGAGAGCCACGGCTTTGCCCGGCGAGAGTTCAAAACTTCCGTCAGCGGTCCATGTTTTTTCTGTGGCATCCCGGATGGACCAGCCAAGGAGGTTGATCGTTTTGTCGCCGAAGTTTTCAATCTCGATATACTCTTCTTCCTCGTCGTTTCCAACGGTGTTGGGATACACTTCGGAGAAGCGCAAGGTTTGGAGCGACATGACGGGGATGGCCGGAGCAGATGCTTCGGTTTTCTCTGCCGTCTTGCTTACTTCTGTCGTTTCTGTCGTCGCGTTTTTCATGAGCGCCGCAATCTCGGAGGTTGGAGGCGAGACGGTTTGGACGACATTGCTTGTCGCGGGCGCTTCAGGCGCGGAGACGGAGATGGGCGCTGTGGAAGAAGCAGACTTGATGAAATGCTGTTTGGGAAGGTTTAACTCGAACACGAAGCCTTGGTAGATTACCGTGATGACACTATCTTCCATTGGATGCACTTGGATTGGAGCAGGTTGTGCTTCTTCGACGGTTCGTTCCGCTTCGGCTTCAAGAGACGGTTGTGGTTTCGGAGCAGGTTTCGATTCTCTATCCGCTTCTGCGATTTCTACGTTCATCTCATGCGAACCAGGCGTTCCAAGATTGGACAAGGCGTCTTTGAAACCTTGTGAAGAGGTTGCCGAAACCCAAGCTTCGTCGGAGTCTCCGTCGAGGGAAGGGCTGACTCGCATCATGCTAATCCCAGCGCTTCCCGAGGCAGGCGATCCGGAGTCGTCTCCGACGCGGTCAAGCACGACTCTTGCGCCATCCACGAGAGCCACTGATAATTTGGTGTTGGGAAGTGAGAGGCGGGAGGTAACGAGATTTGGGGCGAAGTTAAGAGCGCTGGGTTCTTCGTCAGTATCATAATTGGCAATGAGATAAGTGGAATGAGGTGGAATGACCGCGTCGTCGGGGAAGGCGAGGGCTTCGCCGCCGGTGGCAGATCCGTGGAGCGACCAGTTCAAGAGGGAAACGGTTTCGTCAGAAGGGTTAAAGAGCTCGAGAAACTCGTCGGAAGCACTCAAGCTCGATCCGGCCCAGGAGACTTCAGAGATAAAGACCGTTGGCGCGGCGGCCTGTGTCAAAAGAGGAGTCGTGGAGAACCCGACAGCCGCTATGCCGATCAGAAGCAGACGATAGAGATGTTTCATATCGCGAGAAGAATGAGGTATGAATGAATAATTTATTTCCGCGGAAAACAAAACGCCCCCTTCAAACCGAATACCAAAACTTCTGGCACTCGGCGAAAGGGGGAGTTTCGCTTGTGATCATATTCCAACACAAATTGAGCATTTTGTCAATGCCTGATAGGATCACTCTTGTGGAAAAGTTACGGGCGAGTGGTGGAATTGGCAGACACGCCAGCCTTAGGAGCTGGTGCCGCAAGGTGTGAGAGTTCGAGTCTCTCCTCGCCCACCAAACTCTATGAAGGCTATTGAGATAAACGAGCTTACAAAGAAGTACAAGCAATGACCCGAGGCGCTGAAGGGCGTCTCGGTTTCGATTGAGGAAGGAGAGATTGTCGGCGCCTTCTTCACACCGATTCTCTTTGCCAATGTGTGGATTCTCATCCTCTCCACGATCCTCCTTGGCTTTCTCTTCGGTTCGTTGGGTGTGATCATCGGCATCCTCTCGACCACGTTTGATCAAATGAGCGCGATCTCGAGCTTTGTCAGTCAACCGCTTATCTATTTGGGCGGTGTGTTCTACTCCATCCGTCTTCTCCCCGCACTATTTGACCTCATCTCGCAATTCAACCCGATGCTCTACGTGATCGATTTTTCCGATATGGATTCCTGGGCTTCGGCGACGTCTCGCCCGCACTCTCCTTTGGCATCACGCTTGGTCTTGCTCTTGTGAGCTTTTGCATCGCGTGGCGCTTGTTTGCGACGGGGTATAAACTTAAGACGTAACAGATCTCTTATGCCAAATGTTTTTATCACCGGAGCACGTACAGGGATTGGGCTTGAGCTTGTAAAGACCTTTGCCGATCATGGTTGGTACGTGCGAGCCGCGTGCAGACAAACGGAAGTGTTTCCAGAAGACGCAAAAGGAGGGGGTGTGCAGGTGGTTGCTTTGGATGTGCTCGATCCTGCAAACATCGAGCACGTTGCGGCATTGCTCAAGGATCAACCTATCGATGTGCTTTTGAATGTCGCCGGAGTTTTTGACTCCGTTTCAAACACCGTTGATGACGATACGCTTCTCACGAGCATGTCGGACATGACTCGCGTTTTTCAGACGAACACGATTGCGCCGAGAATCATCGCCGAATGGCTCTTACCGAATCTTCATCTTGGGACCGAGCGGCTTGTTGTGACGATTTCTTCTGTCATGGGAACCTTCGCCACGCTAGATGACTATCATGCGTGCCATTGGTTGTACGGTGCGAGCAAGGCTGCGGTGACCTATGCGATGACGGCTTTTGCGAAAACCTCTCCGGATGTGAAATCCGTGCTGATTCATCCCGGGTGGGTGAAAACACACATGGGAGGCAAAGATGCCCCGCTTGATCCGGCAGAAGTGGCCGAGAAAATCTATCTGCTTATTGAGAACCATAAGGATCGGCTTCCGAACGGGGTGTTTGTGGATGTAGATGGGAGCGTCATGGAGCGCTAGGGGGACATGATTGGAGAAGACATAGGGCGTTGAGTCTGTTTTATTGACATATAATTAGACATACGATATTCTTTCATCAAGAAGAACACATGCTTTCCCTATGCCATTCAATACCATACCCACCACGTTTTCCGTCCGTGATTTACAGCGTAAATATCGCGAGGTGATTGATGCCGCCAAACATTCCAAAGATGCAGTGGTGTTGATTAAGAACAGCCGGCCGGAAGCCGTGGTGCTTGATGTGGAGACGTACGATGAGTTGGTACGAGATACCTATCCCTACGACGAAGCTTTCACGTTGTCTGCGGTGAAGAAGTCCCGAGTGTCAGCAAAAGCAGGGAAGGCAAAAAAACTTTCCTCTTGGGATGATCTTGATGCCTAACGTATGCTCGAGGTTTCCTATTCTCCTGAATTCAAACGTGCGTACAAAAAACTTCCGAAGTCTGTACAAGTGCTCATCAAAAAGAAGGGGAAGATTTTTACATCAGATCCATTCCATCCCGCTCTTCGGACACACAAATTAAAAGGAACATTGAAAGGACTGTGGGCGTTTTCTATTGACCACCGAAATCGCGTGATCTTTGAGTTCACAAAACAAAACACGGTTTTACTTCACAGTGTTGGAGATCATTCAATTTATCGCAAAACACGATGATATGATCATCACCACAACGTATGAAGGACCCGATCTCGACGGCTACTCTTGCGCGGTGGCTTATGCTGAATTGCTTCGAGCACAAGGACAAAAAGCGCAAGCGGCGATTTTTGGTGAACTGCAGCTTGAGGTGCAGTGGCTTTTGAGCGAGTTCGGTATAGGTCGCATAGGTCCAATAAGTCCTATAGGACTTATAACCATCGCACTTCTCGACACAAGCGATCTTGAAGGGCTCCCAAAGTGTTTTGCTCCGGAGCAAGTTGTTGAAATCATTGATCACCGCAAGCTGACACAGCTCGAAGCGTTTCCAAATACGAAATCGCAAGTCGAACTTGTCGGTGCGGCCGCAACGCTCGTGGCCGAGCGATTCAAAGAAACTGGCGTGGAGCCGTCACGTGAGAGCGCGATTCTTCTCTACGGCGGTATCCTTTCCAACACGCAAAACTTTACGCATCCACAGGTGTCTCATCGGGATCGAAACATGGCGGCGTGGCTCAAAGACATTTCACAAGCTCCAAACGATCTCGCAAAGCGAATGTTTATAGCCAAGTCAGATCTCTCCGGCACGCGTCTGGCGCAAGCGCTTGATGGCGATTCAAAGGTTCTCGTGATTCAAGGCAAGCGCGTGGCGACGATGCAACTCGAAATCTACAATCCGGATCGTTTGATCGCGGAGCGTCGAGAAGAAATTGAGTCCATTCTTTCAACCTTTGTTAAAACCGAAGGAGCCGATTACGGATATCTCAACATGAAAAATTTGGAGAACGAGACATCTTTCATTCTCTGTGGCAACGAAGCGACGCGTCTGCTGTTTACCTCTCTATCAGGCATGATGTGGGATGATCATCTCGGTTACTCCACAGAACGTACGCTCCGAAAACAAATCAACACATGGATTGACGATCAGCTTTCTCGCACGTAAGATGCCGACCGTATGCGCGTAACGATTATCCACGGATTTAATGCCACTCCACAGGATCATTTTTATCCGTGGCTCGCTGATACCCTTCGGGCGAAGGGTTACGAGGTTCAGGTACCGGAGTTGCCGCTTAAGACTGGCGAGGAACTGGAAGCGGAGGCTTTATTGAAACTTATGAATGAGAAGATCGGCCTCTTGACGCATGACGACATCGTGGTCGGACATTCTCTCTCCGCTGTGCTGGCGCTTCGCTATCTCGAATACGTCGAGATGAAATCAACGCCTCGCGCGTTCGTGCTTGTCGCGCCACCGTGGAAAGTCGGAGCTTCCGAAGTGCAGGGCCTCTTCATGACCAATCTCGATTACGACGTCGTGCCGTGGAAGGCTGGGGAGTTTGTGGTGGTGCACTCGCCCGACGACGATATGGTGCCGTTTGACCACGCCAAGAAATGGGCGGAGGTGCTGAAAGCGAAGCTCGTTGACGTTCCCGGCAACGATCATTATATGGGGAAGGAATATCCTATTTTGCTTGATGTGATCGAAGACCTCAAACATCACCCGATCGAGTACGAACCGGGAGCGAGTCTTCTCGATGCGTACAAAGGAATTCGATAGTGATGGGTTGTCAGTAGTGATAGGTCTGTTAAAAAATTCCACCCCTCTATTTAATGAACAACGATGACTCATAATATGCGGCTTAGCAAGAGACAAATCGGCATTCTTTGGATGTCAATTCCATTTCTTACGCTCGCGATAGTTCTTCTTCTTTTCTCTTTGACGGGCGGTGTTCTCACATTCTTCATTCAAAACACAACCGGGTCCACTGGGGCATTTCAGGGATTTGGAATCATCCTTGGGATTCTCGGCGTGCTTGCAATCATCGGGATGATCATCGGTATTCCCGTCGGTCTCTATTTCTTCTCCCGCATTGAGCCGCATGAGGTTTCAAACCTGGTTCGACACGCCGCTTACGAACACCTTACGCACGAACAGGTGGAGTACATTGCCAAGTGGTCGTGGAGCGCGTTCTTCATGCGCTGGATTTGGACGTTGTGTAATCGTGGCGTTCGATTCTGGACACTTGGCTTCTTCGCTCCGATTGTGCAACAATATTTCTGGGTGAAGATCGCGATGCACGGTCGTCGAATGACATGGGAGTCGGGGAGGTGGCAATCGTTTAAGGAGTTTCGAAAGCGTCAGCGTATCTTGGCTTGGGTTGCGTGGGTCTTAGCTATTTTGAGTGTGATTTGGGTGAGTGTTCTTCTTTCCTACCTCCCGAAGCTGTTTCTTAACACGATCGTCCGAGATCAGGCTAATTTTAATGCGTTCGCGTCTAGGAGTGCCATGTTTGAACCAGCTTCCGGATCGACGGATGTTTTGACATCGGAGGTGGACTCTTTTTGTCAGGGGCTTGAAGATTTGGACGGAGATGGGCTTATTGATCAATACGAAACCGATTTGAACGCAAACGCTCTTCTTACGGATACGGACGGAGATGGATTTACCGACGGAGATGAACTTGAAAGTGGCTACGACCCCGGCGGGTCCGGAGAGATGACGGATCAGCAAAAGCTTCTGTATCCCATTCACAAAAACCAAGCTAAACGTTGTCTGTAAGAAAGAAAAATCAGCCAGATTTGGCTGATTTTTGATGTGGAAAAGATGAGGATAGGTTTTAGGCTGATTGCCTTGACAGAAAAATGCGCCTTCGTTACACTACCCCCGCTTTACGACTTTCAAGTCCCTGGAATTTAAAGATTCGAACAGAGGGATCGAGGGAAGCGGAGAAGTTTCCAACCAAACACGATGTTACAAACACATCACAACTTGTTCGGGATACTTCACACGCCATGACCTCATTGTCTTGGTTTCATGAAGATCTCGCGCAAGCGGGATTTTTTGGTGGGAGAACATTCACAATTTGAAAGATCATACAATCAACAAACAACTATCTATAATGATAGTGGTTATAGAGCATTAAGAGCATACGGAGGATGGCTCGACCAAATGTGCCGATGAAGGACGTAGCAATCTGCGATAAGCTTCGGGGAGGTGATAAGCAACCTTTGATCCGGAGATGTCCGAATGGGGAAACCCCATGCGGGGAATGCCGCATGACCTTGCCCTGAACACATAGGGGTAAGGAGGGTACCTGGCGAAGTGAAACATCTCAGTAGCCAGAGGAAAAGAAAAAGATCACTCGCTTCGTTTGTGTGGTTCCCAAGGATCGGGGACGATACAGACGGAAGTGAGACCATTCCCTTAGTAGTGGCGAACGAACGGGGAACAGTCTAAACGCATGACGTGAAACCAATGATGAAGTTTCTCTTCGGAGACGCGGACTTACTGGTGAAAGGTGAAGGCCGTTGCGCCATGCGCGTTGTAGGGGAAACCATGCTTCAGCCTTTGATGGAGCGTGCGATCGATGGCTTCTAGCACAATCTGCTGGAACGCAGAACCAAAGAAGGTGACAGTCCTGTATGCGAAAGAGGTTCATCGACGCAAGCGTTTCTTCCTGAGTACTACGGGACACGTGAAATCCTGTAGGAATCCGGCGCGACTATGTGCCAAGACTAAACACGCATTTGGATCGATAGTGAACCAGTACCGTGAGGGAAAGCTGAAAAGCACCCCGAGAGGGGAATGAAATAGTATCTGAAACCGTATGCTTACAAGGAGTCGGAGTCCCTCCGTAGCCCGCAAGGGTGAAGGGGGATGACGGCGTTCCTATTGAAGAATGAGCCAACGAGTGTGCTGCATGTCGCTCGGTTAAGTTCTCCGGAACGAAGCCATAGTGAAAGCGAGCATTAAATCTGCGTATTGGACTCATGGGTCGGCACAGAGATTTCCTGTCGGCCTATGAGTCCGTGGTGGCATGCACACGACCCGAAACCGGGTGACCTAACCATGGGCAGGGTGAAGCGAGCGTAAAAACTCGTGGAGGCCCGAACTCACGACCTGTGCAAAAGTCGGGGATGACCTGTGGTTAGCGGAGAAATTCCAATCGAACTCGGTAATAGCTGGTTCTCTCCGAGATAGCTTTAGGGCTAGCGTCAGGTAAAGCGTATTGGGGGTAGAGCACTGAATGGGACTGTCGTCTTCGGATAGACATCCTAACCAAACTCCGAATACCAGTACGTGTTTCTGGCAGTCAGACTACGGGGGCGAAGCTCCGTCAGTCAAAAGGGAAACAGCCCAGATCTCAAGCTAAGGTCCCTCAATCATGGTTAAGTGTAAAAGGTGGTGAAGAGACTCATACAGTCAGGAGGTTGGCTTAGAAGCAGCCATCCTTTAAAGATAGCGTAATAGCTCACTGATCAAGTTTCTTTGCGCCGAAAATGTATCGGGGCTAAACCATGTACCGAAGCTGAGGATTTTTCCGCTTATGGCGGAGAAGTGGTAGGAGAGCATTCGCATCTGCGTTGAAGCCGCGTCGCGAGGCGCGGTGGAGCGTTGTGAAGAGAGAATGTTGGCATGAGTAGCAAAAAGACGGGTGAGAACCCCGTCCGCCGTAAACCCAAGGTTTCCACAGCAACGCAAATCGTCTGTGGGTTAGGCGGGAGCTAAGGCGAGCCCGAAAGGGGTAGTCGATGCACAGCCGGTTAATATTCCGGCTCTTCGTATGATTCCGATGGAGGGACGTTTGCTCGAATTTCCTGCGCCCTATGGCTATGGCGTCAGGGACTCGGAGGTGGTGGTTAGGTAAATCCGGCCGCCGCAAGCCTCTGGGTCGTCGCAACTCCGATGTAATGTCGGGGGAGAGGAAAAGAGAGGGAACCAAGAAAAGCTTCTAAGGATAAATCATATGAACCCGTACCGTAATCCGACACAGGTGGGTGGGCATAGATGTGCCAAGGCGTACGAGAGAATGATCGTTAAGGAACTAGGCAAAACAGCGGCCGTAACTTCGGGATAAGGCCTGGTTTTCCCCGGGAGGGGAAGACCCGCAGCGAATGATTGGAAGCGACTGTTTATCAAAAACACAGCTCCCTGCTAAACCGCAAGGTGATGTATAGGGGGTGATGCCTGGCCAGTGTCCGAACGTTAAGGAAGCGGGTTAGTCCCTTCGGGGGCGAAGCTTGCGACTGAAGCGCGGATGAACGCCGGCGATAACTATAATCGTGGACTCGCTACGCTCCGTCAGTGACGGAGAAAGAGTAGGGCGATTAAAAAATCCGACTAAATGCTGGAATCCCTGCGAATGTCGCGGTACCGAGCAGGTAACAATCCGCGAACGATGCAGACAATCAGCAGGAAAGACGTATCACTCATAAGATGATCTTCTTATGAGTACACTTCATAGAGTCCTTCCTCTCTTCAAAGGGAAGCGCAATCTTCTTGGTTATTACTTGAGCGGATTTGCCGACGGAGAAGGAACGTTCTCCGTGGCAATCATTCGGCATCCGGCACAACGGCTTGGGTGGATGATCAATCCGGTCTTTCAAGTTTATCAACACGAGAAGCATCGCGAAATTCTTGATTTGTATAAAGAGTATTTCGCTACAGGGAATATCTATCGCAAATCAGGAACCCATCCAGTTCTTACTTTCAGTATTGATTCACGAAGAAGTCTTCTTGATCGAGTGATCCCGTTCTTCAAACGGTATCCCTTGGTGGTGAAACAACATGAGTTTGAACGGTTTTGCGTGATTGTCCAAGCGATGGAACGCAAAGAACATTGGAATGTCGAAGGTTTCAAACGACTTGTGTCGTTGGCCTACGAGATGAACCAACAAGGAAAAGGGAGAAAACATTCAAAAGAGTATATTTTCTCTACTTTACCAAAAGAGTGATACGAATCCTCAGAGACTACACGTCGGACTCCGGAGTGAACCGGAGATGATATAGTCCAAACATTCTAGCGATAGAATGAGGCAAAAGCCTAAGGTAGCGAAATTCCTTGTCGGGTGAGTTCCGACCTGCACGAATGGCATAACGACTTCCAAACTGTCTCAACGATCAACTCGGCGAAATTGCAATGAGAGTGAAGATGCTCTGTACCCGTGGTTAGACGAAAAGACCCCATGAAGCTTTACTACAGCTTGGTATTGGGTTCAGATCTCACATGTTCAGCGTAGGTGGGAGCTTCGGCGCCCATGAGACACCACCCTTGTGTTATTTGAATTCTAACCGGCGGCCGTGAAACCGGTTGCTGGAACAGTATCTGGTAGGTAGTTTGACTGGGGCGGTCGCCTCCTAAAAGGTAACGGAGGCGTTTACAAAGGTTGGCTTAGCGCGGATGGAAATCGCGCTGTAAGGGCAAACCCACAAGCCAGCTTTACTGCAAGGACGACACTCCGCGCAGTTACGAAAGTAGAAGTTAGTGATCCGACCGTACGATATAGGACGGCGGAAGCTCAACGGATAAAAGCTACTCTGGGGATAACAGGCTGATCCTGCCCAAGCGTCCACAGCGACGGCAGGGTTTGGCACCTCGATGTCGGCTCATCGCATCCTGGGGGTGAAGAAGCTCCCAAGGGTTAGGCTGTTCGCCTATTAAAGCGGTACGCGAGCTGGGTTCAGAACGTCGTGAGACAGTAAAGATAGCGACATTCTGTATAAATCGTCTTTTCGTCTAAAAATTGTTCAATCATATGATTGAACTCGACCGTGCTGTCATAAAATCTGGCTATATGCTGGAACATCTGGCATCTCCCAACCATCAGGAGAATGGGAGATTGGAGAATCTCACACTACGTAGTAAACTACTTGTAAAAGATACGTGAAAATGTGTTGAGTGCAGATAACCAGCAGGGAAGACTAAGATATGACAGCGTCGATTCATCCAAATCTTGTTTATACAATGAACAAGTCTGGCAAGTATCGACGTTGTAAACATCATCTATCTTAGAACCCTCAGAGACTATACGCCGGACTCCGATGTCCATCGGAGAAGATATAGTCCGAACCGCATGGCGACATGCAGATCCCGAGAGAAATCGAAGGACGCCACAGAGCACAACAGAATAATGATGTGGTTTGCAAAGTAACAGAATTGTCGGTCTCCTATCTACCACGGGCGTTGAAGGTTGCGAGGATCCATTCCTAGTACGAGAGGACCGGAATGGACGAACCTCTCGTGTACCGGTTGTTCTGCCAAGAGCATTGCCGGGTAGCGACGTTCGGTTCGGATAAGCGCTGAAAGCATCTAAGCACGAAGCCGACCTCAAGATAAGCCTTCGTTATGAGACCCCTCGGAGATGACGAGGTTGATAGGCCGCAGGTAGAAGTCCGGTAACGGATGAAGCCGAGCGGTACTAATAGGTCCAGCTCTATAACCACTATCTTTGTAGACAGTTGATTGATGAAAACCGACAGATCAATGGAAAATTCCATGCGAATTTTCCAGAAACCTGGTGGTTTTTCCAGAGAGGCCACACCCGATCCCATTCCGAACTCGGAAGTTAAGCTCTCTAGGGCCGATGGTAGTGCTTAGCGCGAGAGTAGGTCACTGCCAGGACAAAGTACTTCATCTTTCAGGATGGAGTTTTTTGTTTACTTAGGTGAGCACAGGAATTTTTTTGTCCGAACGGTTCATAGCGAACCGGAGCGTAAAGACGCGGCTGACAGAGATGTATTCATTGCCATATTCACTGTGGTAGCTGAATCCGTAGGAATAACCTTTGACTTTCAAAATAAAAGCGCTTGGCGTTTTCCATCCCTGCATGGGGATGGCGGATACGTGCTTGTTAGGTTCGAGATCAAACGGAAGCGGCCGACCAGCCTTCAATGAATCGAGCATCGTCTGCTTCACCCATTGCATAGTTTGAACCTCAAACTGCGAGTAAAGATTTTTCCAGCGTGTCTCGTGTTCGAACGCGCCAATGCGAGAGGCTTTGTCACGCAATGGAGCGAACTGCTGACTAATGTGATTTGGAAGGCGGCTCTTGCCTTCTTGCGCTCCGTAACCAAGTGAGATGGAGATAAGTTTTGCGCCGCGTTCTCCAACAACAAATCCGTGAGGATGATCCGCACGGATGATGACACTCTCTCCGCTGTGGAGACGAGTACAGGTTTTGTAGGTGACGAACGTGATCTCGCCTTCGGCCACGTACATAAATCGGTCGGCGTGCGTATAGATGTGGAGCGGCGAGCGGGACGAGCCTGTAAACACCTCGAGGAGAATGCGCAAGAGCGGTTCGTCAATGAAAACACTTTCGGCGTGGCCATCGCTTGCCGGGATTGGCCAAAGCCGGTTTGGCAGAATGCCGATGCGTGGGAGAGCGGTGTCCATATACGAGAGCTTTCGTGTGTATCGTAGGGACGAGAAGCTTTTTCTGTCAAGCAGATTTTCTCTTGCCATTCTCTGTTTTGCAGGCTATGATAGCGCCGATTTTCTTGCTATGTCCGATGGAAAAACATCTATTGTGATCCTGGCTGCGGGGAAGGGGAAGCGTATGGGACTTGAAATCCCGAAAGTCTTGGTTGAGGTGAATGGAAAGCCGATGCTTGGCTATCTTCTTGAAGCTGTTGAAGCTTCGGGAGTGAACGGTAAACCGATCGTTGTCTACGGTCCCGGAGTGGAACGTGTGTGCGATTATGTTGGCGATCGCGCGATCTGTGTTTTTCAGAAAGAACAACTGGGAACGGCCAATGCTGTGTCAGCGGCACGCGAGGCGATCAAGGGATCGTTGTGCGTGGCTGTGTTGAATGGGGATAATCCGTTTATTTCTGGGGAGACTATCGCCCGCATCGCAGAATATCATGACCAAAAACCTTGTCCGATTATCGTGGCGGTCGGGACGGTTGACTCCTACGACGGATGGAAGGAAGCCTTTCGTTCGTTTGGCCGCGTCCTGCGGGACCGTCGCGGGCTCATTACGGCCATTCGCGAAGCGAAAGATGCCAGCGAAGAAGAACTTGCTGTGCGAGAAGTCAATTCCGGTTTTTATGTTTTTGACGGCTGTTGGTTGTGGGAGAACATTGGGCGTGTTTCAAATCGCAATGCTCAAGGAGAATATTATCTGACGGATCTCATTCAAATGGCCGTGGATCATGGGTTGCCGGTGCGAACGTTTCCGATTCCTCTCGAAGAATGTGTTGGAGTTAATCGTAGGGAGGATCGGGACATTGCCGAGATGATTGCGCAAAAAAGAAACAAATAAAAAAATCCCCCGCGCGTACGCGAGAGGGGGATTTTTATTTACTTGCGCTTTGCAACCTTGCGGCGCTTCGCGGCTTTACGACGCTTTGGAGCGGCCTTGCGCTTTGCAACCTTGCGGCGCTTCGCTGGCTTACGCTTCTTAGCGGCTTTCTTTTTGGCTGGCATGTAAGTCACCTCCTTTCTTTTTTGAATTCCTCCTCACACACAACGTGTGATGAATGGTGTAATCATTTTAGCGCGAATAAAAAATTGCAACAATAGATTTTTACAAAAAGGAGAAAAGGTGTGGATAACCTTTTTGAAAAAATAATCGTTGACGCGCATGAAATTGTTGACTCTAAGAAAGAAATACAAAGACGAAGTTCGAACATGTGACGCGCTCTTTCGAAAAGATTGCTTTGCTCCACGTTTGCACACTCACAAACTTACCGGGAAACTCAAGGGATTTTGGTCGTTCTCCATTACGTCAACACATCGGATTCTTTTTCAGTTTTATCGGAAAGACTCAGTCATCTTTGTTGATGTTGGGGACAATTCGATCTATAAGTAACAAAAGACCGCCTTGTTATGAAGCGGTTTGTGGTGGACCATGTGGGACTCGAACCCACGACCTCCTGCTTGCAAAGCAGGCGCTCTAGCCAACTGAGCTAATGGCCCGTGCGGAAAGCTTGCAGATCGTAGCAAAGTGAAACGTGTCGGTCAATCGGTTACACGATACGGTGCGGAATTTTTTTTCCTTTGAGAAATGCGAGAATGTTTTTGGCGGATTCGCGGCTCATGGCTTGCCTTGCCTCAATCGAGGCGCTTGCCGTGTGGGGAGTGAGTAGGATGTTTTTCATTCGGCGGAGCGCATGCGTGTCGTTGGGGTTGCAGTCAATGAGAGGCTCACATTCGAACACGTCGAGTCCCGCGCCGGCGATCTCGTTTTTCTCGAGCGCTTTTGTGAGCGCCAGTTCATCTACGACCGGTCCGCGTGCGGTATTTATGAGGAACGCGGTTTTCTTCATGGCCTTCAGCTCTTTCGTCGAGATCAGATGTCGCGTGGAGTCAAGCAGGGGGACATGGAGCGTCACGAAGTCGGACTCTTTCAACAGTTGCAGTTTCGAACGATACTGTGCTTTATGCTCGCGTTCGAACTTTGGATTGCGCTTCACGTCGTTGTAAAGAATCTTGAGTCCGAATCCGTCCCGCAGGCGTCGCGCGATCATGCCGCCGATTTGCCCCGCGCCAATAATGCCCAGCGTCTTTCCGATGATGTCGGTGCCGAGAAGAAGGTTTGGCTCCCAGCCGTGGTACTTGCCTGCGCGCGTGAATGCGTCGGACTCCACGAGTCGTCGAGAAAGAGCGAACATCATGGCGATCGCGTGTTCCGCCACCGACTCGGCGATTTCTGCCGCGGGTGAGTTGGCGACGATGAGCCCGCGCTTCCTCGCTTCTTCCAGATCAATGTTGTCGAACCCAATCGCGTAGTTGACCACGAGCTTCAAGTTTTCTCCCGCAGCGTCAAAAAATTCGGCATCAACCCTGTCTGTCAAAATCGTCCAAACAACGTCGCGTCCTTTCACCGCTTTCAAAAGCTCCTTGCGCGGCATTGGCAGGTCTTTTTTGATCTCAAGTCGAATGTCGCGTTCGCGTTTGAGCATCTTGATTCCTTCGTCTGGGATGGGGCGGGTGAGGAAAACGTTGAGTTTTTTCATAGGGTTGGAGTTCAAACAGGTCGAAACGGCATGGTAGCGAGTGCCGAGGCCGAAGGAAATTTTTTAAGGATTCCTTCTTTGGCTCCAAGCGACCCAATGACGGATTCGGCGTTCAAGGTTCCAACGCGAAGAGCCGTGTGGATAGGGTCGCCCTGCAGAAGAGAAGCGACCACGCCGGAACCGAACGCGTCTCCCGCGCCCGTGCGCGACACGCTTTTTTTCCCGCTGGTTCCTGCGCGGTAGCAAGACGCGCCGTTGCAGACATACGATCCGCGCTCGCCGTCGGTTATGATCCGCACGCGGTTCTTGCCGGAGTGAAGCTCGGTAAAAAGTTTGAGAATGCTTTCTTGGGATACGCGGGTGAGAGCGGCCGCTTCCTCGCGATTCACGTTGAAGACATCAATGTCTTTTTCAAGGAGTTCGAGGATCTCCGCCTGTCCTTTCTTGATTTCTTCCATGCCGGGATTCCATGCGAGATGCGTCTTTGTCTTCTTGCACGCCGCGACGATCTTTTTTGCGAGGTTCACGTTTCCTCCAAGTGAGGTGAGATAGACCCAGCGCGTGCGCTCAAACAAACTCCAGTCAAGGTTGCTTTCCTTGAGTGTTCCAGAAACGCCGCGATAGACAAGAGCGGTTCGTTCGCCGCTCTTGGTGGTGAGAAGGACGGAGTAGCCACTCTGGCCTTTGGCACGCACGAGGCAACTCGCGTCAATGCCGAAGCGTTCAAGATCGCTTTGAATGGATTGCGCGGTGAGGTCTTCTCCCACCTTGGCGAGACATGCCGTCCTGAAACCGAGACTCGCAAATGTGGCCGCCGCGTTCGTTGCTCCGCCACCGGAAGAGATGAAGAGCTTATCCACTTCGATTTTGGATCCGAGCGAGACGCACTCGGCTACGCCGGTGCGGAAGCGTTTGCTTTTCACAAGCTCGATTTCATCTGACACAAGGAAGACATCCTGCGTGGCCGAACCGATGGTGACAACGTCGTAAAGTCGCTTGGGCATAGGGAAAGGTTCAAAAAGTCGAAGAGGTTTAAGAAGTTGAAGAGGTTTCGAAGAGATGAATGAAGTGCAAGTAGTTCTTTTTGATACGTTCGATGGCCTGTGCGTGCGTGAGCTTGCCAGCAAGATATAACTTGAGAGGAGGAAAGAAAACCGTCCGGCCGATGGCGAATCCCCGCACGACATCGCTCTCTGCCGCTGTTTTCACCCACGCCTCCACCTCGCGCTTGGACTTCCCGCGGCCGAGGATAATGAGGTCGGCTTTCGTCAGTTTCTTGACCGCCCTCCATTGTGATGCCTTATCGAGTCCCTCGAGTTTCCAGACGCTTGGCTGAACGCCGGCTCTTTCAAACGTCTGGATCATTTGTTTCATTTGTACGAATCGCGAGCCCTTGCCCTCAAGGAGCACCTCGAGCATGAAGCCTATCTTGTGGCGTTTGCAGAAATTTGATATTTGTTTCAGTCGTGCGTTCTGCAAAGCATTGGCGTGTTTGTCGGCGTGATTGTAACGAATGAGCACCTTGGCGAACGTCGGATCGTATTTTTCAAGATGCTTCGCAAACGCCTTGCCGTACTGAAACTCAAAGAGTGGACGGCCGCTTTTCTCAACCGTTACGGCGCGTGTCATGCCGATCTGCTTCGCCTCGCGCAGAATGTCCGCGCCGAACTCCTCCTCAACAAGAATACCGACAGACGTCTTCTCGCCCACTTCTCTTCGAGCTTGCATGGCCGCTTCAAACACCATGCGCTTGAGCGTGGTCACTTTTCGCGCTTGCGCACGGTTGGCGACGGGGTAGTCAAATCCCAAAAGTTTTTTGGCCAGACTGGAGCGATGGTCGAAGGGGAGAATATAGAGCTGACTCATAGGGGTTTAACGCGGTAGGTCTTCATTTTGGAGAGGCGTGTCTCCAGCTCGGATTTTTTCAAAAGTCCTTCATGCGCACCGACGTAACCCACGACGGATGCGGAGTTGACGGCGCCCCATGCGAGAGCCGTCTTGAGATCCTTGCGGTGCAGGCAAGCAGCAAGGACGCCCGCAGTGAACGCGTCGCCCGCACCGGTGGCTTCCGCAAGTTTTCCAGGAAACATTGGTGCGTGCCACAGTTCGCCGTTTTCGGTCGCGTACGCTCCTTTTTGTCCGCGCGTAACGATCACGGTCTGTGCGCCAAGGTCTTGGAGCTTGCGCAGGAGTTTGCCGATGTCGTCGGATTCGACGAGCGCCAGACGTTCGGCCTCGGCCTTGTTCAAGATGAGGAGGTCAGTTTGAGCGATCAGTTCGTACAAGCTTGCGTCGAGTTCCTCGAGCTGAATGGCGCCCGGATTGAGAGCAAGGAGAAATCCGTCGCGGCGTTTCTTTGCGGCGAGCTTGCGGTAGAAGTCGCGATAGTGTTCTCCCATTTCGCCCACAAACACCCATCGAGCGTCGAGCTTTTGATGCACGGTATATGCGTGTGGCTCATGCACGGCAAGAATCGTGCTCTCGCCTTCGAAGTTCAAAATCGCCGAGAAACTGCTCTTGGTGTTTTTAGTTGTATGGAGATGCGACGCGTCCACACGCTCGCTTGCCAGAAGCTCTCGGGTGAGAGCAGACGTCAAATCATCTCCCATCACGGTCTCGACGCACGCGCGTTTTCCCAGCCGCCGCACGCCGATCGCGACGTTAGCGGCCGAACCCGCCGGCAAAAGCCGAGCGGAATCCACGGGGATCTTCTCGCCGTACTTGATGCGTATTTCACAGCGATGCGTATCTTTACTGCAAGCCACCTTGGCATCGTCCCCAAGATCAATAAAAACATCCAATTTCGTATCGCCGATGGAAAGGAGATCGAACATAGCGGGGGTATTGTACCATGTCATGCGGATGCAATGTGATCACATCTTTTTGACGTTGAAGATTCGTGAGCGTATGATGAGAACATTGATCCCAGCCAGAAACCGCTGGGTTTTGTTAGAAAAAATATGTCTGAAGAACAAAAAAGAAAGCTTGAGGCTCAACTGTGGAATGTTGCCAATACTCTCCGTGGAAGAATGCATGCCGACGAGTATCGCAATTACATCCTCGGTTTTATTTTTTTCAAGTATCTTTCGGAACGTCTGGAAACTTATGTGAATCAAAAGCTACTTGCGAGCGAGAGTTTCAAGTTCGGTGATATCAATGAACGAAAAGACGAAGGCAAGCGAATTTTGGCAGAAGTGCAGAAGGGCGTGTTAGAACATCTTGGTTTTTTCCTGAAGCCGACACAGCTATTCTCTTACCTCGTAAAGAAGGGAAAGGGGGAGATTGCCGGTGAGAGTAGTTTTATTCTTGATGACCTAAAGTCCGTCATGAATACGATTGAGCAGACTTCGGCTGGGACTGAAAGTGAAGATGACTTTAAGGGACTTTTTTCCGACGTTGATTTGACGTCAAATAAATTGGGCAGCAGCGAGAAGGAGAAGAACGGGATTATTGTCGAAGTGCTAGGTCATTTGAGCGAAATTGATTTCAAGTTAGAGGACGCAAAGAGTGATTTGCTCGGTGACGCGTACGAGTATCTTATTGGAAAATTTGCCGCCGGAGCCGGAAAGCAAGCGGGAGAATTTTACACTCCGGCGCAGGTCTCGCGACTTTTATCTCGAATCGTGACGGCTGGTAAACAGCGAGTGAAAAGTGTTTACGATCCGACGTGTGGTTCCGGCTCTCTGTTGTTACGGGCAAGTGAATTCGTCGAGGTTGCAAACTATTATGGACAGGAACTGAATCCAACGACATACAACCTCGCGCGAATGAACATGATTTTGCATGGCGTGCATTTTTCACATTTTACTATTCGCCGCGGGGATACGCTCACAAACGATCTGCATCCAGATTTGAAGGCTGAAGTTATTGTCGCGAATCCACCGTTCTCTGCCAAGTGGAAAGGAGAAAAGGATCCAGCTCTAGCGCAGGATGATCGGTTTGTTCAATACGGACGACTGGCTCCAAGCACCAAGGCTGATTACGCCTTTGTAACTCACATGCTCTATCATCTGGCCGACAACGGGACGATGGCAGTTGTCCTGCCTCATGGAGTTTTGTTTCGAGGAGCCGCGGAGGGTCAGATTAGGAAGTACATTATTGAAAAACTGAATTATCTCGACGCGGTCATCGGGTTACCAGCTAACGTCTTTTACGGCACGAGCATTCCGGCCACGGTATGTGTATTTAAGAAATGTCGCAAGAGTGATGAAGAGGTGTTGTTTATCGATGCATCGCGAGAGTTTGAAAAAGAAACCAATCAAAACAATCTTCTAGACGCACACGTCGATAAGATTTTCGATACGTATATCAACAGAAAAGAAATCGAAAAGTATTCGCACCGTGCCTCACTCGCGGAAATAAAAGAGAACGACTACAACCTGAACATTCCACGCTACGTCGATACGTTTGAGGAAGAAGAGCCGATCGATATCGATGAGGTGGCGGGTGATTTGAAGAAACTGCAGGCGGAGGAAGTTGAGATTCAAAAGAGGCTTGTAAGGTTTTGTACAGAGCTAAAGATCAAAGTTCCATTCGATTTATGAAAGCAGATGAAGTAAAAAAAGAGATCGAAAAGGCACTAGCACTTCACTCCGAAACGGGTATAGTTGAATTTAAAATGGCGCGAGGTGGTTTTCCAAAGACTCCAGTACGAAAAACCCTTTCTGCTTTTGGTAATACGCGGGGCGGGATTATCGTTTTTGGTGTCGAGGAAGACGATGCAAAGCGGATGCATGTTATCGGCTTGTCTGATGCAGCTACTTTTCAGGAAAGGATGACTCAATTGGCTTCTGATGAAATGAGTGCAGTCGTGCGTCTGGATTATTTCAACTTGGATTTAGAAGGAAAAACCATTTTGGCAGTTTTTGTGCCAGAGTGCGGCAACCATCAAAAGCCGTACTATTTTAAAGAGCTAGGTATTCCCAAAGGGGCATTTGTAAGAGATGGAAACACAGACAGACAAATGACAGATGCGGAAGCCCGTTCCTACATTAAGAATTCCCCAGGTGATAATTTTGATCAAACATGCATTGAGGAGCTCAACTTGGACGCTTTATCCAAAAGAAAGATTAGGGAGCTACTTAAAAAGAGTGCGGAGCGAGCAGACAGAGATATTGATCTCCCCGAAGAGTATGTTTCCGTTTTGAAGAATATCGGCGTAGCGGCATATTGCGATGGGGAGCCACATCCAACCCTCGCAGGTTTTCTTATTTTTGCAGACGATACTCCCCAGAAGGAGTTGAGATTTGAACGCTATACTATTCGTTGTGTTCGGTATAAAGGTTCTGGAGTACACACAGACATTATAGATTCCTCTGACATTGCCGGAACGCTTGATGAGCAAATTGAAGGCATGCAGGCTTTCATCTTGCGGAACATCCCTAAGTCTGCAGAAATCGTAGGGACGAAACGTGTTGAGAGGTATGAATATCCAGCAAAGGCAATTCGTGAAATAGTCGCTAACGCTGTCATTCATCGTGATTACAGGATTACGGGGACGTACACGCAAGTAAATATTTTTGAAGACCGCGTAGAGGTTTTTAATCCAGGGAACCTACCACCGGGCGTTACGATCGAGAATATTCGTTCGGCACAAGAGAGTCGTAATCAGATTATTGCGGCGCGATTGAAAGATTTGGATTATCTTGAGGAATATGGTCGAGGTATCGATATTGTTTTTACTGAGATGGCACAATGGGGTTTATTACCGCCTTTGTTTAAAAACACCGCAAATAGTTTTAAGGTTATTTTACCCGGTAAAAAATTAAGTGAACTTAACGATCGTCAGTTACGTATTTGGGAGTTACTTGTTGAAAAAGGCCGAATCACACGTCGCGATGCCGAAGAGTTGTTGGGTGGAGTGTCTCAAAACACCATTGCTTCGGATCTCCGCATCATGAGAGATTTAGGTCTTATTCAACAAATTGGTGAATCGAGGAACACGTATTACAACCCCTCTTTTTAAGAGGAAATAATAGAAAGCTAAAAATATGCCTAAATTCATAGAAAATAATCACACGGAGTGTCAGAGTTTTTATAATAGCAAATAAGAGAAAAAGAAAACCCCCTGTTTTAACGAGGCGCCATCCGGTACCCCAACACAGGAGGATTTACTCCAGAATCATTATGCCATCAAAGGTCGAAAAATTAAAGAAAACCACCCCCGAGTTGCGGTTTCCCGGATTTGATGGGGAGTGGGAGGAGAAGAAGATGGGGGAGGTGATAGCCTTTTTAAAAGGTAAAGGAATTTCAAAGGACGACATAATCGGTGACGGAGTGAATAAATGTATCCGTTATGGTGAGCTTTATACCGAGTATGGGGAGGTTGTGCAGAAGGTTGTTTCATTAACTAACGTTCCTGCGGAGCGGTCACTTGAAAGTAAGTTTGGTGATGTAATGATTCCATCTTCAGGAGAAACAGCTTGGGACATAGCCGTGGCAAGTTGTATCCTGGAAGATGGAGTGTTGCTTGGTGGTGATATGAATGTTTTGCGACCAAGTCATGAAACTGACGGAATTTTTTTGGCTTACTATCTTTCAAACGGATCAAAGAGAAATATTGCACGTTTGGCACAAGGTAATTCTGTTGTCCATCTCTACTCCTCTTATCTCAGGGGTCTGAAACTGTTAGTTCCGACGCTTCGGGAACAAAAAAAGATCGCTGACTTTCTTGGAACCATCGACGAGTGGATCGAGAATTTGAAAGCGCAGAAGCGGGAATGGGAAGCGTATAAAAAGGGAATGATGCAGAAGATTTTCTCGCAGGAGATTCGGTTTAAGGATGAGGATGGAAATGAGTTTCCGGATTGGGAGGAGAAGAAGTTGGGTAGAGTTTCTGAAATCAATCCATCGTCGAGTGCTTTGCCAGAGGAGTTCAATTATGTTGATCTTGAAAGCGTCGATAAAGGAATATTATCGAATCCTATAAAACTTCAATTTGACGTAGCTCCAAGCCGAGCACAGCGGGTATTAAAAAGGGGTGACATATTATTTCAGACAGTTCGTCCTTATCAGCAAAATAATCTTTTCTTTGATCTCGATGGCGACTACGTAGCATCGACAGGTTACGCTCAACTTAGAACAAAACAGGTACCACAATTTTGGTTTCAATATATCCATTCGAATAATTTTCTTCGCAAAGTACTATCGAGGTGCACCGGGACGAATTATCCAGCTATAAATAGTAGTGACCTGAAAGGTACCCATGTTCAAGTTCCAGACTTAGCAGAACAAAAAAAGATCGCGGGGTTTTTGAGTTCTGTTGATGATCTGATAAGCTCTCATCAAGAAAAAATCACCCGTGCGGAGGAGTGGAAAAAGGGGTTAATGCAGAGGATGTTTGTATAGTATGTGTCAAAATAAAACTTGTGAGTATATTTATGCAAAGGAGAAAATGAGCCGTGCTATTTATATTTTGGCGACCGGGGAGGACGAAATACGGAGAAGATTATTTTATGCCACAACACAACTTCATGTCTTGAATCGATCAGAAACATTACCTAAACCACTCTGGAACGAGTGGGAGAAAATATGGAATCAATTAACAAAATTTGGCATCGACTATTGCATCTCAGGTGAAGAAAGAATGGGATCGATTGAGCACACAATGAAAAGAATTAAGAAGAAAACAGCACGCGCAATTGCGGAAAATATTTATCATCTCTTCGTAGAATTAAGAAACTATTGATTAATTATATGTCGCTAATCGTAATAGCAAGAATTGGAGCGGATGAATCTACGGAAGTCGGATTTATTCCAACTCTACAATTGGAAGAGCACGATCTACCGAGAACAACCATCACTCCTTTTCACTTCGGTCGTGAATCCGGGAAAGAGACTTATGAGGAAGCGATAGCTGTCGCTGAAAGAGAGGCGATGCGGATTATGAATGGGCGGTATCCAGAAGGAACAAAGTATCAAGTTGAAAGGGAGGAGAGATAAATTAGTGTGACTCGGCCATTTTTATGGAAAATGAAATCCTGTCTGAAATCTTAAGGAATCTAAATGAGCTTGTTTTGTTTTCAAACGATCCATTAAAGGATTATTCATTCTGGATTTCGGTTGCTAACGTTTTGCTTGTCGGTGGTACCTTGTGGTTTCTGATTCGCTACACAAATGCTACTGAAAAAATGAAAGACGAAATTATTCGTCAAACAGATTTAGAGCAATCTCCTGTGGTGATTTTGTGTGTTGGAGATATTAAGGATGCTGTTGAAGATAAGCATGATTATGCAAAGCAACAACAACGAAGGGCTAAGTTTTCGGATTTTCTTATAAGGAGAAGGTTGGACGATGGAAATTCTGATTATTATCTAGCACTTCGGAACGTCGGTAATGGGACTGCGTTTAATGTTACGGTTGAGAAGGATAATCTGGAAACTGCCCGGTATCAGTCGAGATTCTTGGCCCCAAATAACGATGAGCAAAAGTTTCTTATGCAACGAACAGGAAGTAAGAAAATTGAATCTTGGGGAGATTTTACTGGGAGCCCAATAGTGATAACTTGCAATGATATGAGCGGTAAGACGTATGTGTTTGAGTTCGAGATTAAAAATCTGGAGGAAAAGACGGTTCAGTTTATTAAGAAGATTTAGTCTATGCCCCATCAATCTGAACAACAGCTTGAAACGACCTTCATCAAACAGCTCCAGCGGTTGGGGTTTGAGGGGGTTGTTTTGGAGGGTAGTACGGCGATGGAGGGGAATTTGCGGAAACAGCTTGAGGTGTTTAATAAGACAGTATTCACAGATGGGGAGTTTTCTCGGATATTGAATCATCTCAATCGCGGCGATCGGTTTGAGAAGGCGAAGAAGTTGCGAGATCGATTTGTTTTGAAGCGAGACGATGAATCGGACTTTTGGGTTCGGTTTTTTAATATGGATCAGTGGTGCCAGAATGAGTATCAAGTCGCGCAACAGATGACACAGATTGGGCGGTATGAGAATCGGTATGACGTGACATTGCTCATCAACGGACTCCCGCTTGTGCAGATTGAGCTGAAGCGTAGAGGGATGGATCTCAAGGAGGCGTTCAATCAGATTCAGCGGTATCACAAACATTCATTTGCCGGGACGTTGTTTGAGTACGTGCAGATTTTTGTTATCTCAAACGGAGTGAACACGAAGTATTTTGCGAACAATCCAAAGCAGTCATTTGAACAGACGTTTTTTTGGACGGACGTGGATAATCGGAAGATCACGTCGTTGGAAGATTTCGCTGAAGTGTTTTTGGAAAAGTGTGCAGTTTCGCAGATGATCGCGGAGTATATTGTGCTTGCGGAAGCGTTGCAGATTCCCATGATTCTACGTCCTTACCAGTATTATGCCGTAAGGGCGATTGTTGATCGGGTAAAGCACAACCACAACAAGAACGGCTATATCTGGCATACGACAGGATCTGGGAAGACGTTGACGTCTTACAAGGCGAGTCAGATTTTGAGCCGTATTCCGGAAGTGAAAAAGGTGTTGTTTGTGGTGGATCGGAAGGATCTCGATATTCAAACAACCAAGGAGTTCAATTCATTCTCGGATGGTTCCGTGGATGGAACAGATAATACAAGCGCGCTTGTGCGTCAGTTGCAGAATCCCAATCAGGTGCTCATTGTAACCACGATTCAAAAACTTGATCGAGCGATCAGTCGGCCGGCGTATTTGGAAAGATTTGAACATCTTGCAAATGAAAAAGTCGTCGTGATCTTTGACGAGTGTCATCGAAGTCAATTTGGCCGGACTCACGCGCGGATTAACGGGTTCTTTAAGAATACACAACTGTTTGGTTTTACGGGTACACCAATCTTTGCGGAAAATCATGTTGGAGGCGTGACAACGACGGACGTTTTTGGGGAGGCGCTTCATAAGTACATCATCACGAATGCGATTTCAGATAACAACGTTTTGGGTTTTGCCGTTGAATACGTCGGTAAGTACACGCAGAAAGATCCTGATACATTGGACGCGGATATTTTTGCGGATATCGAAGTTGAGAGAATTGACACAAAGGAGTTGTTAGAAAGCGAGGATCGACTGAACAAGATTTCAGACTATGTTCTTGCGGACTGGAAACGAAAAACCAAGAGCGGAAAGTTCAATGCGCTGTTTGCGGTTTCAAGTATAGAGGTGCTGAAACGGTACTATGGACTCCTCATGAAAAAGAAGTCCGATGATTTTACGATCGCTACAATTTTTTCCTATCAAGCAAACGAGGGTGATCATGAGGATTACTTAGACATCGACAGCTTTATTGATTCAGATGATCCGTTGAACAAACACTCTCGGGATTTTCTTGAGGATTGCATTCGTGAGTACAACGAGCGGTTCGGGACGAACTTTTCTACAGAGCGGTTTGATGAGTATTACAAAGATCTCCAGAAGCGTATCAAGCGAAAGGAGGTAGATCTCGTACTCGTCGTGAATATGTTCCTGACAGGATTTGACAGCCCACTTTTAAATACTCTGTTCCTCGATAAGAACTTGCGATATCACGGTTTGGTTCAGGCTTACTCGCGCACGAATCGTTTGTTGAATTCGGATAAACCTCATGGGAACATCGTGACGTTCCGTAATCTTAAAACAGCTACGGACAAGGCTTTGGCATTGTTTGGTGATGAGAATGCGCGGGAGGTGGTGTTTAAAAAGTCTTATGAAGAACAAAAGGTAGATTTTGTAGGTCAATTAGGCTGGTTAAAGCAGATTGCTCCTGATGTGCTTTCAGTAGATACATTACAAAGTGAAGAAGAGAAGGCGGAGTTTATAAAGGCATTCCGAGATCTATTACGAACGAAGTCATCACTGGAGACCTTTGCTGAATTTTCATTTGAAGATGTTGGAATAGGTGAGCAAGAATTTTACGATTATCAGAGCAAATATCTTGATCTTTATGAGGAGCGTAGCCGGAATGAGTCAGAAGCGGAATCTATTCTTGATGATATTGATTTTGAGATCGAGCTGACCATGCGCGATCTCGTAAACTTTGATTACATTATTCGTTTGATCGCTGGACTCAAGGAAGTGACGTCGGACAAGATTCGCGAGAAGAAGACGGAAGAGATCCTCAAGATTTTCGATCGCGATGTTATGTTGCGAAAGAAAAAAGAGCTGATTCGAAAGTTCATCGAGGAAAGTTTACCACGTATACCAACATCGGAGGATGTTGAAGATGCCTTTGAAGAGTTTTGGACGGCCGAGCGTCAGCATGAACTGGAGAAAACAGCGAAAGAGGAAGGGATGAATCCAGACGATCTTCATGCTTTGCTCGGGGAGTATCTGTATACCCAGCGACTGCCTCGCGGCCAGGAAATTGTGGATTTACTTCCAACTCCACCTCGTATTCTCGAGCGCCAGGGAATCGTGGATCGCATCAAGGGCGCTTTGACGAATATTGTTGACGTATTTGAGTGGTAAATAAGAAGGAGGTTGAGGTCGCACCTATGAATCGTGTAGCAGAAACGGCTATTGTTTCGAGATTTTCGATGATACAATAGCACCACTATGCGGATATTTGACCGACGCGTGCCACTCACGGAGGAACAACGGCGCGAAGTGGACTACCGGACGATTCAGGCGGGAAAAGAACGCCTGAAAGATGTCATCGGAGATCGAGAACAGCTTTTTGAAATTCCCGAAGTGCAGGAAATGGAAAAAGCCCTCTCGGCGTTTATGGCAAGGGTGGCGGAGAAAGCCGCTCAACGGGAGTTTTTTGAGAAAGAAGAACGTGAAGAGATGATGCACCATCTCGCCGAGAAAATCTCGGCGGTTCTGACCATGTTGGAAGCGCAGGACAAGCGTCGTCTCGCCTCGTTCATTTCTGATGAACCGGAAAGTGTGGAAGAGACGCTTCGTTCTTTTGACCGCGATGTGGCGGATTTGGATGAGCAACTCGAAGGTTATTCGGAGGAAGATTCAAAGAATGAGGAACTTCTGGCGACCAAAGACGATCTCCTGTTTTTTAGGAATGGGCTGTGGCGGCAGGTTCAGTTGGGACACATGAGTTTGGATGACAAGATGTCTCGGGAGGAGCGTGAGTCGTTCGCACAGGACGTCGGGCAATTGGGCGAGCGTCCGGGATTCGCGCAAACGGGAAAGACGGTTGAAGAACTGGGGCAAGAAGCGGCTATGGCCATCGTTGGAGAATACGAACGCATACTTGCCGTGCATAAGGTTCTTATCGGTTTGGAAGCGAAGTATTCCGATGAGGAAATTCTCTCTCATCTTCGCGAGGCGATTCCTCCGGAGGCGGCGATTGATGCGGAAAGTCTCATGGAAGAAATGAAGGCACAGCGCGCGGAGGGGGAGTCGAAAGAGATCACGAATCTGCGTCTGTATGTTCGTCTCATGGGCGCGTTGTTTAAAGGCCGCGCTCTTCATGCGGCCGGTTTTTCCGGAGGGGTTGCCTTGCTGGGATATTTGGCGCCGCAGATGGCGGGACAGTTTGGTGAATTCGGAAGAACCGGAGAGATTGGAGATGCCGTGGAGGGAGCTGGATTCGGTCTCATGTCTTCTTTGGCTCAAGTGGAACTTGCAAGGAGGCTTTCCTCTTTTTTGAATGAACGGCTTTATACGGAAGCCGGGTTGGCGTCGCGTCTTGTTGAAGCCGTCATCAATTCCTCCCCGGATCTCTTCACAAAAATGGATTACGGATTGGTGCGCAAGTATGTTGAAGATGCCTTGTTCGCCTTTGAATCCGTTGCCCAACATTCCATTGAAGGGTTGGGAGCCCATCTTTGTCGTGCGACGGGTTTGGCCGCCGCTTCAGCTATGCGGTTAAAGAATCCAGCGCTATTCGGACCCGTAATTCTTGCCGCGGCGTTCAACACGCTTCTTGCTCTTCGAGGAGGAGAGGCGCTTTCCAAGGCTGATGACGAAGTTCGTGAAGCGGCCGCCACGTTTGCCAAGCGGTTTGACGAAGCGGCAAGCGTGCGTGTCAGCCGCGGCGGGGGATTGTCCGTCTCCTCGCAGGTGATGGAGCGGTTAAAAGAAGCGCGTGCGCGATTGATTGATACGGCGTCGCGTTATCAGCACGGGCAGGGCGTTGTGATGCCGGTGGTGCTTCTTTTGAACGCCATGCTTATGGATCGCAGTCAGCCGGATTTTTTTGCAGACTACGCCGAGGGGTCCATGTACTCCATGCAACTGTCGGCAGAACTTTCGAGTCTCGTGTCCGATATCGGTCGCCTGCGACAGTCGCTTCAGCCGCTCGCGCGTCTTGCAAATCTTGCCGGTGAGTTTCGAGAGTCGGGACATGTGATGCCCGAGTCGTGGCAGGTTGAATTGACGGATCTTCGATACAAAGCGTTGACGGTGTCGCATCTGAAAATTTCCCCAGGAGAGCAGATCACGATTGTGGGGGAGAGCGGATCTGGGAAGAGCACGCTTCTCGAAATCCTCTACGGTTTTTCTCCGGATCGCGGGCTGGTGCTCATTGATGAAATCCCGAAATCGGATGTGGACATGCGTGCCTATCGGGAAGGTGTCGCTGTCGCCAATCAATTTTATGCCGTGGAGTCGGCGTCCTTTTTCGAAAATGTTATTTCCGAACAGACACCGTTTGACAAAGCGGTGTTTGAAGAAGTCGTTCGGGAGCATGGTTTTGAATCGTGGTTACGGAAAGTGAGCGGAGCGGATGATTCCGAACCATTGGATACGTTGGTTCGTCGAGTCGTGCTCAATCGCGACGCAACGCTTTCCGGAGGGGAGCGCAAGCGGTTCGGTATGATGGCGATTGATTACCGCATGCGCGTGGCGCCCGACACGATCAAAATGATTCTGCTTGACGAGCCGACCTTCGGAGCCGATCAGATGCTCAAGCCGGTGATCTTTTCAATGATCGCGCGATGGAGAGAGGAGCACCCTGATAAAACCATCGTCGTCGTGAATCACGATCCGGCTTTCTTTGATTATCTTTCCGACGACAGCCGCGTGCTGGGAATTGAAAAAGATGGAACGTTGTCGCAGAACGAAACGCTCGCATCAGCCCGCGAACACAAAAACCGGCCGTTTCATCAGGTGTTTGTCAAAGCCAAAAGCGCGTCTTCTTCCTGAAAGTAAATTCCAGTGCGTTACTTCTTCCGTCTCAATACTCTCTGCACCGCCTTCACGATGTGAGGCGCGGTGAGGCCGAAGTGTTCTAAAAGTTCTGCGGGTTCTCCCGACTCGCCGTAGCAATCTTGCATGCCAATGCGTTCTATCGGAGTCGGGTGATGCTCCGCGAGGCACTCGGCGACGGCGCCGCCCAAGCCCCCGATGATTTGCGCTTCCTCGCACGTAACGATCGCGCCGCAATCTTTGGCGGCGGCAAGGATTGTTTTCTTGTCGAGGGGTTTTATGGTGTGGCAGTTGATGACGCGCACCTCGATCCTTTTCCCGCCGAAGGCGGATCCGACTCTGCCGGACTTTGACAATGCTTCCGCGGCCTTGAGGGCTTCGTAGAGAATGGGACCTGCCGCGATGATGGCTACGTCTGTCCCATCGCGATAGACTTCCGCCTTTCCGATGGTGAATGGCGTCTGCGTCGTGGTAAAGACGGAAGAGTTCGCTCGAGCAAACCGCAGGTACACGGGGCCGGTCATCAAGGCCGCCGCAACCGTCGCCTTGCGCGCTTCATGCACGTCGCAAGGCACGAGAACCGTCATGTTGGGGATCACGCGCATAGTGGCAATGTCCTCGAGCGCCTGGTGAGTAGCGCCGTCGGGACCCACCGAAATGCCGGCGTGAGCCCCGCCGATTTTGACGTTGGTGTTTTGTAAGCCGATGAGCGTGCGGATCTGTTCCCAGTTGCGTCCGGGAGAGAAGGCCGCGTAGCTTGAGATAAACGGCGTCTTGCCAGTGAGAGCCATGCCGGCGGCAATGCCCGCCATGGCTTGTTCGCTGATGCCCATTTGGACGAAGCGCTTCGGGTAGGCTTCTTTGAAGAGATTTGAACGCGTAGATTCGGTGAGGTCGGTACACAGAACAACCACGCTTTCATCGGCCGCGCCCGCTTCAACCAACCCCTCGCCGTAGCCTTGGCGGGTTGGTTTTTGGGGTGGGTTGTTGAAGAGACTGGATGAAAGTTTTACGGTTTTGGAGATCATAGGAGAGGGTGGAAACCGCGGAAGCGAATAAGGAAACCGCGGAAGCATGACCCCTATCGTCGTGAGTGTTTGTAGAGACGATAGATGCCCCATGCGATGAGACCGGCGGGGAGTGCGATACCAATACCCAAAACGACGATCCAGACCGCGCCGCGCACGATTTCTTGGAACGCGACCACGAGGGTTTGCAGAGCCTCCTTGATCGTATCAACAAATCGGAAATCGCTGGTGGGAGCGATGAGACTGGGTTTCTCGGACAGACTCACGGTGATCGTGGCGAGATCCGTTTGATCGGCGAGATACTTGAGACGGCCTTCGAACATCTCGATGCGTCCGCGCACGTTTGAAAGCTCGCGCTGGACTTCCAGAAGTTCGGTGACGGATCCGGCGCGGTTGAGGAGCGCAAGGTAGGCTTGTTCTTCTGCGCGAGCATTCTTCAATTGCGCTTCAAGATCGGTGAATTGTTCGGTTACGTCGGTTCCTGTGATGCGCTCGCGCTCGACGTTCAAAGCAAGATCCCGAATCGCCGCAAGCACCGCTTCGAACTGCCCAGCTTCGACGCGCAGGACGGCTTGTCCGTAAAGCGTCTTGTCGTTGCGTTCGTAAATGCTCGCGTCGCGCACAAATCCGCCGTGCGTCTTGGCGATGTCTTGCAAAGAGACATGCGCTTCTTCCACGGAACCGACAAGGAGATCAAGCTCGGCTTG